>Ga0209300_1000602_pt1 | contig 17429 bp, 16 predicted proteins | sample Shrwel_input2_RT_FD_187535 | JGI IMG/M metagenome (GOLD analysis project Ga0209300, IMG submission 187535) | Subsurface microbial communities from deep shales in Ohio, USA - Utica-3 well 1 S input2 RT (SPAdes) (version 2) ... | reverse complement strand
TTGAGGTTTTCATGCTTTCCTGGTGTTTCATGAAGCATCAGGAAAACGGCTTGGCGACTCAGACGTTGAAGCGGAAATGCATCACGTCGCCGTCCTTGACGATGTACTCCTTGCCTTCCAGGCGCCACTTGCCGGCCTCCTTGGCGCCGGCTTCGCCCTTGTACTGGATGAAGTCGTCGTAGGAGATCACCTCGGCGCGGATGAAGCCCTTCTCGAAGTCGGTGTGGATCACCCCGGCGGCCTGTGGTGCGGTAGCGCCGACCTTGACGGTCCAGGCGCGGACTTCCTTCACCCCGGCGGTGAAGTAGGTCTGCAGGTTGAGCAGCTGGTAGCCGGCGCGGATCACGCGGTTCAGGCCGGGCTCTTCCATGCCCATGGACTCGAGGAACATCTGCATTTCCTCGGGATCGTCAAGCTCGGCGATCTCCGCCTCGATCTTGTTGCACACCGGCACCACGATGGCGCCTTCCTCCTCGGCGATGGCCTTGACCGTGTCGAGGTGCGGGTTGTTCTCGAAGCCGTCCTCGGCGACGTTGGCGATGTACATCACCGGCTTGGTGGTCAGCAGGTGGAAGCTGCGGGTCAGCGCCTTCTGCTCGTCGCTCAGGCTCTTCATCAGGCTGCGCGCCGGCTTGCCTTCGGTGAGGTGAGGGATCAGCTGCTCGAGCAGGTTCTTCTGCGCCACGGCTTCCTTGTCGCCGCCCTTGGCGACACGCACCACGCGCTGCAGCTGCTTCTCGCAGCTTTCCAGGTCGGCCATGATCAGCTCGAGGTCGATGATCTCGATGTCCCGCTTGGGATCGACGCTGTTGGCCACGTGGATGACGTTGTCGTCCTCGAAGCAGCGCACCACGTGGGCGATGGCGTCGGTTTCGCGGATGTTGGCGAGGAACTTGTTGCCCAGGCCCTCACCCTTGGAGGCACCGGCCACCAGGCCGGCGATGTCCACGAATTCCATGGTGGTCGGGATCACCCGTTCCGGCTTGACGATGGCCGCCAGGGCATCCAGACGCGGGTCGGGCATGGCTACGATGCCGCTGTTCGGCTCGATGGTGCAGAACGGAAAGTTCTCCGCTGCGATGCCGGACTTGGTCAGCGCGTTGAACAGGGTGGATTTGCCGACGTTGGGCAGACCGACGATGCCGCAGTTGAATCCCATGGTGATCTTGCCTCGGAGTTAGGTTCAGGCCTTCTGGCTGTGCAGGCGCTGCATGGCGCGCGTCCAGTCGCCGGCCAGGATTTCCGGCACGATGTCCAGCGCGAAATCGATGCTGGCGTCGAGCTTTTCGCGCTCGGCCTGCGGCGCGCGACCGAGCACGTAACCGCTGACCAGGCTGGCGTGGCCGGGGTGGCCGATGCCCAGGCGCAGGCGGTAAAAGCCGTTCTGGTTGCCGAGCTTGGCGATGATGTCGCGTAGCCCGTTGTGCCCGCCACGGCCGCCACCGAGCTTGAGCTTGGCAACGCCGGGGGGCATGTCGAGTTCATCGTGGGCGACCAGGATGGACTCGGGAGGAATACGGTAGAAGCCAGCCAATGCCGCCACCGCCTGACCGCTGCGGTTCATGTAGGTGGTGGGAATCAGCAGGCGAATGTCTTCGCCGCGGTGGCTGAACTTGCCGACCAGGCCGAAGTACTTCTTGTCGGCACCCAGGTGCACGCCCTCGCGGGCCGCCAGGCGCTCAACGAAAAGGGCCCCTGCGTTATGCCGGGTCTGGTCGTATTCAGGGCCTGGATTACCCAGGCCGACGATCAGTTTCACGGCAGTCACGACAGGGGCCCTTCCTCAGGCGTGCGCGAGATTACTCGGCAGCGCCTTCTTCCTTGGTGTCATCCTTGTTCACGCGCGGAGCATGAACGTTGGCAACCGGCAGGTCGCTGCCGTGGGCCAGGGAAACCAGCTCGACACCCTTCGGCAGCTTGAGATCGGTCATGTGCAGGACCTGGCCGACTTCGACGTTGGCCATGTCGACTTCGATGAACTCAGGCAGATCCTGCGGCAGGCAGGACACTTCCACTTCGTTGATGTTGTGCAGGATTTCGCCACCCTGCTGCTTCACGCCCACGGAGCTTTCCTGGTTGATGAAGTGCAGCGGAACGGTAGCGGTCAGCTTCTGGCCGGCAACGACGCGAACGAAGTCGGCGTGCAGGACGAAGCTCTTGGCCGGATGACGCTGCAGTGCCTTGATCAGCACGGACTCGTTCTGGCCGTCGACGTTCAGGCTCAGCACGTGGCTGAACGACGCTTCGTTTTCCAGCAGCTTGGCCAGCTCTTTGGCGAGGATGCTGATGGACAGCGGGGCCTTGTCGCCGCCATAGATCACGGCGGGAACCAGGCTGGCGTTACGACGCAGGCGGCGGCTCGCACCTTTCCCCAGGTCGGAACGCACTTGGGCATTCAGGGTGAAATCGGTCATTTCAGTTCTCCAGTAACAACAGGTCCCGTGGCGCTTGCGACCAGCGCGCGGGCTGTTGGGCAAAAAGCCCCGCGGATGCGGGGCACATACATCGGTGCGCGCTCCGCCTCAGCGGAACATCGCACTGATCGATTCGGCGTTGCTGATGCGGCGGACCGCTTCGGCCACCACTGGCGCGATGTCCAGCTGGCGAATGCGGGTGCAGGCTTGCGCGGCGGCAGACAGCGGAATGGTGTTGGTGACCACCAGTTCGTCGAGCACCGAGCCCTCGATATTTTCGATGGCGCGACCGGACAGGATCGGGTGGGTGCAGTAGGCGTAGACCTTTGCCGCCCCGTGCTCCTTGAGCGCCTTGGCGGCGTGGCACAGGGTGCCGGCGGTATCGACCATGTCGTCGACCAGGATGCAGGTACGACCGTCGACGTCACCGATGATGTGCATGACTTCGGACTGGTTGGCCTTCGGTCGACGCTTGTCGATGATCGCCAGATCCACGCCGAGCGACTTGGCCACGGCACGGGCACGGACTACGCCGCCGATGTCGGGCGAGACCACCAGCAGATTCTCGAAGCGCTGGGCCTGGATGTCGTCCACCAGCACCGGCGAGCCGTAGATGTTGTCCACCGGCATGTCGAAGAAACCCTGGATCTGGTCGGCGTGCAGGTCGACGGTCAGCACGCGGTTGACGCCGACGACGTCGAGCATGTCGGCGACGACCTTGGCGCTGATCGGTACGCGGGCCGAACGCGGGCGGCGATCCTGGCGCGCATAACCGAAGTAGGGCACGACAGCCGTGATGCGAGTCGCCGAGGAGCGGCGGAAGGCATCGGCCATGACCACCAGTTCCATCAGGTTATCGTTGGTCGGCGCGCAGGTCGGCTGGATGAGAAAGACATCCTTGCCGCGAACGTTTTCGTTGATCTCTACGCTGATCTCGCCGTCGGAGAACTTTCCGACATAGGCATCACCGAGGGGAATATGCAGCTGACGCACGACGCGCCGTGCCAGGTCGGGGTTGGCGTTCCCCGTGAAGACCATCATCTTGGACACGCGCAGTACCTGCCTGAGGGTGGGTCCGATGAATAAAAAGCTGTTCAAAAGGCGAGCTCTTGAACAGCTTCGGGAATATGGCAGGGGCGGCTGGATTCGAACCAACGCATGGCAGGATCAAAACCTGCTGCCTTACCGCTTGGCGACGCCCCTGTGATGTCAACTGGATGCGCTGCAGCTGTACGTTTCCCGAAGGGGTTAATGGCAGGGGCGGCTGGATTCGAACCAACGCATGGCAGGATCAAAACCTGCTGCCTTACCGCTTGGCGACGCCCCTGTAACGTACAACCGGATGCTAGGCATCCCCTTCCTGCTCCAATCTCTCGAGCATGCGGTGCAGCATCGAAACGTTGCTACCTCGCGCCACGAAGCTTGGCAAAGTGGCTGGAAGTTGGCGGCGGACTTTATCAGCCTCGCCTTCGTTTGGGAAGCTCCCAAACACACAAGCTCCAGTGCCAGTCATCCGAGCCGGAACGAATTTGTTCAATAGGCTCAACGCGTTACGCACCTGGGGGTAACGCTTCTCGACGACCGGCTGGCAGTCGTTATGACCACCCCCTGCAAGAAGGCTGCGAACTGTAATTGGCGGGGTATTACGTGTCAACTCCGGGTCGGAAAAAATTTCTGCTGTACTAACAGAGACTTGCGGTACGGCGACGAGATACCACGGCTCCGGCAGCTCAACGGGCTGCAGGCGCTCGCCAACCCCTTCGGCGAATGCTGCATGGCCCCGTACGAAGACCGGTACGTCGGCGCCAAGCGAAAGGCCCAGTTGCGCCAGGCGATCCAGGTCGAGCCCCAGATTCCAGAGCCGATTCAGGCCGAGCAGGGTGGTCGCGGCATCGGAGCTGCCGCCACCGATACCGCCGCCCATGGGCAGGCGCTTGACGAGGGTGATGTCGGCGCCCGGTACATCATCACCTTGCTGCTGAAGGAGGCGGGCGGCGCGGACGATCAGGTTGCTCTCGTGATCGACGCCCGGCAGGTCACTGAGCAGTCGAATCTGGCCATCTTCGCGTCTGGCGAAGGTCAGTTCGTCGCCATGGTCGAGGAATTGAAACAGCGTCTGCAGTTCGTGATAGCCGTCCTCGCGCCGGCCGAGGATGTGCAACATCAGGTTCAGCTTTGCCGGCGCCGGCAGGGTGAGGGGCGTCGGCATCAGCGGCCCAGCTGGCGCGGCTGCCAGTCCTTGATGACCAGTGTGACCTGCAGGTCGCGGCCCTCGAGGCGGATGCGCTCGGGCAGTGCGTAGCCGTCCTCGTCGCGGTAGGCGAGGTAGTCGACCTGCCAGCCATCCTGCTCCAGGCGCGCCAGGCGGCTCGCGCCGTCCAGGCTCAGGCGGCTGCGGCTGTCCGGTGCGGGCAGGCCGCGAACCCACCAAAGCAGGTTGGAAACCGGCAGCTGCCAGCCCAGCTGGCGCTCGACCAGTGCCTCGGGCGAGTCGGCCTGATAGCGACCCTGGCCGGCGATCTCCAGGGTCACGGCATCCGGGCGTCCGGTCAGGCGGGTGGCGCCACGACCGAGCGGGCCGGACAGACGAATATCGAAGTAGTCCTGGCGTTGTAGCCAGAACAGGGTGCCGCTGCCCGAGTCCTGCGGGGCGCGAATACCGATCTTGCCGCTGATCTGCCAGCCATCGATCCTGGCGATCTGGGCCTTGTGGTGACGCCAGTCCGCCGTGTTGCCGGCGCCCTCGACGGATTCGCGCGGGCCGATGCCGGCGCAACCGGCGAGCAGTAGGCTGAGAAGCGCGGGCAGCAGGTAGCGAAACAGGGGCATGGGTCAGGGCGTCTCCGAGTCGGTCAGGCGCTGGATAGTGTCGCGCAGGATCTGGCTGTCGGGCTGCTTTTTCAGAGCTTCGCTCCAGAGCTTGCGGGCTTGCTGGCGCTTGCCGCGCGCCCAGAGCACCTCGCCGAGGTGGGCGGCTACTTCGTGGTCCTGGAATTCGGCATAGGCACGACGCAGCAGGCGCTCGGCTTCGTCCAGGTTGCCGAGGCGATAGTTGACCCAGCCGAGGCTGTCGAGGATGGCGGGGTCGTCAGGGTTGATCTGGTAGGCCTGCTCGATCAGGCGCCGCGCTTCCTCATGCCGGTCGGTGCGATCGGCGAGGGTGTAACCCAGCGCATTGAGCGCCATCGCATTATCCGGCTCGCGTTCGATGATCGCCCGCAGGTCGCGTTCGAGCCCGGCCAGGTCGCCGCGCTTTTCCGCCAGCATCGCACGGGTATAGAGCAGGTTCAGATCGTCCGGGTAGGCCTCCAGCGCGTGCTCGACAAGCGTCCAGGCCTGTTCGACCCGGTCATGCTCGGAGAGTGCTTCGATTTCGATCAGGTAGAGCTGGATCGCATAGTCGGGCTGCTCGTCCCGGGCCTTGGCGAGAACGGTCGAGGCCTCGCGGTCGCGCTTGGCGCCAAACAGCAGCTGCGCCTGCAGCAGCTTGGCCGGCAGGTATTCATTGCCCGGGCCGACCTGCTCGAAGGCTGCGAGTGCCTTGGTCGTGCGCCCCAGTGCCTGGTAAGCCCGGCCCAGGTTGAACTGTGCGGCATCCACATGGCTGCCACGCTCGACCAGCTCTTCGAGGTAGACGATGGCCTCGCGCCAGGCTTCGGCTTCCATGCAGACCAGTGCCATGGAGAAGCGCAGGTCATCGTCGGTGGGGTTCTGCTGCACGAGGGTGGCGAATTCGCCCATTGCCGCTTCCAGGCGATTCTGCTCGACCAGCAGCCGTGCGTAGGTCAGGCGCAGGCGCTTGTCTTCGGGGTACTGTTCGAGCGCCCGCTCGAGCACGGCCAGGGCCTCCTTGCTGCGGTCCAGGCTCTGCAGCAGGCGGGCGCGCAGCAGTATCGACGGGACCTGTTGCTGCTCGCTGGTTTGCTGTTCAAGCAGGCTCAGCGCCTCCTCCTGGCGACCGTCCTGCTGGAGCAGTACGGCTTTGCCGAACGCGAGCTGCTCGTTGCCAGGGTTGCGCGCCAGCAGGCGATCGAAGCTCTGTAGCAGCCCGGCCCGTGTGTCCGGGTCGCTTTCGGCAGCCGACAGGGCGAGGAAGTCGAAATGAGTGCTGCCCTGGCCCTGCAGCACCTTTTCCATGAAACCCATGGATTCTTCATAGCGCCCGGCGCGGGCCAGCTGGATGGCGGCGGCCCGCTGCGCGTCGAGATTCTCCGGTGCGTTGCGCGCCCAGACGAGGGCGGTATCCAGCGCCGCCTGATCGGCTCCCAGGTATTCGGCTATACGGAACGCCCGCTCGGCGACGCCTGCATCCTGTGTCGCATGCGCCTGCTGGACGTAGTTACCCAGCGCGATGTCGAAGCGGTTGCGCTGGCCTGCCAGCTCGGCCACCAGAAGCGCATACAGCGTGTCTTCGCTGAACGAGCCCGCAGCGGCCTGTGAAGAGCGGGCTGGGCCTGGCTCGGACTGCTCCTGTACCGGCGGGCCGCTTTGCGGCTCGTCGTGGAGTAGCGTCTGGCAGCCGCCGAGAAACAGCAGGGCAGAGAGGGCGAGGAGTCTATTCATAGGTGCGGGGGCGGCTTTAATGCGGTCGCGGCATGATGACACAAGCGACAGGGCAAGCACATGGGGCGGCACGGGGCGGCCCGAGCGCGCAGTACGCAGCGTTCGACAATCCCGGACACAGGTTGTTCTGGCTCGGGCGAAGTAGGAGAATTGCGCGCTCCGTTTTCTGATCAGCGACCCCGCATGGCTTTTCTCGCGCTTGGTATCAATCACAAGACCGCTTCGGTGGACGTGCGCGAGCGCGTGGCCTTTACCCCGGAGCAGATGGTCGAGGCGCTGCAGCAGCTTTGCCGCGTCACGCCGACGCGAGAAGCCGCCATTCTGTCGACCTGCAACCGCAGCGAGCTCTATCTGCATCAGGATCAGGCCGAGGCTGACGCCGTGTTGGCCTGGCTGGCCAATTATCACCGGCTGAACCTGGACGAACTCAAGGCGTGCGCCTATGTCCACGTCGATGAACAGGCCGTGCGACACATGATGCGCGTGGCCTCGGGACTCGATTCGCTGGTGCTCGGCGAGCCCCAGATCCTCGGTCAGATGAAATCCGCCTATGCCGTGGCGCGTGAGGCAGGCAGCGTCGGCCCGCTGTTGGGGAGGCTGTTTCAGGCCACCTTCAGCACGGCCAAGACCGTGCGTACCGATACCGCCATTGGCGAGAACCCGGTTTCCGTCGCCTTTGCGGCGGTGAGCCTGGCGCGGCAGATATTCAGCAATCTGCAACGTAGCCAGGCGCTGTTGATCGGCGCCGGCGAAACCATCACGCTCGTCGCCCGGCATCTGCACGAGCAGGGCGTGAAGAAGATCGTCGTCGCCAACCGTACGCTCGAGCGCGCTAGCGCCCTGGCGGCTGAGTTCGGCGCACAGGCGATCCTGCTGGCGGATATCCCGCAGGAATTGCACAACAGCGATATCGTCATCAGCTCTACCGCCAGCCAACTGCCGATCCTGGGCAAGGGCGCGGTCGAGCAGGCGCTCAAGCAGCGCAAGCACAAGCCCATGTTCATGGTCGACATCGCCGTGCCGCGCGACATCGAACCACAGGTCGGCGAGCTCGACGACGTCTATCTCTATAGCGTCGATGATCTCCACGAAGTGGTCGCCGAAAACCTCAAGAGTCGCCAGGGCGCGGCTCAGGCCGCCGAGGAGCTGGTGGCGGCCGGCACCAGCGACTTCATGCTCAGGCTGCGCGAGCTGGCGGCCGTGGACGTGCTCAAGGCCTACCGGCAGAACGCCGAGCGCATCCGCGACGAGGAGCTCGGCAAGGCGCAGCGCCTGCTGGCCAACGGGGCGAGCGCCGAGGAGGCCTTGGCGCAGCTGGCGCGTGGGCTCACCAACAAGTTGCTGCATGCGCCGAGTGTGCAGCTGAAGAAACTCTCCGCCGAAGGTCGCGTGGAGGCACTGGGCGTGGTCCAGGAGCTTTTCGCACTTGGCGACGGCACGGACAATCGATGAAACCTTCTCTGCTCAACAAACTCGACGTGCTGCAGGATCGCTTTGAGGAACTGACGGCGCTGCTCGGCGATGCCGAGGTGATCAGCGATCAGGCGCGCTTTCGCGCCTATTCGCGGGAGTACGCCGAGGTCGAACCGGTGATCGGTGCCTATCGCCAGCTGCGCAAGGTCCAGGCGGACCTCGAGGGCGCGCAGGCGCTGCTCAAGGACAGCGATCCGGATCTGCGCGAGATGGCCGAGCAGGAAGTCGGTGAAGCACGGGAACAGCTGGACGTGCTCGAGGCCAGCCTGCAACGCATGCTGCTGCCCAAGGACCCTAACGATTCACGCAACGTGTTTCTCGAGATCCGCGCCGGTACTGGCGGGGACGAGGCAGCGATCTTCGCGGGCGACCTGTTCCGCATGTATTCGCGCTATGCGGAAAAGCAGGGCTGGCGCGTCGAAATACTCTCCGAAAGCGAGGGTGAGCACGGCGGCTACAAGGAAATCATTTCACGGGTCGAAGGCGACAACGTCTACGCCAAGCTGAAGTTCGAATCCGGTGCGCATCGCGTGCAGCGTGTGCCGGAGACCGAATCGCAGGGGCGCATCCATACCTCGGCGTGCACCGTGGCGGTCTTGCCCGAGCCCGACGAGCAGGCGGCGGTGGAAATCAACCCGGCCGAGCTGCGCATCGATACCTATCGCTCCTCGGGCGCCGGTGGTCAGCACGTCAACAAGACCGACTCGGCAATCCGCATCACTCACCTGCCGACCGGCATCGTCGTCGAATGCCAGGAAGAGCGGTCGCAGCACAAGAACCGCGCCAAGGCCATGGCCTGGCTGGCAGCCAAGCTGCAGGACCGCCAGGATGCGGCGGCGCACAAGGAAATCTCCGAGACCCGCAAGCTGCTGGTCGGCTCCGGTGACCGTTCCGAGCGTATTCGTACCTACAACTTCCCGCAGGGGCGGGTGACCGACCACCGCATCAACCTGACGCTTTACTCGCTGAGCGAGGTGATCGCCGGTGCGGTGGAGCAGGTGATCGAGCCGCTGTTGCTCGAGTACCAGGCCGACCAGTTAGCCTCTATCGGCGACTGAGCGATGGCCTCGATTCAGTCGCTGCTACAGAACGCCGAGCTGCCCGGCTCGCCGAGCGCGCGCCTCGATGCCGAATGGTTGCTCGCCGCCGCGCTGGGCAAGCCCGCGACCTACCTGCGGACCTGGCCTGAGCGTGAGGTGCCTGCCGAGTGCGCCGAGCGCTTCGCTGGCATGCTCGCCCGGCGTCGCCAGGGCGAGCCGGTGGCCTATATCCTCGGCCGCCAGGGCTTCTGGAGCCTGGATCTGGAGGTCGCGCCACATACGCTGATACCCAGGCCGGATACCGAGCTGCTCGTCGAGACTGCCCTTGCGTTGCTGCCGGACGAGGCCACACGGGCGCTGGACCTTGGCACCGGTACCGGGGCGATTGCCCTGGCCCTGGCCTGCGAGCGGCCAAGCTGGCAGGTTGTCGGTGTGGATCGTATTGCCGAGGCCGTGGCCCTGGCCGAGCGCAACCGCCTGCGCCTGCGCCTGGGCAACGTCGCCTTCAGCCAGAGCCATTGGTATCAGGCACTGGCCGGGCAGCGCTTCTCGCTGATCATCAGCAATCCGCCCTATATCGCGGCGAGCGATCCGCACCTGGGCGAAGGCGACGTGCGCTTCGAACCGCCGAGCGCGCTGGTCGCAGGCGCCGACGGGCTGGACGACATTCGTAGCATCGTCGGCGGTGCTGCGCAGCATCTCCTGCCGGGTGGCTGGCTGCTGCTCGAGCACGGCTACGATCAGGGCGACGCCGTGCGTGCGTTGCTGCAGGGCGCCGGCTTCGTCGAGGTCCGCAGCTGTCGTGATCTCGGTGGGCACGAGCGTGTCAGCCTTGGCCGTTTGATTGGGCAACCTAGCGAGGCACCGCATGCTCAGTGACGAAGAACTGCTGCGTTACAGTCGGCAGATCCTGCTCAAGCAGGTCGATGTCGAGGGCCAACTGCGGCTCAAGGCCAGCCGGGTGCTGGTGGTCGGGCTCGGCGGGCTCGGTTCGCCGGTGGCGCTCTACCTGGCGGCCGCCGGCGTCGGTGAACTGCACCTGGCCGATTTCGACCGCCTCGACCTGACCAACCTGCAGCGCCAGATCGTGCATGACAGCGCCGCGCTGGGACAGCACAAGGTCGACTCGGCCATGGCCCGGCTCGAGCGGCTCAACCCCGAGATCACTCTCGTCGCGCATCGCGTCGCGATGGATGCCGATACCCTGACGGCTGCCGTGGAGGCGGTCGATCTGGTGGTCGATTGCACCGACAACTTCGCCGTTCGCGAGGCGGTGAACGCGGCGTGCGTGGCTGCGCGCAGGCCATTGGTCAGCGGCGCGGCGATTCGCCTCGAGGGCCAGTTGTCGGTGTTCGATCCGCGTGACGCTTCGAGCCCCTGCTATCACTGCCTCTACGGCCACGGCAGCGAGGCCGAGTTGACCTGCAGCGAGGCCGGTGTGCTGGGCCCGCTGGTGGGGCTGGTCGGCAGCCTGCAGGCGCTCGAGGCGCTGAAACTGCTGGTCGGTTTCGGTGAGCCGTTGGTGGGGCGGTTGTTGTTGATCGACGCCTTCTCGACGCGCTTCCGCGAGCTGAAGGTGCGCCGGGACCCGGCCTGCACGGTTTGCGGTAGCCATGCCGGCTGATGCGGCCGCGCCCGTCGGGGTCTTCGACTCCGGTGTTGGTGGCCTCTCGGTGCTGCGCGAGATTCGGCAGCGTTTGCCGCACGAGGCGTTGCTCTATGTAGCTGACAGCGCGCACGTTCCCTATGGCGAAAAGACACCCGATTTCATCCGCCAGCGCTGTCGTGCCATTGCCCGGTTTCTCCTCGACCGGGGGGCCAAGGCGCTGGTGCTCGCCTGCAACACGGCCACCGCGGCCGGCGTGGCCGAGTTGCGCGAGTTGTATCCAGAGGTGCCCATCGTCGGTATGGAGCCGGCGGTCAAGCCTGCCGCGCGGGCGACACGTAGCGGCGTGGTGGGTGTACTCGCTACCACCGGAACACTGAAAAGCGCGCGTTTCGCCGCCTTGCTCGACCGCTTTGCCAGCGATGTCAGGGTGATCACCCAGCCCTGTCCGGGCCTGGTGGAGCGCATCGAGGCGGGCGATCTGCAGGGACCGGTCACGCGCGCGCTGCTTGCCGGCTGGGTCGAGCCGCTGCTGGCGCAAGGCTGCGACACGCTGATTCTCGGTTGCACGCACTACCCATTCATCAGGCCGTTGCTCGCCGAGCTGGTACCGCAGGATGTTCAGCTGGTCGATACCGGTGCGGCGGTGGCGCGCCGGCTCGAGCAGTTGCTTGCTTCCTGTGGCCTGCTGAACCATTCTCAACGGCGGCAGCCGGCGCGCTTCTTTTCCAGTGGTGCGCCGGGCAGGCTGGCCGAGGTACTGCCTCTGCTCTGGGGCGATGAGGCAGACGTACAGGTTTGCCCGGTCTAGGAACTCCTGCCGGCTCGACGCCTCAGAATCAGAGCTAACCTAAAACCAACGGTTATAGAAATAAGGAAGTTACGGATGAACAAGCTAATCTCTCTCGGGCTGGCTGCTGCGCTGGGTGTCATGCCGTTCGCCGGTGCTCATGCAATGGGCATTACCGGCGCCGTGGGCGCTACGGGCGAATCGACCATGACCTATCGCCTGGGCCTACAGCACGATTTCGGCAAGAGCTGGTTCCAGAGTTCCACCGGCCGGCTCACCGGCTACTGGGACGCCGCATATACCTACTGGGAGGGTGACGAAACCTCCGCCAACCACAGTCTGTCGCTGGCGCCGGTATTCGTTTACGAATTCAACGGTGACTCGGTTCGCCCGTACATCGAGGCGGGTATCGGTATCGCCGCGTTCGAGAGCACCGAGATCGAGGATCGCGACCTGGGCTCGTCCTTTCAGTTCGAGGATCGGATCGGCCTCGGCCTGCGCTTTGCCGGTGGCCATGAGGTCGGCATCCGGGCGCTGCATTATTCGAATGCGGGGCTGAAGAACCCCAATGATGGCGTGGAGAGCTACGCGGTTCACTACCGCATGGATTTCTGAGCCAGCGTTCAGCCGGCGAGCGGAGCGGATGCCGCTCGCCGGGTACCTCAACTCAAAGCGTTTCGTCCAGCTGCTTGTTCTTCCAGCCTTCGACACCGGGAAGCAGCACGTTCAGCAAGAGCGCCACGATGGCGGCGAGGGAGATGCCGGAAAGGCTGAACTCGCCGTTGCCCACGACCATCCCGCCAATCCCGAACACCAGGGTCACCGAGACGATGATGAGGTTGCGTGCCTCGGACAGATCGATCTGGTGACGGATCAATGTGCTCAGTCCGACTACCGCGATGGAGCCGAACAGCAGGCAAAGAATGCCGCCCATCACCGGCACCGGAATACTCAGCAGGGCCGCGCCGAACTTGCCGATGAAGGCCAGCACGATGGCGAATGCCGCCGCCCAGGTCATGATCTTCGGGTTGTAGTTCTTCGTCAGCATTACCGCGCCGGTAACCTCGGCATAGGTGGTGTTCGGCGGGCCGCCAAAGAGTCCCGCGGCCGATGTGGCCAGCCCGTCGCCCAGCAGTGTGCGGTGTAGCCCGGGGTTTTTCAGATAGTTGTTGCCCGTGACGCCGCCGATGGCGACCACGCCGCCGATGTGCTCGATGGCGGGAGCCAGCGCGACCGGCACCATGAACAGAATGGCGCCAAGGTGAAACTCCGGCGCGACGAAGTTGGGGACGGCAAGCCAGGGTGCGGCGAGCATGCCGCTGGTATCGACCACGCCGAACGCCAGTGCCAGCGAGTAGCCGACGAATACGCCGGCCAGAATCGGCACCAGGCGGAACAGCCCCTTGCCCAGGACGGCCACCAGCAGCGTGGTAAGCAGCGCCGGCATCGAGATCAGCATGGCCGTGCCGTAAGGCACCAGTTCGGTCGCGCCGTCGCCGGATTTACCCATGGCCATGTTGACGGCCACCGGCGACAGCGCGAGGCCGATCGAGATGATCACCGGGGCGATCACCACCGGCGGCAGCAGGCGGTCGATGAAACCCGCGCCCTTGATGCGCACCGCGAAGCCCAGCAACACGTAGACCAGGCCCGCCGCAACCACGCCGCCGAGCACGGCGGGTAGGCCGAATTCGCCCTTGGCCGCGATGATCGGCGCGATGAAGGCAAAGCTCGAGGCCAGAAACACCGGAACTTGCCGCCGGGTGACCAACTGAAACAGCAAGGTGCCCAGGCCTGCGGTAAAGAGGGCGACGTTTGGATCCATGCCCGTGATCAGCGGCATGAGGACCAGCGCACCAAAGGCGACGAACAGCATCTGTGCGCCAGCCAGTACCTGGCGGGCCAAGGGCTCCTGAGTGCCTGTCATGCTCAGACGTCCTTCTGCTTGGTGCCGAAGATCTTGTCGCCGGCGTCACCGAGCCCCGGCACGATATACCCCTGCTCGTCGAGTCGCTCGTCCACGGAAGCGGTATAGATGGTGACGTCGGGATGCGCCTTGTCCACGGCGGCGATGCCCTCGGGTGCGGCGACCAGGACCAGTGCACGGATCTCGCGACAGCCCGCCTTCTTCAGCATGTCGATGGTGGCGACCATCGAGCCGCCGGTGGCCAGCATGGGATCGATGATGATCGCCAGGCGCTGTTCGATTTCCGGAACCAGTTTTTCCAGGTAGGTCTGCGCCTGCAGGGTCTGTTCATTGCGAGCGATGCCGACAGCACTGACCTTGGCGCCGGGGATGAGGCTGAGCACGCCGTCGAGCATGCCAATGCCGGCGCGCAGGATCGGCACCACGGTGATCTTCTTGCCGGAAATCTTTTCCACCTGGACCGGGCCGCACCAGCCGTCGATGCTGTATTGCTCGAGCGGCAGGTCCTGGGTTGCTTCATAGGTGAGGATCGAGCCGACTTCCTGGGCCAGCTCCCGGAAGTTCTTCGTGCTGATATCGGCTCTGCGCATAAGGCCGAGTTTGTGACGGATCAGCGGGTGGCGGATCTCTCGAATAGGCATGGGGGGCTCCGGCGGGGTGATTAACCGGCGTAGAGTAAAGCATCGCCGGGCCACGGGCTATGTGGCTTGGCTCATCCGCGCGACTTGCCGCGTGAGGTTCGGGTGGGTATCTTGCCGCCCCTTCCTGGTCGGCTGGATTCGATGGCTTTCCTGACCGCTTGGTCAGCCATGGGGCAGCGTCTTTTACCGGCCGTGGCGCACATCAATTTCAGTGGGGAATCGCGATGCCTGTCGATCTCGAACATATCCGTCAAGTCATGGCAGAGAGCGACTGCCTTTACAGCGAAGCCGAGGTGGAGGCTGCCATCGATGCGGTCGCCGAAAAGATCAACGCGGAACTGGCCGAGCGAAATCCGGTGGTGTTCTGTGTCATGAACGGAGGGCTGATCTTCTCCGGCAAGTTGGTTACCAAGCTCAACTTTCCGCTCGAGCTGTCGTACCTGCATGCGACCCGTTACCGCAACGAGACCAGCGGCGGTGAGCTGTTCTGGAAGGCCAAGCCGGAAATCTCGTTTATCGACCGTGACGTGCTGATCATCGACGACATCCTCGACGAAGGGCACACGCTTGGCGCCATCATCGACTTCTGCCGCCACGCGGGCGCAGCTGCCGTGCACACCGCCGTGCTGATCGACAAGGATCACCAGCGCAAGGCGCGTCCGGATCTGAAAGCGGATTATGTCGGCTTGAGCTGCATCGATCGCTACATCTTCGGCTATGGCATGGATTACAAGGGCTACTGGCGCAACGCGCCGGGTATCTACGCGGTCAAGGGGTTGTAACTGCTGGTTTCCCGCTCCGCCCCTTCCGGGCGGAGCCGCTGGGCCGGCAGGCCTGTTTCCTTTCTCCCCACCTGTGGCCATGCGAAACGTAACGGTCGCAGTTCGTCCCCCTGTTTGGCTGCCCTCTGTGGTCCTTGCCCTGCGACCTTGGTTGGGGGTGGCGCTCACCGATATTGATCTCCTCGACACTTTCGTCACAGAAACCGCGACCTTGCACCCGACCGCTCTGCGGCGGGCTTTCCCGTTCGAAAGAGTGCGGCTAAGCTCAAGCGCAGTCGCCTAGTCGCGGCATTTTGATATTGCCCGCAAAGCCAGCGCCTAGCGGGCTTTTCATACTTAAGGATGACAAAGCAAATCAAACCTTAGTGCGCTTAACCCACTCTTTGCGTCTGGGTAGGGTTGACGTACTTCGAACCAACCAGGAGCGCCTCATGACAAAAACAACAAGGCAAGGAATCTTCCGGCCCACATCCCTTGCTCTCGCAATCGCGCTGAGCACTGCTGCACCGGCTTACGCGGTTACCTTCAATATCGGCGAGATCGAGGGGCAGTTCGACTCCTCCATGTCGATTGGCGCCAGCTGGGCTATGGACGATCCGGACATGGATCTGGTTGGTGCAGCCAATGGAGGAACTGGCTTTAGTCAGACTGGAGATGATGGTCGTCTGAACTTCAAGAAGGGCGAGACCTTCTCGAAGATCTTCAAGGGCGTGCACGACCTGGAGCTGCGCTATCGCGACAGCGGCGCCTTCATTCGTGGCAAGTACTGGTACGACTTCGAACTGAAGGACGAGAGCCGACTGTTCAAGGACATCAGCGACAGCAACCGCAAGGAGGCTGCGCAGTCCTCCGGTGCCGAGATTCTCGATGCGTTCCTTTACCACAACTACTACCTCGGCGACCTGCCCGGCACGGTTCGTCTGGGCAAGCAGGTGGTGAGCTGGGGCGAAAGCACCTTCATCGGCAACTCGATCAACTCCATCAACCCGCTGGACGCCGCCGCATTCCGCCGCCCGGGCGCGGAAATCAAGGAAGGCCTGATTCCGGTCAACATGCTCTACGTCTCCCAGGGCCTGACCGACCGCCTGAGCATGGAGGCGTTCTATCAGCTGGAGTGGGATCAGACCATCGTCGACAACTGCGGGACGTTCTTCTCGGGCGCGGACGTGGCGGCGGATGGCTGTGATACGAACTACAACATCCTCAGGTCTTTCTCTCCCTTCGAACAGGCTCTGTTTCAGAATTTTGGCGTAACTGTTACCGAAGAGGGGCTAATGGTGCCGCGTGGCGGTGACCGGGACGCCAGGGATTCGGGCCAGTTCGGCGTCGCTTTACGTTGGCTTGGTGATAGCACCGAGTACGGCGCCTATTTCATGAACTATCACAGTCGCACTCCGAATCTCAGTATGCAAAATACTGATTTGGCTGGTATCCAGGCGGCTGGCACAGCCTTTGGTCTGGCGGGGCCTGATGCTCTGTTGGCGACACTGCTGGGACGCGGACAGTATTTTCTGGAGTATCCAGAGGACATTCGTCTCTACGGGGTGAGTTTCTCGACCACGCTGCCGACAGGCACCGCCTGGTCCGGGGAAGTTAGCTATCGTCCTAATGCACCTGTGCAGATCAATACGACGGATGTCACCGGCATGCTGGCTGCAGGTATTGGTGGCTCGTTAGCAACCGGTGATCTTGCTGGTGCAGCAGCGCAGGCCGGAATGGAGCACAAAGGTTACAACCGAAAAGAAATTACTCAGATTCAGACGACCTTCACGCATTTCTTCGATCAGGTACTGGGCGCCGAGCGCTATACCGTGGTTGGTGAGGTCGGCTATACCCATGTCGGCGGCCTCGAAAGCAAGCGTGACGTGCGTTACGGACGAGATGCAATCTTCGGCTCGCCCGCCGGCACTCAACCAAGTAACGTCCTTTCGGAAGCAATGTACGGCTGGGATGGCTTCGTCACCGCCAATTCCTGGGGCTATCGTCTGCGGGCGATCGCTGATTACAACAACGTGTTTGCCGGTATCAACCTCAAGCCGAACCTGTCGTTCTCGCATGATGTCGACGGCTACGGTCCGAACGGTTTGTTCAACGAGGATGCCAAGGCAATCAGCATCGGCCTCGACGCCGAGTACCAGAACACCTATACCGCCAGTCTGTCCTACACCGATTTCTTCGATGGTGACTACAACA
>Ga0209300_1000601_pt1 | contig 17498 bp, 23 predicted proteins | sample Shrwel_input2_RT_FD_187535 | JGI IMG/M metagenome (GOLD analysis project Ga0209300, IMG submission 187535) | Subsurface microbial communities from deep shales in Ohio, USA - Utica-3 well 1 S input2 RT (SPAdes) (version 2) ... | reverse complement strand
GCTCAGGCACACAGCACTTAAGGACCTGGCCGAACACGCAGACGATCTTCGGTTTGTTCAGCAGGTGGCGGGACACTCCGACATCAGAACTACTATGACCTATACCCAGGCCCGGACCCACGAGCTTTACGACGCGATGGAGAAAGCGCGATCGAACAGGTCCGAGGGCTGCTTTTAGGCTGAACAAGTCGATAGAAGACATCACCGGCAGCCTGCCAACGTTTTGGGTACCGTAAGGACCGCATACCAGATGGGAATTTTGGAGAAGATTGATGGCGCACTGGAAACAGCAAATAGATAGAGGCATAGAGCTGCTTGAGCTGTGCCAAAAGCTACAGTCGGAGAAAGATGGTGTGGACCGCCCCGCCCTGCACCTACTCGACAAATCTAAAACCGTGGACGACTTCGCTATGGATATCGGCGCTGCTGCTGCCAACATGGCTGCATTGCACAAGCTGTTTCCTATGATGAACGACCTCGCTGCGCTAGGGCGAAAACTTGAGGCTGACGGCCTCATATCGCCGGACGTTGGGGATGACTATTCACGATCAGCTCTCAACTACTTACTGGATCAATACTCTGTAAAAACAACTCGGGGAACGGTCAGTGTTGTAGACCCGTTGCCCGTGCGATTTTAGAACCAACTTAGAGATAGGCCATAAACGGAGTCATAGATGAATTATTTGCTTGCTGTGCTGGCTATTTCTTGCGGATCGTTTTTCGGGCTTCACCCCGAATCTGAAGCGTTAATGCAAATTACCTCCCTGGGGGTTGCCGTCATTGCCTTGCTGTACCTTCTATTGCGCGGCAAACGCGATTTGGATAAGCGGCGAGAGGCAACAATCAGCGGCTGGGATAACCCGTACAAGTCTCGGCTATCCAAGCATATCGATGAGAGATGAAACCACCAATCATGAGAGGTGGGGATACGAGTGGTGGAGGCAGGAATGGACAGGTTTAGTAGTGCTGAGGAAATTGAAATTGAGGTCGGTCCTGGTGGCAAAGTGTCGCTGGGAGCACCGCAGCAAAAGTGGTTTGAAGGGGATAGTCCAGAAATCATGCAGATGGCACGGTTCGCCGGTCAGGAAATGATGGCGATCCAGAAATCAGATGATGAGCCGGGGGTCTTTGAGCTTCATTATCTGGGGCTAGTTGGTACCGGCTTTCACAGCATGGCAGACGCCAAAGACGCTGCCCCGGCTTTTGCCAGAGAGGTTTTTGCATACCTCAGCCAAATGATCAGTGACGAATAATGGAGAAATCACTATAGGTACTCAAACAGACTCTCCCCGGCAGTCATGCCATTGCCACCACTGCCGCAACCTCGCTGAAACGGATAACGCTGGTGAGTTTTTGGCCACCTGTTCGAGAATGGTTTTGTGTCCCACCTGTGGCAATAAGCGTTGCCCTCATGCAACCGACCACCGTTTAGCTTGCACTGGCAGTAATGCGCAGGGACAAGAAGGCAGTATCTACCGCTGACAGGCAAAACAATGGCTAGTGACACACAATAGCAGTCTGGGAGCTCATGTTATGAAAACCATCGGCGGGCCAGTGATGCGCGAATACCCTGAAGCAAAAGCTGAAGGTTTAATCGAGCCTGGCATTGAGGTTCTAACCGATGCTTTTTATGCAGCGGGCGTTTACCCTCTCTCAAGTTGTGAAGGCCATCAAACTATAGGGGAGGGGATCTTCGATCGGTTGCTTTCCAAGATCAACAAAAAGGCTGCGGTCAGGCCGTTTGTTATGTTCAGTGCACCGGAGGCCTATGCTCGTTCATTTCAGAGACTCTACAACTGTACCAACGGTTTTCATTACTGCTGGATGATCAAGGGCCACTTCCATCCTAACGACTATGAACTGGTATGGATCATAGAACCCGCTGATGTCCGGCTTGCCCGAGGGGATGTTGACGCTGCAATGATGGAGTCTGACATCAAATTGCTCGGAGATATCGCGATCCAGGCCTCCTCTGATGGAGGAAAAAACACTGCTACCGCGTCTACATGCGCAACAAAATGAGATATAGAGAACATGGCTGACCAGCAGGTTCGAATTTTTACATCCTCAGATGGCCAGGCACAGCTTGAAGTGGCGCTGGATCAGGAAACTGTCTGGTTAAACCAAAACCAGATGTCAGTCCTGTTTGGCACTTCCACCGATAACATTGGCTTACACCTGAAGAACATCTTTTCCGAGGGCGAACTTGAAGAAGATCGAACTGCCGAGGATTTCTCGGTAGTTCGCCAGGAAGGTAAACGTGAGGTTCGCCGACGTATCAAGCACTACAACCTGGATGCCATCATTTCGGTAGGCTATCGCGTCAGCTCCAAACGCGCCACACAGTTTCGCCAGTGGGCAACCCAGGTACTCAAAGACCACCTAGTTCAGGGCTACACGCTCAATCAGCACCGCCTGAAAGAGCGAGGTATCGAATTCGAGCAGGCGGTTAAGCTGCTGAGCAGAACCCTGACCAACCAAGGCCTGATGTCCAATGAAGGCGAAGCCGTTGCCCAAGTGATCAGCGACTACGCCCGGTCCTGGAGCCTACTGCAAGGCTATGACGAGCAGGAACTGGCCGAAGTCGGCATTACGCAGCCAGATATGAAGCCACTGGAACTGGATGAAGCGGTCAACGCTATCGGTGAGCTCAAGCAAACCTTGATTTCCAAAGGTGAGGCAACAGAGTTGTTTGGGCAGTTACGGGGCGACGGCCTCGCGTCTGCATTAGCGACGATCGAGCAAGGTTTTGGCGATGAGTTGTTTTATCCAAATATCGCTTCTCGTTCCGCTCACTTGCTTTACTTTGTCATCAAGAACCACCCACTGGCTGATGGCAACAAACGCTGCGGTTCATTTCTCTTCTTGTGGTACTTACGCCGGAATGCCGGTTTGCTTGCGCGTCCGGTCGATCAGCTGATCAACGACAATACACTGGTGGCTCTAGCCCTGTTGGTGGCCGAAAGCTTGCCCGATCAGAAGACATTGATGATTCGGTTAATTGAGCACTTTGTGCTTCTGAAAAGCGAAACTGGAGCTTAAACGATGACGAAATCAACAAAGGAGCCATCGATCCACTGGCAACATCTGGTCGAAGAGCAGTTGGCCAAACAAATTGGCTGTACAAAAACACAAGCGCGAATGCTTTTGACTCTCCACTCCTACCGGATCATGAGTTACGAAATTGCGGAAACGCTCTGGCTGGGAGAAGCGTCAAAAATGAAAGAGAGGGTCCTGCGGCCATTGGCTAACCAAGGATGGGTTCGATTTTACGAGGGCAGCTTTCGAGCCCGCAAAATGGGGCCACTCTCTCTGGCTTGGGGCCTTCAGCCACGTTGTGAGCATGAGCTGAAGCGCGAAATTGAGACTGCCAGGGCCGAGGCACACAAACGTGAGGTAAGAATCTGCCAGCTGCACGAAGCCCTGGAGCAACGACTGTCTAAAAGAGAGAGTGTAAAACCTCCCAAAAGAGAAGGGCAATCATCCGAATGCTGAAAGGGCACCATGGTTCGAAAATTCCTCCAATATATCCACCTCCGTAGCTCTCTTGAGTTTCAACCAACAATCGGAGAGTTACGATGAATCTACCTAAGAGTATTCGCGTTCAGAAGCAGTCCAAGGTTTTCAAGAAAACAGTGGACGGCCACGCAGTTGGTGAGGGCCCCCTGGATGTTACTGTGACGGTTCGCTGGGATGACTGCTGCGGTAACGGCCGCAACTCGTTTGCGGTCACTGCCGATGTCTATAAAGCGGGACGCCCCAAAACAGACAGGAACTTTGTGATGGGTGGTTGTTGCCACGAGCTCGTTGAGGAGCACTTCCCGGAGCTGGCCCACCTGGTGAAATGGCACCTGGTGGACGCTGATGGACCCATGCATTATGTGGCCAACACCACATACCACGCATCGGAAATCCGGAAGCAGCACCATTTCGTGTACCTGACGGACGACGTTCTGAACAAGAAGCAGGTGTTGCTCGGGCTGTTTTCCGACACCGAGTTGGAAGCGGTTCGGGAGCGGTTCTCGGATTTCGATCTGGAGATCAAATCCGAACTGACCTCAGACAGCAAAGAAGCGAATCTCGACGCTGCCCGAAGCTGTGCCGTCTGGCCTGATGCCTCCCTGGAGGATCTTCTGGACGAAGAGAAACTGAAGGCTCGCCTGCCTGCATTGATGGAAGAATTCAAACGCGATATTGAAGCGCTTGGATTCACGTACTGATCTCAGCCCCCTCATCGAGGGGGCTTTTTCGTTTCTAGCCTTTCCAAAATATCCCGATGGCGTAAGGTAACCACGCCACACGAAACACTGGCTGTTTGCCAACGGTCCCGTGCTCAGAACTTTCGTGCTGGCCCCGAATAATTTGGCGGCAAGTAGCGGTGTCGCCCGCTCCGAAAGAAACTCCCTCTGTCCCGGAGGTTCGCTACAGGGTCCGAATACTCCAGGCGAGTCGCAACGCCTTGAACTCCCCGGTGCTTCCGGGTTTGCGGCACAGCAGCCTACCAGGCCCCGGCCCAACCTGACCTGACACCTTTTCCGGCCGGGGCCCATTTTTACTTCAATCTCGCCGCTTCCGTAGCTTCTCCGAGTTAAATACGGAGGAGTTATGAACCATGTAAATAAGTTTGAATCAGAGATCGAGCCAACCACCCCCACACCCAACAAGGTCCAGTACCGACTAAACAGAGCCGTGCATGCTGGGCTCCACATTCTTGTAGGTGTTGCAGTTTCGTTGCTGGCACTGGGGATAGGTGCCATAGCGCTCGACTGGATCGTGTCAGGTCAATACCGTTACTTGCAAGCGGGGCTTTGGTTGATCGCAGCAGGCGTTGTGTTATGCTTTTTTTATCTCTACTTGTACACCTATCATGGTGACTAGGAGTTCGAAATGCATCCGATGATTGCAGTCTCTGGAACCCTCCTCATCCTTGGAGTTGGTTTCTTTCTGTTCTATCAATACGTGAAGCATCACGGATGAAATGCCCATTTCTGACAATGGTGCCTTGAATAGCCCTCTTCGCGAGGGCTTTTTCATTTCTGTGCCTTCCAAAACTGCTCGATGGCGTAAGGTAACCACGCCACACGAAACACCGGCTGTCTGCCAACAGTCCTGTGCTCAAATTTTCGTGCTGGCCCCGAACATCTTTGGCGGCAAGTAGCGGTGTCGCCCGCTCCGAAACGAAACTCCCTCTGTCCCGGAGGTTCGCTACAGGGTCCAAATACTCCAGGCGAGTCGCAACGCCTTGAACTCCCCGGTGCTTCCGGGTTTGCGGCACAGCAGCCTTTCAGGCCCCGGCCCGAGCTTACCTGTCACCTTTCCCGGCCGGGGCCCATTGCCACCCCAAATGAGCATGTGTGCTATCGTGTTAATGTGAGAATCCACTACAAAGGGCCGAAGCATGGGTGTCAATCCGTTAGTTGCTCTCGCCATCTTTGCCGCTGCTTTAGCGATCGGCATCGTGATGATCGGTTTGTATATTAAGTACCGCCATCAATGACCGCTGACCTAGCGTTTGTTGCACCTGGAGGAAGCATGCTCCCCATGATTGCCGTGACCGGTACGCTTTTGGTTCTTGCCGTGGGCTTTGCTGTGCTGTACCAAATCGCGAAGTACCATGACTTAAAGAATAACGATCAGGCGGAAGAGTAGCCCTATCGGCTATATCAATCACCTCGACGCCTGGCAATCCTCTACGAAATTAGCTCCTGCCGTAAGGTCCTCGTTTACATCCCAACCCAAAACGGAGACTGACATGAAAGGCAAACACATCGTCCTCTCGACGGCTCTCGGTATGATCGCGGTTGCCGGTATTGGTATGACTGTATCCACCGAAACCCAGGCTAAAGGCCCGTTGGTCACGGTTAGTAAATCGCCCACCTGCGGCTGCTGCGCTCATTGGGTGGATCACCTGCGGGATAACGGATTCCGTGTCGAAGTAAACGATACTCACGATCTGCGATCGGTGAAGCAGGATGCCGGTGTACCGTACTCGCTGCGTTCCTGCCACACAGCTACCGTGGATGGCTTTTCGGTAGAGGGGCATGTCCCAGCAGCAGACATCCACCGGATGCTTGAGGAATCCCCAAATATTGGCGGAATTGGTGTTGCCGGAATGCCTGCCGGTAGTCCAGGCATGGAAATGGGGGCTCGGAAAGACGCTTTCCGGGTCATGGCGTTTGGCTCGGGTGCGGTGATTGACGAGTTCAATCAGTACACGCCCAGTGCCTGGTGGTAATGCTTCAGCCTGATTAATCACAGCCTCTGCGATTGCAGGGGCTTTTTTTATGCCAACACAAAAAAGCCACCCGGTGGGTGGCTAGTCATTTCAGGTTCGATAGAAGACTTCGAACGTGTCGTCATACAAACCGAACGCGGCGAAGTACTCCTTAGCGCCGTACAAATCCCGGACTTCTTTGAGCGCTTTCCCCACTGATTTCCGCTTCTGGCTTACCCAAGTCCGCTTGGTCTCAGGGTTTTCTTTCCAGCTCTTCAGGTCACGCTCCACATCGATCTTTCGACCAAAAGGCACTTTTTTATCGGCCAGGATCTTGAACTGCTTAATGTTGGTTTTGATGACGCGAGGATTGAGTGAATTCATAACTTTCTCCATTGGTTGAAACTCATTCGAGGTACGGGAGGACCGGTTTTCCAGTGGCCTCTAAAAGACCAAGTCCCGTAGCCGGTGCGAGTTCAAACCAAAGGAGGAAGACTCAATGACTCAAGTTTCAATTCCGAGCGCAGACCTGAAGGCCCTGGCAGACGCCGCACTGGATCTGGTTAAGCTGAAAATGCAGCAAGGCAACAAAGACGCCGAGCGTGAGCACAAGGCTCTGCTGGAATCAGCATCCGTTGCCTACGAAAGCATTCAGGTTTTAACCGATGTCTTTGGCGTCTATCGTTGCCCGAAGTGCGGTACCGACTGGAACGTGACCAGCATGGGTCAGGCACTGAAGTGTCCTCATTGCGGGAAGCAGGACGTAGAGCCGGTGTATACCTCTGGCGTCAACGATGTTGATGCAGAAGCTGTCCTTCGTGCACTGGCTGATCACGAAAAGGCTTACCCTGCCAAAGCGCAGAAGGGCGAGTATTTCGTTGATGTGCAGCGAACTGGCTTTGCGATCAAAACGGTCAGCGTCAATGCTTTCGGCCCTGCTACAGCACAGTTGAACGCTCTTGAGCGAGCTGGTGATGTGGAGTTTCGACCTGAGTATTCATCCTCGTATGAAGCCCAGGGAGTCTCCGGCTTCACGCCAGATGTGGTTGGAGAAACCTTTGTGTGGGAAGACTGCTTGCGACAGGAAACTCCCCGCCTGGTTGTAACCGTCAAAGAGGTGCTGACTGACGAAATGGTCCGCTGCTCGACTACGGACGGAGAGATCACTGAATTACCTCTCAGCGAGTTAAAACACGCCTAACTGACTGCCCTCCGGTTGGAGGGCTTTTTCATTTCTACCCTCACTCAATTCTCAAGCGCCCGTACCTCCCGTGAGTTCACCACCCACGAAGGAGAGTTCTATGCGTACGCTGTTACTGAACATTGGCATGACCGAACGCGGAGAAGGCGATCATCAGTCCAACATTGGCTACCTCGCCTGGCCTGTAACTGAGGAGACGTTCAAGCGGCTTGAGCTGATGCGATATGCGACTCAGTTTCTGGAATCGGACAAGATCCGAATCTCCACAGACGAATTCGGCATGTATGTGAATGGCGAGGAAACCGAGATCCTGCATCCCAGTGTCACCGTCATGAGCGACGGTTCCATTGAGATCGCCACTCAGGAACGAGTGCGTCACATGTGGCCAATCCAGCTGGCCAGTATGCAGCCCATCCAGCTTGAAAGCCTGCGTGAATGCTTCGATAACGCCTTCCCTGACGAGGAAAAACCTGCGGTTGTCGTCGGTTCGTCAGAAGTGGAGTACTTCCTGGCCTTCAAGGACCGTGATGACTGCGTCAACCATGTTCATGACCTGATCTACGAGCTGCCCATGCATACTGATTCGGACTATCCGAACGGTGTCGACTGGGAAACGTTTGAGATCAGTACCATTGCCCCACCGGAGTACCGGCCGGAAATGTTCCCGATTTCCTGACACGGCTCCAATTTGATTTAGCCCTCCACGCGAGGGCTTTTTTGTGTCCGGTACTGCACCTCTACGAACCAGGCCTCTGCCGTAAGAATTTAGGCAAAATCCCCAATCTGACGTACCGCTGCGATAGGATTAGCCCTAAGCGTTCGGATTGGAAACGCTTCAAATCAGGTAAAAGGATGAGGAAATGACAGAGCATACAACCCAGGATTTCTTCTTTGGGGCCGTTACGGTGTCGGAGCAGGGCGCATCTATCAAGCTGAATCAGGTTTTCGATGCGGCTCAGTTCGTCTCCCGTGAGTTTTTTACTGCGCAACTCAATCGCTTGCTGGCTGCCTCAAACGGGAGGCTAATCATTAATAAGGGGGAAGCGCGGCCCGATTTCCATGACCTTCTAATGGCAATGAATCCTAGCGATATCGGTCGCATCGAACTGTATGCTCGACCAAATCGCGCTGAGATAGTTCGTGCCACCATTTCATGTGATCTCATCCTGGAGCAAGGCCGGGTGATTTTCTACACAGAGTGGAGCGCTTACAAGGCGACCGCAGCAGAAGAGGTGGCAATCAACGTGCTCTACCCGTTACTTGAGTATGGGCTGATTCAACGTACAGCCTTGCGCTCAAAGAATGGAGCGCTGAACCCTCTGGTAAATACAGAATGGGAGCAAACTACAGCGGAAGCTCTCAAAAGACTTTTCGAGTTGACCGGACACCCCTACGCGCTGCAAGTAGGCGAAGAAGACCGAGAGCGATTCAACAAGCTTGTTCGAGAGCTGCGCTGAGCTGAACACTGCGCTTGGCAATATGCTTGGCACCGTAAGAGCCATAGATCTGACGATGCAGGAGGATTTATGGCTACCCAGCTTTCAGCGAAACAGCAAGAGTGTGTTGATGCGGCCCTGGAGCATGGAGGTGTACTGGTTAAATACTCGGGTGGGTTCTGGTCTTGCCGCAACGCAGATATGAAAACCATCATGCATTTCCAAGCTCCTGATTGGTCCTATGGTACACAGACCATTCGTGCGCTGATCAAGAAAGGGGTGTTTCGGGTCACCAAGGAAAAGACCTGGGAAGGGGGGAGCTATCCGGTGCAAGTTGAAGTGACCTCTGACTGGATCTCCGGTTAACACCATCTCCAGCCACCCTGAAGCCCCATACCAGGGGCTTTACAGTTGCTTACCAGAACCCTGAATTTCCTTTCTACCGTACTTCTCCCGAGTTCAAACCAACCAAGGAGAAGTTCATGGAAATCATCCATCAAACCATTGCCGCACTCTCTCAGTCCGTTAAAGCAGAGACGCTCATTGCTCACGGAGACCATAGGCTTCGTGCTGTCATCGTGTCACATGCAAACAATCATCAGTGTTCTGCAAGGCTTGAGATCTGGAGCCCTGAGTCGTTGACCTGGAATTTCATGGCCGAGATTCCGTTTGCTGTCATGGAGACCCCGCACCAGCTCATCTATACGGATGATGGTGAAGAGCCTCATCATTTCCAGGCCGATATCGAGCGACTTTACGAAAAGGCGCTGTTCCTGCTTCCGCCTGTGGAAACGTCGAAGGACGCGGTCACCCTGGAAGGCGCTTACGTTCGGAAGGGTGGTGGCCACTGTCCGAAGTGTAAGAAAGGCAATCTCAGCTCGGAAGATCATCCCGAGGTAGTTGGAACGGAAGTTTTCCATCAGGTGATGTGTCAGGACTGTGGTGCGCACTGGGAGGATAAATACGTGTTGGCGGGCATTTCGAGCCCTATGGGTTTCGATGCCAAAGCCCCTGTTTCTTCTGACCAGTAAGGCTCCTGATTAGCCCTCTTCGGAGGGCTTTTTCATTTTTGAACCTTCCAAAATTTCCTCATGTCGTAAGTTACCCACGCCAGACGAAACACCGGCTGTTTGCCGACGGTCCCGTGCTCAGATTTTCGTCCTGGCACCGAACAATCAGGCGGCAAGTAGCGGTGTCGCCCGCTCCGAAACGAAACTCCCTCTGTCCCGGAGGTTCGCTACAGGGTCAAATTTACTCCAGGCGAGTCGCAGCGCCTTGAACTCCCCGGTGCTTCCGGGTTTGCGGCACAGCAGCCTTCCAGGCCCCGGCCCGATCTGACCTGACACCTTTCTCGGCCGGGTCCCTCTTTTCCCCCAATGATTCACCCTCCGTAGCCTGGTTGAGTATTAACCAATGAGAGGTGAGTTATGAACGATGTATCGAAGAAAGCCGTCATCGGAGACTTCCGAGTTGTTCCCGCACATGCTGGAGTGAAGGCCTTGTGTCCGCCCGCACTGGATGTCCGTGCCATGGTTTATCCGACTTTGCCTGCCGCCTATACGCGGCTTGTGGAAGTGCATCGGAATGTGGCCGGGGCGCATGAATATCCCTTCCAGGACAACCGGATCACCGTGGCCAGCTTTGCGCTGGAAGACCTGTTTGGTTACCCGGACGTTGCCACGAAAGGGGTGTTCAACGACAGTGTGACCTCCTGGCTTGGGTATGAGGTCGGAACACAGTTGGCTCAGATCTGGCGGGATTTACGGAACCAGCTGTGGCCCGACACGTCTGACAAGGCGCTGGCGACAATGCTCTGGGAATCACTCACTGATTGGCCGTTCTGGAATCAGAAGGAGCAGATTACGGAGCACTGGCTGTTGTTTCCTCCCAGTACCCATCGCGAAGACATCTGGCACTGGTTCGAGGAAGAATTCGATGTCAGTGTCGCGGAAGATCTGATGAAAGTGGCTTAATTGATTACCCTCCCTTTTAAGGGAGGGAGTTTCCAGCATCACACAAGGGTATCGCTTGTTTTCATTCAGCTAACTCATTCGCCACCTCGTAATTCTGATTTTCAAGTTGGAGAAACTTGAGAATGTAACCATCAATGCTGTCTACACGGATAAGGCCAATATCTCGGAGATACCGGAAATCATCCACCGTGATGCCAGTCGCCTTTCGGAAAAGATCGTGTTTGGTTTCGACCAACACTTGTTCAAGGTTCTCTTCGGTGGCATCCGTTAGATACATAAATACCGGGATTCGAGATAACAAGGTTTTCAGAAGTTCACGTACTTTTTCACGCTCACTTTTCAGTTCTTTCTCAGCTTGATCAAGCTGTTTATCCCGCTCCTTCCGTTCCTTATCGTTTTTTGGAACTTTGGTTTCAAGTTTTTTTATCTTTCCATTGTTGGCATCTAATGTACCAATATCTGCATCAGAATGCTTAATATCGTTATCCGTCGCACCGATAAACTTCTTAAACTGTTTTATCTTATTAAAAATATCCTGGCACCGCTTGGCGGACTGTTCGGAAGCATTGATCGCATCAATTGTATCCCGAGTGACCACGACATTTTTGCGCTCTACGAAGCGCTCGCCCAACCCTTTGGCATCAATACCGGACAGGTCGAAGGTCAGTACCTCGCGAGCATCCATAGACACCATCTGGTTTCCCGTCACCTTCAACACTGGTAAGTAACGAATAAACTCTGAGATCTTTTGCTCTGATGTTGACAGATGACTATCGGTAGACAGCTTCTCGCTGTATGAAGTCAGTAATTTGAGTGAACGGTTGGGTGAAAAATCAAAAATGAAACAACGCTCTTTGATATCACCGGTTCGCGGGTTTTTATATGGCGTTTGTGCTCGAAAGGCAGTTTGGAAATAGTTCTCAGGGGATTCGGTATCCCGAAGAAACAAAACGGCCTTCCATTTTGGAATTGACACCCCAGTGGTTAACTTACCCACACTGAGCGTAATCGTTCTTGGATTCCGATCAATGGCATCCAGGACGGGCTGCACGGCATCCACGCCTGACTTCAATTCTTTACCAGCCGCCAGGATGACATGATACTGTCCAAAAATAGGATGAGCTTCCAGCGCCTCTTTCATGGCGTAAGCGCTATCAACACGATTGAGGTACCACAACGTATGATCCAACTCATCATGGAGATCGCCTTCGGCATCATAAGGGTACTGAGATGGCTGGACTTTTACTTCGTCGGTAAGCTCATCGGCTACCTCAACGTGCGGGCGGATACGACCACTGATCAAATCTAGCCATTTATTGACAGCGTCGGGTTTCAGAAATTTGCGTTTTTTTGCCTTGAAGAAGTGGTTTAGACTAAATTCATCTTTACCTTCCTGGACACCCTCTTGGATTAGATCATCGGAGACCTTATACAGATACATTTGAATTTGAGGCAGGCCGCGATACGGGTTCTCTTCGGGACAATCAGGATGTTTTTCAGCCCACTCAGCCTTGGCCTTTTGTTCATCTGTGTACGTCCAGTTAAAGATTGCAGCCTGCTCAAACCGAGCATCGGCCATTGCTCGGAAGGGCGTGCCGGATAGAAATAACCGAAAATCAGAGGTTACCGACTTCTCGACAACCTCTGCTATTTGTTCACTGCTTTGCTCTTCTTTTAGTTCTTCGTCTTCCTCAGCAAAAAGCTCTTTCTCAAGTTCTTTTTGCTCCTTTGTCGTCTCAGCTTGGTCCGCAAGCATTTCTTTGGCTTTACGGGTTCCCGTGCCAAAGTGGAATTCATCAATGATTACCAGATCCCAGTGAGTGGCGAATAGCCCTTGATGCTTGTCCTTGATATCTGTTTCGTCATCTTTTGTGCCAAGCAAATCCTGATAAGATGCAAAGGCGACAATGGGCTGGAATGTTTTCGTGTACTCATTAATGTTGCTAAGGCTTTCGCGTTTTAGAAAAACGTAGTCTGAAAAATCAACATGGTTCTCAAGGTCTTTCTGCCAGGCATCCTGAACTGCCGGCTTGTAGGTCAATACAAGTACCTTTGAAAGCCCCATCTTGAGCGCTAACTGGTAAGCTGCAAAGGTCTTTCCAAACCGCATCTTGGCATTCCAGAGCATTTCTATGGTGCCGGTTGGATGGTCGGTCTTCTGGAAATAAGCGATGGTCTTATTAACGGCCTGGCTTTGCTCTGGACGCATGGAGAAATCCTGAAATCGTTCGATATTGATTTTCTCAGGAGCTTCCCCTTCTCGGTACTTCTCAATGAGGTGGATTGCTTTGTTCGGGGATATGCGGAACCACTCGGTGTTGGACTTTACTAACTGGTTACCCGCGATAACCTGATGCTTTGGATACCCTTTTGAGACGAGAATGGAATGAATGTCGTGATCTCGAAATTCCGTACCATCCTCTTTAACAGCAGGAGCGGTATAAAGAAGATTGTACTGCAATTCATCGACGTTAGTAGTCGAAGCAGTATTCAATTGACTGCGAATCCGACTTGAAACATCAAAAGCATCCCCTATCTTTATCAGGCCGTCAGAGGTATTGGTTTCGTAAATATAAATATATCGCATGGTTACTCACCGTCCTTGCCCTGAATTACAGGTTTTATGCGCTCATTAATGTAGCTCCACTCACTCTCAGAAATCCCCCACATTTCAACTAAAATGGCATCGTCAACCTTTTGGCTATAGTCCCCCAAATCAGGCAGAAAGCGAAAGTTCTTTTTGTTTACATCCTGAGAAATTATGGTTAATAAAATTAGGAAGCGCGCCAGCTTTGTAAATAGGTATTGCCGAAAATGTATTGCACTTAACTCATTATCAAATGCACCAGCAACAATATAGGACTCCGTGCATATTTCGCCAGGACGGGCCAGCAGCACATTCTTTTCATGGTATATACGTATGGGCTTGGAAAAATCAGTTTGTCCCGCGATCGGTGCTTTAGGAATAAGAACCTTCCACTTATCTTTTAGACCATACCTATCAGTAAATGAAGCAGGGTCAGCATATTGGCGGCCATATTTTTGTATGAACCAGCACGGTATGCCACTGGATTCCGGCTTGTAGTTAGTCGGTAGCCCAAAAGGCCGTATGGGCGAGACCTTCGGTGAAAGCACACCATGGTCCCTCGCGGAAGCACTTGCTAACACCTTCCGCAAAATGGATATCGCCCGCGAATCGCGCACAATAATGTCAAATTCATTGAGGGGTCGAACCTGCTCTGTGCGCTCTCCATTTCGATTAGTTATTACGGTGCAGTCGCCGTCATAATCCCTGTCGATTAGGAAATAGCAAATACCCCCAGCAACATCTACGCCAGGGAAAACGGATGTGGCCGACTCGAAATCAACAAGGTAGCGAAGAGAACGATCGTTCATCATGGATTCTCGATAGGAGTCCAACCCAAAGCCGCCTGCATACCAACGAGCTGGCGTGATCATTGATAGATAGCGCGGTTTCAAAGACTTTGCCTGATTAACAAACTCTTGATATATAGGTTTGGCCTGACGACCAGATCCGCCAGTATCAGTTTGATATGGCGGATTTCCAATAATAACATCAAAAAACATGTTGCCACCTTTGATATCTAGTATTTTCCCGTGCTTGGTCCGGTCGTCTACGAAGGGGAAGTAGGTGTCCTCTAAAACTACACCGTGAGACTCAGCGAGACGTGTCACCTCGGAAACCGGATAAAAAATGTTTCCTTCGTGCTCAAAACCTGCGTGACTCTCAGATGAAAATATAAGAGGGTCAAAGTAGGTGTTGAATGTATTGCGAGTAAGGAAATGATATTTCTCGTTATCGCTCCAACGATTGAAACTTTCCGATCTCACAAAGCTGTCGAATGCTGCGTCTTCCTTCCGTATATTAGCTTCCATAACACCATAAAGAGTCCTTCGACTCATATAACCAGTTAGCTCACTGGTGGCAATTCCGTAGAGCATATTCTTTAGAATATGATTGATCCGCTGCTGATGATCGGATAAGTCATAAGTTTCACCATCGTCCGCCTTAAAGAGCCCGGCCCCCTGAAGCCCATCATAAAGAAGAAAAAAGCTTTCTCGGAGGAATACGCCAGTCTTCGTGCAGGGGTCAAGAATACGAATGCGCGGGTCACTCCAGATACTTTTCGGCAAAAGACTCAGCATATCCCTAGCGATACGTGGTGGCGTAAAAACCTCATGACTATTTAACGCCTCAAACAAAGTCAAGATGTCTCTGGTTTCCTTCATTTTCAATCCCTAGTTCCAGAAAATGTGTGGGTTCTAACGTTTTAAATGGGCTAGGGGAGTGATCAACCAACCGTGAGTATCGGTAAAATCTGCGCCCAAAAGATTGACCGGTGATGGTGTACTCTATGAAGACAATATCGTCGGGCTGGTTGATAGAATCCCCCTGAACAATGTTGGTGGTTAGTATGTATCGGATAAGACCCAGGAAACCGTCTGAATAGATAAAACTCCCTTTGTGCAAATCAACCGTGGACTTTACTTCTCTATAAAGGCGCTCCCGTGCCTCCTGCACATTCTGATAACAAATGTCGATGCCGTATATGGTGGTCAAAGCCCGAGCGATGTAGAACTCAAATCGACGCATAGACTGATGACCGTACTTTTCTGTCACTCGGTGCAGTTTACGCCGTAATATTTCGATCAGGAAGTTGCCATTTCCACAAGCAGGCTCTAAATACCGGTATCGAATAATATCGTCAGGATGCTTAAGCGGAATTAGATCAAGCATCGCATTGACTTCTCGCTCGTTGGTGTAGACCTCAGCAAGATTGCGCACCCGATCTTTTGATTTAATCTGAGTCATCTTAGTTTAGCGTTTTTCCAGCAGTGAGAGTTATGACACTCATAGATTACGGCATCCGGCGATTTGGCGGTCAGGGCAACGGTTCCCAGTCGCCCATGGAGCTTATCCTTCTCTCGGCACCCATTTGGAAGGCGTCGGACACTGGCTTGAATACCATTTCAATACCGGTGTGGCTGAAGATCTTAGAAAAGTGGTGTAGCTGAGTTGCTCTCCGGAGGGCAACTCAGCTTATCTTGAAGCTCAACCTCTGGCTTCTTCTTCCGCTCGAATGAGTCGTTCCTCTTCTTCTCGGCGCTGCTTCAACAACTTCTGGTTGTAGTAAGAGTTGTCGCCAGCCAGGGAGTCTGTAACATCCCGTTCAACTCTCAACCAGAGCTGCTTCTTTTCCCTGGCTCTACGGGCCTGGGCCTCGTTCTCATATTCGCGCAGGGTCAGGGTGAACTTGTAACCAAACATGCACACCACGTTCTTCTCCAAGGTGTCATCCCACTGACCTGGTCTGGCATAGTTCTTCATCAGATCAATGAACTCATCCTTGAAACGGTGATAGCGCCGTGTAGGCCAAAGGATATCGTGTAGGTGTGCCAACGGGATGTAGAACACCTTTGGCTTCTTACCCTGAAGAGCCTGATTACTTCGACCAATGGTTTGCGTGAAGAAATTGTAAAGCGTCTGGCCTAGCCCCGAAGACTCTTTCATGATGTCGTCGTGGGCTGTGAACAGTTTCCGGCTTTCTTTGTCCTTGAGCTTGCGGAACAGGTGCGGATCGATGGAGATGTTCCAGAAACGTACCCGCGCCAGCTCCTCGATGTTGTAGGGGTCGACTTGGTCTTCTTCTAAGGCAGACACACTGCCCATGGCGGTGTTTGCTTCATGCTGCGCCTTCAAGCCTTTGCCTGCACTCTTGCTTGCAGCGTGCTGTCCCCGTTGGTGGTCAGCAAAGCTAGGATCAAACTGGCTTTTGAGAACTGGCAAGAACCGGAAATCCGTGGTGATATCATCCAGCCCGAAAAGGTCCATAATCTCCATAACCTCTTTGGCGTTGTCGCCTTTGATAACCAGACGGAAATTCGTTTCATACAGGCGTCGCAACGAGGCGTTAATTACCCGACGGCATGAGGAACTGTGGGGGCTGTCATACCCCATTCGTCGAGCGATATCGACAGTATCGATGAAAAATGAATTTGTGATTCGGTCAGAGGCTATAGCTTCGATCCTCGCACGTCGACGTTCAATGCGTGTTTCAAGGTCAATGCCTTCGTCTTGAGCCTCCGCATCCTCCAAATGCTCAATGATCGAGCTGTCGTCACGCTCTGTGTCGATCGGATCGATCACGATGCCTTCTTCCAGCTCTTCCCCAAACAGGGTTGCCTGCCTGGGCGTTTCCACCTCCAGGATAAACTTCTCGATTTGCTTATCGATAAAGTGGGCCAGCTCTGTGAGAAGTGCTCGTATAACGCGCTGATCATGCAAGGTCGCCAATTCAGAGCTTTTACCGGTCTGGCAAGTAGCCTGTACCAGTAAATCGCATTTCTTCACACGTACCTTAGCGGTTATGCGATTTCCCTTTGGCTTTTCTTGTGACGAGAACCGCATGGCCCTGTCGAGAAGCCCAGTGAAAATCGTCTCTGTTACCGGCCGCAGATCCTTCACATAGGTGACAAGCTGTAACGAAGACTCTTTCAGGTATTCCAGCATCCTGCGATTACTGCGGGTTCGCTGATTTCTGTGCCCCTGGGCTTGCTCACGTAATTCCCGATATTCCTTGGACTCAAAATCGGGCTTGTGGATGTATTGCAGAGCGTAGCGGATAGGGTTACGGCCACCCCGAGGGTTTTCA
>Ga0209300_1000596_pt1 | contig 17563 bp, 11 predicted proteins | sample Shrwel_input2_RT_FD_187535 | JGI IMG/M metagenome (GOLD analysis project Ga0209300, IMG submission 187535) | Subsurface microbial communities from deep shales in Ohio, USA - Utica-3 well 1 S input2 RT (SPAdes) (version 2) ... | reverse complement strand
CCAGGCGTAGGACACCAGTCCCAGCACGGAAGAGTCCGGGTTCAGGGCCAGCAGGTAGGCAATGACGGCGATGCCGATGACCGCGAAGCGCCCCACCCAGACCAGTTCACTCTGAGAGGCATCCTTGCGGATCATGGCTTTGTAGAAGTCATCGGTCAGGGCTGAGGAAGAGACCAGCAGTTGGGAGTCGGCGGTGGACATCACGGCTGCCAGGATCGCGGCCAGCAGCACGCCGGCGATGACCGGATGGAAGATAGCATTGACCATGATCATGAAGATGGTCTCGCCGTCACCCAGGTCGCGGGCCATGTAGACGGTGCCCAGCAGGCCAACACCCATGGCACAGATCAGGCAGAGCGCCGACCAGGACACGGCGATGCGACGTGCGGCCGGGATGTCGTTCGGGCTGCGGATGGCGGCAAAGCGCGCCAGGATGTGCGGCTGACCGAAATAACCCAGGCCCCATGCCATGGAGCTGATGATGCCGATAGCGGTCAGGGACTCGCCGGTGTTGGCATCGGTGAACCATTTCAGCATGTCACCATTTTCGGCGAGGATCTGGGCGCTACTGCCGCTGAAACCACCGAGCTCGGACAGGGCGATGACCGGTACGATCAGCAGGGCGGCAGCCATCATCAGGCCTTGGATCAAGTCGGTCCAGGACACCGCCAGGAAACCGCCGAAGAAGGTGTAGGAGATGATTGCCAGGGTGCCGACTGTCACTGCCAGGGTGTAATCGAGGCCGAAGACAGTTTCGAACAGCTTGCCGCCGGCGACCAGGCCGGAGCTGGTGTAGAACATGAAGAACATCAGGATGAAGATCGCTGATACCACACGTAGCAGCTGAGTCTTGTCGCGGAAGCGGTTGGCGAAGAACTCCGGCAGGGTCAGGGCGTCGCCAGACTTGAAGCTGTAGACGCGCATGCGGCGGGCCACGATCAGCCAGTTCAGCCAGGTGCCTGCAAGCAGACCGATGCCGATCCAGCCAGCTGACAGGCCGCTGACGTAGGCCGCACCCGGCAGACCAAGCAGCAGCCAGCCGGACATGTCGGAGGCGCCGGCCGAAATAGCTGACGTCCAGGGCCCAAGAGAACGACCGCCAAGAATGTAGTCGGAGAGGTTGGTCGTGCGCTTATAAGCGATGACGCCGATGCCGAGCATCACCACCAGATAGAGCGCGAAGGTAAAGCCGATGGTCAGGTTGTTTTCAACCATGTTGAGTCGTCCTTCTGCGGTTATGGTTGTCAAACGCCGAAAGGGCCCTGCTTTTCTTATAAAAGAAAGGCAAGGCCTTTTCGTACGTACCCGCCAAGCGGAGCGTTACTATCCCGCTTGGCAGACCATTCGTAATGAGTGACTCATCACCCATAGCGAATAGCGACGCGTTGCCGTCGAACGCGGCGGTATTGATGGTCAGGGTTATCTCTGGGACGAAGCGAAAAAGACGAAACGCAGCAGATAGATAGGGCCACCCGCATGAGAGCGGTGCCTGATAGACCCTGACCATCGAAGGGCCGAACGCTGACGACGGCGCCAATGATATTACGATTTACGTCTACATTGCTTGCCCGAATTTACTCCCAGGAACGATTCGGCCCGGGCATCTATCTGACAATAAATATCATAGGGTTTATGGCCGCTTCATTCAGGTCGGAATGAGGGGGCTATCCATCGCTGTTCGGTATCACATGCTCAAGGTAGATCTGCGCAAGCTCGGCGCGCGTAACTGCTCGATCACTTGCCCATTCGCCGTGGCAACACTGGCGGTCTTTGTGCGCAACGACCAGGTAGGGGCTGGCGTTGGCAGCCGGCAAGGACGCCGGGCACTTGATGGCGACTCGGGTCAACATGAGTCAAAAAGCGAAAACTGGGGGAGGGCATTACGCTGGCGATGGTGGCCGCCAGCCGGGTCCTGTTGGCCTGGTATCAGCAGATAATAAAAAGGGCCCCCTCAGGAGCCCTTTCACTACGCTTGTTACTCGCTTGTTACTACGCCTTTCACTACGTTGAGAGCGTCATGCGCGCGCTCTTAGCGAGTGATGTGCTGATATTCGCCTGCATCAGCAGTAACGCTGCTCACCACCAGAATGGCAATCATGGAAGCGATGAAGCCAGGAATGATCTCGTACACACCCGGGCCACCCATGAACGATCCATTCCAGCCCAGAGAGATCCAGATAATGACGGTGAGAGCACCGACCACCATGCCCGCAATGGCACCAGCGCCGTTAGTACGCTGCCACATCAGCGACAGAATGATCAAAGGACCAAACGCCGAGCCGAAGCCTGCCCAGGCATTACTGACCAGTCCCAGAACCTGAGAGTTGGGATCAGAGGCAATGACGGCAGCAACCAGGCCAACCAGTACCACGCAGATGCGGCCAACATTCACACACTCACGATCGCTGGCTTCTTTACGCAGGAACAGGCGATAGAAGTCCTCGGTCAGTGAGGATGAGGACACCAGCAGCTGACTGGAGATGGTGCTCATGATCGCTGCCAGCAGTGCTGCATAGAGGAAGCCAGTGATCAGCGGATGGAACAGCAGGTTCGACAGAACGATGAAGATGGTTTCTGGATCTTCAATGTTCAAGCCATTGCGAACCGCATAAGCGCGGCCGAAAATACCCAGTGAGACCGCGCCGATCAGGGAGATAGCCATCCAGCCCATACCGATGTTACGGGCAACTGGCACTTCCTTCAGCGTCCGGATAGCCATGAAGCGCACGATGATGTGCGGCTGACCGAAATAACCCAGCCCCCAGGTAACCGCAGACAGCCAACCGATAAAGGTCAGCCCGTTGGTCCAGGATAACAGCGTGGGATCGACTTCATTCAGCGTCTGTGACGCTTGGGCGAAACCGCCGCCGCCTTCGCCAAAGAGCACTACCGCCGGCATGATCACCAGGGCCAGCATCATGATGCAGCCTTGCACGAAGTCCGTCATGCTCACGGCCAGGAAGCCACCGACCACCGTGTAGGCAAGTACCACGCCCAAGGTGATGACGATACCTACGGCGTAGTCGCTTAGACCACCGAAGTTGAAGATCCCGGAGAACGCGCTTTCAAACAGCTTGCCGCCTGCCACCAGGCCTGACGCTGTATAAACCGCGAAGAAGATCACGATGACGATAGCGGATACCGTTCTCAGCGACATCGCCTGAGTCGGGAACCGGTTGGCCAGGAAAGACGGAATGGTAATCGCATTGCCATAGTGAACCGTCTGTTCACGAAGGCGTGGTGCGACCAGTGTCCAGTTGAAGAACGCGCCAACAAGCAGGCCGATACCGATCCAGGCAGAACCCAGGCCAGATGCAAACAGCGCACCGGGCAGACCCAGGAGCAACCAACCGCTCATGTCCGATGCACCGGCCGATAGGGCCGCTACCTTTGGACTGAGAGATCGTCCACCTAGCATGTAGTCTTCAGACGACGACGTGGCTTTGCGCATCGCATAGATGCCGATGGCAACCATGAGCGCAAAGTAAACAAATAGGCTGATCCAAACACCAATAGCCATGGAACATCTCCAATTTATTAGGGCGGAACTCGTTCCGACCGGTTAGTGCGTTTACCGTGCAGAATCCGGTAGTGGCACGCATTGTTTTTGTAACTCTTTTCTCTTCACCTGCTTCAGGTAGAGCGCGAAGGTAAAGCTGGGGGCTAGGTTTTTTCTATCATCTTGAGTCGTCCTTCTGCAGTTATTGTTGTCCAACGCCGAAAGGGCCCTGCTTTAGTTATAGACGATCTACAAGGCCTTTTCGTACGTTCCCGCCCTGCGGGGGGCATCCCCCGCAGGGCAGACTACTCGATCCGGGTTATTCATCACCCATCGCGAGTAGCGACGCGTTGCCGCCGAGCGCGGCGGTATTGATAGTCAGCGTCTTCTCTGTGGCGAAACGCAACAGATAGTTCGGACCACCCGCCTTGGGGCCGGTGCCCGACAGCCCCTGACCACCGAAGGGCTGGACGCCGACGACGGCGCCTATGATATTACGATTTACGTATACATTGCCTACCCGAATCTTTTGCGCGATTTCTTCGGCGAAGGATTCGTTGCGGCTATGCACGCCGAAGGTCAGACCGTAGCGGCGATCGTTGATGGATTGGACCACCTTATCGATCTCGCTGGCCTTGTAGCGAACGATATGCAGAATCGGGCCGAATTGCTCGCGCTCCAGGGCGTCGATGCTGTCGATCTCGAAGGCGACCGGGGCGACGAAGGTGCCCTCGGCGGTGTGCACCGGGTCGAGTTTGGTTTCGGCGACCAGACGGCCTTCGCCCTTGAGTTTCTCGATGTGAGCCATCAGGCCCTTGCGCGCGTCCTCGTCGATCACCGGGCCCACATCGGTACCCAGGTTGCGCGGATCGCCCACATGCAGCTCGTCCATCGCGCCCTTGAGGATCTCGATGACCCGGTCGGCCACGTCTTCCTGGAGGTAAAGCACGCGCAGTGCGGAGCAGCGCTGACCGGCACTCTGGAACGCGGACTGCACGACATCGGCCACGACCTGCTCGGGCAGGGCGGTCGAGTCGACGATCATGGCGTTCATGCCGCCAGTCTCGGCGATCAGTGTCGGCAGGGCGGCGCCTTCACGGGCGGCCAGTGCGCGGTTGATGATCTGAGCGGTGTCGGTGCCGCCGGTGAAGACCACGCCAGTGATGCGCGGATCACCGCTGAGCACGCTGCCCACGGTGGGGCCATCGCCCGGCAGCAGCTGTACGACGTCGCGCGGCATGCCCGCTTCATAGAGCAGTTCGATAATGCGGTTGGCCGCCAGTGAGGTCTGTTCGGCCGGCTTGGCCAGTACCGGGTTGCCGGCAACGGCCGCTGCCACGACCTGACCGCAGAAGATGGCGATCGGGAAGTTCCAGGGGCTGATCGCGGCAAACACGCCCTTGCCGGACAGCATCAGCTCGTTGGACTCGCCGGTGGGGCCCGGCAGAGTGGTGGCGTTACCGAACAGCTCTTCGGCGCGGGTCGCATAGTAGCGGCAGAAGTCAACCGCCTCGCGGATCTCGTCGACGCCATCGGTCAGCAGCTTGCCACCTTCGCGCGAGCACAGGGCCATCAGCTCGGCGAGGTTCTCTTCCATCAGGTCGCCCAGGCGGCGGATGATGGCGGCACGCTCGGCAACCGGAGTGTTCTCCCAACGCGGGAAGGCAGCCCAGGCGGCATCCACGGCCTTGGACGCCTGGTCCTTGCTGGTCCACTGCACGCTGCCCACTTTGACCTTGCGGTCGAACGGGCAGAGGACATCATGGCGAGCACTGCCGTCATCGGCAACATCGAAGGCCAGCAGCGGTTTAGCGTTGTACTCCTTGTCCATGAATTTCGCCATCTCATCCATGAGCGGCTGGTACTGGCTGTTGATGTTCAAGTTCACTCCCTTCGAGTTCACGCGGTTAGGGCCATAGATATCCTTGGGCAAAGGAATCCGGTTGTTGGCGTAGGTCTTGTACTGCTTGAGCGTCTCTACCGGGTGCACGCAAAGCGATTCGACCGGGACACGCGGGTCCACCAACTGGTGAACGAAGGAGGAGTTGGCCCCGTTCTCGAGCAGGCGGCGAACCAGATACGGCAGTAGATCCTTGTGCGCCCCTACCGGCGCATAGATACGGCAGTAAGTGCCTTGCGGTGCACGCTTGAGCGCCGCGTCGTACAGGGCCTCGCCCATGCCGTGCAGGCGCTGGAACTCGAAGGGCCGACTTGCTTCGTTGGCCAGTTCAAGAATGGTGCTGATGGTGTGCGCGTTGTGCGTCGCGAACTGCGGGAAGATACGCCCGCGGGTGCTTTCCGACAGCAGGAAGCTGGCACAGACCAGATAGGCAACGTCAGTGCTGGCCTTGCGGGTATAGACCGGATAGCCGTCGACGCCGATCTGCTGGCACTCCTTGACTTCGGTATCCCAGTAAGCGCCCTTGACCAGGCGCATCGGGATCTCGTCGCCCTGCTGGTCGGCCAGGCGATTGATGTAATGCAGCACCGGCAGGGCGCGCTTGGCGTAAGCCTGCACGACCAAACCGAAGTGGCCCCAGCCACGGCAGGTGTCGCTTTCATAGACGGCACGGAAGACTTCCAGCGACAACTCGAGGCGATCGACTTCTTCAGCATCGATGGTCATGGCCACATCGCGCTCGCGCGCCATGGCCGCCAGCTCACGCACGGTGCCGACCAGCTCTTCGAGGACCTGCTCGCGACGCCCGAATTCATAGCGCGGATGCAGGGCCGAGAGCTTGATGGAGATCGACGGTGACGGCGTCTTGGACGACAGGCTCTTGCTGGTCTTGCCCACGCTCTTGATGGCGTCGGCATAGGAATCGAAATAGCGTTTGGCGTCCGCGCGGGTTCGAGCCGCTTCACCGAGCATGTCGTAGGAGTAGGTGTAGCCTTTATCGAATAGCGGCTTGGAGCGCTTGAGTGCCTCTTCGATGTCGCGGCCGAGCACGAACTGCTTGCCCATGATCTTCATCGCTTCATACATGGCGCGACGAATGACCGGCTCACCCATGCGATTGACGAGCTTATTGATGAAGTGGGCGGGCTTGCCTTCCTTGGGCTTGTCCAGGTTGATGACGCGACCAGTCATCAAAAGGCCCCAGGTAGACGCATTGACGAACCACGACTCACTCTTGCCGACGTGGGCCTTCCAGTCTGCCGGACCAAGCTTGTCTTCGATCAGGGCGTCTGCAGTGGCTTTATCCGGAATGCGCAGCATGGCCTCGGCGAGGCACATCAACATCAGGCCTTCATTGGTATCAAGGCTGTACTGTTGGAGCAGTTCATCGATGGAATCGACTGCTGTATCCATTTCCCGGACTTCGCGTACCAGCTCGGCTGCCTGGTTCGCTGTCCGCTTGAATTCTGCTTCGTCGGCGGACAGGAAGTCGACGAGTTCACCTACGAAGGTTTCTTCATCCACCACGTAATGATCGCTGATGCGGGCGAACAGCGTATCCAGGTCCTGCTTCCAAATGGTGCTATCCAGCATGTTATTAGCGTCTAGCATTTATGAATACCCCATGACAATGCGTGACCGGGCGACATTGCCGACATGACGTCAGTGGCCTGCGAAGGTGGCAGGAACCCGGCTGGTGAAGCGTGGCCCAGGAAACGTCAGGGCAGGCGCGAACTGCCCGTGGTCGTTTCATGACTGGATGAATGTAGTGATGCGCGCGGCTTGCGTCTTGCGAATTTCCCGGCTTGATTTGTCAAAAAGCGGGAAAGGTTGCGAGAGTAAGTCGATATTTAGACTTTTTGGTTACGTCTTAAGGAGCGTTATTAAGAATGGTTGGCTGTGTAGGCCGACGCAAGGCGCTGGGAGGGTGACCGAAGCTGCGGCGGAAGGCATGTGACAGCGAGCTTTGCGAAGAAAAGCCAGTCTGATCAGCAATTTCCGACAAGGGGAGGCGCGTTGAAAGGAGTAGATGCTGGGCCGTACGCAGGCGCTTGGTCAGCAGATATTGATAAGGCGTTACGCCCGCCTGTTGGCGGAAGCAGTCAGTGAAATGGGCCTCGCTCAGACAGGCATGACGTGCCAGATCAGCGACGCTGAGTCGTTTTGAAAGGTGTTGCTGAATATAGCGATCCAACGAGGCCAAGTTGATGCGCTGTTGCCCGTTGGACAGTTCTTGAGCGGGCTGCAGGCGCACGTTAAGGCAGGACAGAAAGGTGGTCGCCATCAGTTCGTGATGCACCAGCTGCTGTGGCGCTCCGTCCATCATGTGGCTGAGTTCTTGTACCAGGAAGTCGAGATAGCGGGTGAGCGATGCATCTAACGAGAAGAACAGTGGCGCGTCGAACAGCCGCGCGAACTCATGGTGCTGGCCTGCCAGGGGGAAAGCGTCGGATGGCAGGTTCATGATGAGATGGCGATTGATCCCCACCCCTTCGTAGTAATGCACGTGATTGGCCGGAACGATGCATCCCGAGAGAGGGGCAATCGAACCGCCCAGACCTTCGATCTCGAACTCGGCATTACCATCCACCCCGATCACGATCTGATGATAGTCATGATCATGGTGCTTGGTAATGGTATCGAGCGGGAAAAGATGAAGGGCGCTGGGCATCGGTTTGGCACTCCCGGCACATTAAACCAGATAGGCGGCCATTGTACGCCGATGCAAATCGAAAGACAGCGGCCTTAGTCTGACTGTGGTCGCTCTCGTGCCTCTCGTAGCGCCGTTCTGGAAGCGAGGTGGTCACGCAGCGCCTGAAGATCGTCACGCCCGCTGCGGGAGAACAGCGACCCACCCTGAGCGGCCTGCCAGGGGCGGCCGTGCTCATCCATCAGGTGCTGCGCGCGGCGGCGAACGCCCTCGAGGAATTCATCATGACGCACTGGGTAGCCAATGACGGTATGCCATTCTGTCTCGCTGAGGCTGCCGGTGAGCGCTTTGTCGAATAGCGTCAGCAGATCATGAGCCTCTGTACGGTAGCGCGGCGTGCGCGACAGCATCATGACACCGACCATACTGCCGATGACCAGGAAGCAAACAGCAAAGATCAGCAGAAAGGTAGCCATGTGATCGGCTCACAGGTAGAAGGAAAAGACATTCAGGAACTGAGCGACTGTGTAGCGGGTATAGAGCACTCAGCGACCCCTGTTGGTGGGCTATCTCTGTCTGTCACTTGCTGCTCTATTCAGTCATATAGGCAGGACTTTGCCGCCAGCGCCCAAGTCTGCCCGCACTTTACCATGGCCGGGCGGCACTATAGTAGAGAAGCAGAAGCAGGAGCAGGAGCAGGAGCAGCAGAGGGCGCAGGTTACCCCCGCATGGCTGGCGCTACCTGATGACGAATCTACTCTCGATCTTTGGTGCTACCCGCTAGAGGTGGGCGTTGGATAGCGCCATCCTTGCCCGGTAGCCGATGTGGGCAGATCAGAAGGAGCCGTAGCCGTGACCTTTTTTGTGCAGCATGCCGCCAATACGCAAGGCCGCGACTTCCTGGTCGGCGACATTCATGGCCAGTACGACCTGCTGATGAAAGCCATGGCCAGCGTCGATTTCGATAGGGCTCGGGATCGCCTTTTCAGCGTGGGCGACCTGATCGATCGCGGCGCACAATCGTTCGACTGCCTGTCTTTGCCGTTCAAGCCCTGGTTCTTCGGAGTGCGAGGCAATCACGAGATGCTGGCCTACAAAGCTTTGTTCAACACCGTCGGCGATGAATGGCACAAGCATGAATTGTGGATGGCCAATGGCGGCACCTGGGTGCAGAGAGGGAGCGTCAAGGAAGTGAAGATGGTGCTCAGCGATGCCATGCGCCATCTACCCTACGCAAGAGAGCTAAGCGTTGCCGGCAAGCGTATAGGCATCGTGCATGCTGAACCGCCCGCTGACAGGTCCCGGCTTGAACTCGAAGACAATGATTCCGGCCGCGAGCGCCTTATTTGGGGTCGCTCGCGCATCAAGGAAGGTGACAGGACAACCGTCGATGGCATCGATGCTGTAGTAGTGGGGCACTCCATCGTCGGCACCCCAACCAGCCTTGGCAATGTCCACTATATCGACACCGGTGCCTTCTTGACCGGCCGCCTGACATTGATTGAGGCGGGGGAGGTGATCTCGTGAATGGGCGTCGGCCAAAACGACGGGCTTGAGTGGTATGTAAGCCGCAGGTTGCCACCGGGAATCGCGTCAGGCATTTTGCGGAAGGTGAGCGTGATCAATGATGCCGCCAAGTCTGTTTGGTCACGACATGCTGCGTTCAATGTGTGCTCCCCTGCCGTCGTTGGATGGATTTCAAATTGCAACGTGCGGTTCTCGTAGCAGCTTGACTGGCATTATCTTGTTGTTGATGTCGGTAATGGCGCTGCCAAGTGCCAGCTGGATACGGACAGGCATCTGCTGAATGGATGGGGTTTCCTCCCCAGCCTCCAGCAATTGCTGACTGATTGTGTCGAGATCATGTGGTTCGAGGTCTGGCACGATCAGAGCCAGCTCATCTGGGGTGATGCGGTAGGCTTGGTGGTTACCACTAATCGCCCGACTAAGCTTTTGGCTCATCTCGAAGAGAAGCTCATCGGCAGCTTCTAAGCCCAAGGCTTCGATGACGTCTGACATGTCAGTGATCTTTACCTTGACCACACCAGTCATTTGGGCTGTGAGTGTCGCTTGTGAAGACCCTCATTGAGTGCGACCTGGTTAGCGAGGCCAGATTGGTCATCGCTGTGGGCCACGTAGCGATGGGCGACGAGCGCTTGACGACGGGAATGAGACAGCCAATCGGCAACGCCACCCAGCAGCATATACAGCGCCATACGGAGCAAATAGTTGGCGCTTTCCTGATCGATGCCACGGTTGGCGTCTTGAGGCATAAAAGCCATCAATATGCTGGCGACAAGTGCTGTGATAAGGCTACCAGGCAGGGCATATCATGAGGCGGCAACCAATATGGGGATCAGCAATAATAAAGATAGGCGTAAGCCGTCCCACCAGTGGCATATACGATTCCTGCGCCAAGGCACAATAGCAGCATGATGATGGCGCACTGGATGCTGTGGTTATTTGCCAACGATTTCGCCATGCGTTTTGGATACGTCAGCGACTGCCACAGGCTGTGTAACTCCACGTGTGTGGTCCTCGTAGAAAACTAATGCTTAAGCAGCATATGCCACTCTTTCCTACCCATCATCCGTAATGCGATCATCTGACGTGAGAAATGGAATCGCTGCGCGATGCTTCTAAGTCTTTCAATGCATGTATTTCTTACCTTGTCAGCCAACTCGCCTATTGATTGTTGAGTGTGTAGGAAAAAATTGTGTGTACAGTGTAGTGAAAATATGTAGCTGCTCTTGTTTTTTAAGCATCTGAGTTATAAGGAAAAAGTATTAACTTCCTCCTGATGGTACTTCAGTAAGGGATGACCTCTGATGGATTCTGCACACAAGCATCAACACTTGGCTGGGGATGCCGGGCTGGTGGTGTTGATTGCCGGCACCACCGCGATGGGCGTATTTGGTGCACTCTTCGCTCAACTGGGGCTGGACCTTCATCTGCCGTCTGGCCTGCGGGTCACGCCGGGCAGTGCTGTCTCAGGGCTGCTGGCCGGGCTTGGCCTCCTGGCGTTGATCCAGCATCACCGGAGGTGGCGCTTAAGCCTGTCAGCTCTGCTAGCTTTCTATGCCGTGTATCTGCTGGCCGAGGCCATGGGGATCTCCCCTCAGGGAGTGAGCTTCGATAGCGGAGCGGGAAAGGGGAGCTTACAGATCGCCTCCGCCATCTTTCCCTTGATGATCGCCTTCGGCCTATGGCTTGGCGTGCGGGGGCAGGCCAGGCGCTGGTGCTTCAAGTTAGTAGGTAACGGACTCTTCCTAGTAGGCTTGGCCAGCCTCCTGGTGGTCCTGGTACCCACACGCCATGACGCCTTGCAGGAGCTGCAGCGGATGAGCAGCCCTCTGTGCAGTGGTTTCTACTTATGCTTCGGCTTGGCCATGCGCTATGCGGCAGAACACTGGCAGCGTTTTCCACTCAGGCTTGGTCGGGGGCTCTGTACCGCAGCGGTGATCGGGGTCACCCTGAGCACGCTCGGCTGGCTGCTTGTCGGCTGGCAGCAACACCGGGTCGAAGCGGAGCAGGCGTCGCATGTAGCGGATGTGGCCGAACTGACCAGCGAAGCGATCATCAAGCGCCATGAGCAGGCGTTAAAGCGCATGGGTGAACGTTGGAGCGTATTGGAAGGCCTGTCCACAGCGTCGTTGCAGGTACAGGATGCAGATAGCTATCTACGTGATCTCTCCGCCCTGGAAGGCATCGCCTTCGTTGATGGGGCAGGGGATGTGGGCTGGCGCAAGGCGCAGAACACCGAGTCGCTGTCCCGACTAGAGGCCTGCCTGGCGGATGATGAGGTCAGACAGCAGTTGCTGTCTCAAGGCGATTCGCTCAAGTGGCTATTTCTCTCTCCCGATCAGCCATTGAAGGCCCTGGTCGCAGTCCCTCTTCCCAGTCCGGCGGCAGGTCGTCTGGTCGCTCAAATAGATCTGAACATGCTGCTTCTCCGGGAGATGCGTCCCGAATTGGGCGACTATGTGCTGCATGTCGAGCAGGATGATCGACTACTGGGAGAACCGGTGGCGCTAGACCATGCACACGATGATAGCGAACAGGCCCTGCAGCCGCTCGCCGAGCGTTTCATCGATTTTCCCGGTGCGTCCCCCCTGCGCCTGGCGATCTTCGGTGGTCCCCCCGGCCCCTGGTCGGCCTCGTCGCTGCTTTCCACCGGCGTGGGTGCCGGCAGCCTGATCCTGAGTTATCTGCTGGCTTTCAGTATCGGAGTCATGAGGCTGAGTCAGGGGCGTGCGCGGCAATTGGATCATGCCAATCGGCAGCTCCAGTATCAGTATCGGGCTCAGGCCCTGATTGCCGGGGAGACCTCTCAGGACAAGTCCTTGGAAGCCGTCTGTCGAATGCTGGAGCGCCAGGTACCGGGGGCCTTCTGCACGATCATGCTGTGTGATGATACACAGACCTATTTTCATGACGGTATTGGCCCTAGCTTGCCTAGCAAGTATCTCCAGGCACTCACCGGGGTCAAAATCGGTCCAGAGGTCGGTGCCTGTGGCAGTGCCGCTTACTCGCGCAAGCTGGTTATTTGCGAGGATCTGGCGACAGATCCGCGCTGGGAAGGCTATCAAGACCTGGTAAAGCACTACGAGCTTGCCGCCTGCTGGTCATTTCCGGTGATCTCATCACGTGGGCAAGTCTTGGCGACAGTAGCGCTATATCACTCGGAGCCCGGTGCGCCAGATAACGAGGAACGTCAACTGGCCAGCAAAGCCGTCGACCTTGTCGCCCTGGCCATCGAGCGTCACCGTGACCGTCAGGCCCTGGTCGAAAGCGAGCAGCGCTATCGCTCCCTGTTTACGCATCACCCTGATGCGGTCTTCTCTTTGGATATGGAGGGGCTCTTCCTGAGCCTGAACCCGCAAGTAGCGGAGATAACGGGGCTGCCGGCCAGCGAGATGTTGGGCAAGCATTTCTCACAGTTCGTCGAGACTGGCGACATTCCCCAAGGGCAAGCACTACTCGAGATTGCCCGGACTGGTCGTGCCCTCCGGTATGAGCTACAGAACCGTGACGTACGCGGCACTCTCCATGAGCTTGATGTCACGACCATTCCTATCATGATGGGTGATCGTGTGACCGGGGTCTTTGGTATCGCCAAGGACATCACTGCGCTCAAGAATGATGAAACCCGACTACGCATCCTGGAGCGCAGCGTTGAGGCCAGTGTTCATGGTGTATTGATCGTCGATGCCAACCAGACTGATATGCCGATCATATTCGCCAACCATGCTTTTAGCCGCATCTCTGGCTATAGCAACGCAGAGATCAAGGGGCGGAACTGCCGGTTCCTTCAAGGGCACGAGACCGACCCCCAGACGGTTCAGGAAATCCGGCAAGGACTGGATGACCAGCGTGATGTTCAGGTGACGCTGTGCAACTATCGCAAGAATGGCGAGCGATTCTGGAATGATCTGCACATTTCACCAGTGCGTGACGAACACGGGGCAGTGAGCCATTTCATCGGCGTCGTAAACGATGTCACCCAACGCATTGCCGATCAGGCGGCGCTGACTCACCAGGCAAGTCATGATGTTCTGACCGATGCCTATAACCGTGCAAAGTTTGAAGAGCGCCTGAAGCACCATGCTGAAATCGCCCAGCGCAGAAATGAGTTGCTGGTGGTGTTCTTCATTGATCTCGATGACTTCAAGCCGATCAACGACACCCACGGGCACGCTATGGGAGACCGTCTGCTGGTGGCCGTTGCCGAGCGCCTTGCCACAGAGCTTCGTGCCGGTGACACCCTGGGACGCTTCGGCGGCGATGAGTTTCTGGTGCTTTTGCCTAACCTTGAGCAGGAACATCAGGCGCAAAAGGTCGTCGACCGTTTGCTGGCAGCACTCACGCGCCCGTATAAGGTCGACGATCACGTCTTCCGACTCTCCGCCAGCATTGGCATGGCCTCGAGTCGAGAGATGTCATTACAGCACCCCGAGCAGCTGATCATGTGGGCTGATAGCGCCATGTATGCAGCCAAGAAACAGGGCGGCAACACAGCGCTCTGGTACCGTCACCACTTCAACATGGGGTTGTCAAAGCGCGTCGAGTTACGGAAGGACATTCAGGAGGCTATCGAGAAGGACGAATTTTCCCTGCATTATCAGCCGCTGATGAGTTATGACGGTGATGTGTTGGGCTTTGAGGCTCTCATCCGCTGGCAGCACCCGACCAAGGGGCAGATCTCTCCGGGCAACTTCATCCCGGTCGCGGAAATTACCGGTCAGATCATTCCTATCAGTGAGTGGGTGTTGGCGCAGGTCTGTCAGGACCTGCCGCAGCTGCAGGAACTCGGAGCCAGAGGCTGCCGCGTGGCCGTTAACCTGTCGCCGATGCAGTTCCAGCGACCTACCTTCCTCAGCCAGCTCGAGCAACGCTTAGAGGAAAGCCATATTCCGCCACACTGGCTTGAGCTGGAGGTCACCGAGGGGGTATTGATGGAGGATAAGGAAGTCACCATTTCGATTCTGCATGCCCTACGTGAATTGGGAGTTGGTGTAGCCATCGATGATTTCGGTACTGGCTTCTCAAGCCTTAGCTACCTGAAACAGCTGCCGGTTAGCAAGGTCAAGATCGATCGCAGCTTCATCCGTGACCTGGCGGTGGATGGCAACGATAGGGCAATCGTTCAAAGCATTATTTCCATGGCGAAACACATGGAACTGCAGGTGGTAGCCGAGGGGGTGGAGACTGAGGACCAGCTGCAGTGCCTCGCTGATGATGGCTGCGAGATCTTTCAGGGGTTCTTGCTTGCCAAGCCAATGCCGCTTGAACAACTGGAGCAATTTCTTGCTCGAACTCCTGAGTTCTGATGCTTACGAGGAGGGAAGGGCAGTCTGAGCAATATGATGCGGGCTTTTGGAGCGGGTGAAGGGAATCGAACCCTCGTCTTAAGCTTGGGAAGCTTCTGCTCTACCATTGAGCTACACCCGCGAACCGATTGGCACTGTAACCAATGTGTTAGACAGCGTCTAGCCTCGGACCGAGAAATGGTGGTGTAAGAATTTTTTCGAGCGGGATGGATAGTTTTCGGTAGGGCGCGGTCACAGAAGGTGAGTACAAATTCCTTGGCGATAGCAGTCGCAGTTAGGAGTGAATACTCAGGTTCCGATCCTTACCGCCATGTGCTCTCACATGGCGTTTTTTTTGCCTGTATGGCGAGAGGTGGCTCGGCCATGAAGAGGCGAGCGCAACGAGCGCTGCCCGGCCTTTTTTGAAGGCCGGGCAGCGCTCGTCTGGGTATGACGTTGGAGCGTGAGCTTGGAGGCGGTATCGGCTGGCGCCTAGTGGTGCCCGCCGCGCATTTGCAGAATGGCGCTGAGGATGTCGCGACGCGTCACGATACCCACCAGACGCTCCTGTTCCACGACCGGGTAAACCTTTGGCTTGGTGCCGAGCATTTCCTGGGCAAGGTCGGTGATGCTCTTGGCAGGCGCCACCGACAGTACTTCGTGGCGCATCAGTTCCCTGACCAGTGGCGCCTCGTCGTTGAGGTAGGCGCTCTGAAGCAACTTGCCAAGCACGTCCTGCTCGGAGATGAAGCCGATCAGATGATCTCGGTCATCGACAACCGGCACGCCTGGCAGCCGGTGCAGCCCAAGGCCTTTGACCAGTTGGGTGATCGAGGTATTACTGGTCACCCTATAGCAATCGCGGGACATGATATCGCGTACGATACTGGGAGCGGTCTGTGGCATCGTCAGTCTCCTTGCTTCAACGGTAGTGACCCGTTGCGTCGCTTGGCCCCGGGTTGGGTCAGTCGCCCGGTCCGCATTCCATGCAGCGCTCAACGATCCGAGAACCGAGCTGCAGATTGGCGTTCAGGTCGCGAAGGGCGGTACGTAGACCTTCTTCGATGACCGGGTGATAGAACGGCATCTCCAGCATCTGGGCGACCGTCATGCGCTGTTGCTGTGCCCAGGCCAGCAAGTGCGCCAGGTGCTCGGCGCGCGGGCCAAATATCTCAGCGCCAAGGAAGAGCCCGCTGCCCTGCTCGGCATAGACCCGCATCAGCCCCTTGTTGACTCGCATCACTCGTGAGCGGCCTTGGCCTTCGAAAGACACCTCGCCGCTGGCCAGGCAGTCACATCCGCCGTAGCGCCTTTCGAGTTCAGCATAGCTGAGCCCCACCGTTGCCATCTGTGGATCGCTAAACACTACCGCCAACGGTGTGCGGCGCTGGCCGGCGCGCATTTCGGGGTAGCGCCCGGCGTTGTCGCCGGCGATGCGCCCTTCGTCGCTGGCTTCATGCAGCAGAGGCAGGTCCTGGTCGGCGTCTCCAGCGATGAAAATATGACTGGGGCCGCCTTCGGCATTGCGACACTGCAGGGTAAAGGTGTTGTAGGTCGGCACGCCCTTGTCGTTAAGCGTCAGATTGGCGTTCTCGATCGAGAGCCGGTCGACGTTAGGGCGACGCCCGGTGGCGGCGAGCAGGTAGTCGAAGCGCTCGGTCAGGCGCTGGCCACTGTCGCGCTCGAGGAAGGTCACCACCACGCTGTCGCCGTCTCGCTCGATGGCCTCTACTTGGGCATCGGGGTCGACGTAGAACTCCTGGTTGAAGGTGCGATCCGCGACGTCACGCACGGCGTCATCCTGAAGAGGGCCTAGGGCGCCGCCGACGCCAAACACTCTCAGCCGCACGCCGAGGCGGTGCAATGCCTGGCCAAGCTCGAGGCCGATAACCCCGGGGCCGAATACAGCAACTGATTCGGGCAGGTTGGCCCATTCGAAAACGTCGTCGTTGATGATCAGCCGGTCGCCGGCAGCCTCGAAGAAGCTGGGGTAGCTGGGCCTTGAGCCGCTGGCGATCACTATCCGCTTGGCGTGTACGCGGGTGTGATCATCGACGAGCAGGGTGTTGGGGTCTTCAAAGCGTGCATAGCCGTGTAGCTTGTCGTCGGTGGGGATGCGCTCGACCGAGTCGATCACGAAGCCGACGAAACGGTCACGTTCGCGTTTGACGCGCGCCATCACCGCTGCGCCATCGACTTCGATCTCGCCATTGAGGCGGATGCCGAAAGCGTCGGTGTCAGCGGCTTGGTGGGCGGCCTCGGCAGCGGCGATCAAGAGCTTCGAGGGCATGCAGCCCACCCGGGCGCAGGTGGTACCGTAAGGGCCACCCTCGATCATGACCACGGAATCGGTGTGCTGTTTAGCGGCGCGGTAGGCGCCGAGACCGGCGGTACCGGCACCGATGATGGCGACATCAACCTGACGTTCTTGCATATCCAGCTTCCTTATCCGAGTGAGGGAGCGGGCAGCGGCGTGTCTGAGGCGCGGTCCTGACAGTGTTCGCCATGGTGTACGTCGATAACACCGACGATCTTTCAGGCCTCAGGCGCCGCGGCCTGACGCAAAACGCTTACGAGTATCCCGATACGTCAATGAGAGAGGAATTTGATTGATTTGAACTCGGCGATAGCTTTCGCTGATGAAACACCCATCACTGACCTGAGTCAGGAAGAGTAGAATGGTGACGGAACTGCCGGTTTCGGCG
>Ga0209300_1000595_pt1 | contig 17574 bp, 26 predicted proteins | sample Shrwel_input2_RT_FD_187535 | JGI IMG/M metagenome (GOLD analysis project Ga0209300, IMG submission 187535) | Subsurface microbial communities from deep shales in Ohio, USA - Utica-3 well 1 S input2 RT (SPAdes) (version 2) ... | reverse complement strand
CATTCCATGTCCCGTCTGTTAGCATTAATCTTGGCATGTAGGTTCGGTGTAAAGTTTTCTGGCGAATTCAATTATACCTTATCTTCATGCTGTTTGTTTTTCATACCACAAAGATCAACACGCCCTAATATCACTGCAAATATAATGACTTAGCCAGTCATACCTAACCGTACGATTAAATCGCTCTACATAAGCACTTTGTTGCGGGTTACCTGGTTGAATAAATCGTAGTTCAATATTATTATTTAACGCCCACTCTGCTAATTTATGGCTAATATATTCAGGCCCATTGTCACACCTGATAGCTTTTGGCTTACCACGCCATTCTATAATTTGATTGAGCGAGCGGATCACACGCTCAGCGGGAAGTGATAAGTCAGCATCTATTGTGAGTCCTTCACGATTGAAATCATCAATCACATTGAACAAGCGACACCCTCTGCCATCAGATAATTGGTCGTGCATAAAATCCATTGACCAACATTCGTTAATGGCCTCAGGTACAGCTAATGCTTCAGGCTTCTCTCTTGTTAGACGTTTTCTAGGTTTTATTCGCAGATGCAATTCAAGCTCACGGTAAATACGATAAACGCGCTTATGATTCCATTTGTAGCCTTTAACATTGAGTAAATATAAAAAACATAAACCAAATCCCCAATTACGCTGACATTGGCTTAAATCCAATAGCAACGCTGCAATTTCCTTATTTTCATCAGACAGTTTTGGCGTATAGCGATAGCATGTTTCACTTATCATGAAAGTACGACAGGCTAAAGCAATACTCATTTTATTTGTGCTAACGACTTCGTGTGCCAATACTTTGCGCTCAGAAGCCTTTACCACTTTTTTGCCATTGCCTCTTGAATGACCTCAGATTTTAGCCGCTCTTCAGCATACATTTTCTTTAAACGGCGATTTTCATCTTCAAGCTCTTTCATTCGTGTCATTAAAGACGCATCCATACCGCCGTATTTAGCGCGCCAATTATAAAAGGTTGAATTGCCCATACCATGTTCGCGGCACAGCTCAGGAATAGGCACGCCGCTTTCTGCTTGTTTTAAAATGGCAAGGATTTGGCTTAAAATCTGTAAACTCTGGCATAACATCAAAATATATAGCAACCATTGCAGGTATCATGATAAATACTCCACCAATTATTAGAATACAAATAAGAGCAACCACTCCTAAAATTATACCAATTGCATCAATTGATGTTTCTTTGATGGCGCCTATTGACTCTTGAACAACCAATTTAAAGGGGTGGTGTGTAATCATTTTTATTCCAATCTCGCTATTTCTCTGAAACGGCCACTTTAAATGTATTTTGACATTGCTGCCCGACATCATTCCTTGTACTACATCGAACGCTATAGCTTTCACCTGAGTGCCTAGTCAAATTGAATACATTACGAACTACCGTACCACAGTTGCCACAAGTAACAGTTGTTAAGTTGTTTGGGTTTTCTATTACAGGGTGCTCCTTTTCTTGCGGGTATATTTCCGTAATATTTAGCACTAATTCAGTCATCTTAGTTCCTTACTTTTTCCAATTAGGTTTGTGGGCGCTCTTGATTTTCAATTACTCTCAAGCTCAACGAAGTGGCTCAAGAAATTTGTCATATTAATTAAATCGTCGATGGTAAAGTTACCGAAATCGTTGCCCTTTTCGTACGGGTACCTGCTTGCCTGAAAGGCTCCTTCAAATTGACTCAGAACAGCTTTAATGCATCCACCGAATTCAGCTTTGTAAGCGGATATCAATCGTTTTTGGAAGGCTTCTGGAATCACTTCCAGACGCTTCATTAAGCCGTGACCATTTCCACCTACGCTTTTTGCTTTCGCATAAAGCTCTTCAACACAGGAACTACCACTATCAATAGGTGTTCTAACTTCATCAGCCGAAAGTGACTTTAAGTAAAGTTCGATCGCTACAGTTGCCAAATTAATAAGAGGTAATACGAGGCCTTCTTCTACCTCATTCACAGCCATACAGGCTTTCTTAAACTGGTCTGCTGCGTCTTTTACAAGGATGTTTGGTATTTCCATTAATTCGATTTCCAACTAGTTATCAAAAATTTCAGCTGATTTTTTTCTAAGCCGGTTCGCTAATTCTCGGCGCTCTTTTTGATCATACCAAGCGTAACTTGGGTCTAGCTGATCAGCTGCTTCCTCAAGCAATTTTTGAAGGTCTTTATCTTCTGAAACTGATTGCTTCTTGCTCATCTCTTTCCAATATTAAAAAATTATTGATATGAAAAATAGTATTGAACATAAAAACCACATCAATCGAGTCGAGGATCTCCTGCGCCATTTTAAGCTACTGTTTATTGCTTTATCTTCCGTTGCACCTATGCCAGCTTCATCAATTTCATGTTTAGCCGACCTTACATCCCTATTAGCAAATACCGTTAGATTAAGTACATTTGAGCAGAGAATAATAATTATTATTAACGTCCAAGCCCAATATTCATTAAGAAATTCAACCATCTTTATTCCACAAAACTTATAGTGTAGCGGTCTGTTATCTGAGCCATCCCACCACACACAGCCACAAATGCTAAATCACTAGCAATAAGCCAGTGCTTTGCCAGCTCATTACTCATACACTCCTCTTCAATAAACAGCTTTTCTTCACAGCTATAAAGTGCTTCGGAGGCAATCACATTCTGATTCTGAAAGTAACAATGCATAATAGAGTTTGCGAGTTCCGATTGCTCCAACAATGGCTTGTTGTCAAAATTGATTATAATTTTTAAATCCATATGGCCGTTTTCCAATTATGTTTTTTGAGCTTTTTCAATAGCCCGTTCAGTAAAATAAAAGGCTCTAGACTTAGCTTTCCAGACAGCACCGATAGCCTTGTTAACATTTTCTAATTCTGCTGTAGTGATAACACTTTCAGCTTCTAGTGAGCTGAGCATACCACCTAGCTCAAATCTAAAGTTTGTGCCATCCGTTTTACTTTTTGCACCTAGCATTAACTGAAAAGACTCTTTAAAACGCGCTTTTGTCGTTGATGTAATTTTCAACGTATCAATTAACTCTAAAACTATGTTTTCCATGATTAACTACTGCTCGAAAAATATTCCAACGGTTATTTATAGTGATTTTCTAGCTACATTTACAATTAATAATTGTATAAATATATACTGAGGGCACATAGGCCCCAAAGCATTGCAAGTAATAGGTGGATATTTCTAACAAAAAAATTGTCTTTGCCATCGTCATCGGCAGAATTTGATTTGATATTTTGCTCTTTGATTTCTTTGTTTGTCATGCATTAACAAATTATTCCAATTAAGCTATTTCTTCTTTTTATTCCATACGTTCAGAGCGTTTTTAAGGTACTGAATTGGCTCAGGCATAGGATGTGTCTTCCCTGACTTAGTTTTGCGTTCATGTTTCGCATGTTCACGCTCAATCTTGCTCCAATCCTTCGGGTAAAGCTCTTGAAACTTATTAATGAAGTCATCGAATGAATATCCTTCGTTTAACTCACCAACCACATTTTCGATTTTTTCATCTTTCTTCGTTATTACAGCCATTATTTTTCCCTTAAAGCCAGTTGAACATTTTACTTTTGTGAGTAGCGCTTAATTAAACGCCACTGGCAAAAGCTTGAATTGCAACCCTATACACCATGCCTTAAATTAATGAACTCTAAAACACTTTAAGCAATTAATAAGCTTTATGTTCATGAAAAATAACTCCATCAGAGCTCAGCTCTAATGACCAAGCATATTTCCCAGTTTTACCATCAAAATTATGAATAACCCAAGGCTTATGAGTTCCTTCTTGATATCTCCGGCCCAATTCGATAGCGAGAGTTGATTGCACCGATAAGAAAAAGTGGATTTTCTTTACATTATGCTTAGCTGAAAGGAAATCTATCGATTTGAGTAAGGAGCCAGATATTCTTTTGAGATTTTCTTGGTTTAAAATTAAATTGCGTACTAATTTTATTTCTGTCGATATAAAATTAGTACTGTTTTGTAGCGAAATAGGTAGTTGAGCTTTATGGATCTCCGTAGATAACCCTAATGCAATTCCTATATCACCAGTCTCGTTTGGCTCAGCTAATAGCTTGGTATCACAAAGTTTTATATCCAAGTCTTCATCGTTCAATAGTCTCCAAGAGTCTGTGCTATGAATTTTGTCAAAATAAAATATGTTGCTAGCATTTCTCAACAAAGCTCCATAAGCAACTAAAAATGGGATACGAGCTAAGCCACCGATGTAGAGTTTTTCACATTTATCGTGAAGTACAAACCTCTTGAATAAATCCACACAAACTTCAGCGTTATAACGTTCAACTTGTTTTTCAGTATCATTGTTTACACTCAGAACTACTACTTCCCTCGCTTTGCGATGCTCTGACTTACTTAAAATATTCTCGGGAAAATCTATACTTACCCCTGGGAGGCCTGAAATTAAAACCCTAGCAGTATTTCGAGCAAAAGCTTTTAATTCCCAAAAAATCATATAACTACCTATTAACATAGGAGCAAATGATAGAATGAAAGTCATCCATGTCATCTCATTTCTTGTCCACTCAGCCCCTAAAAAAGCAACTTCAGGAGGAAGTATTATTCTTACACAGAATGTTGAGAGTGGACTGATGAAAATAGAAGCCCCAACTAACTTTGCACCAGTTGCTGATAAAGGGTATGACTTACGTTTGAAATCCAATAGTCTTTCAAAAAACCACTTTATACGGCTAAATATATGACGTTCACCCAACTTGGTACTCTCCAATTAACAATATTTGTGGTTTGGAACTTGAATTTTCGCCCATCCAAATTCTAATATGAGTTTGACCTAGAATAACAAAAAACAAACGATTCCCTTCAAATTTTGAGTACCTTAACGCGCTTTCCCAATCATATTTATCGACGCATGAATAGTCTGGTATTGGTTCAGGATGGGTATGCCAAAGACCAACATAAGTAGAGTGCTTGTTACTTTCTAGCCATATCTTATTTACGATAGAGTTATGTCCCTCAGAGCGATAAAACTGACAACGTCCTTGTCTATCTGATTCTTGAGGCTCAGTCAGATCGTCTATCAATAAAGCTCCTTCCGAATTTAGATGCTTACCAATTAAAACGCCTCCTGATTCAGGACTTGTACTCTCTAATTGCTTGAATTTGTATATACGTTTTAGCAAATTGGTAGATATACGAACTAATCCATATCCTTTAACATCGATTTGCCATTCTTTACACATTACAAACCCTACATTCGCTATTTCTTGTTAGAAATATACGTTCTTTTAAAGGCATCTTTTTATATTTATCCGTAACAGTTAAATCGGCTGAATTGTCACCTTTCCAACTTTCTGCAATGCTAGCCCTATTATTTTTCAAAATATATAAAGCTAGTGTAGCAGCCAATTCTGCGGTTCTATTTGAGTCTATAAATGAGAATGGAGTAAAAACTCCCGCACAACCAGTCAGGTTTTTCGATATAGGCTGACCAACTTTTAGAAGCGATAAATCACTTTGAGCATTTAGCTGCTTATCCTTTGTATATAAACATTCATAACAACTACAATGAAGATCGACTGCAATAGCATGTCCACCAATACCTGCGGCTTCACTCCAGCAAAAGACAGCATATTTATAGTTATGGCGTTTCAATAAATTATTTAGTTCCAAATTTACTGATGGAGAGCCCACAGCAACAATAACTACATCACAATTCTTTACATTATTAAAACTTACTACCTCATTGAATTTTTTAGGTATTGAATTCACTTTGATATAAGGCAAAGACTGTTCAATACGAAGTTTTAGTGCAGAAACCTTACTAAAACTACTAACGATACCTGACTTTTCATCTGGTTTATAGTTAAGCTCTCCACCACCTAAATGATGTCTATAAATGTTATCGGGGCTTAAACTATCGAAGTCAATTAACGTTAATTCACCTACACCAGCTTTTCCTAACATATTGGATATTTGGCTCCCAACAGAACCACAACCAATAATTGCCACTTTCTTTTCGCTAAAGGATTGATCTCCACCACCTCGTTCTATTAGATACTCTTTTGAATTTCTTAATATCGAGTATAGCTCTAGTTCCCAATCTATTGATGTACTTAGCAGCGGATGTTCACAGTGATGACTGGAAGTAAACTTCAGTAAAAACTGAGTTCTTTCACCACTTGTTCTGGGCATAGTTAAAAAGATATAAAAAGTATTATATGGGCGGTATTTCTTTGCTAACCTGAGCGCTCTTTGCCAATTTTTTTTACTTACCAATTCGAGAAGAGAAATAAAATACTTAACATTAAAATCTTTCCCTGAAGCGGGTGGGAGCTTTGCACCATCCAATGGCAGATGCATTATTTTTTCTCTACGGCACTTATCTAATGATTCTATATTACTAAATCGAAGAGGTAATGATTCATTTTTATGTGAAATCATAATAGGGCTAGAATACTTTCGGCCTTTTATTTTTTCAGGTTGACTCACCCTCATATATAAAGTTTCTGTGGATTTACTTGGATGATAAAAACTATATACTTTTTTTACTGGAGCAAAATAACCTTCCAGCTCATCTAACAATTCATCTTGATATATTTTTAAGCTGATACGATCTAGAAGCTTTACAATATCTTCAATATAAAGAGCTAGCACTTCATTTGGTCTAGAGTAGTCTGTAAATAAGCTGTCACTTTCTTCTAAGCAAATAACACCGGATTGGTTAACATGTGGTAGCACCCCAATCAAATCAGTGTTACGTAATACCGCTTTAGGTAAACTGTATGGAAATCGATCTGGAAAATATATAGAAATATCCCATAATAATTTCTTACCAATTAAGTGAAAATTAAACTTCCTTTCTTCTTCTTCGCGAGACAGCTTAATACATGGCAACTGAAGTACTGAAATCAGGCCCTGTAACTCAGAGTGAGTCATGCATTATTTCCAGTTGTTACATAGGGTGGCGTATTAGACTGTTTGCTATCTTCTACTAAAGGAAAATCAGTACTAAAAACTTTTCTAAGAATTTTACTACTTTCAACTTCAGACTCTTCATCTTTAGCTGCTTCCAAGGCTTCAAGTAAATTCACAACTTTTGTATAAAATGCGTCTTGCTGGCCTAATGTCATTTTGTAATAGACATTTTTGTATGGCTCTACTGGCAGGCTTATATCAATACACCATTTCAAAGTGCCACTTTCTTGATCCCAGGCTTGGTTAAAGCTACCTTTAATGTCTTTAACTACAATAATAAGAGCATCTAGATCACTATCTGTTTGGTATCTAAAAGCTTTTCGGGCCTGAATGGTCAAACCAATGGAAGGTGGTGCATTATTACCGTTGTCACTAAAAGCCTTGGCTTTCCATTTTTTCAAGAAACGTGCAATCCTGCGAAACTGTTTTTTATGCTCAGCTTCGGTAGCAATATCACTAATCCATTGTTTTAATCCTTTGGGATCTGCAATCCACCATTTTCGGTTTTCTACTGAGTACTCTTTCCCCCATGCAATATGATAATTTTCGTTGTTTTTAGAGTAGATGGCCAAATCAACATGGTAACCACTAGCATAATTAACTGTAATACATGGTTTGTTGAACTCAACGGTTCGATTATGGTGTTTATTAAGCTTATCAAACACCAATTTCTTGAGTTTGTTTGAATCATACTCACCGTTTGTTATGTCAAAAATAATCCCAACGTCTATGTCGTAGTGACCACTGATAGGCTTAACACCTGTGTTCATTGCATATGAGCCAAGGTCAATTTTGCTAAAAGTCAATGCCTTATCTGTATTAGGAATTTTCTCGTCTTTTAGTGAATTTCTGAGCTCACTTATCAGAAGGTCCCGCTTCTCTCTGAGAGTTGAATTTTCATCATACGTTCCCATCTTTATTGTCTCATTGAACTTCTCAAATTGTGTTTGTAGTATTGCCATGAGTACTCCCTTACTGGTTTAATTGCATTAACAAATCTATTGATGAATTTTTTAATTATGCTGACTTATTTTGAGGGAGTTGTCGATAGTAATTTTACTTAGCTGTTTAAAGTCTTTATTTATACGATTACCGCTATCTCATTCGCATCGCTAGAGTTAGTTATTGCGAAGTAACCTCTTAATAATTTCTGTTTTCACTTTTAGCTAGGCTTATGGATTACTTAAAACTATAATATTCAGTCATTGTTTCTGGAAGTTTATGCTGATAACGAAGGAGCCAACCGTAGCCCCCAAATTTTTATCTAGTTGTAAACGCGAAATAGGATCATTCAAGCAATTCATGATAATTCGAACTTCCTTTACCAAAACTCGCTCTCTTTTCTCCCAATCCACTTTTGGTTTTGGCTTAAACTTACAAGCTTTAGGTCAAGTATAATCCAATTATGAAATTATCTAGCATCACAAATGTGATTATGAATGGCGGGCACAAAGAGTTAAGTCCAGAACGTCGTTTTGATCAAAGCTTGTATTATACAGCACAGGAATTATTTAAAGACGATGCTTAAAATTGAATATTGTTGTTTATGCTTAAGAGAAAACGACAGAATTTGCTTCCTAAATCGATTAAGAGCAAGAATGTTGTGCGAAGGTCATGAAACTTGGAGGCAAAACCTTAACAAGTCACAATTTTGGCACAGAATCGGCATAAAAGCCTCAAAGTTAGTACTTGCTATCAATGTCAGGCTATAGAATTATGGCGCACCCGACAGGAGTCGAACCTGTGACCTCTGCCTCCGGAGGGTACCCCCACGAAACTGGATTAAATCGGGGTAAACTCCAAAAACCGGTGCTATTAGGTATGACGTGGCCTGCAGAGCGATTTCAACGAGGCCATTTAGCCAGATAGCAAGCCTATTGCCCCACGTAACAAATCAAAACGCTGCAAAACTTGCCACATTTTACTATGCCAAAATGGACATTTAGCCAGAAAAACACCCAACTTTACCGGCCCAGATACTGATTTAAGCCTCCTTTAACCCTAAAAATGACAGTTCAGAAAGTACCTGGTTCTATGTGATAGAATAATTATCGAAGGCAATTAAAACTAACTTACATTTAGACCGCATGGCCCCTCTAGGCACTCGTGTGGGAACTTTTATTGTCCGCTCGCCACTAACTGAATTCAAAAGATACAAGTTATGACATGATGAAAGCCTATTTACTGCTCGTCGTTTTAACGTTTTTAAGCGCTCCTGCAGCCGCCGCTAATGAGCGGTATTACCGCGAGGATGGAACTGAAATCCGTTATTATTTGGATAATGCTGACGCCGAAAACTTGTTGGTTATATTCCAAGGTTCTGACTGTAACAGTGTCCGCCATATGAAATCGGTCAATACGATATGGGAAGCATTCGATACAGATTCGGCGCTACTAACCATAGAGAAATACGGTATCGACGACAGCTTAGCTTACGCTTCCGGCGAACGGGATGACTGCCCCGCCGACTACCTTAAACACGATACGATGGCTCAACGAATTAAAGATGGTGTTCAACTAATTGAAGCTTTGAGACCTTCCTATCGTGAGATTACCCTAGCAGGAGGCAGCGAAGGTGGCTCCATTGCCATAGGTGTCGCTGCACAAATCCCGAACTTGCATGCAGTGCTCGCGTTAAATTCAGGCTCGTCCAGCTTTCAACATGACGTGGAATTTAGCATCCAACAGACCGTTCCCACGGAGCAGCTTGATGAAGTTCTGAACGGCTTCCGGCAATTCGTAAAGCAAGTTAAGGATAGTGATGAGCCGTTTCCAATTGAAGTTAGTGGTCACGGTTATGCGTTTTGGAAGGATGCTTTTGCGCGAGACTTGTTGCAACCACTGAGAGAAATTGACGCCCCCGTGCTCGTGATGCAGTCGGCAGATGATGAAAGTGTAGACCCCGAGCGAACCCGGCAAGAAGTTAAAAAAATTATTGCCGGTGGCGCAAAAAACGTCTCGTTGAGAATGATGCTGGGACTTGATCATGGTTTTCTGGACTCAAGTGGAGCGTCCAAGTTAAGAGAGCAGATTGAATACGCCGCCGCGGTCATCGGGACCAAGTAGTGTTGCTAGGTAGTTTAGAAGTAAAGAAATGTACGCCTATAATTGGCGTATATTATGAAACCATTAAACCATGGTGGGCTCGGAGAAGCCACTTATTAGCTGTCACATTGCTCTAGTTTTTTCACGTTTCGCCTCATGACCTCCAGCTGCTGTTCCGAAGTAATTGAATACTGCTTGCCTCGAATGAGGATAGTTCTTGCCTCCAGTGGAAAAAACAGGCATCGCGCTAGCCTTATGCAAGTCTCAAATACAGCCTCGGCCAATAGTCGATGATGATCTTCATACGAATTACTCCTAAGAATACTTCCCGAGTAATCAAAGGCTTTCAACAGCTCCGACTTTTCTATTTTCAAAGAAACATCGCCCTGAAGCTGGCAATCATAAAGGCCGTTGAACAGAGCGTCTCTAGCAAGTTCATGGTACTTTTCATCTATTTCGTTCACCGAACGTTCTCCCGTAAAGCTAGCTCTGCGGTCACGCATTTGCCGCATAGATGGCATTGCTAGGTCTTTTAGTAATACTGTGTGTAATCTGCTTCAAAAGACGCTATTACGGCCAGTTGATCTAATATAGTCTTTCCAACCACTAATAATTCTTTCGTTCTTTTAGGGTCATCCCAACCATCAGCACCGTGCTTTCCGCCATGAAATAGGTTATTTCGAATCGTTTTAAGCAGACGTACTACTTTACACAAGTCGGAACCGCAATCATCTAAACCGACATTTCTCCATTCAAGACCTAAGTTTTCACCGACTATTTGCCTTTTGGGATTCAGCACCAGCAAATTTCTCGTCTCACCAGTATGCTGAAAGGCCTGGTTGTAATACTCAATAAACTTATCCCAACCTGGCTCAGCGTTATCACCAATAGAATCACGCTTTAGGTATTTGTTCTCTTTCAGAGCAAACTCAAACCTTGAAAACCAGTAGAAAAAGTCGAAAGTGAGATCTTTCAATTCATTATTAATATCTTCCTTACGCACGATACCCCCTAAAACATAGCGACCGCCATAAGTGAAAGGTCGAGTAAAATGGAACCTAGCGTATGAAGTATGCAAACTTGATGGCTTGGTTAAGCACTGCTGACTTTGCTCAACATATAGCCAGCCAAGAGTGCCTCGGCTTCACCGTCAGATAGGGCTCCATAGTTCTTGATGAGGTACTTAGTTGCTTTAGAAGCGTTGGTTTCCTTTGTATACCCGGCTTCGGACTTAAAATTACCAACTTTTGCCTTTATTGTTTCCGCACTCAAATTAGACTTAGTAGCTAAACCATTACATAGGTCAGCTTGCATACCTCTCGGGAAACCGGCCGCTTCAATTTTTTTGAATACCACAAAACATCTAAGCTCCATCTCCAAGGTCCATCCAGATGCTGGTTTAAAATCAAACAAAATGTTCTCCTAAATGAGTAATGCCCTCAGAACACCCAGCATTCCATGCTCGGCGCAGCAGCAACGAAAAGCGACCCTTGCATGCACTTATTATGCATTGTATTTCTTGATCACAAAAGAGCACATTGAAGAACATATATTTCGCCCTAAACGAACAAACTCTTCATGACTAAAACCAAGAGGAATGTGCGCCCCATTACTAATGAAAGTGAAGACAGAAGCGAGAGTTTTTTCTTCATTCTGATCTATAAAACCAACAGTTCTTAGGTGTATAAGTGATGTTCCCCACCTATTCCCTCCGCCTGTAGGGTTGAACCCTTTTATACAAGCAATTTCTCTAATCAGTGTTTCAAGGGCGATACGAATATTTGTTAAGCTCCCGTTGTAATCAGGTTGAGCTTTGACAAAATCATCCGCAGAAGCATTAATAGAATGCTTTATATTGTCGCTATTTTGCAAGTTAGAGTCTTCTAACTCTTTTAGTAAGGCATCCTCTACCGGCTCATGCCCTTTGAAGTTTGGATCAAGAGACTTTATTGAATCGTTTTCGAGCTTGTATCCATCTAAAAAGGTAGTGTTCAGAATTCTGTATCATTTCGTTAAACTAAGCAAAAAAGAGATGACATATGACCAAAACCAATTTCGACATGGATGCCGCTTTAAAGCAGTTGCGTGAAGGCAAAGACCTCACCGGCAAAGACGGCATCCTGACACCGCTTATTAAACAACTCACCGAAGCCGCGATGCAGGCTGAGCTTGAAGAGCATCTCAGTGATAAAGAGCAATCTAACCGCAAGAACGGTTCGACGTCAAAAACAGTCAAGAGTCCTGCCGGCAGCTTTGAATTAGATACGCCCCGCGACAGAGCCGGCTCGTTTGAGCCGCAACTGGTTAAAAAACATCAGACGCATTTAACCGATGAGCTGGAGCGTAAAATTATTGCATTGTTTTCGCTTGGAACCAGCTATCAAGACATTCGCATGCACATTGAAGATCTGTACGGCATTCATGTCTCAAACGGCACCATTAATGCCGTCACGGATAAGCTTCTGCCGGAGCTTCAGGCATGGCGTGAACGGCCTTTAGAAGCGGTTTACCCCATTGTATGGCTCGATGCCATTCACTATAAAATCAAAGAGAATGGGCGTTTTATCAGCAAAGCTGTTTATACCATTCTAGGCCTCAATATTGACGGTAAAAAAGAGCTTCTGGGGCTTTATTTATCCGAGTCAGAAGGCGCTCATCACTGGCTGAGTGTGTTGACCGATCTCCATAATCGAGGCGTTCAGGATATTCTGATTGCCTGCGTAGACGGCTTAAAAGGCTTCCCTGAAGCCATAGAAAGCATCTACCCGAAAACCGAGGTACAACACTGCATCATTCACCAAATTCGTAATTCGCTGAAGTACGTGGCCAGCAAAAATCAGAAAGCCTTCATGGCCGATTTAAAATGCGTGTATAAAGCCGCGACACTATCCGCTGCCGAAAGCGCGCTGGATGATTTAGAAGCCAAATGGGGCGATAAGTATCCCATCGTTATTCAATCCTGGCGCAATAAATGGGCGACACTCTCAGCGTATTTTAAATACCCCGACTATGTTCGGACCGTTATCTACACAACCAATGCCGTTGAGGCGGTACACCGCCAGTTCAGAAAACTGACCAAAACCAAAGGCGGTTTTAGCAATGAAGGTAGCTTGCTTAAGCTGCTGTACGCAGGTATGTTAAAAGCAACTGAGCGCTGGTCGCACCCGGTGCAGAACTGGAATCTGACACTGTCTCAGCTAACCATCCACTTTGAAGGTCGACTGGATGGCCACATAGATTTATGAAAACTTGGCTGACACAGAATATTGAACACTCTCAATTGATTCGTTGCAACCGAAGTAAATGATTTACTTAACTACCATTTCCCACTAAAACAGCATATCCAATTTTACTTCTGCGCCTTAATTCAAGTTAGCTTATTCCCCGTATCTGTCGTAGCAGATTATCAAAGATAAATTTTTTATAAATCACCCTTGACTCCGTACTTAGGTACATGCAATACACTTGCATTATCACTTAATGAGGTATCTATATGAATCAAAAAGAATCAAACCTTCCAATGATAGGAGGCATCATAGCAGCATTAGGCGCAGGCGTATGCTGTGTAGGTCCTTTGCTCCTGTTATTACTTGGGGTAAGTGGCTCATGGATTGGTAATTTAACTGCATTTGAACCCTATAGGCCATTATTTATCGCATTTGTAGTGTTGTTGTTTGGTTACTCAGGTTGGAAAATTTACCGTCCTGTAGAAGAGTGTGAGCCGGGAACGGCCTGTGCAATTCCTAAGAAACAGCAACAACGAAAAGTCATTTTCTGGCTGAGCGCTATAGCTGCAACAATTTTTGTGACCAGTAATTATTGGATACTTTTGTTTGCTTAATATACAGATCAAGAAATTTATAACATTTTACAATTTGGAGCTAATTATGAAAAAATTATTATTAACCGCACTGCTTTCACTTTCTAGTTTTGGTGCTTTTGCTGAAGTAAAAACAGTTACGCTGGAAGTACCAACGATGAACTGTGCGACATGCCCAATCACAGTTAAAAAATCGTTAGAAAATGTTGATGGCGTTGAAAAAGCGAAAGTTACCTACAAGCCTAAGCTAGCTATTGTTTCTTTTGATGACACTAAAACCAACATCAATGCATTAATCACAGCGACTACCAATGCTGGCTACCCATCTACATTAAAAAAATAGAGGCCAAGTATGTTCAATCCTTTAAATTTATTAACTCGTATAGGCGATAAAGCAGGCTCTTTTGGAGCCGTTGTTTCGGCAATGGGATGCGCCATGTGTTTTCCTGCCATAGCGAATATTGCAGCAGCCTTAGGTATGGGGTTTTTAGGTCAATGGGAAGGATTATTTATTAATACCTTATTCCCACTATTTGCATCGTTAGCACTTGCCATGAATATCTTAGGTTGGTTTAGTCACCGCCAATGGCACCGCAGTTTAGTTGGTTCAATTGGCCCCATTTTGGTTTTACTCTCTTTATACCCTTGGTTCCATTACGGGTGGAGTTCATACGTTACTTATACGGGGCTAGGACTGATGGTTGCTGTATCAATTTGGGACATGGTTTCTCCAGCAAATAAACGCTGTGATGATGAAACTTGTACCGCTTAACTTTTTAAGAGGAATAAAATATGTCAACGAATAGTTGTTGCTCGTCAAATGACACTCAGCCAGAACAATTACATGTAGCCATTATTGGTAGTGGCTCAGGAGCATTTGCCAGTGCTATTAAAGCAGCGGAAGGCGGAGCAAGAGTTACTATCATAGAGGGAGCGGATGTTATCGGTGGCTGCTGTGTAAATGTAGGCTGTGTTCCTTCAAAAATATTGATCCGTGCAGCGCAATTAGCGCACCAGCAACGTACTAACCCATTTGATGGTTTAGAGAATATTCAACCACAACTTAGCCGCTCCTTATTAGCACATCAGCAAAATGCTCGCGTTGAAGAATTACGCGATGCTAAATATCAAAGTATTTTAGAGAACAACCCCGCGCTATCTTTACTTAAAGGTTATGCGCGTTTTAAAAATGAAAATACCTTGTTAGTTCAAAAGTCTGATGGTAGTGAAGAAGAGTTAGTTGCAGATCGCATTTTAATTGCTACAGGCTCTACACCAAGCGTTCCACCTATTGATGGGCTAATTGATACTCCTTATTGGACATCAACCGAAGCTTTATTTTCGGAGGAGTTACCAAGTAGTCTGGTTGTCATCGGCTCTTCTGTTATAGCACTGGAAATTGCACAAGCTTATGCCCGTTTGGGTAGTAGTGTAACAGTATTAGCACGACATACGCTTTTATATGCAGAAGATCCGTTATTAGGTGAAAAGCTGACTGAATGTTTTGAAAAAGAAGGCATTCGTGTACTTAATAATACGCAAGCAAGTCATGTTTCTTATGGTAGCAATGGGTTTTCATTGGAAACTGACGAAGGAACATTAATCGCTGAAAAATTGCTTATTTCTACTGGTCGCCATGCAAATACTGGCAAGCTTGGTTTAGAAAACGTTGGTGTTAAAACAGATAAAAGTGGTGCCATTGTTGTTAATAGTATGATGGAAACATCAACAGCTAACATTTATGCCGCAGGTGATTGCTCCAATATGCCACAGTTTGTCTATGTTGCTGCTGCTGCCGGAAGTAGAGCCGGAATTAATATGACGGGTGGAAATGCACAACTCGATCTATCTACCATGCCTGCTGTTATATTCACTGACCCACAAGTTGCTACGGTAGGTCTAACTGAAGAACAAGCTTCAGCGGAAGGAATAGATACGATAAGTCGTGTACTTGATATGGAAAACGTACCTAGAGCATTAGCAAATTTTGAAACTGATGGATTTATCAAACTAGTTGCAGAAAAACAAACAGGTGAGATATTAGGCGCACAAATACTCGCGCATGAAGGTGGTGAACTTATACAAAGTGCAGCATTAGCCATTCATAACAACATGACCGTAGAGGATTTAGCAGGTCAACTATTTCCGTATTTGACGATGGTTGAAGGATTGAAGCTATGCGCTCAAACCTTTAGCAAAGACGTTAAAGAGCTATCTTGCTGCGCGGGGTAATCATTTAACGGTAATATACTTATAGAAATGTTAATGGAGTGCCAATTGATTGAATGTAATCAAGATATATTAAGGCATTCCATTAACAACACAAATTGGAAACATGCTAAACCATGATTAAATCTAAGGTTGAAAACATTCCTGTTGGTGAAGTCAGTTTTTTAACGGAGATCCCTGACATCAGTAAGTTCATTAATAGTGATGATGATGCGTTGGATTTTCCTTTGAGTATTTCTCAACTGGCACAAGCTGCACAAACGTCTGTCCATACTATAAGGAATTATGCACTTGAGAATATAATACACTGCGAAGAAAAAACTAAATCAGGTTATGCCCTCTACGGTTTATGTGCATTAAAGAGATTAAAGTTCATTCGAGCAGCAAGGGCGGCAGGTCTTCTTGTAGTTGATATCAAGCCATTACTAATGGCAATAGATGCAGGAGAAAGAAAAGTTCCTGAAGACATCCAAAAGCTGCTACTTACTAAAATCGAGCATAGAAAAGTATTTTTAAATCTAGTAACAAACCAAATTGAAGAGTTTTGCAATTAGAACAATTATAGAACAGTTCATGGCTCGACTAAAAACTTGTTAGCTTATCTGTTTTCTATCAATGTTAGCTTGTATATATCAAGCATATAGAATATCAACACCTCCAATTTTTAATGGCACTTTGATGCGCAGTACCTTTTGAATTAGAAATACAAACAGATGGCATTCTTTAACTTATTGATTCTACATCACTAAGTAAACCAGCTAAGTCGATTTCTTTGCGGTCTTTATTAAAGGCATATTCCCCATTTAGATTAATGTGTTGCCAAGCAACAGGTGAAAGCCGAGAAATAACATCAACCACATCTTGCCTACCGTTCCTCTCTTGGATTTGTAAAAATGCCGATAGTAACGCGGAATTATAATAAATAATGCAATTTGAAATGAGTCGAGCACAATCGTTCCATTGTGATACTTGGTAATCATTCCCCCCACGAAATTTATTGCCATTAACTGAAGTAATAGCACGTTTTAACTGATGGTATGCTTCACCTCTGTTCAAGGCTTGCTGGACGTAATGACGCAACGTTGAATTATCAACATACTCCAAAACATAAATAGATTTAATTAAACGGTCGTACTCATGCAATGCTGACAATCTTCGGCTCTTGCCGTTACTCAACTTTCTAATGATTGTGCTTTGAGTGGTGGTTTTACGACTCAATGAACAAACAATATGCTGAATATTGTCCCATTCTTCAGCAATTAGCTTATGATTAATATCTTTCTTTAATTGAATACGGCCTCCGTTCTCTTCAGTCACTTCAAATAGCTCAAAAAACACCTTTTTCATTTTCGCGTATCGAGGGGCGAATGTGTAACCAAAGAAATCTAATATAGCGAAGTTAACATTATTGGTACCGTGTGTACTGAAAAATCCATGGCATACGGACATATTAATATGCAATGATATCAATTAGATATTGGTTTACGATATGTCTACACATTGTTCGCAATATACGGA
>Ga0209300_1000593_pt1 | contig 17632 bp, 13 predicted proteins | sample Shrwel_input2_RT_FD_187535 | JGI IMG/M metagenome (GOLD analysis project Ga0209300, IMG submission 187535) | Subsurface microbial communities from deep shales in Ohio, USA - Utica-3 well 1 S input2 RT (SPAdes) (version 2) ... | reverse complement strand
GCCTGGCGCCCAGTTCCAATAGCACGATTTCAGGGGAATGCTGTCGTAACAGCTCAGGCAGGCGTGTGGCGCCGCCGGCGGAAGTCTCGCCGCTGATGCTGGCATTCACTACCCGGGCCTCGTCGTCGAGCCTTGCGGCCAGCAGACTGACCCAGCCGTCCTCCGGCCGCTCGAGGCCATAGGCGGCGCTCAGGCTATCGCCCATCACCAACAGGGTGGGGCGATCATCGGTGGCTGAGGGCGAGGCAGCCAGGGCGGGCGTCGCCATTGCAAGCGCGGCCAGGCTCAGGCCAGCTGTCAGTCCTGCGAGTGACCCTCGACGTATTGTCAGGGTGGGGGTCGCAGCGGGTTTCTTGACTGGAGCCACCCCCAGCAGGCACCGGCCGAACGTTTGCACCAGATGTCTTGCGTGTCGGGCGCACCGCGCACCCCAAGCGCCCGGTCCGACGCTCAGCCCGACACGGGGCTCAGCCCTCGCCACCGCGCGTGGATCAGCACTCAGCGCAGCTTTTCGCCCGGCGGGGCCTCTGGCACCGCGTTTCGACCTTCTCAGGCCAACAGGAAATCCAGTCGCTATGTCCACCACTATGTCCACCACTTTTTCCAACACTACGTCCACCTCCTCGGATCATGATCTTGCGCCTATCCTACAGGCTCGCCAGCTCGGCAAGCAGGTCAGGAGTGGCGATCGGTCGTTGACCATTCTGAGTGATCTCTCGCTCACGGTGTTCCCCGGAGAAACGGTGGCGATCCTCGGCGAGAGCGGTGCTGGCAAGTCTACCCTGTTGGGATTGCTGGCCGGACTCGATGCGCCAAGCAGCGGTGAACTCACCCTGTTTGGCGAGTCGCTGGCCGCGCTGGACGAGGACGGACGCGCCCAGCTGCGTGCCGGCCGGGTAGGGTTCGTGTTCCAGAACTTCCAGCTGCTGCCGACTCTCACCGCGCTTGAAAATGTGCTACTGCCGCTGGAGCTGGCGCCTGCCGCCGACAACGATGCCCGGGCCCGCGACTGGTTGACGCGTGTAGGGCTTGGCGAGCGCCTCGACCACCTGCCCAAGCAGCTATCCGGCGGCGAACAGCAGCGGGTCGCCCTGGCCCGCGCCTTCGTCACCGGGGCCGAGCTGGTGTTCGCCGACGAGCCGACCGGCAATCTGGACCCGGCCACCGGCGAGCGCATCATCGAGCGACTGTTCGCCCTCAACCGCGAAGCCGGCACTACCCTGATGCTGGTTACCCACGACCATGCGCTGGCGCGCCGCTGCGATCGCTGCCTGCGGCTCATCGACGGCCAGCTGGTGGACATGACCCGAGAGGAGGTGGGCGCATGATGGCAAGCGGTGACTCACGGCGCGATACCCGACGAGCCTCGGGCAACGGCCTGCACTGGCTGGGGCTCGCGGCCCGCGGCCTCAAGCGGGATCTGCGCGCTGCCGACGTGAGGGCGCTGTTCGTGGCGCTGGCGCTGGCGGTGGCGGCCTCGACCATGATCGGCTTCTTCCTCGATCGTCTCGAACGCGGCCTGACCCGTCAGGCGGGGCAGATGCTGGGGGGAGACCTGGTGCTCGAGCAGGGCGAGCCCTTCTCCAGCGAGCTAAAAAGCACGCTGCGAGAGGCCGGCATGACCCTCTCGGATCAGGTCGATCTGGTATCGATGATCAGCCGCGGCGAGCGTTTCCAACCGGCGAGCCTCAAGGTGGTCGACAGCGCCTACCCGCTGTATGGCGCGTCACGGGTCGATGTCGGCAACGGCGTCGAGCCGCTGGCTCGCGGCCCCGCGCCGGGCGAGGCCTGGGTCGACCCCAGGCTCGAGTCGCTGATCGATCTGAAGATTGGCGATGAGGTCAGAGTGGGGCGAGCCACCCTGACCGTGAGCGGTATCATCGAGCGCGAGGCCGACCAGTCCGGGGGCTTTTCGAGCTTCAATCCGCGGCTGATGATGCACGTCGATGATCTGGCGGCCACCGGCCTGGTGCAGCCGGGCTCGCGGGTCGAATACGAGATTCTCGCTGCCGGCCCGCCGGAGGCAGTGTCGAGCCTCGATGCCCGCCTTGAAGCGCTCAGGCGCGATGGCGTCGAGGTGCGGGATGTGCGGGTCGACCGACCGGGCCTCGGGCGAGCCCTGGAGCGTGCCGAGAAGTACCTGGCGCTGGCCGGCCTCGCCGCGGTGCTGCTGGCCGGGGTGGCGGTGGCCATGGCGACCCGGCGCTATGTGGATCGCCACCTGGATACCGCTGCACTGCTGCGTTGCTTTGGCGCCTCCCAGCGACAGCTGACTCGACTGTTCGCGCTGCAGCTCGGCTGGCTGGCGCTGGCGGCCTCGGTGTGCGGGGCGCTGCTGGGCTTGGCTGGCCAGGCAGGGCTTCTGGCGTTGCTGACGGCCTTCCTGCCGCTCGAGCTGCCGCCGCCTGGCCCTCTGCCTCTGGCGCTCGGGGTGCTCACGGCGCTTGCCGTGCTGGTCGGCTTTGCCGGCCCGACGCTGCTGCGCCTGAAGCGGGTCAGTGCCCTCAAGGTGCTGCGGCGTGAACTCGACCCGCTGCCGGCCTCGGCCTGGCTGGTGGTGGCGATGGCGAGTCTGGTGTTCGGCGGTCTGATGTGGCTCTACTCCGGCGATCTTTGGCTGTCTGCGGCACTGCTCGTCGGAGGGCTGGTGATGCTGGTCATGCTTGGTGGGGTCGGCACGCTGCTGCTAAGCGGGGTACTGCGCCTGGCCGCGCTGCTGCCACAGGGCCTGCATGCCTCCTCACCGACCCGGGCACTGCGGCTCGGCGCCCGTCAGCTCGGCCGCCGTCGTCAGGCGAGTCTCGGTCAGCTACTGGCCTTCGCGGTGACGTTTGCGGCGATGGCGATGATCGGCCTGGTGCGCGGCGACCTGCTCACGGCCTGGCAGGACCAACTGCCCGAGGATACCCCCAACTACTTCGCCATCAACATCCAGCCTCAGGAACGTGACGCCTTCATCGAGACCCTGGCCGGAACGGTAGATGATCGCACCGCGCTCTATCCGATGGTGCGTGGGCGCATCACCGCGCTCAACGGCCAGCCGCCCCTGGAGGCGGTGCCCGAGAGCGGCCGGGGCAGCAATGCCCTGCGGCGCGAGCTCAATCTGACCTGGCGCGACACCCTCCCAGAGGGCAACCGCCTGTTGGCGGGGGAATGGTTCGGGACAGGCGGCGCCGGGCCGGACGCTACGGCGTCGGCTGCAGGAAAGTCTTCCGGTGATGCATCGAGTGCCGGCGGCGGGACGGCCACGGAGCCGTCCGACAAGATCGTGCCGATATCGCTTGAAGCTGAACTGGCCGGCCGTCTAGGCCTGGCGCTTGGCGACACCATGAGCTTCACCATTGGCGCCGATACGCTCACCGGGCGTATCACCAGTCTTCGCGATCTCGACTGGGACAGCTTCCGCCCCAACTTCTATGTGATCTTCCCCCCTGGCGTGCTGGAGCGCTTCGGCCACACTTATATCACCGCCTTCCACTTGGGCGATGCCCAGAGCCCGCTGCCCGGCCAGATCGTCAAGAATTTCCCGGCGGTATCGCTGCTCAACGTCGAGGCGATCCTCGGTCAGGTGCGCGAGCTGTTGACTCAGGTCACCCGCTCGGTGGAGCTGGTGCTTGGCTTCGTGCTATTGGCCGGCATCAGTGTGCTCTATGCGGCGCTGATCGCCAGCCGTCCGCTGCGTGCCCATGAGAGTGGTCTGCTGCGGGTCTTCGGTGCCGGCGATCGCCTGATATCCCGGGTGCAGGGGGCCGAGTTTGCCATTCTAGGCCTGGCGAGTGGTCTGATGGGCGCGTTGCTCGCCGAGCTTGCCGCCGCAGGGATCTATGCCGGCTGGCTGGATCTTGCCCCGCGCCTGCACCCCTGGCTGTGGATAGGGCTGCCGCTGGGTGGCGCCCTGCTGGTCGGGGTGATCGGTCATGGTCTGTCGCGCAGCCTGCGCCGCCAGACCCCCATGGCGAGCCTTGGCCTGCTCGGCGAGGCGTGAGGCAGGACCCATGTGGCAATCCGCAGTCGTCCGGCAGTCCCGGTACTGGTAAAGAACTGGCAAGGGACAACCAGGCCAGATGGATAGAAACACACGGATGAAGGCCGACAGATGAAGACAGAGACACTGCGCTATCAGCTGCTGGAAGCCCAGCTGGAGATGGCCAAGCGCGAGAACCGGGCCGTGGTGCTGATGCTCAGCGGCCAGGCGGCGAGCTATATGCATCCCATGCTCAACATGCTCAATCACTGGCTGGAGAACCGCCGTACAGAGGTGCATGCCCTGGAGCCCAGCAGCGAGGATGCCAAGCGGCCGGCACTGTGGCGCTACTGGCGGCGTATTCCGGCCCGCGGCACTACCGGTATCTTCGTCCATGGCTGGTATGGCGATGCACTCTTCGCCCGCGCCGAGCGGCGCATCGGCGCGGGCGCTTTCGAGGATCGCCTGGCGATGATTCGCGATTTCGAGGCCGAACTCGCCGCCGAGAACGTGGCGCTGGTCAAGATCTGGCTGGACATCGACCGAAAAGCTCAAGGCGAGCGCCTGACCGCCATGCAGGAGGATCCGAGTCGGGCATGGCAGCTCGATCCCGCTGACTGGCAGCGCCATCTCCAGCATCCGCTGATCAAGGCACTCGGCAAGCCGCTACGCGAGACCACCCATACCGACTGGGCGCCCTGGCACTGCATTTCCGGTGACGATCCACAAGACTTGATCCATCAGGTGGCCGAGCGGCTGCTCGACACCGCGAACCAGCCGACGGTCGACCCCGAGGCGCCCTGGGCAAGCTGTCACCTGGCGCCGCCGGCCAAGGATGCACCTTCGGTGACCAAGGCTTATCCCGACCATCAGTCGGCCGGGCGCCTGGACAAGGACAACTATCAGCAGCGGCTGGTCGAGCAGCAGGCGCGGCTGTCGCATAACAGCCGCGAGGCGGCCCGACGCGGCATTCCGGTGGTGCTGGTCTTCGAGGGCCATGATGCCGCCGGCAAGGGCGGCAGTATTCACCGGGTGACCTCGGCGCTGGATGCGCGGCACTATCGCGTGCACAGTATCGCTGCGCCTACCGATGAGGAACGTCTCCACCCCTGGGCGTGGCGTTTCTGGCGACGGCTACCCGCCGATGGGCGCTTCGCGATCTTCGATCGCTCCTGGTACGGGCGAGTGCTGGTCGAGCGGGTGGAAGGCTTTGCCGCCCCGGCTCAATGGCGACGCGCCTATGGCGAGATTCGCCATTTCGAGAAACGCTTGCTCGAGCACGGCACGGTGCTTGGCAAGTTCTTCCTGTCGATCAGCAAGGATGAGCAGCTCAAGCGTTTCGAGGCGCGAGCTAACACCCCTCGCAAGCAATACAAGCTGACCGAGGAAGACTGGCGTAACCGCGCTCGCTGGGATGACTACGAGGTCGCCATCAATGAGATGTTCGCCCAGACCCACCGCACGCATGCCCCCTGGTCGTTGATCACTTGTGATGACAAGCGCCAGGCGCGTCTCGAGGTGATCGAGCGGGTCAATGGGTTGCTTGAGCGTCGCCTGGACGGCGATATCTGAGGCCGGCCGATAGGGGCGCGTCGCCTGGCCGTCTTCTCTGTGCGGCTCACCTTGGCTTTAGCGTGACTAAAGCCAAGGTGAGAAATTATCGAGCACGGGATGACCGGCTTTCATGTGAAAGGCGCCCTTGGCTGCGGTATTATGACGGCATCGTTTCACCCCCCTAGCTCGAGGACCAACGACGATGTTCAGCCGTGACATGCAGATTGCCGGATTCGATGATGCTCTGCTTGAGGCGATGCAGAAGGAAACTGCTCGCCAGGAAGCGCATATCGAACTGATCGCTTCCGAAAACTACGCCAGCCCGCGAGTGATGGAAGCGCAGGGCTCGCAGCTGACCAACAAGTATGCGGAAGGCTATCCGGGCAAGCGCTACTACGGCGGCTGCGAGTATGTCGACATCGTCGAGCAGTTGGCCATCGATTACGCCAAGGAGCTGTTCGGGGCAAGCTATGCCAACGTTCAGCCGCACTCCGGCTCCCAGGCCAACGGCGCAGTCTTCCAAGCGTTGGTCAAGCCGGGTGATACCATCCTCGGCATGAGCCTCGACGCCGGTGGTCACCTGACTCACGGTGCCAAGCCGAACTTCTCGGGCAAGCACTACGAAGCCATCCAGTACGGTCTCGACGACAGCGGCCTGATCGATTACGAGGAGGTCGCGCGCCTGGCGCGCGAGCACAAGCCGAAGATGATCATCGCCGGCTTCTCCGCCTATTCCCAGATCATCGACTGGGCCAAGTTCCGCGAGATCGCGGACGAAGTGGGCGCCTACCTGTTGGTCGATATGGCCCACGTGGCTGGCCTGGTCGCCGCCGGTGTCTACCCGACGCCGCTGCCGCATGCCCACGTGGTTACCACCACCACCCACAAGACCCTGCGCGGCCCGCGCGGCGGCCTGATCCTGTCCGCCGAAGGCAATGCCGATATCGAGAAGAAGCTGCAGTCTGCCGTCTTCCCGGGCGGCCAGGGTGGCCCGCTCGAGCACGTCATCGCCGCCAAAGCGATCTGCTTCAAGGAAGCCATGGAGCCGGGCTTCAAGGCCTACCAGCAACAGGTGGTCAAGAACGCCCAGGTCATGGCCAAGGTCTTCATCGAGCGCGGCTTCGACATCGTGTCCGGCGGCACCGAGGATCACCTTTTCCTGCTGTCGCTGATCAAGCAGGGCCTGACCGGCAAGGACGCGGACGCCGCTCTGGGCCGTGCCCATATCACCGTCAACAAGAACGCCGTGCCGGGCGACCCGCAGAGCCCGTTCGTCACGTCCGGCCTGCGCATCGGCACGCCGGCTGTCACTACCCGCGGCTTTGGTGAGACCGAATGCCGTGATCTAGCCACTTGGATCTGTGACATCCTAGACGCCATGGTCAGCGGTGATTCCAGCGCCGTCGAATCCGAGGTTCAGGCCAAGGTCGAAGCGGTTTGCGCCCGTTTCCCGGTCTATCGCGACTGAGCCTGATTCCGACCGCCTGATTTCCTGGCGGTACATGACAACGCCCCGGCCACACTGGCTGGGGCGTTTTTTTGTGGCTGCGAGTCGCTTCTGGGCGATTCCGATGTTGAAAACGCGACCATGGTCTAAAGGCGCTATGTCCGTTGTTGGTTGATCCTATGTCAGACATAGCGATTCAACAAACAGACACGCCGGGCAGGTTCCCTCATGGGCCAAGCACCTTCCACTACAAGCAGTCGCGCCACGCGGCCGGATATCGCCGAACAGCTGGCCGAGGCCATCTTCGGCGGTGTCTATGCGCCGGGCGACTTCGTGCCCAAGGAGCTCGACCTCTGCGCGACCTATGGCGTGAGCCGCAGTACCGTGCGCAGCGCTCTGCAGTCTCTGGTCGCCGCCGGCATGATCAAGCGCATCTCGGGGCAGGGTAGTCGCGTCCAGGAGCTGGCGCAGTGGCATCTGCTGGATCCAAGGGTCAGCGACTGGATGGCGCGGTTCGCCCAGCCGAACCCGCGCATCCGTCAGGAGATTTTCGCTTTCCGGGTAGCGGTGGAGCCTTTCGTGGCTCGCCTGGCAGCGGAGCATGCCACTGCCGCCGATCTGAACGAGATCGAGACCGCTTATCTGGGCATGATCAAGGCGCTGGAGTCGCCCGACCATTGCCATCAGGACGTCAGTCATGACGATCACGACGTGGCCTTCCATGAAGCGATCTTCGCGGCCACACACAACCTGCTGTGGTCTCAGATCAGCCATGTGCTCAAGCCGGCGATTGCGCTACTGGTCGAGACCTCGAACCACAGCGCCGACGAGTTGCAGGACAGCATGGAACGCCATCGTCAACTGATGGAGGCCATTCGTCTGCGTCGCCCCGAAGAGGCCGAGCAGGCCGCTCTGCGCGTTCTCGAACGCACCGGGCTGGATCTGGGCATCGATAGCATCTTTGCCACGCCGCTTTCTCATTTGCGCCTTCCGGGTGCATTGCCGCCCGCGTCATGACGATGTGATCGGGCCGTCCGCGGTGCCTTCGCGTACCGGTAACAACAACCTCACTCTCAACCGATGACGAGGAAACGCACCATGAAAAACGTCACGCCTATCAAGTCTTCCGCTCTCAAGCCTTTCGCCCTCAAGGCCCTGACGGCGGCCGTGCTCGGCTCCATGGCTTTCGGCGCCCAGGCGGCAGAATACGAATGGACCTTCCAGACCTCGGAGACCTCCGGTGAGCCGCAGTTCGAGCTCAAGAAGGCCTGGGCCGAGAACGTCAACACCATGTCCGGCGGTCGTATCGAGATCGAGATTCTGCCGGTCAACGCCGTGGTCGGGGCGACCGAAACCCTGCAGGCGGTGAGTGCCAACATCCTCCAGGGCCACATGACCGACCCGAGCTACTTCTCCGGTCAGAACCCGGCCTTCGGCATGATGGGCAACCTGGTGGGCGCCTGGGGCGACCCGGTGGAGTTTCTTGACTACATGAATTACGCCGGCGGCGAGGACATCTACAACGAGTTGGCCGAGCCCTACGGTGTGCACCTGATTGGTGCGGCTGCCACTGGCCTCGAGGCACTGCCCTCCAAGCGCCCGATTCGCTCCGTCGAAGACCTCGAAGGTCTCAAGCTGCGTGCGCCTCAGGGGATGGTTTACAACATCTTCGAGAAGGCCGGCGCCACGCCGGTCAACCTGCCGGGGTCCGAGGTTTATACCGCTCTCGAGAAGGGCGTGATCGACGCCGCCGACTACACGGTCTTTGCCACCAACTACGACCAGGGTCTCTACGAGTTCGCGCCTTATCCGAACTATCCGGGCTTCCACTCGCTGCCGATGGTGGCGATTTCGCTCAACAAGGACATCTGGGACGGCCTGCCGGCTGATCTGAAGGCCATCCTCGAGACCTCCGTCGACAGCATGTCCTATGAAATGGTGGCCATGCTCAAGGCGCGGGATCTCGCGGCGGTGAAGAAGGTGAACGAGGATCCGAACATCGAGATTATCGACATGCCGGCCGAAGAGCGTGCCAAGTTCCGCAATATCGCCAAGGAAGAGTGGGCGGTCTGGGCCGAGAAGAACGAGATCACCCAGAAGTACTACGACTCCGTGGTCAGCTATCTGCAGGACCATAACCTGATGTAACCCGCCCGGGACCGGGATTCCGGCCCTGCGTCGACGGCACCGTCACCGAGCGCCCGGTGGTGGTGCCGTCGTCCCTGTTCATTTGAGAGGAAACGTCATGTCTCGACAATCCCAACGCCACGAGGCGGCCGGCGTGACGCGCGACGACGAGCTGGTCGCCGCCACCGCGGGGGAGCCTGAGCCGAGTGATCCGACGCGCAGCGCCTTCGATCACGGAGTGACCTGGTGTGCCCGAGGTGCCGCCTGGCTGGTATTCATCGCCATGGGCATCAGCGTCTTCGAGGTCATCATGCGCTACGGCTTCGATTCGCCGACCTCCTGGGTGCATGAGACCGTGGTCATGCTGGTGGCCGTGAGCTTTGCCCTGGGTGGCCCCGCGGCATTGGCCGGCAACCAGCATATTCGCGTACGCGTGCTCTACGACCACGCCGGTCCGCGGCTCAAGGTCTGGCTGGATCGCTTCAATGATCTGGTGACGCTGGGCTTCTGCCTAGCGATGAGCTACGCCGCCTTCGTGATGTTCTGGGATGCCTCCCACAATCCGTTTGGCGACTGGTCGCTGGAGCGTTCGGGCACCTCCTGGAACCCGCCGTTTCCGGCCTTCGTCAAGGGCATCATCATGGTCTCGCTGATTGTCATGAGCATTCAGGCGTTGATTCATAGCATCCAGTCGCTGCGCGCCAAGCCGACCACGAACGCTGAGGGGAGCCGGTAATGGATATCGCCGACGGAACGCTGTTATTGGTTACCGCCATCTTTGCGCTGCTGGTGACGGGCCTGCCGCTGGCCTTCATCACTGGCCTGGTGGCCCTCGTTTTCACCTTCGGCTGGTTCGGCGGCAACGCCTTGCCGCTGGTCACCAGCCGGGTATTTGGCTTCGTTACCGAGTATTCGCTGGTGGCAGTGCCGATGTTCGTGTTGATGGCCTCGTTACTTGACCGATCGGGGATCGCCAAGGATCTCTTCAACGCCATGCGGGTCTTTGCCGGCCGCCTGCCTGGCGGGGTCGCCGTTCAGACCATCGTGGTGGCTTTCTTCCTGGCGGCGCTGTCCGGCATTATCGGCGGCGAGATCGTGCTGCTGGGTATTCTGGCCTTGCCGCAGATGCTGCGACTGGGCTATGACAAGCACCTGTCGATCGGTGTGGTCTGTGCGGGCGGTGCCCTCGGCACCATGATGCCGCCCTCGATCGTGCTGATCATCTATGGCCTGATTGCCAGCGTATCGATCGCCGATCTGTTTACCGCCGCGATCACGCCCGCGGTGATCCTGATGGGCTCCTACATCGCCTATGTGCTGGTGCGCTGCATGCGCAACCCGGCGATGGGGCCACCGATGACCGATGCTGATCGTGAAGACGGCTTCTCCAATCGTTGGCAGGCACTCAGGGCCATCATGGTGCCGGGGCTGATCGCCTTCATGGTGCTTGGCACGATCTACGGCGGTGTGGCCTCGGTCACCGAAGCGGCGGCGATGGGCGTGTTCGGGGTGCTGCTGGCGATCGTGCTGCGCGGTGAGTTTTCCTTCAAGACCTTGCACGCAAGCCTCGGCCAGACCATGACCACCTGTGGCATGATCATCTGGATCGGTATCGGTGCCGCGGCGCTGGTTGGGGTCTATAACCTGATGGGCGGTAACCGTTTCATCTCGCAGGTGATCCTCGGCATGGACGTTGAGCCGATCGTGATCCTGCTGGTGATGATGGCGATCCTGCTGGTGCTGGGCATGTTCCTCGACTGGATCGGGGTGGCGATGCTGGCCCTGCCGATCTTCGTGCCGATCGTCGTGCAGTTGGGCTATAGCCCGATCTGGTTCGGCATCCTGTTCGCGGTCAATATGCAGGTTTCCTTCCTGTCGCCACCGTTCGGCCCAGCCGCCTTCTACCTGAAGGGGGTGGCGCCACCCAGCATCAGCCTCAAGGACATCTTCGTATCGCTGCTGCCGTTCATCGCCATTCAGCTGTGCGTGCTGTTCCTGCTGCTGTTCTTCCCCGATCTGGCCATGTGGCTGGTCTGATTCACGACACTTCGTTCGTGATTGTCATGGAATACGCCTGAGCGAACGCCCCGACCATGCGAATGGTCGGGGCGTTTTTCATTTAAGGCTCTGCGGGGGCGCTGTTATCAATCAGTGATAAAAAGACCATTTAGTCGGACGAAGGTGCATCAGTTGGGCAGCAAAAAATCATGTTTTGTCGAGCGTCGATGGCATGATATGAAGCACGAAATGAAGAGCCCAATATAGAGTGAAATAAAGAGTTATTTCAGGAATAAGAAAAGCTGTATTCCGGTAGAAGCGTAATGCCAAAGAGAGCGCAGATCTACACAGAGTACATCAGGTCTAGGGTGAAAAGCATAAGAGGGCTGGTGCCAGAAAGGAAAGGTAAGCGCCATCTCGCGATCCATGGCTCTACTGGGGGTGAGGATTTCTTGCGAGGTGCTGCTTTCGACGTGCTTCTTCCGACGTGGATCCTCAGGGCTGAATGCCGGATCTCGACAGAAAGTCTGTCACAATGTCTTCAGGTGACTGACGGATATCCAGGCGAACGGCCTCGGCTTCTTCCGGCGTCTCGAGATCGGCAAGCTGGCTGTTCAGCATATGTTCGCCCGCAAAGAAGTGGCCGCTACGACCGCCCAGGCGCTCCATCAGCACTTCCCGTGAGCCATGAAGATAAAGGATGTTCAGTTCGGGAGCGCCCTGGCGCAGCATGTCGCGGTAGCGGCGTTTGAGTGCCGAGCAGCCGATGACGACATCTTTCCCCTGTTCGCGATAGTCGCGGTAAAGATCCGCAAGCGTCATCAGCCAGCCTTGACGATCGCTATCATTCAGCGGCTCTCCTCGCGCCATCTTGGCGATACTGTTCTCGCTGTGATGGTCGTCGGCATCGATGAAGTCGGCATGGATTGCCTGGGCAAGCAGGTTTCCGATATGCGATTTACCCGAGCCGGAAACGCCCATGACGAGTAGAGTGAGTGGCGAGGTATTCATGCGCTTTTCTCGATAAATAAGACAGTGAACTCCAGGGGATAATAGCGAAAATAAGCCATTGATGGCCAGTAATAATATGACGATATCATGTGTAAACATGATGGCACCCTGATGGCCATTCATCTCGTCATGTAGGCGTCTTTTTCGTCGACCAACGGTGCTCAGGTATATCCTGATCTAAAATGGTGCAAGGTGGCGATGGATTGCTGAAAGACTGCCTCATCGTGGTGCTCAAGGCCTCTGTCAGGACCCACGACACCTAGCGTTGCGCCACGCGTCATGGCGAATGCAGTAGTCTGGCACGCTGCGTGCTAGGGTTTTTCCATATTGGCACGCTCATGCCAGCCAGCAGGTAACGCCCATGTCCTCTGCCACGCCCTCCTTGCCTCGCCTGGTCTTCACCGACCTCGACGGCACCCTGCTCGACCACGACAGCTACGAGTGGCAGCCGGCCGTACCCTGGCTTGAACGTCTCCGTCACGCTGGAGTGGCGGTGATTCCGGTCACCAGCAAGACGCGAGCCGAGCTCATGCCGCTGCGTCGGGAGCTGGGCCTGAAAGATACTCCCTTCATTGCCGAAAACGGTGCGGTGATTGGCCTGCCACCCGCCTGGCAGCACGCCCGCCTGGATCGTGATCCGAACTTTGTCGATGGCCTGGCGATCAAGACGCCGGGCATCGATATCAGTTTCCTGCGCACTCGGCTCGGCGTGATGCGCGAGCGTCTCGGCGTTCGCTTTCGCAGCATGGGCGAACTCAGCATCGACGAGATCATGTCGCTGACCGGCCTGTCGGAACCCCAGGCCCGTCTGGCCAGAGTGCGTGAGGGCTGCGAGCCGCTGATCTGGGACGACACCGAGATGGCGCTCGTAGACTTTCGCCAGGCGCTGGAGGCGGACGGGCTATGTCTGCTTCGCGGCGGGCGTTTCTGGCATGCCATGGGCCAGCTCGACAAGGGCGACGGCGTTCGCTGGCTAGTGGAGCGCTATGAGGCGCTGCGTGGCCGCCGGCCTCTGACCCTGGGGCTTGGCGACGGTCCCAACGATGTGCCGCTACTCGAGGCAGTGGATCGCGCCGTGCTGATCCCGGGCCACCATGGCCACACTGTGAATCTTGGCAATGCCCACCAGTATCATGCGCGCCAGCCGGGGCCCACGGGCTGGGCCGAAGGGCTTGATTACTGGTGGGGAGACGAGCTCCCCACGCCGTTCGACGAACAGTAGCTGCCATGACAAGACACGATCACACAACACGATGACAAGACACGCTGACGATAAAAAACACGCTAACTATAAACAGTGACAAGCACGATGATCAGGAGAGCCTCGGATGAGCGACTTTTACCAGAACGGCATCATCACCAACTTCCATAACCTGATGCGGCGCCCGGTGGAGGACATCGAGGCCGATCTGGTGCGCTTTTCCCGGCGCCGGCCGATGGGGCTGATTCTGCCCTCGCTGTATTCCGAGCTCGAGGGCCCGGCGCTTTCCCATATCGTCGATGAGCTGGCCAAGGTGCCCTACCTCTCAGAGATCGTGATTGGGCTTGATCGGGCCGACAGGGAGCAGTTTCTGCACGCGCGGGAGTTCTTTTCGCGATTGCCTCAGCATCACCGCATTCTGTGGAACGATGGCCCCCGGCTCAAGGCACTGGACGCCGAGCTGGCCGAGGAGGGCATCTCGCCCCAGGAGCCGGGCAAAGGGCGCAACGTCTGGTTCTGCGGTGGCTATGTCCAGGCCTCGCGGCGCACCGAAGCGGTCGCCCTGCATGACTGTGACATTGTTACCTACGATCGTGGCCTGCTGGCGCGGTTGATCTATCCGGTGGCGCATCCGCAGTTCAACTACGAATTCTGCAAGGGCTACTACTCGCGCATCGCCGAGGGCAAGCTCAATGGCCGGGTCTCACGGCTGATGGTCACACCCTTGATCCGGGCGCTGAAAAAGATCTACGGCCCGCTGCCCTATCTGGACTACCTCGACAGCTATCGCTATCCGCTGTCCGGGGAGTTCTCGATGCGCACCGATGTGCTCGATGGCATTCGTATTCCCAGCGATTGGGGGCTCGAGATCGGCGTGCTCTCCGAGGTGCATCGCAACTACTCCACCAAGCAGCTTTGCCAGGTCGACATCGCCGATGTCTACGACCACAAGCATCAGACGGTCTCTGCAGAGGATGCCACCACCGGACTCAACCGCATGAGCCTGGATATCGCCAAGGCGCTGTATCGCAAGCTGGCGACCCTGGGAGTGGAGATTCATGCCGAGACCTTCCGCACCATCAAGGCGACCTACTATCGCATCGCACTGGACCTGATCGAGGCCTATGACAACGATGCCTCCATGAATGGCCTGAAACTCGACCGGCACAGCGAGGAACAGGCGGTGGAGCTGTTTGCCTCCAACATCATGGAGGCGGGGGCGGCCTTCCTGGACAACCCCCGCGACAAGCCGTTCATCCCCAGCTGGAACCGGGTGCAGGCGGCGATTCCCGATCTGCTCGAGCGCATGCATGCGGCGGTGGAGCTCGACAATCAGGGCAAAGTGTAGTCGCGCTCCTGTCCTTACGAATCTGGCCTGGTGACATCCTGCGACTATGCTGAACGCGTGACCCCAGCAGTCGGAGGTAGGCCCGATGTCGACACTGACGTTTCTGGGTGCGGTCGGCGAGGTGACCGGTTCGCGCTATCTGATTGAAGTCGATGGAGATGATGATGTTATCGAGCCGGGCGAGAGCAGCGCCTCTCGGCGGCTGCTACTCGAATGTGGCATGCATCAGGGGGCAGAAGAGGCGGAACGGGTCAATTCAGCCCCCTTCGGTAGCCTGGCCAAGACCCTCGATGAAGTCGTGATCTCCCACGGCCACCTGGATCACTGTGGGCTACTGCCAAAGCTGGTGAGAGAGGGCTATCGAGGCCCCATCCACTGCACCCCCGGCACCAAGGCGCTACTTGAGATCACGCTGGCCGACTCCGCTTTCATCATGGCCAAGGATATCGAGTGGGAGAACCGCTGGCGGCATCGGGCCGGCAAACCACTCCTTGAGCCGCTCTACGACATCGACGACGTCGAGATGACGCTCGATCTCTGCCAGACCCAGCATTTCGGCCAGCCGGTGACCCTCGCCGGCGGCGTCGTTCTCGTGTATCACGATGCCGGCCATATCCTCGGTTCGGCGATCGTTGAACTGGCGATTCCATCAGGCGGGCGCACCCGGCGCCTGGTGTTCTCCGGAGACCTCGGCAATCCCGAATCGGCGCTGATGAAGGACCCCGAAATCCAGCGTGACGCCGACCTGGTGTTGATGGAAAGCACCTATGGCGACCGTAATCATCGTCCGCTCAAGGAGACCATCGAGGAGTTTGCCCAGGTGCTCGCGGCGGCCTTCGAAGATGGCGGCAATGTGCTGATTCCTGCTTTCGCCATCGGTCGCACCCAGGAAATTCTCTATCACCTCAGCATGCTCTATCACCAGGGGCGGCTGCGCCAGCAGCGCATCTTTCTGGATAGCCCGATGGCGATCCGGGTGACCGAACTCTACGAGCGTCGCCGCTCGACCCTCGATCCCGAGGACCTGCATGCGCTCAACGTGGCGGCCCATGGCGACCCCGAACAATACTTGCCCGGGCTGCGACTGACCCGCAGCGTCGAGGAGTCCATGGCTATCAACCGGATTCGGGGCGGGGCGATCATTATCGCCGGCGCCGGGATGTGCAACGGTGGCCGCATCCTGCATCACTTTCGCTACAACCTTGAACATTCCAGTACCCGGGTCGTTATCGTCGGCTTTCAGGCCGCGGGGACCAATGGTCGGCGACTGGTTGATGGCGCTAACCACCTCAAGGTGTTGGGAAAGGACCTGAAGGTGAGGGCGCACATCCACACCATTGGCGGCTTTTCAGCACACGCCGGCCAGACCGAGCTGGTCGCCTGGGCCAGCGCCTTTCGTGATCGTCCACGGTTTTATCTGGTGCACGGCGAGCCCACGGCTCAGCTGGCCTTGCAGCAGATCCTTGCTACCACCGGCATCGATGCCGAGATTCCCGCCTACCAGCAGCGCATTGAGCTTTAGCGCGGCGCGCGCATGCCACCTGTGCCTTACGCCGCTTGACGTAGGTCAAGCGGCGCCTGCTATTGCCCGGTGATGTCGCCGCTGACGCCTATGCTGGTAGAAAGCCCACCGCTTTGCCGTTAGCCCCAGCTCGGGGTAGCCTCCTTTAAATATATTTAAATGGTATAACGTTAGAACATTATTTGCGTTATGCTGAGGCCAGTTGCGCTAACCACGCGCTTTCGGTTTTCCCGTGTTTTTTGGTTGCAGAGGTATCCGCGATGAAAAGCCCGATCGTCACGTCTTTCTTTGACGAACCCACCAATACCTTTAGCTATGTGGTTCAGGACCCGGCGAGTCGGGCCTGTGCGATTCTCGACTCGGTGCTGGATTTCGATTACCCCGCCGGGCACACCGACGTGAAGAGTGCCGATGCGATCATCGCCTTCATCCGTCAGCACGAGCTAGAGGTCGCCTGGATTCTGGAGACCCATGTACACGCCGATCACCTGTCGGCGGCGCCTTATCTGCACCAGAAGCTCGGCGGCCAGACCGGCATCGGTGCCCGCATCACCGAGGTGCAGGAGATCTTCGGCAAGGCCTTCAATGCCGGGGCCGAGTTCGCCCGGGATGGGAGCCAGTTCGACTGCCTGTTCGAAGAGGGTGATACCTTTTCCATCGGCGGCCTCGAGGGCCGAGTGCTGCACACCCCGGGGCATACCCCGGCCTGCCTGACCTATGTGATCGGCGATGCCGCCTTCGTCGGCGACACCCTGTTCATGCCCGATTACGGCACTGCCCGCTGCGATTTTCCCGGTGGCGATGCCGCCACGCTCTTCCGTTCGATTCAGAAGGTGCTGGCCCTGCCCGGTGAGACGCGGCTTTTCCTTTGTCACGACTACAAGAGCCCGGATCGCGACAGCTATCACCACGAGACCTCGGTGGCCGAGCAGCGCGCCGACAATATTCATGTTCATGAGGGCGTGAGCGAGGAGGACTTCGTCAAGCTGCGCACCGAGCGTGATGCCACCCTGGGCATGCCACGCCTGATATTGCCCTCTGTTCAGGTCAATATGCGCGCGGGCGAAATGCCACCGGCCGAGGAGAATGGCCAGGTTTACCTCAAGGTGCCGATCAACCTGTTGTGAGGCGATTGGCCCCGCAGCCAGGCGCTGCCTTCATAAATCGCTGTTCTGGAGTATGCAATGACCGATCACTCTTCTGAGGCTTCCCCCTCCGGCCAGGTTCGCCGCCATACGGTGCTGATCATCGGCGGTGGCGCCGCCGGCATCTCGGTGGCCGCGAGTCTGCTCAAGCGCCGGTCGAGTCTGGATGTCGCCATCATCGAGCCCGCCGAAGAGCACTATTACCAGCCGGGCTGGACCATGGTCGGCGGCGGTGTCTTTACGCCGGAAGTGACGCGTCGCCCGATGCGTGAGGTGATGCCCGACGCTGTGACCTGGCACGCCAGTCGGGCCGAG
>Ga0209300_1000587_pt1 | contig 17841 bp, 15 predicted proteins | sample Shrwel_input2_RT_FD_187535 | JGI IMG/M metagenome (GOLD analysis project Ga0209300, IMG submission 187535) | Subsurface microbial communities from deep shales in Ohio, USA - Utica-3 well 1 S input2 RT (SPAdes) (version 2) ... | reverse complement strand
AGCTCTTGCTCTTCGAGATCTAATTTGGTCTTGGCCATGCTACCCCCTTAGAAATTTCTTGGTGGCCTTGCGACTGGGAATGACGGTCTTGAGAAAGATTTCTCTATCATTCTCGACGTACGGCACCGGACATGCGTAATCCTCAATCCGAACCACAAACAGACGTTGATTCGGATACTTGTCCCTGTTGGGGTGAGGTCCATCATCCAGTAAACCACCACACTTTCTCACGTTTTTGTTTAGCGGCACACATGTTCATTATTCTGCCCCACTCAACTGGCAACGCAGCCGGCGGGCAGATAACTGTTTCGCCAGCCAGTGGCCCCATCAGTATCAATAACACATCGCCAGCGCCCATCCGTGTTTCGCTCAAAACGAACCACCGCACCCGCCAGACTGCCGAGCACTCTGCCGCCTAGGGTCACTTGAAGGTGACCAGATCCGTCAGCATTGGCCGTGGCGATTTCGGTGGCGGCACTGCCGATGGTAAATTGTGACGCCATAGAGCCGAGACCTCCATTATTAATAAACTCACGGTCTTCAATGTTGGCCTCATAGGCTGTCCGGTAGGTATCGAGCTCGCTAACTACCAGACCCACCTGAGTTTTTGCCACAAATCCTTGATAAGAAGGGATCGCCAAGGATGCCAGAATCCCCATAACAGCGACGACAATCATTAATTCGATAAGGGTAAAACCCTGGTCTTTCTGCTGCATGGCGGCTCTCGCACTACGTTGATGAAATTCATGTGCAGAGCTCAGCAATTTCGGGGCCAGAAAATCCAGTGATTTTAGCGAGCCGTATTAATTGACATATGAGCCGATCCGAAGGTAATCAATATGCCCATCAGTGCTACCGAGTTTCTGAAAAAAGTACGGCTTTGACAAAGACGAAGAAGAGAGCGATCACAGCCTCCGCCACAATGCGATGGAGCACGCCAAACATCTGAAGCGGCCGCATGCGGGTACGCCTCATGATTGGGAGGAGTGGGAGAGGCATTAAGAGGGAGCATCCGGGTGTGGTTGAGAATGACTGAAAATGAGGTGCTATTAAGGGAAACGCACTATCGATACCGTCATGGCTGAACGTGGCTCCAGAACGCTGGTGCCACCATACTAGAGCGATCGAGGAGACTTACCAAGTTCTCGGGAATCGAGACCGGCGCTGACGAGCTGCTTAGCTTCCTCCCCCACTTACTCCAATTCCCACATCAGCAGACCTGCCGAGAATGCCATTCTCCTGAAATCAGCGGATTTACGGCATTTTCCGTAGAGTACCGGCACCAGACTATCATAACCCCGAAATGGACATAGTGAGACCGGCAGCCAAAAACAACAAGATCCAAGGCCGAAATCGCCGAGCCTTTAGGTATCACGTTATGTTAGCGCCTATCCATGGTCACTCACGCTGGAATGTGCATGCGGAGAATAAAGCTTGAAATCTGCACGAGAACTCCCCCTGAGCCCTCAATCACCCTGGTTTTACACCGGATGTTCGACTGACACTTGGTGGTCTCAACCTCATAGTCGTGAACATTTTCACGCCGGATCTCACGGCTGACCGTGCTGTTATCGCGGCCGGGCATTGTTTAGATCCATCTTTAGCTCTTACGCGCCACGCGCAGGGCCGAAATCTGGTATCGTTGCGTATGGGTTAGTAGTCGGTACCTCATCACTGCTTCACTTTGGTTGGTATCCCCCTGAGGCTACCCACAAGGCACTACGTTCAGAAAATAACGGGTTCTTATAAATGTTTGAAGCACAGGTCAAATGAAAAAGGTTATTATTTTCCGCAATGACCTGCTATTGCGCTCGGAGACCTTCATCAAGGAGCAAGCACGCTTTCTTCACCACTGGAAGCCAGTGCTTGTGGGCTATGATCAAGTGAAGGATGGCCTTGACCCAGGTAGTCTCGAAGTCAAAATCATCCCGGGTGCGGCCGCCAAGACTTTCGGGAGATATGCCTTGCGCTTACGCCAGATGCTTGGTCGCCCTCATCAGCCTACAGTGGAAGCCTTGCGAACCATTGAAGCACAGCTGGTTCACGCACACTTTGGCACTGATGCCACAGATGTCTGGCCAAGCGTGAAAGCCCTCGGATTGCCAATGGTAGTGACTCTGCACGGTTACGACATTAACATCCACCGTCAATGGTGGGAGTCTGGTCATGGTGGTATACATCGCAGAGCATACCCACGCCGACTGCTCAAGATGGGGCAAGAGCCTGCCGTTCATTTCATCGCTGTTTCGCACGCAATCAAACGACGAGCCATCCAGTACGGGATCTCAGAAGACAAGATCACCGTTTGCTATATCGGCGTGGATACCGAGCGCTTCAAACCGGGAGGCCTGCCGCTTGACCAGCGCGGAAAACGAATTCTGTTCGTTGGCAGAATGGTTGAAAAGAAAGCTCCCCTGCTGCTAATTCGAGCCTTTGCAGAAGTACTCAAGCAAGTGCCAGATGCGGAGCTGGCAATGATTGGCGATGGCCCGTTGCTCCAGCAGGCCATCCAATTGGCAGGAGCACTTGATGTGCATGTAGAGTTTATGGGTGCACAAGGCTCTGATGTCGTGCTACAGCAATTGCAGTTGGCGAGTGTTTTCTGCCTGCCCAGCATCATGGCGGAGAACGGGGATGCTGAAGGTTTGCCGATCTCCATTTTTGAAGCAGTATCCTGTGGGGTTCCCGTTGTGACCTCTGCGCGAGGCGCAGATGAAATTATAAATACTTACTCCGTCAAAATAGTCAATACCAGATGCATGCCCGAGTATTTGGCTAAAACTATAGTTGATCGACTAAAAATAGGTTGCGGAACTCAGAAAGAGTTTGCATGGAGAACACTGGATATACGTTTCAACTCCAAGAAACTTGAGAGCCTTTACGAATGCATGATACGAAATATTACAAACTAGGAGAGCTCGTATTCTCAATATCTGGCTCTGGGGAGATGTTCGAGTATCTCAAGGAAGAGTTTTGTTGCCTTCCAGCACCTATCAATATCTCAAATATTGATATACGAATAGTTTTATCTAATGGTTTACCCTCTCCCCCGACTGGCGCCATTTATATAAAAACACACATTGGATGGGAGTCCGGATTCCAAGTTATATCAGACCACCTAAAATATCAAGTTAACCGTGACGATGGTAATTATACTATCTTCGTTGACACTGAACGCTCAGCAAATGGATCAATTTATAACTTTGCGCACAGATTCATAGATCTTAACTATTTAACGCCGGCGCAAAATCTAGCCAAGAACTTTATGTACAACTGCTTCAACCTGGTCAGTGGAGTAGTAATCTTAGAGAAAAAACTTGGATGCTATCTACATGCATCAAGCATGGCGAAGGATGAAAAAGGAGTTGCATTTGTTGCGAGTGGAGGAATCGGAAAGACGACATCCATGCTTCATCTTGTGTCGCGCAAGGGCTGGCGCTACCTAAGTGACGACATTGCGCTGCTAGATGGGAGTGGCAAATTAGTTAGAACACCGCTCCGAATGCAAGTATATGCTTATAATTTGCTTGGAAATGATGGATTAAGACATGACCTAATGAAAGGCAGATCCATTTCTGACAAGACCGCTTGGCGAGCCCGGCTGCACATCAAAGGAATGCACCGAACTAGAAGGCGGGTGACAGCAAATCAGTTATTTGGCAGTGACAAAGTAGCCAAATCAGAGAATTGTGACGTGCTGTTTTTTGTAGAAAGGCTTTTTATTTCAGAGGCAAAAATCGATAAGTGCGACTCCAACTACATTCTAGACAAATTAATCAATTTAATGCCGAAAGAGATCGGCGGATTAAACGAATTGTCTGATGCTCTTGAGCTTGTTGAATGTGGGTTATCCGAGTTTCGCAGAGATTCATTTACCGATTCGCTAACTAAATTCTATCAAAATGTGGCTTCAACAATTCCGGCGTACAAAATTTCAATTCCGCATAAAATGGATGCATCCACCCTGTTAGATTTTATGGACAGCATGCTTGATGAGATCGTGTTATCGGCCGCGCAATAATGACCCTTCTTCGTAAAGCCACTTTTTCTGCCGCCCGCTGGACTACGATTTCAGCGATTTTCCGTGCTGGGATGCAACTTCTACAAATGGCTGTGCTGGCACGCTTGTTGAGTCCCGCAGACTTCGGTTTAATGGCCATGGCGGGAGTGGCTGTAGCGATTGCATCACTGTTTGCGGATCTGGGGCTAAGTAGCGCACTGATGCATTTCCCTAGGCCGAGCCGTACCACACTGTCGACCTTGTTTTGGCTGAACCTGGCATTTTCCTGGCTACTGGCGCTACTGTTCGCCGTAGCGGGCTGGCCGCTGGCTTTCATCTATGATCAACCTGAACTGCAGCCGATCCTGGCCTGGCTGTCGGCCAGTTTCCCCCTCGCCGCGCTCGGGCAGCAGTTCCGTACGCTGGCAGAGAAAGAGTTGCGTTTCGATGTTCTGGCACAAAACGAAATTTCTGCGACTGTAGCTGGCACTATCATCGCCGTTGCTGCAGCACTCGCAGGTTGGGGGGTGTTCGCTCTGGTGGCTTCGCTGCTGTCCACAGCCGCGATCAACTCGATACTTGCATGGTGGCGTTTGTCTACCGGGCTCCAACCTCAAGCCTCTTTCCATTTTCTACTTGCTCGCCCATTCGTCGTGTTTGGCCTGCATCGCGTTGGCGATGCTTTCTGGAACACAGCACGTATGCAAGCCGATGTGTTTGTCGCAGGTCTGTTCGCCATGCCCGCTGCGGTGGCTGCCTATGCAGTACCACGTGACCTGACCTTGAAGATCGCCAACACCGTTATCAATCCGGTAATCACTCGTGTTGGCTTGCCGGTCATGACGCGCTTGCAGGGCGATACGTCCGCACTTCGCTCGGTATATCTGAAAACCATAGGACTCACGGCTTCGCTCAACTTTCCGCTGTATGCGCTGCTTGCCTTGTTTCCCCAGCAGATTGTGCTGCTGTTGCTTGGCGACCAATGGGAAGGTGCCGACTTCTATCTGCGCCTGTTCGCTTTATGGGGACTAATTCGCTCCACCGGCAACCCTTCCGGTAGCTTGCTCTACGCTGTGGGGATGGCGCGTCGCGCCCATGTTTGGAACCTGCTGCTATTTTTCGGCACTGTGCCACTACTCTGGCTAGCTGCACGTTTTGGCGGCTTGTCAGCACTGGCCTGGACCATGTTTGGCTGGCAGGTTGCGGTGTATGTGTTAGCTTGGCGCTTTCTGATTCAGCCCGCCTGCGGCCTGCATTTTTCGACCTACAATGCCAGCATGCTACCCCCACTATTATCCACCGCGCTGGCATCGGCTGTTGCGTTTGGCGCTGTCACTGCAGTGCCGTCATCATTGCATTTGCCTTTTGGTTCAGTGGTATTCGCTGGTGCGTACCTGTTGCTGAGCTGGTTCTTCAACCGACGGTGGATTGAAACCATGGCGGAATTACTCCGCATCCCTTTGTCAGCAAGAAAAAGATGAGGTGAGCATGCCCCCCCGCCTAGCCAGTGTCATCATTCCGGTTTTTAACGACCTAGCTGGCATTATCAGAACCCTTGAAGGGATTTCCCGGCAATCGTGGCCAATGGACAGTACCGAGGTAATTGTAGTCGACAATGGCTCGGAGCAGCCTGTCAATCTGCCAGCCGAATATCCATTCGCTGTTCAGGTAATCCGATGCGACAAACCCGGCTCCTATGCCGCCCGCAATGCGGGCGCCGCGGTAGCTCAGGGTGATTTTTTTGCATTTACCGATGCAGACTGCACCCCCTGCCCACACTGGCTTGAGCGGGGGATAGCGTCGCTGATTGAGGGCAAAGAAAAATGGGTGGTAGGTGGAGAAGTACTCTTTACTCCCATCGAGCCACCTAGCAGTGTTGCTTTGTACCAGATGATTACGGGATTCGGCCAAGAAAGCAATGTCCGGAACAAGGGGTTTACTGCAACAGCTAACCTGTTCTGCACCAAGGCCCAGTTCGAACAGGTTGGACCTTTTGATGAGCGCCTGCTCTCGGGCGGAGACCGTGAATGGGCATGGCGAGCAAGCAAACATCAGATCAGGATCAACTATCAGTCCGAAGCCATCATTTATACAGAGCCGCGTCGGTCCCTTAGTGGAGCAATTCGCCAAGCGCGGCGGGTAGTTGCCGGGCGGGCCGGATTGCGCAAGCTCGGCGTAGCGCATATCGGCGATGCGGCGGTTGCCAAACAACGTTCCGCCCTAGAATCGATGAGGTGGATTCTTGCACAAAGGGAACTGAGTCTGTGGAATAGACTCAGAGTACTCGCGGTTGCCATCCTTATTCGCAGCGCGGCTAGCTTTGAGAGCCTTCGCCTCGCTCTAGGTTCGAAACCCGAGCGACGCTGAAATGTTGTTTGAAAATGCTTTAGTGAATGACGAGATTGTATTTTGAATATCTTATTCATATGCAAGCGCTACTACACTGGCAAGGACGTTATACGCCATCGTTTTGGTCGCCTTTACGAGATACCTTGTCAACTCGCCAGTCTGGGTCACCAGGTTACCGTTCTCTGTCTCGATTATCGCAACGACGATCGCTGCAAAAGTTTGTTTCAGCAGGTAGGTAGTGGTTCAGTGAACTGGGTCCGGATCTCTTTGCGCGACGTCTTTTTTCCCAAGGCTTGGTTGATATACAAGCAGTTAAACGCCTTCCAGCCAAGACTTGTTATTGGCTCGTCTGATATTCCTTGCCTCTGGTTGTCGCGTCAGTTCGCGCGTCGCTTAAGAGTTGCATACATCGTTGATCTTTACGATAACTATGAAAGTTTTGGGCAAGCACGTATTCCCGGCTTTCGTCATGCGTTGAAGAAAAGTATTCGCGATGCAAGTGCGATATTTGCTGTCAGTACTCCTCTGAAAGAAAAGATAGAGATAGACTACGCTCCTCACGCTCCTGTTGTTGTTCTTCGTAACGGCATTTCGAATACTTCTTTTCACACTGGTGATGCTGTTGCTGCTCGCAAATCACTTGGCTTGCCCTTGAAGGGGCGGCTGATTGGTACAGCAGGTAATCTGTCAGCGATGAAGGGGCTTGATACGGTATATGAAGCGTGGTCGGAGCTAGAGAATATGACAGATGATCTATACCTGGTGTTAGCCGGGAAGGTTGATCTCAAGCTCCCAATTCCTGCAAACACAAGAGTTATCTATCTTGGCGAACTTACGGAACAGCAGGTTTCTCAGTTGTTCAGAGCACTGGATCTTGGGATTATTCCTGCGCACGATTCCGAGTTTGGGAGGTATTGCTTTCCCCAAAAATTGTTCGAGATGGTTGCGTGTGGCTTGCCTGTTGTTGCTGCAAGAGTTGGTGCGATTGCAGAGATACTTAACGACTGCCCAAGTTTACTATTTACCCCGGGGGACTCTACAAGTCTGCGCTTGGCCGTCATCTCTCAGTTGAAAGAAGCCAAGCGTGTAGCCATTGATGCTGAGGAGTGGCCTGACTTGGTTCAGCGGGCAGAGCAACTGATTAAGCAGGTAGCCAGTCAGGACCTGGTTAGTTAAGTGCAGACACGGAGACGGCGACAGGTGGGGAGCAGCTGGGTTGCTCAGCGAGTAATCTCAAGTGAACTCCGAATGCCACTCCCGAAATGTTTCCAGGCAAAACTGGACGCAAAATCAGCAATAGTTTTACGGGACCGAATTTGCTGCAAAAAAAGTAACGTTTTTTGGGTCAGTTCTTCATAGTTCATGTTTTCAACTAACACGCCTGACTCTTCGGCTTTTACTGCATCAATAATCCCCCCTGTCGCAAAGGCCACCGTCGGCAACCCATGCGCAGCAGCTTCAAGAGCTACCATCCCAAAGCCCTCAGGATCATTCGGAATATGACGAACAGGGAATACATGCACATCAGCCGCTTCATAGGTCGTGGACAGTTCAGTTAGGTCGGTGATGACGCCAAGGAAGATGATATTTGCACCAACACCGGCCTTTGCTGCGGCCGTCTGGATGCTTTCGACTGTCTGAATGCCCGCACCCAGCGAATTTTGGGGCGCCTCCCCGACCACCACCAGCATTACATCGGGTTCTGCGTTTACAACTGCGGGTAGGCTCAGTTCAACAAATTCGCGCAGGCCCTTTCTGGTGGTAAGGCGGCCAACCGAGAGCAGGATTTTTTTTCCGACCAGACCATGTTTTTCCCTGAAGGCAGCGATACGCTCGGCGGGCTGCGGTGCTGCAGGGAGGCTGACGCCTGGGAAGACGATACTGAGCCGTGCTTCGCTGACGCCTGCCTCTACCGCCAGCTGCCTCGTGGGAGTGCTGTTGACGATAACGTGATCAAGCCATTTGAACGTCGGACGCCAGAGCTTGCGATAGATCGCATGGTTAACGGTGATGTCGAAGCCGTGCAGATAGGCGGCAGAGCTGGCTCTTCCAAGCTTGCCAAGCAGCCATGCGAGTGGCGCGGTTAGCCCGCTGCCGGCAAGAATGGTATCGGGCCACCAGCGAACAATGGTCCACAGGCCTTTGATAAACGCGATAATCAGAAACACTGGCAGGGGTTTAAGCGGCGCTTCGGTAATGTGGACATTCACGGGCTTTTGAGCTGCGGAGCCGCGTGGCCCAATCACTCTCACATCCGCGTACTTCGCCAGCTCATCCGCCATGTGCCAGTTCAACCGTTCCATGCCACCTACCATTGGAGGCAGGTTACGGGTGATAATGAGAATCTTTCGGGGCTTGTGATCAGGCATCAACCACATTCTCCCCTCGCAGGCGGCCGCGGGTGTCAACGATCACCGAGGCATGTTGTTGCAGAAAACTGTACTCGAAGGCGTCGTGGTCGGTAGCGAGGACGATACAGTCGTACTCGGCAATCGTCTCAGCGGTCAGGACGACGGATTTGAGGTCAAAGTGATAATCCCGCTTCTGCGGGAAGCTCGGAATGTGCGGGTCCGAGTAGGCGACTATAGCGCCTTTGTCCTGCAAGAGGGACATAATCTCCACTGCTGGGGATTCCCGGGTGTCGTCGATGTTCTTCTTATAGGCGAGGCCGAGTACCAATATGCGGCTGCCCTTAATCGACTTACTGTGCTCGTTTAAAGCGTCGGCAACTTTCTGCACAACCCATTGCGGCATTTGATGATTGACCTCACCAGCAAGTTCGATAAAACGAGTGTTGATGCCAAACTCTTTGGCTTTCCAGGTCAAATAGAAAGGATCAATCGGGATGCAGTGACCACCCAGGCCAGGGCCGGGAGTGTATGGCACAAAGCCAAAGGGCTTGGTGGCAGCTGCCTGGATAACCTCGTGGATATTGATGCCCATCTTGTCAGCAACGATTTTCATTTCGTTGACTAGACCTATGTTGACGGCACGGTGGATGTTCTCCAACAGCTTGCTCATCTCCGCCACTTTGGTGCTACTCACTGGCACTACAGTTTCTATGGCTAGTTCATATAGTGCCCGCCCCAGTGTAAGACAGGTTGGCGTTGTCCCTCCCACTACTTTGGGAATAGTAGCTGTATTGAAGTCTGGATTGCCGGGGTCTTCTCGTTCCGGTGAAAAAACCAGAGCGCAATTATCACCAGGCTCAAAGCCCATGGCACGAAGGCGTGGCTCCAGCAGCTCCTTTGTGGTCCCGGGCCAGGTAGTGCTTTCCAGACTCATTAACTGACCTGATTTGAAAAAGGGCATGATGCTGTCGACGGTTCTTGTAACATAGCCGAGGTCAGGTTGGTGATGCTGATCCAGCGGCGTAGGTACACAGATGATTTGGGCGTCGACTTCACCGCTGAGACTGAAATCATTCGTTGCTATAAAACCTGCCGCACGTGCGAGATTAATTTTTTCGGACGTAATGCGCTCGATGTAGCTCGCGCCGGCATTGATCAATGCAACCTTTTGGGGATCGATGTCAAAGCCGATCACCTTGATGCCAACCTGCGCAAAGCGCAGGGCGAGTGGCAGACCAACATAGCCCAACCCATATATACCGACGATTACCTTTCGTTGCTCTATACGATCATGCAGTGCTTGCAAAGCAACTGAAAGAACGAGAGAAGGAGTGTCGGCGGCAGGAGTTACAGACATTTCCGGAATTTCCTTTTTGGTCAGCCTAGGCGGCTACAAATCGTTTCAAATACAGTGTTTAGATATAAGATGTGACGCACCCTAGTGGTAAAATCGACACAACTTTAATTCCTTAAAACCTTCCTCCTAAAAAGCCATCACTTATCGCGATACATTAATGATGTTATTTGCTCAGAAACCAAACCAACCATAAATATAATAAGGGAGGTTGTAAACATAAGCGCACTCATATTAGTAAACCTCCCAAACAAAAAATATGTGTAACCATAATAACTTAAGCCAACAAAAAAAACAGAAAATGAAAGAGGCACGAAAATTTTAAGGGGCGAGTATAACGTACCAATCTTGAATATTATCAATAAGAATCTAACACCATCCTTTAAAGGGTGAATGTGACTTTTACCTTCTCGTCGATTCACATTTATCTGAACATAAGCAACAGAGTAACCGGCTCTAAAAAAGGCCATAGTACTTGTTGTAGGATATGAGAAACCATTAGGAAGCAGGTATAGAAACTCTATAAACTTCTTCCGCTTTACCGCTCGAAACCCTGAGGTAAGGTCACATACCTTATGGCCAGTCATAAAAGATGCAAGCTTGTTGTAAAATCTGTTAGCAACACTTCGACCAATACTAGCTTGGCCGCTCCTGCTTCTTGCCCCGACAACAAGATCATAGCCTTCGGATATTTTATCAATTAAACTATAAATATCCTTAGGGTTGTGCTGGCCATCAGCATCCATAAAAACAATAATTTCTCTAGTAGCAGCTCTCGCTCCGGTTTTGATAGCAGCCCCATTACCTTTTGAATAAGGGTGCGATATTACTTTGGCATTTGCTTTTTTGGCAACTGATTCAGTACTGTCAGCAGAACCATCATTAACAACAATGACTTCTGAAAATGGAAAAAACTCAAAAATACCTTTAATAGTTTCTCCAATAGTTGCCTCTTCATTTTTAGCAGGTATTACTACCGAAAACTGATCCATAGTTTTATTGTTTCCTTTGCCTAGTCAATTGATCATCCAAGTCTTTGCCAACAACATCAATAAAACCAAGAACGTCATCCAGTCGAGGTGCCTCCGCGAGTTCCTTTCCCATTACCTTGCCTGATTCGAGGCGTTTCCTGACATGGTTGGCATCAGCCAATGCTTCAGAGAAAAGACCGGCAGCAGCTTTTTCAGCCGCGATTTTCATACGCATACTCAGCGAAGCTCGGGACTTCAGTGACTTTCCAAGATGTTTTTTAGCTGCATTAATGTCCCCTAGCCTTAAAAGCACGATACCATAATAATAATGCAACTGAGAGTACGCCAGTGATCTACTACTGATACCCTTTTTCGCGCTTATCAACGCGGCTACCACCTCCTCGAAATCAACTAATGTTACCCCGCTACAACGTTTATCCAGTGCACCATTGAAAAAGCTTTCGAGCAATCCAAAATCTGTGTATCTGTACTGGCCCTGCTTTGCCGCTCTTTTTACGCTAGACAACGCAGATTCAGGAGGAATACCCAGTTGGCACTGAACCAATGCCTGAGTCAGCCGAAGTTTCAAATTATCAGGTATCCTTTTGGCTGCCGTGCTTAAGACATCCAGCGAGGCCTCATATCGACCAGCATTGAAGTGCATTTGTGCAGCCTCAGTCTGTGCACGCACCGATAAAGGCTGCTTTTTCGCCCAAACCAATGTCAAGGAGTCATAATCTCCCCATAGTGTAGATGCCGAAAAACTAGCTCCGGAAACTAGTATAAGCGCAGCGCAGCCAGCTAGGACTTTAACTCTTTTTGACAAATACATTTGAGCCAAAACTACAATCGGCAATGCAATAAATACGCTACCTAAATAAACCCGGTGATCAAATTTAATCTCCAAGCCGACAGTTGTTGATTCAACAAGCTGACTTCCCAAAAAAAACAAAAAAGAAAACACCAACAATGGATATTTTTTCCGCCAAAACAGAGATAGAGCAACAAAAGTGACCAAAAAAGATATCGACAATAACGTTGTCCATGGTGACAACCAACCTCTACTGACGACCAAATCGTCATAAAAAAGACGACCACCGGAAAAACTCGGGAAAAACCAACTTTCCAAATAAGACAATATTACTCTTGGCTGTGTAATCAACCTTTCATAAGGAGAGAAGTCTCTCGTCGAATAATTAGAAAATAGGCCATTATTACAGACAATAAAAATAAGGTAAAAAACGATAAAGCATAGTGGTAGCACGAGAAATACAATTTTAAAGAAACTAAACGCCTTATTTTGAAACTTTTCTCGCTCTCCCAACGTCAACTCATAAACAAGAAGCAAAACCGGCAGCACTGCTCCATTTTCCTTGGAAAAAGCAGCAAGAACAGTTCCTATCGATATTCCACTAACCATTAGAATCATTCCTCGACGAGGCGCAACAACGAAAACATCACGCCCTCGAAGATAAACATACATACCGAGAAGACAAAACAACGCGGACAACATTGCCATTCTTTGGATAACGTACAAAGTCGTGGAAACTAGATATGGATGGAGCATCCAAATCGAAGCGCAGAATAGCGCCATCAAAGATAAGCTACGACAAGACACATCAAAGCGTATCTCCGACCGCTTGTATCTTACGAGCAGAGCTTTACTCACCAAAAATACGAGGACGCCATTCAGAAGATGCACAAAAACGTTGAAGATCTTAAACCCGTAAGGCTCTGCTGGCCAGGACGTAGAGTTAAAAAGAAAAGTCAGCAACGAGACCGGACGACCGGTAGGGCCTGAAAATCCCCCAAACACGAATGCTTTAAATGAGGCCCAATCATCCACACCACCGAACGCACCGAGCTGAGAAAGGTTGGGATAATCGTCAAAGAAGAACGGACCGCCCACTCCAGGCCAATATATTAGGAGAGCCAAAATATATGGAAGAAAAAAAATTATCCGAAAGCTTTTATCCGACAAAAGATTTAAACTCGCCAAACAACAAAACAACAAAGAGGCCGGCTTGACCCCTTTGTTCCATTTTTCAACTACTAAAAATTAACGGCAGTTTGAGGGGAGATATTTAGCTTCCAGAGTCTTACTGCCACCACCATCTTTACACGACCATTGAATGCTACCAGAGGAAGTAATCGCAGAAACAGAAAGTATTGCGCCATTAATAATACTGTTAACGTCATTACCGTACGTTACATCAATGACACCCGGGGTGTTACCAACATCGACTTCACTGACATAAGTGCCCTGAATGTTAGTTGATGTAGACAAGCCTACTGAGTCATTCGATGACGGGAACGATCCATTGAAATTATAAAACTCAGCCATCGCAGTCTTCGCACCTGACGCCAGACTCAGCCCTTCAGATACCTGGGCGCGAACTGTGTAATCCTGATAAGCAGGAATGGCGACCGCCGCCAGAATACCGATGATCGCCACAACGATCATCAGTTCGATCAGGGTGAAACCCTTGTGACTGTGATTCATCTGAATCTCTTTCATAATTAACACCTTTTTTCGTTTTGGTTACCAAAAGTCGGCTTCACGGCTCCGGGCACGGAGCTATGCCACTGCTCCCTGTGAGCCTTCTTATGGGGCTGCACTCCCCATGCCAATTGTAAAACTCCGTTAAAACCACGCGCCATTCATGGGCTTACAGACTTGCGTGAGCCCTGTCACAGGCACTTTTTGGCATTTTTTATGTCGCCCTGCGGCCAGGTGTGACGTTTTGGGTCACCCCTGTGTTACGCATTTCGACAAGCTTACACAGGCTACATGTAGCCTATGTGCGCTTGAGCAAGGTCAACGCTGTGACTCAGGTGGCTTTCCAAACCCCCTTCGGCCATCTAAACTCTGTTTCCATAAACACGTGATTCAGCGACTTACAAAACCTTCCTCAGAGCATTTATGGCGAGCAGCAAACAAAACGTGACGCTGACGGGCCTTGCCCGTCGATTTGTGGATGACGGCCTTCTTGATGAAGACACGGCAAAGGATGCATTTTTACACGCCTCCCATAACCGACTGCCACTCATCACCTATCTCGCCCAGCACGAAATGGCCGACAGCGCCAAGATGGCGTTTTCAGCGGCCATGGAGTTTGGGGTTTCAGTGCTGGATCTGGACGCGTTTGCCCCTGAGATGCTGCCTGAAAAGCTGGTTGACGAGAAGCTGATCCGAAAACACAACGTGCTTCCTTTATACAAACGCGGCAATCGTTTGTTTATTGCGGTGTCGGACCCTACCAACATCCAGGCGCTGGATGAGATCAAGTTCAACACCGGTCTGAGTACCGATGGCATTCTGGTTGACGATGCCAAACTTCGGGTGGCTATCGAAAAATATCTGGAATCCCAGGACACCACCATGGGTGACCTGGATGACGCAGACCTGGAAGACGTAGAGACAGAAGGCGGCGATCAGGAAGACGACAATGCGGTAACCGTTAGTGAAGTCGATGATGCGCCGATCGTTAAGTATGTGAATAAGATCCTTCTGGATGCCATTCGTGGTGGCGCATCGGATATTCACTTCGAGCCTTATGAAAAGCTTTACCGTGTGCGGTACCGGACAGACGGCATCTTGAAAGAAGTATCACGCCCTAGCATCAAGCTGGCACCCAAGATTTCTGCCCGCGTAAAGATCATGTCACAACTCGACATCTCCGAGCGCCGGGTACCTCAGGATGGCCGAATCAAGATGAAGCTATCGAAAACCAAGGCGATTGATTTCCGGGTGAACACCTTGCCCACGCTCTGGGGTGAAAAAATTGTATTGCGAATTCTGGACCCCAGCCAGGCGCAGATGGGCATTGATGTGCTGGGCTATGAGGAAGATCAGAAACAGATGTATATGGAAGCCCTGGAGCAGCCTCAGGGTATGATACTGGTTACGGGCCCAACCGGTTCCGGTAAAACCGTATCTCTTTATACCGGCCTGAATATTCTGAACACCACAGAGCGCAACATTTCCACGGCCGAAGACCCGGCGGAAATCAACCTGGAAGGCGTAAACCAGGTTAACGTGAACAATAAGGTAGGCTTGGGCTTTGCCGAAGCGCTACGAGCCTTCCTGCGCCAGGACCCGGACATCATCATGGTGGGTGAGATTCGGGACCTGGAAACCGCCAATATTGCCATCAAGGCCGCGCAAACCGGGCACCTGGTACTATCCACCCTGCACACCAACAGCGCGGCGGAAACACTCACCCGTATGATGAACATGGGCGTGCCGGCCTTCAACATCGCCACTTCGGTCAGCCTGATCATCGCCCAGCGGCTTGGCCGGCGCCTATGCAAGGCATGCAAAGAACCCCTAGATGTGCCCAAAGAGACTCTTTTAAAGGAAGGGTTCACAGAAGAACAAATTGATACCGGCTTCAAGTTGTACCGCCCCAAAGGCTGTGATAAATGCAATGGAGGCTATAAGGGCCGCGTCGGGATCTACGAGGTGGTGAAGATCACCGATGAACTGGCCAATATGATTATGGAGGAGGCCAGCTCCATTCAGATCGCGAAGCAGGCCCAGAAAGAAGGCTTCCGCAATTTAAGGCAGTCAGCCCTGCGCAAGGTAATGGAGGGCGTAACCAGTCTTGAGGAAGCCAACCGCGTGACCAAGGATTAAACATGGCAGAAAAAGCAAAAAAGCTCGAAGCGTTTGTTTGGGAAGGCCGAGACCGCAAGGGCAATAAAACAAAGGGCGAAATGGCCGGGGCCAATGTGGCGCTGATCAAAGCTCAGTTGCGCAAGCAGGGCATTATGCCTGATAAGGTCAAGAAAAAGCCCAAGCCTCTGTTTGGAGGCAAAAAGAAAATTACGCCGTTCGACATCGCCATGCTTACCCGGCAATTAGCCACCATGATGAAAGCCGGTGTGCCCTTGGTGCAAAGCTTTGATATTGTCGCAGATGGGTTGGAGAACAAGGGCCTGCAAGAACTGGTAATAAACCTGCGTAATGACATCGCTTCCGGTACTGGCTTTGCTGCTGCATTGCGCAAGCACCCAAAGCATTTTGATGACCTTTACTGCAACCTAGTGGATTCCGGTGAGAGCGCGGGTGCACTCGAACAGATGCTGGATCGCATCGCAACTTACCTGGAAAAAACCGAGTTGCTGAAGAAAAAAGTAAAGAAAGCAATGACGTATCCTATTGCGGTTATCGTTGTGGCCATCATCGTTACCGCCATTCTGCTCGTGAAAGTGGTACCTCAGTTTGAGAGCCTGTTTCAGGGGTTCGGTGCAGAACTGCCATTGTTCACGCAATTCGTAGTGCGCTTATCCGAGTGGATGCAGAAATGGTGGTTTGTAGTGCTTCTCGGTATCGTCGGCACCATTTTCTTGTTTCGGGAAGCACGGAGACGCTCTCAGAAGTTTTCTGACTTTGTCGACAAATGGGTACTAAAGCTACCTATTGTAGGCGAAATTCTTGATAAGTCTGCCGTCGCAAAATTTGGACGAGTTCTTTCAACCACCTTTGCAGCTGGTGTGCCTCTGGTGGATGCGCTGGACTCCGTATCTGGTGCCACGGGCAATGCCATTTATCGGGACGCAGTTCTTAATATCAAAAACGACGTGTCCAGCGGCACGCAACTTCAGGCCTCCATGCGTAACCAGGGCGTATTCCCTGTGATGGCCGTGCAATTAACCGCCATCGGCGAAGAATCCGGCAATCTGGATGAAATGCTAGGTAAGGTAGCCGAGCACTATGAGGCTGTAGTGGACGACATGGTCGATAACCTCACCTCCTTGATGGAACCGATGATCATGACTGTTCTGGGCGTACTGGTCGGCGGCCTGATCGTAGCCATGTACCTGCCAATCTTCCAGATGGGCCAGGTTGTCGGTTAAGCTTCCCGCTCACGCAGGGCGTTTTCACCCCCTCTCCCTAGCCCTCTCCCTTCAGGGGAGAGGGAACCAAATTGCTCACAGATGAGTTTTTAATGCCACGTTTAGACACATTCCTCTCCACCCCCTGGCTCCTTTACACCGCCGTTGTTCTTTTCTCCCTCTGCGTTGGGAGCTTCCTGAATGTGGTAATTCTTCGTCTCCCGAAGATGATGCAGCAGGGCTGGCGCTGCCAATGCGAGGAATTCCTTGAGCTGCCGGAGGAGCAACGAAAATCCGAGTCCCGAGTTTCGCTTTCCAAGCCTGCCTCCACCTGCCCGTCCTGCGGCCACAAAATTCGGGCATGGGAGAACATTCCGGTTATCAGTTGGCTGATGCTGGGCGGCAAGTGCTCATCCTGCAAAACCCGCATCTCGGCCCGCTACCCCATTATTGAAGCGCTTACCGCAATATTCGCTGTAGCCACCGTTTGGTTGCTGGGGCCGACCGAGTCGGCGCTTTGGGCGCTGCTGTTCGTGTACGCGCTGATATCGCTGACCGTGATCGACTTTGACACTCAGCTGCTGCCAGACAGCATCACCCTACCCCTGATGTGGCTGGGGCTGGTATTGAATTATTTTGGTGTACTGACGGATTTTGAGAGTGCCTTCTGGGGCGCGGTGGCCGGCTATCTGTCTTTGTGGTCCGTGTATTGGCTATTCAAGCTGGTGACGGGCAAGGAAGGCATGGGGTATGGCGATTTCAAACTGCTGGCCGCCCTGGGCGCGTGGCTGGGCTGGCAGTTATTGCCTGCCGTGATTTTACTGTCTTCCGTGGTTGGCGCGGTTGTTGGTATCAGTTTGATCGTCTTCCGCAAACATGGTCGTGAAGTGCCCATCCCCTTTGGGCCTTACCTGGCAACGGCTGGTTTGCTCTGCCTGTGGTTCGGCAATGAAATCCAGCGTTTCTGGTTCGGGT
>Ga0209300_1000586_pt1 | contig 17848 bp, 14 predicted proteins | sample Shrwel_input2_RT_FD_187535 | JGI IMG/M metagenome (GOLD analysis project Ga0209300, IMG submission 187535) | Subsurface microbial communities from deep shales in Ohio, USA - Utica-3 well 1 S input2 RT (SPAdes) (version 2) ... | reverse complement strand
CCAAGCAGCTCCTCCCGGTGTACGACAAGCCGATGATCTACTACCCGCTGTCGGTCCTGATGCTGGCTGGTATTCGGGATATTCTTGTCATCACCACGCCGGAAGACCAGGAAGGCTTCAAGCGCCTTCTAAACGACGGTAGTCAGTGGGGCATTAACCTGAGTTACACAGTGCAGCCAAGCCCGGAAGGCCTCGCCCAGGCCTTCATCATCGGCGAAGAGTTCATCGGCGACGACAGCGTATGCCTGGTACTGGGCGATAACATCTACTACGGCCAGGGCCTGAGCAACATGCTGCAAACCGCAGCCAAGCGAGAGAAGGGCGCCACCGTATTCGGCTACCAGGTAACCGACCCGGAGCGTTTCGGCGTGGTGGAGTTTGATGAAAGCCGACGCGCCATCTCCATAGAAGAAAAACCGGCTCACCCAAAATCAGACTACGCAGTAACTGGTCTTTATTTCTACGATAACGACGTAGTGAACATTGCCAAACAGGTAAAGCCATCAGTCCGGGGGGAGCTGGAAATTACCAGCATCAATCAGGCCTATCTGGAACGGGGTGATTTAAGTGTGGAACTCCTGGGGCGCGGATTCGCGTGGCTGGACACTGGCACCTTTGACTCTTTACACGAAGCGAGCAGCTTTATCGAAACCTTGGAAAAACGCCAGGGTCTAAAAATAGCCTGCCTGGAAGAGATCGCATACCGTATGAACTACATCGGCGAGGACCAACTGCTGGCCGAAGCTGAACATCTCAAAAAGAACAGCTACGGCAACTATCTCCAAAAACTCATCATTAAGCGCTGACAGGCCAATACATCATGAATGTTATCGAAACAAAAATTCCAGATGTTAAACTTATTGAGCCAAAAATCTTTGGCGACGAACGCGGGTTCTTCATGGAAACGTGGAACGAAAGGAATTTCCGCGAGAAGGGAATAGATACTACATTCGTACAGGATAATCATAGCCGTTCTAGTAAAAACACTCTTCGTGGGCTTCATTATCAGGTGAAGCAGCCGCAGGGTAAGCTAGTTCGCGTTATTCAAGGTGAGGTATTTGATGTTGCCGTGGATCTGCGCCGCAACTCACCCACTTTTGGCGAGTGGGTGGGTGAGTATCTGTCAGAAAACAACAAGCGAATATTATGGGTGCCACCTGGATTTGCGCACGGCTTTTTAGTAACTAGTGAAATAGCTGATTTTCAATACAAATGTACGAATTATTATGCGCCGGAGTATGAAAGATCATTGAGTTGGTCTGATGCTCGCTTGGCTATAAATTGGCCAATAAACGATGTTTCTAAAGTGTTGGTTTCTCCTAAGGATAAGGCTGGAATCTCTCTAGAAAAAGCTATGGAAGAGATTTTCTGAAGCGCTGTGTTGTTAATGGTAAACCTATTGAAGAGGTTAATATGAACGAAGAAGTTATAAAAGTATTTATTGGGTATGATCCCGTTGAGAGCGTAGCTTGGCATACCATGGCTCACTCTATTCTTGAGCGCAGCAGCAGACCTGTAGCAATTATCCCTGTAAATATAAGAAATTTTAAATCTTTCTATAAGCGGGAACGTAACGATAAACAATCAAACGAGTTTTCCTTTACGCGTTTCCTGGTACCCTACCTTTGCGATTATAAAGGTAAGGCTGTTTTCTTTGACTGTGACATGATGCTCCGCTGCGATATATCGAAACTTTTCGAAACCTTTGATGAAGATCCCGGGAAAGCGGTTTATGTTGTCAAGCATGACTATCAACCAAAAGATAAAGTAAAGTATTTAAACACAGTGCAGTATAGTTACCCTAGAAAAAACTGGTCTTCTGTTGTGCTTTGGGACTGCGCACACCCTTCTAATAAGTCCGTAACAAATCAATTTGTAAATACGGCGTCTCCAATGGAACTTCATCGATTTCATTGGCTTAAAGATGAAGAAATAGGTGAGCTTGATGTGCGTTGGAACTGGTTGGTGGGTGAGTATGAGAATCCGCCCTCAGATGTAAGAAATGTGCACTGGACGGTTGGTGGGCCATATTTTAACGAATACAGGAACGCAGATTTCTCTGAAGAATGGTTTGATGAGCAAGAAAAAGTGAACTATTGCGCCCAACGTCCTCAAGACAAGTAAAGTTTAGAGCTATGATCAATCATCTGCAAGTAGCAAAAGACGTATTGAGTCAAGAGATAAAAGCCTTGGAATTGGGTAGAGATACTCTATCCCATGCCTTTACGGATGCCGTTAAGTTTATCAGTGAAATTGCTTCGTGCGGGGGGCGCGTAGTAGTACTAGGTGTGGGAAAATCCGGCCATATTGGGAATAAAATTGCCGCAACGTTAGCTAGTACTGGGACACCAGCCTTTTTTGTACATCCCTCGGAAGCTGGCCATGGGGATTTAGGCATGATTACGGATCAGGATATTGTTATCTTGATTTCTCAATCTGGAAAAACAAGTGAACTTTTAAAAATAATCCCTTATTTTAAGCGTCATGGCATAAGCATGATTTCAATGACCGGAAGCAGTGATTCGGCATTGGCTAAGTATTCTGATATTGTCATTAGCACCAAGGTTCTCCAAGAGGCATGTCCCCTTGGTTTAGCGCCAACTGCAAGCACGACTTTAACCTTGGCCCTCGGCGATGCTCTTGCGGTATGCCTTTTAAAAGCTAAGGATTTTAGGGAGGAAGACTTTGCAATAACACATCCTCACGGCTCGTTGGGGCGACGTCTTCTCTTGGCGACACGAGACGTAATGACCGAGTCAAACAACGCACCACTTATAGAGCCAAATCGGTCTGTAAGAAATGCTCTCATTGACATGTCTAAGGGCGGAATGGGTTTTCTTATTATTGTAGACGCTCGAAAGAAGGTGATGGGGGTGTTCACAGATGGAGACCTGAGACGATGCCTTGACCAAGATCTTGATATTAAAGCTACTGTTATCTCAGATGTGATGAACAAAGAATTCGTCGTTATAAAAGAAAGCCAACTTGCAGTCGAGGCGGTCGACCTTATGGAGCGGAATAAAATTTCCGCCCTCCCCGTTGTTAATGATTTGAATGTGATCACTGGTGCCATAAATATGCGCCAGCTGTTACAGGCAGGCGTTGTTTGAATCACAGTTTTCTGCTTGCAATTGTCATTTCTATACAGCTGTTCGCTGCGTTTATAACTCAAGTCATAATTCTAAGAAATATAGGACCCGGTGTAGAAACCGATATTTTTGTTATAACCCAGTCGGTATCGGTTGTAGTTGTTTCTATTATTCAAGCGGGGCTACAAAGCATATGGATGCCAGAGTTATCTAGGTCAAGTAGCGATCCCCAAAAAAGGCGGTCGACGCTATCTAAAGCTTTGGGTCAGGCTTTTATACTAGCAGTAGCATCGTTTTGTTTTCTAATAACAATAAGTTGGTTTTGGGTGCCACTTTTTTTAACTGGCGGCGAACAGATTCTAACATCAGCAATTTTTTATTTTATTGGTTTTTCGATATCATCAATTTTCACATTACTTAGCTTACAGCTAACATTAAATTTGCGTGCAACTGGTCGGTTTATTTTAGTTGAGGGGCTTAATTCAGCATTTGTTCTTGCATCCTTGATCGTAGTTTATATAGTTACATCAAGAAAAAATTTAGACCTCGTACTGGTTATTATAGTGATTAGAAGCGTGCTATTTTTTGTTGCTCAAATGAAAGTTTGTGACTGGCCACTAATATCCATTAAGAAAGGATGCCAAGAGGTCCACTTCTGGCGAAAGATGTTGCCGGTCATCGGGAGTGCAGGGTTATATAAAACCTCGCCGCTGGTTGATAGATATTGGGCTGCTCAAACGCCAGCTGGCGGTGTTACCCTTTTTAATTTTGCGCAGACTGCTGTCGGTGCGATATCGACCTTGTTGGAGCGTTCTATTTGCGTTCCGGCCAGCGCGGGTTTCGGTGCTTGGGTCCAAGAAAATAAATTTCAACGTATAAAAATTGTTTATCGGAAGAGGATTTTCGCTATCTCTCTTTTGGTGGTGTGCTACGTTATTTCTCTGATTATCTTGCGCCCTCTTTTTCTTGATATATCCCAGTATGTATTGAATATATCTGTCGACCATGCATTACAGTTATGGTGGGTATGTATTTTATTGTCAGGGTATTTGCATGTGGCGGCATCTGGTACTTTGCCAGTCGCAATACTGCATGCGTTGAATGATACAAAAACACCGGTGATTATTGGGGTTTGTGGGTTTTTTTTTAGTTTGGTTATTAAAGCTCTAGCTTTTATTTATTACGATATTGAAGGGTTGGTTCTTTCTACATCCTTTTATTACATTGGAAACATGATTTTGATGGTAATGTATTGTGAAAAAAGACTTAATGAAGCAGCTTCCGGATTTTATAAAGCTTGAATCCAAGCCTTGTCCTAATGGATGCCAAGACGAAAGCATAAAGGTGTTAGAAGGTTTTGATCGTCTTCATCATTTACCAGGGATATTTTCAGTCTACAAGTGTCTTGGGTGTGGCTTGGAGCGAACCGATCCCAGGCCTACTACTGATGCAATAGGCTTTTACTATCCGTCTGATTATGCGCCTTACTATGATAATCAAACAAGAATAAAATCACCAACTCCAGTAAAAAACTGGCTCTTTGAAAAGTTAGGCCTAAAGGATAAGCAACTACCTAAACGCGATCCAGGTAGGATGTTGGAAATAGGGTGTGCGTCTGGTAATTACATGGAATTAATGCGCGAAGGTGGCTGGCATGTCGAAGGTATTGAATTCTCACCAGAAGCGGCAAAGCAGGCTATAAATAAGGGTTTTAATATTCAAGTTGGCGCCGTTGAGACTGCGGAACCGCCGGAGAAACCTTTTGATTTAATCGTAGGTTGGATGGTCTTGGAGCATTTGCATAAACCAATTGAAGTTTTAAATGAGCTTCGCATGTGGATGAAACCGGATGGCTATCTGCTTTTATCGGTGCCAGACAAAAGCTCTATTAACCGAAGACTCTTTGGGGAATTATCATATGATTTGCAGCTGCCAACTCACCTGTATCACTTTGATAGAAAGTCAATAAAGTTGACCCTAACCACCGCAGGTTGGTCTGTAGAAAGGATTTTTTGGCAACGGAATTGCAATACTTTTATGATGAGCTGTCAGTACTGGGCAGAAGACCGAAGAAAGGAGAAAATACTACGGCTAGTTCAGTGGGTTAGAACAGCAAATTCAGCAAAATATATTCGATTGATGCTATCGGTAGTACTTGGCTTTACTAAGCAAAGTGGAAGAATGGAAGTTTGGGCAAGGCCCGTAAAGACAGATGCATCTGGAAATAGGTAATATGATGACGGTTTGCTTTTGCCCCCATACTCGCGATCCCTCAATAGCGAGCTATAGGATGAGGTGTCTTTTAATAACTCAGGAATTAAGGAAAAAAGGGTATAAGGTAAAGATTTCAAACGAGCCTTGTAAAGCTAACGTTCTCGTTCTGTCGAAACGTTATGACCAGAAAATCGTAGAAAAAGCACTTGATCTAAAGGCAAAATATGGAGTGAAAATAGTAATAGACATTTGCGACAACCATTTCTTTAGTTCACATATTAGTGAGTCTCTGAGGCAACGCTCCAAAAATCTTAGATTTGCAATTGAGTCGGCCGATCGGGTAATCGTATCGAGTAATTATTTGGCTGGTGTCGTTAAACAGGAATCTATTCTGAGAGAAGATCCCATCGTGATTGGTGATGTAATCGAAAACCCCTACTTTCCGTCCTGGACCGGAAAGCTGAAATGTCCTTTGGATCAAATAAGGTTGAAGAAATTGGAGGCCATACTAACTAAGCGGCACCCGCAAAAGCTAAAACGCGTCATCTGGTTCGGGAATAGCGGGAGTGACTATGCAAAAGGGGGTATGGAGGACGTCGCCTCTATTAGATCAACGTTAGAGGCTATGTCTAAAAAATATGGTATCAGCTTGACTGTTGTAAGTAATTCAAGGAAAAGGTTCCAAGAGGTTTTCGATGGCTGGTCTGTACCGGTTTATTATATTCCGTGGTCAAAAAATACAATATCTAAGATCCTGACCATTCACGGAATTTCAATAATACCCGCACGAAAGAATCCGTTTACTATGGCTAAATCTGAGAATCGAGTAACTACGAGTTTAGCTCACGGGCTAAATGTTGTTGCTGACTCTTTGCCGTCATACCAAGAATTTTCCGATGTTATAGGTCTTGATGACTGGAATGATGAGCTTGAAAAGGCCTTAAACCAAGTTCGGAATGGTAAAGCAAATCCAAAGCTAAGTGGAATTGATCTCAACGGCTGGAATGAGCGGATTTTTGCGAAATGGGCGTACTTTTTGCGCTTAAAATAAGCGAGTCTATGTTCACTATAGAAAGGATGTTTTCTTATGGTTTTTTTGGGGCGGTATATTGTTAACTAGGCTTGTAGTTTGTTTGAATCAAGTATCTGTGGTTGTAGCGGAAGCCTTAGTTGACAAAGAAAACGATGGGGTCCGACATCTCATTCTCTTCGATCCGTCACGCTGTGATGTGTCCACGCTTAGAAGTAAGGGAGTGTGTTGTGTGTCGGTAAATTATCGATTTTATTTGTTATTGGCTTTAGTGGTTTTTCGTTTTACTCGTAATGTGGAGGTTTGTGTTCCGCATTACAAGTTCGGTAGAGTTATGCGCCTGCTTTGCATGTTAGGTGGCCGCACCTCATTAATTGACGATGGCTTAGATTCGCTCAGGAATGTTCCTAAAAATGTTGAACCTGAAAGATTTCCCAAAGGAACGGCTTATTATACCTTTCACTACTCGATAGATCTTGGTGAATGGCTCCGACGATTTTCGGTAAAAAAAATAGCCCATTTTAGTGCCCTGTCTAATGCTAGCAACGAAAGTCTAGGCTTTAAGGGCGTTGATACATTGATTATCGAATCACCTCCGATCGAGCGTGCTATTTCCTCGTTAAGTTTTAATCCAAAAAAAAGTTTGTTAATAACGCATACTAATGGGGGGAAAAGAAAAATAACGAATTTCCCTGGTATGCAATTATCCGGTGCGGAGATCTCCATAGAGAAAACTTTGGATTCGTTTTCCGGTTTGGTTATCGTGGGTGAAAGTATGGTTGCTGTCTTTGCGCTTACTAAAGAAAATCCAAAATTTAATATTGTAGTGTGCATATCGAGAGATAATTTTGACAACCTTTATCCCTTGGTATCTATGGTGAAAAAGTGTCCATTTGCCGAGCTATCTGTTTACTGAAGGAGCGATTTTGTTTTAGTTGCCGGAATTCGGCGCGGAAGCCAAAAGGCTGGCGCTACGATCTATTTTTGCGATGAAGTCAGCGCCCGGTCTGATTATCGCGGTGGCACAACTTGGGTGCCATGGGTGCGGCCAGATTTTTTGTAATACGGCAGTTGTTGCATTATCAACCTGATCTCGGCGATCATCGCTGTCAGGCTATTCAACGCATATGAACGCCGATGATTTTCTCAGTCGCCTTAAGACTCTGGTGCAAACTGTTGACGACCCGGCTTTCCTGATTCCGGACAACCCCGGTCATCATTCCCGCGGGGCGGGTCCGGGAATAGGTCGATAGCCTCGACGGCGAGCTAAGGTTGTTCTTCCTGTCGCCGTGCCCGCTGGCGCTGAACCCTGGCGAGTCTGTATGGGGGTATCAAATACCACCATGCCTGTAAAGAGATCATGAACAGCAAAGAAGAACTTCGGAGCATTGTTTACCGGCAGTTTGGGCGGTTACAGAAATTCCCATGGTTGTTAAACTCGTTTTTTGGCCATCCGGATCTGGAATATAATGCCGGATAATGTTCGTTTACTTCATTTCGGATTAGTAGTCGGTGCTAATTTGTAGCTATAGGATATTTACTTCAAGAGCGTCCAGGCTTTTGATCTGGTTGCTACTTCTTAGTTTACTGCTCGATATTGGCGGCGGGTTCGGATTAAAGTATTTGGTTCTTTCTTTTTTTCTGTTTTTCGGAATGGTAAAGCTTCTTAAAGAAAAAATTAATAGATCACTGTTTTTTGAAATTTCCCTTTGCGTATTTTTCTCAGCGGCAGCCTTGGTTTCTGTATTGCGAGGGAATAATATCATCTATGCATTTTCCGAGGTGAGTTTTTTAGCTTTTTTGTCACTCTTGGTTGTCGGTAATAGAGTGGGGGCGGATTTCTTAGAAAGCGCCTTTTTGCGGGTTTCATTTTTTGCGGCGATCATAGTTATAACAACGTTCTTCGTCATATTTTTTTTTCCAAGGGTTGGAATTTTTGCTACTTCATTTTCAATTGAAAATCGTCTGGGGTATATCGGCGTGAAATCTATAGGCAGTGGTGTTCCAAATGTATATTTCCGGTGGTCTATTTGGTTGCTCCTGGGGTTTGCCCTGTCACTATTTTCAAAAAAATATTTCTTAAGCGCGGTTATCCTTGCTGCGGCTGTAATGACACTATCAACGGCAGTTATTGGTGGTGTTGTTATGGTCATGTTGGTGTATGCGTTCATTGGTGGTGGCTCAAAGTATGTCAAGTTAGTGCGAATTTCTTTTATACCCGTTCTGATTGTTTTTGGGTCTGTGTTGTCTATTTACTTATTTCCAAATATTTCCGCGGAGGTTCTGTCAAAGTTGTCAGAAAGCTCCTCATCGTCTAGTATCAAGATCGGGCATATCAAAAGTATATTGATTCTGCTAGCTGATGAGCCGCACTACTTAATTTATGGCCAAGGCCCCGGCAGTTGGTTTTATAGTACTGGTGCTGGGTCTCTAGTAAAGGACGTCGAGGTTAGCCATTTCAACCTCTTGAGGCAGTTTGGAGTGTTTGGGTTTGCTCTTTACTTTTTTTATTCTTTTTATGTGATTGTCAGTCTCTTGCATTTAGGCAGGCGGGGATATGCATGGGCGGTGGGACTAACGGTAATGTTTATAATGGCAGGTACAAATCCGCTACTCCTTTCTCCAATATTTTTCGTCCCTCTTATGCTGGGGCGGGTTTATTATTTAGAGTCGATAAAGGCGAAAAATCATGAGAGAGGCCAGAGTAGAGGTTCTGATGTCGACATTCAATGGATGTCGATACCTTGAAAAGCAAATTGATAGCATTTTAGCCCAAAGTTTAAATAATGTAAAGCTAACGATAAGGGATGATGGATCTACCGATGATACTCTTAGTGTCCTTAATAGATACTCTTCAATGAAGGATATAGATATCTATGGAGAAGAAAACGTTGGCGTTGTTGGCAGTTTTTTTGAGTTAATCTATAAGGTAGATGATTCCTCTCAATTTGTGGCGTTTTCTGACCAAGACGACGTTTGGCATCAGCGTAAACTGGAAGTCGCATTGGATAAACTTTCCAGAGCAGAGGGCGGTAAACCCGCGATGTATTGTAGTAGGACTAGGTTGGTGGATGAAGAACTAAGGTTCATTGCTTTGGGTAGAGGGATCTCCAGACCCGTTGGGCTGAAAAATGCAGTGCTCCAAAACATTGCGACTGGTTGTACAGTTGTTTTGAATCGAGAGGCTGTTGATGCATTAAAGGTTAAAAGGCCGGATATAAAAAATATAAATATGCACGACTGGTGGATTTATCTAGTGATCTCTGGATTGGGCGAGGTAATTTTTGATAATGAATCCTATATTGATTATCGGCAACACGATTCCAATGTAATCGGCGGAAGTAGCGGAATTAAGTTTTGGGTAAGTCGTTTCAAGCGGGTTTTAAAAAGGGACAAAGAGGAAATAACCTTACAGCTTAAAGAGTTTTTAGAAGTTTACAGTAGTGATATACCAGTTGAACAGGTTGCTATGTGTCGGGAATTTATAGATATTGGAGCTAGTCATAATTTTTTCAAGCGGATACGATATGCCCTGATTTCTCCTCTTTATCGACAGTCCCTGTTCGATGATCTACTATTTCGAATTCTTCTCGTTCTCGGGTATCGATAGATCGGATGGACTAAGCAATATGTGCGGGCTGATAGGTTTTACGCGTGAATCTTCTTTGGATGACATACAAACAGCCAGGGAGATGAGTGCCGCGATCACCCACCGGGGTCCCGACAGCGAGGGCATCTGGTGGGAATATCCGGCGCCTGTAGTCCTGGGCCATCGGCGGCTCTCAATCCTCGATCTCTCCCCCGCCGGCGACCAGCCGATGGTTTCTCACTGTGAGCGATACGTTGTCGCCTTCAATGGTGAAATCTACAATCATTTAATACTGCGGTCCCGGCTAAAATCCGATCAAAAAGCGCCTTCCTGGCGCGGCCATTCGGATACTGAGACGCTGTTAGCCTGCTTTTCAGCCTGGGGTGTTGAGGCAACTCTGAAAGCCTCGGTGGGCATGTTCGCCATTGCTTTATGGGATAAGCAAGAGCAGGTTCTGACACTTGCACGTGACCGAATGGGTGAAAAGCCTCTGTACTGGGGATGGTGTAACGATGTTCTGGTGTTTGGCTCCGAACTGAAGGCGCTCAAGGCCCACCCGGCATTTGAGGCAGAGGTTGATCGCGATGCGCTGACTTTGCTGTTGCGCCATTGCTGTATTCCGGCCCCGTACAGTATTTATCAGGGCATCCAAAAGCTTATGCCCGGGCATTATGTTCAGATTGCGCTCGGTAATCACGCCCGAAATGCCAGAGGGGCTGAGCCGAAACCCTTCTGGCGATTGAATGATGTTGTCGAGCAAGGCCTGGCGGACCCTTTCAACGGCACGCCTGAAGACGCTATTAACGCCTTGGAACGCCAGCTTTCAGCCAGCATTTCCGAACAGATGTTGGCGGATGTTCCGCTGGGTGGCTTTCTCAGTGGCGGTATCGACAGTAGTTCGATTGTGGCGTTAATGCAGGCGCAGTCCGCACGCCCGGTTAGTACCTTTACCATTGGTTTTGACCAAGCCGGTTATAATGAGGCCACTCACGCGAAAGCGGTTGCCGGGCATCTAGGCACGGAGCATACGGAACTCTATGTGCGTCCGCATGAGGCCCAAGCGGTGATTCCTAAGTTGCCGAGTGTCTACTGCGAGCCTTTCAGTGACAGCTCCCAGATCCCGACATTTTTGGTTAGCCAGATGGCCCAGCAACAGGTGGCCGTGGCGCTGAGCGGAGATGGTGGGGATGAGTTGTTTGGTGGCTATAACCGTTACATGGCGGCCGGTAAGGTCTGGGGGCCGGTGCAGCGTTTGCCCCGATTTACCCGGCTTGCCGGTGCCCGGTTGTTGCGCAGTTTATCCCCGGCTAGCTGGGACAAGCTGTTTGACTGGGCCAGTCCGGTATTACCCCGGAGGCTGCGTCTGTCCATCCCCGGTGAAAAGGCACGCAAACTGGCGGATGTGCTGGCCCTCTCTGATGGCCACGCGTTTTACCGACAACTCACCAGTCATTGGACAGATCCCGCCAGGCTGGTGATTAGCGCGACAGAGCCGCAAACGCTGATTACCAACCCGATAGCTTGGCCGGATACTGACAGCTTGGAACACGCCATGATGGCGATGGATGCACAAACCTACTTGGCGGACGACATACTTACCAAGGTCGACCGATCCGCCATGGCCAATAGCCTGGAAACCCGGGTGCCAATGCTGGACCACCGTTTGGTTGAGCTGGCCTGGCGCCTGCCGCTGAATCTGAAAATCCGCGAGGGTCAGGGCAAATGGCTGCTGCGGCAGGTACTCTACAAACATGTGCCCAGAGAGTTGATCGAACGCCCCAAAATGGGCTTTGGTATTCCGCTGGATAGCTGGCTGCGCGGGCCGCTTCGCGAGTGGGCTGAGGCGTTGCTGGACGAAAACCGTCTGCGCAGCGAGGGTTTTTTCCACCCCGCGCCCATTCGCACCATGTGGGCTGAGCACCTGAGTGGCAAACAGAACTGGCAGTATCACCTTTGGAGTGTCTTGATGTTTCAGGCATGGCTGGAGGCGCAGAACGGATGAAAAGACGTGACAATCTATTGCAATAGCTTTGAACTCTTGCGAGCAACCCAAAGCCGGCTAAGCGCTGGCATGGCGGGCTTCAAGGGGGGGGGATGACGGGTGATATTGTGGTGTATGAGTCTACTGTATAACCGGGCGCAACCGAAGAGGTCTGTGTGCCGGTGTTGGATAGAGTGTAGTGTCTTACGTTTAACCAGGACTTCTAGGTTGGTTACAGCATAGACATTACCGATTGCTGGGCGGATAGCGCCGAGGCGCAAGAGGAATGCGGTATTGGCCTAGTGAATGAGCTGTCTGCCGGCAAGGATGACACAGTGATTCGGGTAGGCCCGTAGCGAATATGCCGCTATGGGCGCTGGTGATTTACGAAGGTATCTGAATAAAGATGGCGTTCTTCATGATCTGAAGGGCGTGTTGCCTTTGGGTGATTCGGGTTTGGGGCTTTAATGACAGTGGCAAAAAAGATTCTTTTTGTGGTGAATACGCCAGAATTTTTTCTATCTCATAGGTTGCCACTTGCTTTAGCAGCAAAGAGCGAAGGCTGGGAGGTAACGATCGCCTCAGGCTCTGGTTTGGCCATAGGAGAAATCAAAGAACTAGGCTTTACCCATTACGAAGTGCCAATTGCCCGCAGCGGCCAAAATCCATTTACCGAGCTTTGGACTTTGGTGTGTATTCTCCGGTTATTTCGCCGCATGCAGCCAGACCTAGTCCATTTGATTACTATCAAGCCAGTACTTTACGGTGGTATAGCTTTGAGGTTAGCTAGAGTCAGGTCTGTGGTGGCTGCTATTTCCGGTCTTGGTACCGTTTTCCATTCTTCAGCTGAAGGGGGGCAGCGGCGGCGAGAGCTGGTCAAGAAAATGTACCGTGCAGCATTTAAACAATCTCAGCTCAGGGTGATATTTCAAAACCCTGATGATCGAGACGCGTTGGTTCGTGCTCAAGCCCTGAAAATAGATGAAGCAAGAATGATCAAAGGCTCAGGGGTAGATCTGGAGGAATACCCTGTCGTTCCGGAACCGGAAGGAAGACCCGTTGTGGTCATGGCCGCTCGGTTACTCAGAGACAAAGGGGTATTTGAGTTTGTTCGTGCTGCGGAGATTCTCAAAAACGAGCGGGGTGTTGATGTTGATTTTCGTTTGATCGGCTCGCCTGATCCCGGTAACCCAACCAGTGCTACGGAAGAAGATCTGGTCAACTGGAAGCAGGGCAACGATGTTACGCTGCTGGGTTATCGCTCGGATATCGCAGACCAATACGGCGCTTCCAATATCGTCTGCCTGCCCTCTTACTATGGTGAGGGATTGCCGAAGAGCTTAGTGGAAGCTGCGGCCTGTGGCCGGGCTGTCGTCACCACGGACCATCCTGGCTGTCGGGATGCAATCAAGCCGGGCGAGTCTGGCGTATTGGTGCCAGTAAAAGATCCGGTAGCTTTGGCAGATGCTATTCAGTCCTTGCTCGAAGATTCGGATCTACGAATGCAAATGGGGCGATCAGGACGGGAGCTGGCAGAGAAGGAGTTCGCGATCGAAAAAATAGTGGATCAACACATGCAAATTTATAGAGAGTTGTTAGCTAAATGACCCAACAACGAAAGCTGCTTGTGACCGGTGCCAGTGGTTTTGTAGGGAACTCTTTGAAAAGACGGCTAGCTCAGTATGGCCACTTTTCAGCAGTGGGTGCCGTGAGGACGACTCGTAAAGCTGAGCAGTCCGGGTACATAGTGGTTGGCGACCTGGACGGCTCTGCGCGTTGGGAGCAGGCTCTGAAGAAGGTGGATACTGTTGTCCATGCCGCCGCCCGCGCTCACATCATGAAAGATGAAGTGCCCGATCCGTTGGCGGAGTACCGCAAAATTAACGTAGAAGGCACTCTTAATCTTGCCCGCCAGGCTGCGAAAGCGGGAGTGTCTCGTTTTATCTATATCAGTTCCATCAAGGTTAACGGTGAACAGACTCCGCTGGACAAACCCTTCACCGCTGACGATGTGCCGGCACCGGAAGACCCTTATGGTGTTTCCAAGCTGGAAGCTGAGACCGGCCTGCACGAGATTGCTTCCGAAACCGGGATGGAGGTTGTCATCATTCGCCCGCCTCTGGTGTATGGGCCGGGTGTAAAGGGCAACTTCGCGAGTATGATCAAGTTAGTTGAGAAGGGGTTGCCGCTGCCCTTGGGCGCCATTCACAACAAGCGTTCACTCGTGGCTTTGGACAATCTGGTTGATTTAATCATTACGTGCATTGACCACCCCGCTGCGGCCAACCAGGTATTTCTCGCCGGTGACGGCCAGGATGTTTCCACCACTGAATTGCTGCACGGCGTTGGCCGGGCCATGGGCAAGCCCGCCCGGCTGGTTCCCGTGCCTGCGGGTATGCTGATGTTCGGTGCCGGTTTGCTGGGGAAGAAAGCCGTTGCCCAGCGGTTACTGGGTTCCTTGCAGGTGGATATTTCCAAAGCACGTAATCTATTGGGCTGGGAGCCGCCACTGTCTGTGGAGGAAGGGCTTCGGCGTTGTTTTGTTTCGGAGAATGCTTCTTGATTCGTTTATTTGATTTTTTCTTTTCATTGTTTGGTTTACTGTTCGGCTTTCCGGTGCTGTTGCTTCTGGTGGTTATTGGCTTTTTCGATACCGGCTCTCCGGTTTTTCGCCAGGAGCGGGTAGGGCGCAACAAAAAGCCGTTCACTCTGGTGAAGTTTCGCACTATGAAAAAGGACACCGCCTCTGTCGCCAGCCACCTGGCCAGTGCCAGTGCGATTACGCCTTTCGGGCACTTCCTTCGCCGCACCAAGCTGGATGAGTTGCCGCAGCTGTGGAATGTGCTGAAGGGTGAAATGAGCCTGGTGGGGCCCCGGCCTTGTCTGTTCAATCAGGAAGAGTTGATTGCCGAGCGTGAGCAGCGTGGTGTGCTGGCTGCCCGACCGGGTATTACCGGGTTGGCGCAGGTGAATGATATTGATATGTCTACGCCGGTGTTGCTGGCGGAGACGGACCAGAAGATGCTGGAGAACCTGACAGTGGGTGCTTACTTCAAGTATATCTTCATGACGGTTGCCGGTAAAGGTGCAGGCGACCGGGTGCCGGGTAAAGACTGAAGGACCGTCCGCCAAAGGAGTTTTTAATGAGTATTCAGGAAGTTTTGAGAAACTCTGGTATCGCTTTCGGAACAAGCGGTGCCAGAGGGCTGGTGGAAGACTTTACCGATGATGTGTGTGCGGCCTTTACGGCCGCATTTTTGCATGTAATGGATGAAAAATCTCAGGTGCACCGAGTAGCCATTGGTTGCGACCTGCGGCCAAGTAGCCCGAATATGGTGCGGGCTTGCTCTGCGGCGGCACAGGCCTTAGGAGTCAAGGTTGATAACTACGGGGCGTTACCAACGCCTGCGTTGGCTTTGAAGGCCATGGCTGATGGGGTTCCGGCTATTATGGTCACTGGTAGTCATATTCCTTTTGACCGTAATGGAATAAAGTTTTATCGGCCTGACGGCGAAATCACCAAGGCTGACGAACTCGCGATCATGGCGGCTGATGGTCTTTTGCCAAACACAATTGGTATGGAGCTGGCTAGCGATGTTAGCCGGGCCGCCTCTTACCAATACAAAAATCGTTACACACATTGGTTTTCCGGCAGGCCGCTGAGCGACTGGAAAGTGGGGCTTTATCAACATTCTGCCGTGGGGCGTGATCTTAACCAAGATGTACTGGAAGCGCTCGGTGCCGAGGTGATTTCGCTGGGGCGTAGTGAATCGTTTGTGCCGGTAGACACCGAGGCGGTTAGTGAAGGAGACAAAGCCAAAGGCGCTGAGTGGTCTGGCGAGTATGCCTTTGACGCCATTCTGACAACGGATGGTGATGGCGATCGTCCTTTGCTGGCTGATGAATCCGGTACTTGGTTGCGCGGCGATATTGTCGGTTTGCTGTGTGCTCGGGAACTGGGTATTGAGGCCCTTGCAGTTCCGGTTAGCTGTAATACTGCCATTGAAGCTTGTGGTGCGTTTGCTGAAATAGTACGTACCCGAATTGGGTCTCCTTATGTTCTGGCGGGCATCGAGCAGTTGGCTGGCCGATACGAGCGCGTTGCCGGATTTGAAGCCAATGGCGGTTTTTTACTGGGTAGCGCTATAGCGCAAGGTGACCGGAGGCTTGCGCCATTACCAACACGGGATGCGTTGTTGCCCGCCTTGACGCTTATGGTTGCTGCCGCCAGGGCCGGTAAAACACTGTCGCAACTGGTCAACGGTTTGCCGAAACGTTACACAGCGAGCCATCGTTTGAAAGACTTCCCGCGAGACAAAAGCCTGCAATTCCTGGCGAACTGGGAGCACGACTGGAGTGTTATTGTAGATAATCTATCGTTGGACTCTGATGTTGAAGTGGTCGATACCACCGACGGACTGAGAGCTACTTTGGTCAATGGCGAGGTTGTGCACCTTCGCCCCTCCGGCAACGCGCCGGAGCTACGGTGTTACGCGGAATCCAATACGGAGTCTCGTGCCCAATATTTAGTTCAGAATGTTCTGGCTCATATTTCCCAGCTGGATTGCTGATTTTTTCTTTACGCAATATCTATCGTTATTTTTTGGAGTTTTCCCTTCATGTGCGGAATTGTCGGCGCCGTCAGCGCCAGGGACGTTACACCGTTTCTTCTTCACGGCCTGAATACCCTCGAATACCGTGGTTACGACTCCGCCGGTCTGGCGTTGTTGAATGGCGGTTTGCACCGTGCCCGTTCCGTTGGGCGGGTGTCGGAACTGGAGGCGCGGGTGCAGCAGCAAAGCCTGGCCGGGCAGGTGGGTATTGCCCATACCCGCTGGGCTACGCACGGTGTGCCGGCAGAGCGTAACGCTCATCCCCATGTGTCTGGCGGTTTGGCGGTGGTGCATAACGGCATTATTGAAAACCACACCCAGCTGCGTGAACGGCTGAGTGGTTTGGGGTATGAGTTTACCTCTGACACCGACACAGAAACCGTCGCCCATTTGATCCAGGCCTGCCTGGAGGGCAAAGAGGGCGATGGCTGCGATACGCTGTTTGATGCCGTTCGCTGCGCCGTTGAGTTTCTGGAAGGCGCATACGCACTGGCCGTGATTCGTGAAGACGAGCCCGGTTCTCTGGTACTGGCCCGGGAAGGCTCGCCGTTGATGCTGGGTATCAGTGAAGATGGCTACTATGCCGCCTCCGATGCCTCTGCCATGGTGGCCGAAACCCGCCGCATGGTGTACCTGGAAAACGGCGATGTGGCGCGTTTGAGCCATGAGGGCGTGACTATTGTTGATGCTAACGGTGAACAGGCTGAACGCCCGGAAGCGACCTCGTCCATCAGTGTCGACGCGGTGCAGCTCGGTGAGTTCAGCCATTACATGCAAAAAGAAATCTTCGAGCAGCCCCAGGCGCTGGGCAATACCCTGGAAATGCTCGGTGGTGCTGGTAGCCTTCAGGCCGGTTTGTTCGGTGCCGATGCCGAGGGCATTTTACAGCAGGTGGATTCCGTACTGATTCTGGCCTGCGGTACTTCCAGCTACGCGGGCATGGTGGCCCGTTACTGGATAGAGGCCATCGCCGGTATTCCCTGCAATGTGGAAATTGCCAGTGAGTACCGCTACCGCCGCTCCGTGTCCCGTGAAAGCCAGCTGGTGGTGGTGATCTCCCAGTCCGGCGAAACCGCCGACACCATTGCCGCACTGCAACACGCCAAAAGCCTGGGGCACCGGCACACGCTGGCCATTTGCAACGTGCCAGAGTCTGCCATTGTGCGCGAGGCCACCTTGCGCTTTATCACCCGCGCCGGCCCGGAAATTGGGGTGGCCTCTACCAAGGCCTTCACCACTCAGCTTTCCACACTGTTCTTGTTAACCCTACTGCTGGCCAAGGCCCGCTCCACGCTTTCCGAAGAGGATGAAAAGCTGTACCTGCAGGAAGTT
>Ga0209300_1000585_pt1 | contig 17858 bp, 24 predicted proteins | sample Shrwel_input2_RT_FD_187535 | JGI IMG/M metagenome (GOLD analysis project Ga0209300, IMG submission 187535) | Subsurface microbial communities from deep shales in Ohio, USA - Utica-3 well 1 S input2 RT (SPAdes) (version 2) ... | reverse complement strand
GGCACTTCTTTCACTTCCCCTCTGAATCCTCCTCGAACCTTTGCTAACCTGTTTATAGATGCGTTCTCAAAGAAACCATTTAACAGGAGACGATACCGTGAAACTAGAAGCTCGAGGCATCGAAGAAGGCAAGCCGGTTCCGGAGAAGTTTGCATTCGGGGTTTATAGCGAAGAAGACCATATGAGTTTTGGCCCCAACCGCAACCCGGAAATGGTCTGGAGCGATGCGCCGGAAGGCACCAAAAGTTTTGTGGTGATGATGTTTGACCCGGATGTGCCCAGTATTGCGGACGATGCCAACCAGGAAGGCAAAACCGTGTCCAGTGATATTCCGCGAGTGGATTTTTTCCACTGGCTGCTGGTGGATGTTCCTGCCGATACCTCACGGATTCCTGAGGGTGAAGACAGCGATGGCGTGATCCCGAAAGGCAAGGATCCCGGGCCGGCTCCCATTGGTATTCGTGGCGTCAACAATTTTACCCAGTTCCTGGCTGGCAATGCGGATATGGAGGGCACCTACGGTGGCTATGATGGTCCCTGCCCGCCCTGGAATGACGAGATCATTCACCACTATCACTACGAAGTGCATGCGCTGGATGTTGAAAGCCTGGGCCTGAGTGGCGAATTTGACGGCGATGCCGTACGCGAAGCCATGGCCGGACACGTGCTGGCCAGTGCCCGGGTAACCGGTACTTACACCCTGAACCCGGATCTTCGCTAGGACCCGTGCCGGGGCCGGGAAACCGGTCTCCGGCCTTATCCCCACCGTCAGTCAGGAGGAACCCATCATGATTTTCCGAGCCGGAGTATTTGCCTGCCTCATGGCTGCAAGCCTGTTGGCCAGTGCCGCTGAAGGTTTGGTCACGCTGCAGAGTCCGCACACCGCGACAGCCACGATGGATCGACTGGAGTCGATTGTGAAGGAAAAGGGGCTGACGGTATTCGCACGAATCGATCATGCCGCCGGTGCCGAGAAAGTGGGTAAGTCCTTGAGGCCCACGGAACTACTGATCTTTGGTAACCCCAAGGGCGGCACGCCATTCATGCAGTGTGCCCAGTCCGTGGGGATTGATCTGCCATTGAAGGCGCTGGTTTGGGAAGACGACACTGGCCAGGTGTGGCTGGGCTATAACGATCCGTCGTATCTGGCCCAGAGGCATGGGGCCGAGGAGTGTGCGGTGGTGCCCAAGCTGTCAAAGGCACTCGAGGGTATGACAAAAGCGGCGGTGGCGAAGTAACCGTTGCCCTGATAGTGTTTCGAACCCTGCGTTGATGGAAAGCCGCCAGTGTTTGCTGGCGGCTTTTTCGTTTTTGTCACCCGGCAATGGTCCGGGTGATCGTCGGTTGTTCCATGGGCGTGCTCTGATAGCCACGCTCGTTGTAACGGTCTGCCTGACCGCCCATGGCCATTGCCGTTGTTGCGGAAAAGGCCAGTGCGATTGCAGCAAGGGTCAGTGTCAGCTTTTTCATGATGTCGTACCTCTTCAGCGGTTTTTCTGCACCGTTTGTTGGTTTTTACGGTGCCCTCAATCAATAGACCCCCGCCCCGGCTGATTTGTTACAGCGCAAGCGAAGAAACCTTTCAGGATTTCTATATTCTTTAATTTTATATTTCTTCGTGTTTTAATTACGCCAAAATGAATTCATAATGATCGCTCAAGAATTTATCGGGAGTGAGATCATGATCAGGCTTATTGCAATTGCACTGGCCTTCGTCAGCAACCTGGCGCTGGCAGAGACAGACAGAACACCCCCGCTGGTGGATGCCGCCTGGTTGAAGGCCAATCTCGACCGGGACAATGTCGTGGTTCTGGATGTCCGCTCTGGCATCGATAACGGTGGTGACCGCAGCAGCTTCCAGAGTGCCCATATTCCCGGCTCCATCTACAGCAGCTACACCGGTGATGGCTGGCGTGAGAGTCGTGACGGCGTCACCGGTCTGTTGCCGCCCGTGGGCAGCCTGAAACGTTTGATTGGTGGCCTGGGCATTGGCAATGACGACACCGTTGTGGTGGTTCCCGCTGGTACCGGCGTGACCGATTTTGGCAGCGCCGCCCGGGTGTACTGGACCTTCCGCGTGCTGGGTCACGACGATGTGACCATTCTCAACGGTGGTTTCGCCGGTTGGCAGGCAGCGGGTTTTGACGTGGCCTCGGGGCAAACAGACCGCCGTGACTTTGCCGATTTCCGGGGTGAACTGCAGCCGGCCTTGCTGGCCTCGCTGGAAGAAGTTCAACAGGCCCGTGACACCCAGGCCCAATTGGTGGATGCGCGCCCGATCGATTATTTCCGTGGCGAAACCAAGTCACCGGCCGCCAAGGGCCCGGGCACCATTCCCGGCGCACGCAACCTGCCCCACAGCGATTTCCTGGGCCAGCAGAATGAAGTCTGGTATCTGAATGCCGATCAAATCACCGAGCGCGTCAACCGCGCCGAGCTGGATGCCGGAACCCGAACCATTGCCTTCTGCAACACCGGCCACTGGGCGGCCACCGACTGGTTTGTCCTGAGCGAGCTGGCGGCCTTCGAGGAAGTGGCGCTTTACGACGGCTCCATGGCCCAGTGGTCCAATGACACGGATCGTCCGCTGCAGGTGGCGAAGAAAGGGCTGGGCAAACTGATGGATTTGTTTAACTAACAGGAGACAACATGGCTGAGGCAGCCGCAGTGCAGGCCGGGGCTACGCAGCCCGGTTGGCAGATTGATCGCTTCGTGGTGACCACGGCCCTCGCCGGTTTCGCCCTGGTGGGCGGGCTGGTCTGGCTGGAAACCGCCCCGTTCATGGTGGCGTTGTTTGCCATCGGCACCGTATTGGGCATGGCGCTGTATCACGGCGCCTTTGGCTTTACCGCCGGCTGGCGCAACCTGGTGGTGAAAAAACGCGGCGCTGGCATGCGTGCGCAATTGCTGCTGTTCGGCCTGTCGTCCCTGATCATGGTGCCCATGCTTCACAGCCAGGCCGGGTTGATCGGCGCCGTGGCACCGGTGGGCACGTCGCTGGTGGTGGGTTCTTTTCTGTTTGGCATCGGTATGCAACTGGGCGGTGGTTGTGGTTCCGGTACCCTGTTTACCGTGGGCGCCGGCAACATCCGCATGGTTGTCACCCTGGTGTTTTTCATCGTTGGTACGGTGATTGGCTCCATCCACCTGCCCTGGTGGCTGGACCAACCGGGGTTTGACCCGGTCCCGCTGGTCAACACTCTGGGCCTGAGCGGTGCCATCATTGCCCAACTGGTTGGCCTGGGGCTGGTGGTCTGGTGGGTGAACCGGATTGAACGCAAGGCCCATGGCACTATCGAGCGTAATGAGCTGCTTTGGAAAGGGCAGCAACACGGTGTTTTCAGAACACTGATCAGCGGCCGCTGGCCTTTCACCTGGGCCATCCTGATTCTGGCGGCCGGTAACGCCCTGACCCTGGCAGTCAGCGGTGCGCCCTGGAGCATTACCTTCGCCTTCAACGTGTGGGGCGCCAAGGCACTGGAAGCCGTGGGCGTGAACATGTCCCAGTTCGAATTCTGGACCTGGGACTACCCGGCCATTGCCCTGAAAGATTCCGTGCTCACCCACATTCCCTCGGTGATGAACTTCGGGTTGCTGCTGGGTGCCATGCTGGCGGCCGGGTTGGCCAACAAATTCAATGAAGCCAGTCGCAACCGCCCGGAGGCCCGCCAGTTCATGGCAGCGGTGGTGGGTGGCCTTCTGCTGGGTTACGGCGCCCGCCTGGGCTTTGGGTGCAACATCGGCGCACTGTTCTCCGGCATTGCCTCGGCCAGCCTGCACGCCTGGATCTGGTTTGCCTGCGCTTTTGCCGGCTCACTGATCGGCATTCGCCTGCGGCCGTTTTTCCGGTTGCCCAACTGATGCGGGAGGGAGCCAGCATGCAACGACCGTACAGCCGGACCCGTATCCTGGTGGCACTGGGGATTATTCTTGTGCTGATCATGGTGGACCACCTGAACAGCCCCACCTTCGCCTTCAACTCCGGTCAGGGCAATGTGCAAACCGCCCTGATGCAGCGGGATGAAAGCGCCTGTGCACCCTGTGGGGCGCCCTGTCCGTCAACCAGATACTGACGGCCTATAATCCTGGGTGTTTATCAACGAGCGTCTCTATATCAGTGAGAATAGCTGCAGAATCGGTAACCCGCCCTAGCCAGCTCAACGGGATGCCATGCTCGCCACCAACCCCATGGATGGCAGCCATGGCGGGCCCGATGATCCAGGCCCGGCCGCAGGAATCACCGCCACAAAGAATATTGGCGCGAATCGCCTCTGTGTAACTTGTGGCATGGCTCAGGATATGGAAGATCACCGGCATGGCTTCGTGCAGGTAGCAGGTGCGGCCGAAAGTGTCACCGGCGGCCGGGGCATCCAGGCGTTTACCAGAGCGTGCCTTGCGGAGGTTGTCAGGATCCGGCGCTTCGGCGATGGCGGAGTCCCGGGCATCTGACATCGGTTTACCCTGATAAAGACCTTCCAGAAGTCTTGCCGCGCACTTCGCCCAGGCAACGGCCTCGTCGTTGTGGTTGGTCACCCTTACCGCCGCTTCGGTTTTTGCCAGAAGGTCATCGCTGCCGCAAAAACAGGCCACCAGCGGGGGCAGTTTGGAGACGGCCGGCAGCTGCATGTCGTTGGCGCCACTTTCCGGCAGCAGGTGACGGTCGATGGTTTCGGCCATCTGGACACCGGCTTCCTGAACCCCGGTTTCGTGATAGCTCAGGTCAATGGCCTTTCGAACAGGCTCTGCCAGTTGATCTCCACTCAGGCGCCGGGTATAGGGCAACACCTTCTGAACCAGGATACGCTTTTGCTGATCTGTGAGATTTGCGGAAGTATTGGCCTGCGCCTTCTCGATTGCCGTCTGCTCGATGAGGTTAAGGTTGTTCAGAGTCACCCGGGTGGGGTTATCGATATACCCCTGCCACTGTCCTCCGGGGCCGAAGAAAGCCCGGAAGCGGCGCTGGTAATCCCGGATATCCAGCCGGCCCTGATTGGCCAGGAGACTGTCAGTCAGCACCACCGTGGCGGCCCCGTAGTGGCTTATATCGCCAACCTGCTTGCCTTCATGGGCAAAGTAACCGAAACCGCCCTGGAAATATTCCGCTTTTGGTAGCAGGAATTCCGGTTCATCACCACCAACTTCCCGAATGCGCTCACTGTTGTACAACCAGTGCAGTCCAAGACTGGCGGCATCGGCAACCCAGCCACCGGCAAGGGCTGCAACTATGGAGGGTCTTCTGTCGAGGGGCTTGGCACTGGTCATCGGAAATCCTTGTGAGTCAGTCTGAGAATGTTGGGTGATGAAGTTACTTCTCGTCCTGCGACCATCAGAGTTGATCTGAGCTAACGACGTTAATCTCGGGTTTAATCACCCAAGTCATGCCTCTGGGGTTTATTCTGGGAGTTCATAAGCATTCCATTTTTTCGTGTTTCTATTTCTAAGGCGTCCTCGGTAACCTCTTGTTCATATTGGCACAGTCCATGGAGCAAACCATGAGCGATAGCAATCCGAAGCTGGTGCAGGAGCTGTCCAGCCTTATTGAGAACCTGATTGGCAGGCTGGACTTCGGCACCGTCGAACTGACTTTCCATCAGGGCCAGCTTGTGCAACTGGAGAAGCGGGAGAAGGTGCGGTTCGAGAAACCTGCCGACTCTCGCTGAAACGTCACCCATTACCTGAACAACCTGCTGGCCGACCGGACCACCGGAGGCAATCAACGTTTACGATCCTTAGGAGTTTGATATGTCTCTTTTCCGAAAACCACTGCTGGCCTTTTCCGCCAGTGTCCTGCTGGCGGCCTCGGTGGCCGGGCCGGCACAGGCTGAAAACGTCTCCCTGCTGAACGTATCCTACGACCCCACCCGGGAGTTCTATCAGGAGTACAACAAGGAATTCTCTGACTGGTACAAAGCCAAGTCCGGTGATTCGGTCACCATTGAGCAGAGCCACGGCGGCGCCGGCAAACAGGCCCGTTCGGTGATCGATGGTCTGCCGGCCGATGTGGTCACCCTGGCACTGGCCTACGACATCAGCGCCATTGGTGAGCGCACCGGCAAGCTGCCTGCCGACTGGCAAACCCGCCTGCCAAACAACAGCGCCCCTTACAGCTCAACCATCGTCTTCCTGGTGCGCAAGGGCAACCCGAAAGACATCCAGGACTGGGATGACCTGACCAAACCCGGCGTCGAGGTGATTACGCCCAACCCGAAAACTTCCGGCGGTGCCCGCTGGAACTACCTGGCGGCCTGGTCCTACGTGCTGAAGAAAGAGCTGGGCGACCTGTCCAAGCTGGATAGCCCAGAGTACGCGGACGAAGTGAAGGCGGCAGAGGAAAAAGCCACAGAGTATGTCACCAAGCTCTACAAGAACGTGCCGATTCTGGATTCCGGTGCCCGGGGTTCTACCACTACGTTCGTGAAACGTGGCCTTGGTGATGTATTGCTGGCCTGGGAAAACGAAGCCTTGCTGGCGGTGAACAAGCTGAGCAAAGGTGAGTTCGACATTGTGGTGCCGTCCATCAGCATCCTGGCAGAACCACCGGTGACCGTGGTGAACGGTAATGTCGAGAGCAAAGGCGCAGCGGCCGTCGAGGCGGCGGAAGCCTACCTGGAATACCTGTACTCGCCGGTGGCCCAGAAGCTGGCAGCCAAGCATTACTACCGCCCGGTGTTCGAGCACTTTGCCAACAAGGAAGACCTGAAGCGCTTCCCGGATGTCAGCCGGGTGACCGTGCAGGACGTGTTTGGCGGCTGGCAGAACGCCCAGCAAACCCATTTCAACGACGGCGGTGTCTTCGACGCAATCTACCTCCCACAATGAGGCGATTATGAAGCGATCCTTCTCCATCTTGCCAGGCTTTCGCCTGGCAAGTGGTATTACCCTGTTTTACCTCTCTCTACTGGTGCTGATTCCTCTTTGCGCACTGGTGTGGAAAACCACCGAACTGAGCCTGGACGAACTGGTCGCCACGCTCACCAATAGCCGTGTGTTGGCATCTTTCCGAGTTAGCATACTGACCGCCCTGGCGGCAGCGACCATCAATCTTGTTCTGGGGTTTGTCATTGCCTGGGTGCTGGTTCGCTACCCCATGCCCATGAAGCGTCTGTTTGATGCGGTGATCGACCTCCGAGTTATGGAGTCTGTTGTTGTCTGGCTAACCGGGCAACCTTTTCAAGGAATTGCTGGTAGGTTTCAGATTGCTCCAACAATTCACCGCCCAGCGTTGTCAGGGCATCGACTTGTCTGCCATCGAGGGCGGCCGTTGGAAAGGCGTTGTACTTCGTCCGCCTGCTGGCATTGTCCACCTGGTTGAATGTCAGGGTTGCAAAGTGAACGCTGACCTCGGGTTGCTCTGGTGCTCGCTGGGCGTTAATGTTTGCACCCCAGGCCAGAAACTCCTGGCGTGCCTGGGCAATATTCTCTGTGGTGAGTGTATTGAACGCGGCATCAAACGACGTTTCCAGGGTGTCGATGGGCCCGGGCTGATCACCGGCAACCGCCCAGGGATAGAGTGGGTAGACCTGGGCGTTCACCAGTACAACCAGTACCTGTTCTACTTTGCTCAGCGCTTCCCGGTTAAAGGCGCCGGTCATCTTCTCCACATTGCCCCGGTGGGCGATCGGACTCATCATCGAGCCGCGCACACCGATATTGTCAGTAATGCCGCCGTCGGCCAGGTTGAGGTAAGGCATATCCTCCGGCTCGGAATAACGGGACACCCCATGGGCGACGGCAAACTCCCGCGACAGCAGATTGCGGGCTTGCAGGGCCTCGTTGATCCAGGGCTTGGTTTTGGCATCGCATCCTGAATAATTGCGAAGCCGCAAAGGGGCGAACGCAGGAGGCACCATCGACGATGCCATCACAGCGCGACTGACCGGGTAGCTGCCGAGATCGGAGCAGAGCAGGTCAAGCTGTTGCTGGATAAAGCTGAATGTCAGCGAATTATTGATATCCGTGGCATTGATTATGACGAACGGTAGGGGCCCCAGTGAGAGATCTGCAAAAGTTTTTCCGTCGAAAATCTCCTTATCAAGAAACCTGGCCATAAGGTCAGAGCGATTGAAGTCCGGCGAAACTAGTTTTGCCATGTTGACCGGGTTTGCCAGCATCCAGCCATAGGTGCGTGGCCAGTTCCGAAGCAGGAAGCGTTCCCGGAAATCTTCGAACAGTCGGTCGCCGAACAATCCGTAGTAGGCAGCCGTGTAACTCCCGCCAGAGACCGCCGAAATGACATCAACCTGGTCCAGTAACCGGTGTTGCTGGTCACCAATCATGATCTGTTCCCGGCGAAGGGCGTCGAGCACACCGTAGGACAGGGCTGCCGCGCGTGTGCCGCCTCCCGAGAAGGCCAAAACAACAAACAGTCTCTCATCGTTATCGGGTAGCCGGGATTCGAAATCGTAGGCCGGCTTTGAGGGTGTCTGGCTCAGCGGTGTATTGAGTACGGCCGTTGAACAGCCCGTCACCGTCAAAGCCAGAACAAGGATCGCACAAGTGGCCGTCAGTATGTTCCCTGTTTGCTGGTGAAATGGATGGGTCATTTTGCGCCCACGGATGTAACAATCAAGGCCCCTGATTGGTCTGTAAACAATAGACCAATTCAACGGCCGGGAAAAAACGTAATGACACGATCAAAAGTCGAGTTCACCAACAGCCAAAACCAGACACTTGCCGGCTTGCTGGAGCTACCGAACCACGGCAAGCCCAGGGCGATGGCCTTGTTCGCCCATTGCTTTACCTGTGGCAAGGATATTGCCGCAGCCTCCCGTATCGGCCGGGCTCTGGCAAAACATGGCATTGGTGTATTGCGGTTTGACTTCACCGGGCTGGGCAACAGTGACGGGGATTTCGGCAATACCAGCTTTTCCTCCAACATTGAAGATCTGTTGGCTGCCAGTCAATTTCTGGAGGAGCATTACCAAGCGCCCCGGATCATTATTGGTCATAGCCTGGGTGGTGCGGCCGTACTGGCAGCCGCACAGCGTATGCCATCCGTGGAGGCGGTTGCCACTATCGGCGCCCCGGCCACGGCCAATCACGTTCAGCATCTGTTCGACGGCAAGGCCAACGAGATTCAGGAGCTCGGTGAGGCCGAGGTCACCCTGGCCGGCCGTACGTTCAATGTGAAGTCGCAGATGCTCGAGGATCTGGTGCAGTGGAACACCCCGGGCCACATCGGCAACCTGCGCAAGGCGCTGATTATTTTCCACTCGCCGGTGGATCAGGTGGTGGACATCAGCGAAGCGGCCACAATCTACCAGGCGGCAAAGCATCCCAAGAGCTTTATTTCCCTGGATGATGCCGATCACCTGCTTTCAAGTGCTGTGGACGCAGAGTATGTTGCGGATATGCTGGTAGCCTGGTCGAGCCGATATCTATAGGCCTGCAACGCCAGTTCAGATCACCGCATTGCGAGAGACCCTTGCAGATGTTTCACAGTCAAGATGGATAAAGGTGTGTCGACATGTCCAAACAAACCCTGAATAGCGAACCCCGCATAGTCTTCTTCGATGTTGTGGAGACCGTTTTCTCCCTGACTCCGCTGGAAGATAAAATGGCAGAGCTCAATCTGCCTGCCGGTACGGAGCGGCTATTCTTCGCGCAGTTGCTGAGGGATGCCTTCGCGCTTTCGGCGAGCGGTGTTTTCCACTCCTTTCCGGACATCGCCAAAGGCACCCTGAAGGTATTACTGCACAGCCTTGGTCACGAGCACGATGAAACCACGCTGAAGGATATTCTTGGGGTTTTCTCCCGCCTGCCCGCGCACGAGGATGTCAAACCCGCGCTGGAAAAGCTGAGGGACTCAGACTGTAAGGCCGTCATGCTTACCAACGGCTCCCGGGCCAACACCGAAAAACTGGTCCACGATAACGGCATCGAAAACCTGGTTGATGATATTATATCGGTGGACGATTTCAACACCTGGAAACCGCAAACCGACCTTTACCGTCAGGCAGCGCTGAAGCACTCCTGCCCTCCGGAGAATGCACTGCTGGTCGCGGCCCATGCCTGGGATGTTCATGGTGCGATTCAGGCCGGATTTAATGGCATCTGGATCCAACGACATGAGTCGCTCTATCACCCCTTGATGGGTAGCCCCGGGGAGCAGGTGACCACCTTGGTCGACGCAGTGGATCTGGCAATGATGCGGCTCTAGCAGGCATCAGGATAATGCCTTGCGAACAGGATAAACAGCTGCCCGCAAGCCATGGTCTTTGCCATGACTTACGGGCAACTGGTATTGAGCCGGGGCCGATCAGTTGGCGCCGGGCTCGTCATCCCGCAGGAAGTTGAGTGAGACGTTTTTCGCCTCGGTGATGCTGTCCTGCTCGTACATCATGTGAATGAACGGCTGGGTCATACCATTGGGCAGCTTGTAAGCTGTTTTTACCAGCGCAAACCGGGGCGCTGTCGGGCCGACTCCCAATGCACCAAGCACCGGCATCGGCTTGTAGGGCTCGATCGGCATCATGATGACATGAGTATGGTGCGGCTGTGAGGCGATGGGTCTTTTATCGGCGGGCAACGGCAGTTCCTCGTCGATAGCCAACGAGTAATCGCCTTTCCGGACCACTTCCGTAGTCATCAGGTGTGTCAGCCAGGTGCCCTGCTTTTCGCCGTTCACGTAAAGATCGCCGAAGCCCCAGAAGGCTGCATGGGTGTACTCACGGGGCATCAGGGGAGTGCCGGTACCGGTATCGCCGTGCAGGTCGGTGTCAACAACCACGCCGCCGCCTGTTTCATAGCCCGGGATCGGTGGCTGGATCAGTGTTTTCATATCAATGCGATAGCGGTTGCCGTCCGGATCATGGAAAACGGTTTCAAAGTCCAGCTCGTCCGCTGCCGCGAATGGGCCGCCGGGCTGGTCGGTCTCAACGTTATTAACCATCCGGGCCCTGAACGAGCCATTTTTGTCGGCCTGCATCGGCAGTGGTTGCGCCTGATTGCTGAAAGCAGTGGGCCTGGCAAACGCCGTATAGGCGGTGCCGCTGGCGTTCGTCTTGCGCGCCTCCAGAGGAGCCGCAACAAGTGTGGGCATATCCCGGAGCAGCTGTTTGATCGGGCCCAGGTCGGTTTGGGCTATGTATTGCTCCACATCATAGCGTTCAGGGTTGTTCGGTGTTCCGAAAACGCTCTTGCTGAGGTTTTTCCGGGGCCCGGGCTTGACCCAGTAAACCAGCTTGCCGGCTTCCTGCTCCACGGTGACAACCTCCGGGCGGTCAAGCGCATTGACAGGCTGGTCTGGCTGACCTGCGCAACCAGCCACAATACCGGCTGAGGCGAGCATTGTTGTGAGGGTCAACTTGTTCATGGTGGTGCTCCTTTCTGGTGCAAATCGGGTTTCATTGCTCGATGTTCCCTTGAGAGACACAGTAACGAACCGATCATTACAGTGTCTGAACCCAGGTGGGTTAATGGATTTGCCCGGCTTGACCAGAACGAAGGGACATTCAATGGCTTTATTATTCAGAGATTAAGGAGTGCTGTAATGCGGACAACGGGTTTGAAAACGATCGGATTCACGATGATGCTGGCTTTAGCATCCATGCTTGGTGGCGCGCTGCAGGCGAATGCCGCGGATACCGTGGAGGTGACTGTTCAGGCGAAACAGGGGTTCAAATTCGAACCGTCAACTCTGGAGGTTCCCGCGGGCTCAGAGGTGGTCCTGCGATTTGAAAATACGGGAATCATGGCACACAACATCAAGGTGCCCTTGCTGAATGCCGGCACAGAAACGATCGGTAGTGGCAAGAGCGAAACCATTACCTTTACGGTTGGCGAGAGTGGCACCTACGAATTCAAGTGCGATGTGCCGGGCCACGCCCAGGCAGGAATGACCGGAAAGATCAAGGTGATCTAACCGAGTTTCTTTAAGTCGATATGCCTTTTTGCTTTTTTCTCGTCCTTGTGTTGGCAGTGGCTCAACGGTAAGTGCTATTGAAGTACTCGCAGATACCCTGGCGCAGCCTGGTCACGTCGATTACCCGGCACAGCAGGACAACTGGTTTACATCCTTGGTGAAGGTTTGCGCGCAGAGCTTGAGGCCTTCCACCATGGTCAGGTAGGGGAACAGTTCATTGCCGATGTCCTCTACCGTCATACGGGCCCTTAGTGCCATAACCGCCGTCTGGATCAGCTCTCCGGCTTCTGCCGTGACAGCCTGCACACCCAGCAGGCGCCCGGAATCGCGCTCGGCGACCATCTTGATAAAGCCATGGGTGTCGAAGTTGACCAGCGCACGCGGCACGTTCTCAAGTTCCAGCACTCGGGTATCCACGTTGAAACCTTGCTCAAGCGCCTCGGCTTCCGTCAGGCCAGCGGTGGCAACCTGTGGGTCAGTAAACATCACCCCCGGCATGGCACTGAGATCAAGGGTAGCCTCGCCTCCTGTCATGTTCACGGCGGCCCGACTGCCCCCGGCAGCGGCGACATAGACAAATTGCGGCTGATCGGTACAGTCACCGGCGGCATAGACACCGGGAACCGTGGTTTGCAGATGCTCATCCACCTGGACTGCGCCACGGGAGGTTTCCACGCCGATGCCCGCCAGGTTCAGAGCTTCGGTATTGGGTGTCCGGCCGGTGGCCACCAGCAGTTGATCCGCTCGCAATGAGCCCGAATTGGTGTCGACGGTGAACTCATTGTCGCTATAGTCCACGCGGCTAGCCTGGGTCTGCCTGAGAACCTTGATGCCCTCTCGCTTGAAAGCTGCCTCTATGGCGTCACCGATGGCGGGGTCTTCACTGGAAAGCATCCGGCTGCGGGCCAGCACGGTGACCTCGCTACCCAGCCTGGCGAAGGCCTGGGCTAACTCCAGGGCAACGAAACCGGCACCGATCACAATCAGCCGTTCGGGTACTGTATCCAGTACTAATGCACTGGTGGAGGTCAGGTACGGCGTATCGGCCAGCCCCGGTATCGGCGGCTCTGCTGGGCGGGTGCCAGTGCCAATAAAGGCGCGGTCGAAGTGAACAGTCTGCTCACCGCCGTTGTTCAGCCTGACCGTCAGATTATGACCATCGACAAACCGGGCCTCACCCTTCAGCACCGTGATGGCTGTGTGGTCGCGCAGTATGCTTTCGTACTTGTTGTCGCGCAGTTCCTCGACACGTGCCTGCTGTTGCTGAACCAGTTTCGCCCGGTTCACCTTTGGAGCCTGCTGGGCGCTTACCCCCTCGTCAAAGGGACTTTCCTTGCGCAGATGCGCGATATGGGCAGCGCGGATCATGATCTTCGAAGGGACACAGCCGGTGTTAACGCAGGTGCCGCCGATAGTGCCGCGTTCGATCAGGGTAATGCGGGCGCCGCGCTCGACCGCTTTCAGGGCGGCCGCCATGGCTGCGCCGCCGCTGCCAATGACGGCGATATGCAGGTTGTTGTCATTACTCATTCGGGGAACTCCTTGAATCTGTAGAGGCTTTCTCACAGTAAGCGTCGTATTGCTTTTTGCGCCATACGGCATAGGCGGTCAGACCAATGAATAAGGCCAGGGCTGGAAGCAGCACGTAGTCGAGATAACCGGTCAGGGCTGCCAGACCCACAGTACTCAGCAGAATCACCAGGATCGGCGTGAAGCAGCACAACGCCACCAGGACGGTGCCAATCACGCTCGCACGCAGCAGGGTTTTCGGGTTCTTCATGGTCACTCCCGGTCCGCTTCCGAGGGCTTCAGTGTGGATGGATAGCCGGCACCGCCCGTGGCGTGGGTTAAGGCTTCGACGGATGTTAGTTTATCGTCGAAGGAAACCACAGCCTCACGGTCCGGGTAGCTCACGTCGACTTGCGAAACACTGTCTACCTTATTTAAAGCCAACTTGACGGTGATCGGGCAAGCAGCGCAATTCATACCGGGTACCGAGAGTGTCACGGTTTGCATAGCAGCCAGGGCAGGCATGCTGAGCAGGGCGGTGACCAATGTGAGGACAAAACGCATTTTCATGGAAAATCTCCTATCAGTACAAAAGGGGAAGAGCATAAGGGAACATCAGAGCGATCAGCACCAGTACCAACACCCCCCAGAAGATTACCTTGTAGGTCTTTTTCACCTGGGGTGCGGCACATGTCTCTCCCGGCCGGCATTGTTCCACTGGCCGATAGATCCGGCGCCAGGCAAAGAACATGGCCATCAATGCGACGCCGACGAAAATCGGGCGATAGGGTTCGAGAGCAGCGAGATTACCAATCCAGGCACCGGAAACCCCTAGCGTGACCAGTACCAGCGGCCCAAGGCAGCAGGCTGAGGCAAGAAGTGCCGCAATACCTCCGGCAGCCAGGGGCCCGCGCCCCGATCTGGAATTCGACATAACGCCTACACCTTTTATGATTCTGTTCGATGGTCTAAGGTTACTTCCGTAGTCAGCTACGGAGTCAAGGCAGATGTCGGATAACGCGAATTCACTGACCATCGGTGGCCTGGCCAGGGCAGCCGACGTTCATATTGAGACAATCCGTTATTACCAGCGACGTGGGTTGGTACCGGAACCCCGACGTCCGCCGGGTGGTATCCGGCGCTATGGCCCAGCCGATATTGATCGGTTGACGTTCGTGAAATCGGCGCAGCAGTTGGGCTTCAGTCTCGACGAGATCAGCGACCTGCTCCGGCTTGAGGATGGCACCCACTGCCAGGAGGCCAGTGCTCTGGCCGAGCACAAGTTGCGGGACGTGCGAGAGAAAATCGACAGGCTGGAGAAAATCGAGAAGGTGCTTGGGGAAATGGTCGATCGATGCCACGCCCAACAAGGCAATGTCACTTGCCCGCTCATTGAGTCCTTGCATGAAGGGATCAACCCGCCAGGCGATCCGCGCTCATAGATGTTGATTCTGTAGTCAGGTACAGAAGTAAGATCAGTAAGTTGGTCCCTGGTGCACCATCTGGCAGGGTGGATGCAACTTGACCTGGGGCCAGGTGCAGGGTTCTAGACTGGCTATACACTGATGAGGATATTGACATGATCAAGAAACTTTCCCTGCTGGTAACGACGTTGGTGTTCAGCATTGCCGTGCTGGCCGCCGACAGCCGCTATATATTGGGCGTGGACGGCCTGGCCTGTCCGTTCTGCGCCTATGGCATCGAGAAACGCTTGAACAGGATCGACGGTGTGACTGACGTGCAGGTTAACGTGGGCGAAAGCGTGGTCCATGTGACCATGCAGGAGGGCAAAACACTCAGCGAGGACAGGGTGAATCAGGCGGTTGACGAGGCTGGCTTCACCCTGCGCGCTTTCTCGGAAGCCGAGGATGAAACAGGGGGCAATGGTGAACAGTAACCGCCCCTCAGTGGGTGTGTCAGTGCTGATTGGCACTCTTTTGCTGGCCGGTGTGTCTGCAGTTCAAGCGGCCCCCAACACCTTCAACACCGCCCTGTCGGTGGCCAAGGGACAATATCTCTGGCGCGAGCAGCTTGTTTTGCGTGAGCGCTCGGGCAACGGGCCTATGGAACGTGACGTCTCGGTGCAGGCCCTGGGCAGCGTGCTGGGTTATGGCGTCACGTCCAGGCTCGCCGTGTTTGGTATGGTTCCCTACTTCTTCAATAAAGAGCTGGACGTCACCACGCCCATGGGCAGGATTGAGCGTGACACCAGCGGTTTTGGCGACGTTTCGCTGTTCGGCCGCTACACCCTCTACAAGAAGGATGAAACGGGCAGCACCTTTCGCGTGGCACCGGTGTTCGGGCTTACAGCCCCCACTGGCGACGATAACGACAGCGATCGTTTCGGCGAACTGCCAAGACCGCTGCAGCCCGGGGATGGTGCCTGGGATGGTTTCGCTGGCGTGGTCACCACCTACCAGACCCTCCAGTATCAGGTGGATGGGCAACTGCTCTACCGGGAAAACGGCCGCCACGACGCTTTAGCACGAGGGGACGAGACCCGCTTCGACGCTTCACTGCAATACCGCATCTGGCCGCGAAGCCTGAAGGGCGTGGCTGGCACGCCGAGTTTCGTCTACGCCCTGCTGGAATCCAATGTCATCCATCGCGAGCACAACGAGACGGGTAATGGCACCGATGCCGATTCCGGTGGTATCCAGTGGTTGCTGGCGCCGGGACTGCAATACGTCAGCCGAAGCTGGATTGTCGAAGGCACGGTACAGCTACCCGTGGTTGAGGACCCCAATGGTGATGCCATCGAGGACGATTACGTTGTGCGTATTGGTTTTCGTCGCAATTTCTAGTGTCTGGGGCAGGTCATGAAATCAGTTGGTAAATGGCTGGGATACACGGTGCTTTTTCTTTTGGCCCTGATAGCCCTGCTCGTATGGGCAGGCGGAGGGATCAACTGGAGTCAGGAGCCGCCTTACTCGCTGGTTCATACCTGGGGTGAAAAAGGTAGCGGCCCGGGGCAGTTTAACGACCCCACCGGCATCGCCGTAACGGACACCGAGGTCTTCGTATCCGATGCACGCAACGGACGAATCCAGGTTTTTGATCACGAAGGGACGTTCAGGCGGGCGTTTGGTTCTCCCGGCGATGGTATCGGCGAGCTCGGGCGACCGATGAACCTGACAATCCAGGGCAAAAAGCTCTACGTTCCCGAATATATGAACGACCGCATCCAGGTGTTCAGCCTTGCTGGGGAGCTCCTTGAGATCATTGGCGGTCCAGGAAATGGCCCCGGCCAGTTCAATGCACCGGGCGGTGTTGCCGTAGCGGACAACGGCGACCTGTTCGTGGCCGACTTCTACAATCATCGTGTCCAGCACCTGAGGGCGGATGGCTCCTTCGTCAGACAGTGGGGAACGACCGGGGAGACGGGAAAGGGGGCCGGGGAGTATACCTACCCGACGGATGTAACATTTGCCGATAACGGAACTGTTTATGTGGCAGATGGTTACGGAAATCGTGTCCAGGTTTTTGATGCCGGGGGCGATTTCCTGCACAAGTGGGGAGGACCGTTTGCCCTGGGCCTCTACGGGCCGTTCAAGGGCTGGTTCACCACCGCGACGTCCATCGCCGTTGGTCCCGAAGGCAATGTCGTTGTGGCCGATTTTTATAATGATCGTATACAGAAATTCACTGCGGACGGGGCCTATCTCACCGCATTCGGCAGCGAGTCGGAGAATCCCGGCCACACGGCAATGGCGGTCGCCATTGAGAGTAATGGTACCGTGTGGAGCGTGAATTTTGCCGATAATCGGGTCGAGAAGTGGGAACCCGTGAAGTAAGCCGGCGACTGCGCCTGTTCGATTTCCACCAATACGCGTCTTTCCAGCGGAGATCTTCGCATGGTGTTGACCATGCTGGGGTGGCTGGCCGGATGGGTCGTGTTGATCATGGCAGACGTGGAGCCGGATCTGCGCTTGCGCTGGGCGGAAATGATTTCCAGTTGTTGCTGGTGTTACCGGCGTTGTCTCTGGCCAGTCTGTCTGCATTGACAGGGATGTTGGTGAGGATCTGGCTGGGTATTCGAAAACCCCGGAACCACCTCAGCTCCCTGCCGTTGCGCTGATCATGCCGGGGAAAGGCCGGGTGTGATGTCGAAGCCCAGCCCGTCCGCTGCTGGAGTTACATATTTCGGCAGGGCGCTGGCATTTGCCATCAGCCAGCAGTCGGTCTCGTGGCCCAGGTGGGTCAGCCAGCCCTGTTCCGCGCCGCTGCGCTCGATCATTGCCAGGGCTGCGGTGACATCGTTGTGGTTCTGCGGTGCTTTGCCGGAGACATCGGCGGGCGGGTGGCTGCAATCCACCGCTATGTGGTTCGGGCACCATTGCCTGAGGAAATCGGCCGACTCCTCCGGTAGACCGAGAGTATCGGTCAGATAGGCAAACCGGGCGCCGCTGCGGTGGCCGATGGCGTAGCCGAAGGTGAGTCTGGAATGATTCAGCGGCAAGGGCGTCAGGCTGAAGTCTCCCAGCTC
>Ga0209300_1000584_pt1 | contig 17861 bp, 25 predicted proteins | sample Shrwel_input2_RT_FD_187535 | JGI IMG/M metagenome (GOLD analysis project Ga0209300, IMG submission 187535) | Subsurface microbial communities from deep shales in Ohio, USA - Utica-3 well 1 S input2 RT (SPAdes) (version 2) ... | reverse complement strand
GTTGCATGTGTGCGGCATCAACCACGGCGACCGGCCTATTGAGATCCGGCGCGGTGATCGGATTGCCCAGCTGGTTGTGTCTCCGGTGATGGTACTGGCGGAGATGGTGGATGAGTTGGACGACACAGGGCGCGGCGCTGGCGGCTTTGGGAGTACAGGCCTATGACCCGCCCGCCGTGCCCCGTCTGCGGCGGCCACATGATCATGATGTACGGGTGCGGCTGGGATTATGATCGTTGGCTTTGTGGGGAGATTGCCTCGGACGGGATGTTGTGCGATGGCGAGATGGAGCTGGACACGACGACTGAGCCGGAGGAGGTGGAGGATTAGGGGCTTAGGCCCCTTTTTTGTTTGGGCTTTTCAGTCCAATGACGCGCGCCATTTTCTAATTGCCACAGCGCATCATCGCACCCATAACCAACCAAAACCTTGTAACCTGCACGCTCCAATTCTGGAATAATTGCGCGTTGAGCATCGCTCAAAGATCCACCGCTAACACGCTTCATCTCAATCCATAGTTGCCACTCTGGCACAAATAGGTCAGGAACTCCTGGCGTAAGCCCCTCCAGCTTTAGCTTGTGCGCAGTTACCTTTCCTCTTTGGCCGCCATTAGGAATGCTGAACATCAGCACGTCAGGCCAGAGCTTACGAAAAGCCGATACAAAGTTACGGTGTTCAACGTGCTCAGAAGGGCACTGTTTCTTGCCAGCTTTCACAGCCACGCTCTTTAAATTCTGTCGGCGGTTCGTCTTGATGCTCATTGCAGTACCCTGTTTTCTGGTTATAGTGTTCGCACGTGTAGCAGCAGACAGGCGCCTTTACAGCGCCCATCCATGCTTTTACGTCATCCCTGTGCGCGCCGTCTTTCTTCGGTTTCATATTCACGCCTTACGACTCTGGTGTATTTTCCTTCGGGCTTGATCCAGATGGCTGATGGTGGACAGGTGCTGGGCAGTTGCTCCAAAGCCTCATCAACCGTCATTTTTCCAATGCCATGCTCTTTCATCCATTGTACGGCTTTTGCCTGGGCATACCCGCCATGGTCAAGACAAAGCCACTCGTTAAACTCTCTCAGGCCGCACTTGTAGTCAACCCTTACGCTGTCCGGCTTGCCCATCTTGCTGTGACGCGCATAGTCCACAGAGTCCACTTCTACCCGCTCCGCCTTAACCTGGCTGCTCAATATTGGATCATCGCTCGCCGTCGCGTTAAAGTTAGGGGCTGGTGGCGGAAATTCATAGCCGCAATCAGGACACTCTCTAGCCGCAATCATTAGAAGGCTGTGGCATTCGGGACACTCCTTTACAGGAACGTCTCCGGGCTCATCGCTAGACCTTTTTGCTTTGCCCCTTATGGCATCTACCGGCCCATGCCGTGCGCTATTCTGCCCAAAATCCAGCACAAGACAATCTTTCTTGCCATCCGCTAGTCGCGTCCCGCGCCCACAAATCTGCACCCATAGGCCGGGCGACTTGGTAGGACGAATAACGGCAAGCAAATCTACCTGCGGCACATTAAAGCCGGTCGTCAAAACATCGCAGTTGGTCAAGCACCGTATTCGGCCCGCCTTAAAGTCTGCAATAATCCTGTCCCGTTCTGCCCCTGGCGTGCCGCCATGAATCATCTCGGCACTATAGCCATGGGCGCGAATCTCATCGCGTATGTGTTCAGCGTGATCTACGCTTACGCCAAACGCCAGCCAGCACTTGCGGTTCTTTCCGTACTCCACAATCTCTGACACAGCCTGCCGAGTCACTTCCTCCCTATCTACAGCATCGGACAGTCCCTTTTTGTTGAACTCGCCTCCTGTCATCCTGACGCCGGTTGTGTCGATCTGTGTTTGCATTCCCTTATGGATCAGCGGCGACAGGTAGCCCCATTCGATCAAGTCGGCAATGCCTACCTCGTAGGCAATGCGGCCAAATATGCGCCCATCGCCTTGATCCAGTCGCCCTGACTGCATCCTGAATGGCGTGGCCGTGTAGCCAATGATCTTGATGTAAGGGTTTGCCAGCGTAAGATCGGCTAGCAGCTTGCGATACATGCCCTCTGCTTTGTGCGGTATCAGATGCGCTTCATCTACCACCACGAGATCCACTTTACCCATATCAAAGCCGTTGCGGTAAACGGACTGGATAGAGGCAAAGATAACCTGGCCGGAGAAGTCCTTATGCTTAGACAAGCTGGCTGATGCAAGGCTGGCTCGGCAGTGCGGCATTACCTCAAGCATGGTTTCATGGTTCTGGCTTACCAGCTCCTTGACGTGGACCAGTTGCAGTATCCGCGTGTCGGGCCATGATTCCAGAGCCTCACGGATAAAGGTCGCCAGAACAGGAGCTTTGCCCCCGCCAGTTGGGATCACCACCAGCGGGTTGCTGCTCCATGCTTCAAAGTGCTTGTAAATGGCATCTATGGATTCGCGCTGGTACTGACGCAGGGTGAACGGATTGGGGCGCGGGATTGTTGAGATCACCCTAACCCCCAAAACATTCCTGTCTGTTCTGGCTCCTTTTTATCAAAAATCGGGCAGCGCACAAATCCTATTTTTTGACTTTCGAGTATTGCTTTAAATTTATCAGAAGGGCAGACAATTATAAATTTGCTAACCGCATGGCCAGCATAAAATTGATACTGTTTTATTTGCCTTATGGCTTCTCCGACATTTTTTATCTTTGATTTTACCTCAAAAATAAAAAGCTCTCCGCTTTTTGTTCTTACCATAAGGTCAGCGTAACCAACTATAGTTTTATACTTTCCTTCGCCTTTTGGTATCGGCTTTTCCCATTCTGACCAATCAAGCTCATAGCTTCTTTCCTCAAGAATTGAGGCAATGTTTTCGTGAAGCCAAATCATTATTTGATCGTGCTCATCAGTCATCAGGTCTGAGTCAAAAAATCCAGAACTAATACTATTAACCTTTTCTTTCCTGTTCATCCTTTCACCTCCCCATCAAACCGATTAAGAATTTCCAGGCAGTTCAGGTCTAGCGCCCTGACATCCTCAGCCGCTGAAATCTGCCGACTGCCTATACCCTCCCGACTATCTTCCGCTGCATTGATCAGACCGCTGGTATACTCCATCGTGTGCGCTTCTGGATCGTATTGCTTTACTTCCAGGTTCAGCATAGATGGATTGAACAGGTGATCGGGACAAGCGTCTTTCTGGTCATCGGTGGTCAGGTCAGTGCTGTGCCGTTCGCAGTACCATGTACCATCAGGACGGGGCGTGGAAAATGCGCAAGTACGACAAGACACAGCCGGGGCCTTATTGCCGTGGCAGACTGGGGAATAGTCGCAGAACTTGCACTTAAAGAATGACGGATCGGTAGCTATTCGCTCTAGCGGCTCATCAGAAAAAACTATCTTCTCCGCCCTTGCTTCCAGCGCTGCGCCAGCGCTGCGTTTTATGTGGCCCCGCTCGACATACAGTTCGTCAGTGTCTTTGTTCTTGGCTACATACAAGAAGCGCTCAAGTTCCATTTTGTAGCCGTAAATCTGCATCTGGGCATAATGCATCGGCTTTGCTTCTTCTACGCCTTTTTTCTGCAATTCTTTAAACGACTTCGAGTTGTGCGTCTTAAACTCAAGAACATGAGCCTTGCCAGATCCTGGCACATCCATGCCAATGCCATCCAGCGAGCCGCCAGCGTGTCCGCCTGCCATGCTGATTCGCACTTGCTTTCCAGTATCTGGATCAACTTCCCAGACAGTCATTCCGATTCCGCGCAACTCTCTGACAATCCGCTCTTCTTCCAGTTGGCCAGTCTCAAAAAGTCGTAACATGCGGCCATTGAATGAAGGCGGAAGTGTCCAGCGGAATGAATACCACAGTTTTCGGTCACATTCGTCGCCAAGCATGGAGCCTCCAAGGTGAGGTCGTCGCCAGTCGCCTTGTTGCTGTTCGTGCCATTGGTAGATCGCGTCTACGATTGGGTGGTTGGTTGGTAGCTGTGCCATTTTGTTCTCCGGTTAAAGAGGGGCCTTTCGGCCCCTATTGGTCACTCATTTTTCCCAGGGCTTCTTACTGGCTTTCGGCTTGGTCGTTGCCGATCCACCGCCAGGACTACCACCAAGCGCCTTGTAAGCACTGATTTCGTTCTGGGGATCATAGCCTGGCGACTGCCGGATCTTGACCTTAATGGTCATTGGCTTGTCGTGCAGGTCAGAGCTGTCATTAGGCGTCAGAACGCCAACCGCGTGACAGATGGCCGAAAGTTCGCGCTGTGCGATCTCTACCGCTGTCTGGTTCGGGTTGTTCAGGTTCAAGCGTGCAAACACCTTCCGCCCTTCATGCTCACCGTCGCAAATATCAAACACCAGTTGCAGGTATTCGCCAGCGCCGTTCTTGGTTGGCTTCATTTCCGAATCAGTAATCATGGCGGTATACTCGCCTGCCGGAATCGGGTCGAAGCTGCTTTGTGGTTCTACTTCCTGTGCGTTAAAGCCTTGCAGGTTCATGTTTCGTTACCTCAGTTGGTTGGTAGGTGCTGTGCGAATTCATCCCATTCAAGAGGCACCGTCTCTGGCATGGAATATCGGTTTTTGGCAATGACTGCCGGTTTTTCAACAAGCGTCAATTGCCGCTCGCCTTTCTGTACGCCACGGCCTTTCGGCGCGTCGCTGTCCTTTTTCTTGACATGTACCGGATATGAAGCAAAGCCGATAATATCCGCCTGCTCATACATGTACTGAAATGCCCGCTTGTGAAGCTTGATCTGGTAGCGGTCATAGGGGTCAGTGTCAGGGCTATCAAAGCGACTGACATCGGTGTGAGCAATCAAGATTGGCATAATTCCGCGTTTTGCCAAGCCACGAACAGCAGTCATAATTTCGCGCCAGTAGTCCATGGCATAAATATAGCCCTTGCCGAAACCGATATCCTCAAGGTTGTTCTTTCCGTGATCCTGCGCCACTTTCTCCCAGATCAGGGGCTCAAGGGCAGAAAGGCTGTCAATCACGACCGTCTTAAAGTCGTCCGTCTCATAGAGAGCTGCAAACGCCTCCATCAACTGGTCGTAATTCTCCAGCTCTGGAAATGTCGCTACCTCCAGGTTGCCCAATCCGTCCTCTGTCCTAAGAAATATAGGATCAGGAGCACAGGCAGCAAAGGTTGATTTACCGATGCCAGGGGTGCCATGGATTACCATGATGGGTGCGCGGTCGTTTGCGCCTTTAGTAATGCTGTCTAGTGATATGGCCATCACGCTTTCTCCACTTTAATAGCTGGCTTTCCGGGCTTCGCTGTAATGGCCTCAGCCACAATGCGGTAAATGTCCGGCTCGTTTTGTTTCAGGTATTTTAGGCCGCGCGTGTCGAGAGCGGGCTTATACTTGACTGGTGACAGGTTGGCGGGCACCTTATCCGACACGCTATCCCATGCGGCGGCATCGAGTGTGCGGTTGATTTTTCCGGTGACGGTAATTTTGTAACCGTCTACCTTGTGTGTCTGGCTACCCTCTTCCTTGCAGCCAAACTGCTTTACAATTTCCTCTTCGGCTGCAATGCGATCATCGCGGGCCTTCTCCTCTCTCGCTTTGGCTTCTAGCCATGCTTCGTATGCTGACATGATCGTTACCTCGTTAGGTTGATCGGTTGGTTGAAGTGGTGCGGTTTTCTGCATCCACGGTTGCTATATTATCCACCAGTCATTATGATGTCAACGTCAGCAACAAATAAATTTCAGAGGGCAAAATGCTAACACTTGACCAGATTCGTGAAAAATTGCAGGACAGACGACTTTCGGTAGTATCAGAAGCGTGCGGCATCTCCCATTCTTACCTCCACCTGATAGTCAATGGAAAAAGAGTAAACCCCACTTACGAGGTAGTGAAGAAGCTTTCAGACTATCTGGAGAAGTAACATGGACATGAAAAAACACGCCCTTGAGTACGCCTCATGGGGTTGGGCAGTTTTCCCTGTGCATACGCCAAAGCCAGACGGTTCATGCTCATGTCACCACAAAGAGTGCAACCGGATCGGTAAGCACCCGCGCATTAGTCATGGAAGGAATGGAGCCACCACGGACCCTCAAACCATTTCTCGCTGGTGGGACGTTTGGCCGGATGCAAACATAGGCATTGCAACAGGCAAGGAGTCCGGCCTAGTCGTTCTGGATGTTGACGATGGTGGAGAAGATAGCCTGGCCGGCCATGCGCTGCCAGACACAATAGAGCAGATTACGGGCTCTGGTGGTCGTCACCTATTATACAGTCGCCCCTTAGATGATTTTCGCTACAAGACCCGCGTAAAGTTTATGCCAGGACTGGACAGCAGGGCCGATGGCGGCTATATCGTGGCCCCGCCTTCTCTCCATGCCTCTGGCCAGCATTACGACTGGGAGGGTAGCAGTGACCCGACAGAGGGTGTTGCGCCCAGTCAAGCGCCTGATTGGTTTCTGGACGCCATCCGAGAGCAGCCGCTAGACGAATCTCTTTCAACCGCGCCCGAGTGGAACCCAGATGGCGAGTTGCCAGTTAACACGCTGGAAATGCTGTCAGCAATTCCAGCCGAGGATTACGACACATGGCGCGATGTCGGAATGGCTCTACATTACACAGACCCAGCAGACGGCCTAGAGGTCTGGGATTGGTGGAGCGGGACAGCCGCAAACTACTCAGCCGATGCCGTGCGCAAAGAATGGCGAAACTTTAGCCGGCGAGGGCATCAGGTGGCCAATCCTGTCACTATGAGCACCGTGCGCAAGCTGGCAGAACAGCATGGATGGACAGACCCAGCGATTGAGCATGGCTCCGAAGTAGCTGCAACCTTACTATCGAGCCATCAGCGAAAGATCAGCGAGGCGCTCAAGACTCATAAGCCGGCAAAGATTGATGCTCCGGATATGCTGCCCAGTCAGGGATTGATTGCCGACATTGCCGCCTACATCCTATCCACTTCAATACGCCCACAGCCCCGCATGGCAGTAGCAGCTGCTACTGCTTTTGTGTCAGCCCTGGCTGGCCGAAAGTACAGAACCGAAACCGGCCTGATGTCCAACCTATACATAGCCGCCCTGGCTCAATCAGGACACGGTAAAGACCACGCCAGGAAGGTCATAAACCGCTTGGCTATGCTGGCAGGCGTTGATGACTACATGGGCGGCGACTCCATAGCCTCCGGTCAGGCTGTTGTGTCTGCGCTTTCGCGCCATCCGTCCAAGCTCTTTATGATTGACGAGTTTGGCAAGTTCCTGGGAGCGCTGACCGGCCAAAAGTCCGCTCCGCACCAGCGGGATATAATCACTAAGCTCATGGTGCTGTACTCCTCAGCCGGTTCAGTCTATCGGGGCACTGAATACGCAGACCAGAAAGAAAGGCCAAGAGAAGACATCGTAAACCCCAACGCCTGCGTATATGGCACCTCTGTGCCGGATAACTTCTGGGGGGCCATGTCCAGCTCTGAAGGAGGGGATGGCACTATGAGCCGACTGGTGGTCATCAACACTGATGGCCAGAGGCCGCCTAGGCAAAGACCTGCTATGGTCGAGCCATTGCCCAGCCTCATTAAAGCCATCCAATCTCTGGCCAACCATTCCGTAGGATCTGGCAATCTGGCTAATAATACGCCATCAAGCCTAGATCAAAAATCTCAAACCGTCCCAATGACTGACGCCGTATTTTCGGCATGGGAAGATCTGGACGACGACATGACTGAGAACATGAAGGATTCCATCAGCGCGTCAATCTATAGCCGGGTTGCAGAAAACGCTGCAAAGCTGGCCATGGTCTATGCCGTCAGTCGTGACTATCACAGCCCTGTAATTGATCCAGAGGCGTTTGCGTGGGGCAGAGAGCTGGCCCTATGGTCTGCCAACACCCTTATGCACAACATAGGGCGCAACGTGGCAGATAACCAGCAGGAAGCTAGCCATAAGCGCGTGCTCAACATCATTAAAGACGCAGGGCAGATCACCAGGCGGGATCTTTTGCGCAAGTGCCGGTTTTTGCGTAAGCGGGAACTTGAGGAGATCATCGGATCTGCAATGGAGGCCGGTGATGTCATTGTTGAGAACGTAAAAAATGAGCGCGGACAGGCGAGCACGGTTTACAAGTCAGGAGAGTAGGGCCATACTGTCCCTATTCCAGCAAAATCATTGATTTCCCTCCCAATACTGTCAAATTGTCCCATACTGTCCCAAACGGTACGGGACAGTATTACCTATTGATTTTTAACGATTTTTTGCTACTTGTCCCAAAAATCCGTAATGGGTATATATAGGGATATGGGTAGGTATTGGTAGTATATAAGGGACAATATACTATATTTTTATTATTTTTTCTTTAATATCAGTAACTAATACTGTCCCTCATACTGTCCCAAAGTGTCATTTTGTCCGGGACAGAACTAATTACCCTTCCCGTAACCGCCGCACCAAATGTTTTTTTTCGGGCAACCCTTGCACAAGGTGTGTAGGTGTGTATAATTAGAATCATCAAGACACGACAACGGAGTAACAACCATGAAAACGATCAACCTCGGCAACAACGAACAGATCAGCAAAGGCGTTTTCGAGAACGCAGACGGCACATTCACTGCAATGACGTTCACCAAGTCAAAGGACTTTAAAACCCGCAAAGGTGCGGAGAAGTGGCTGGCACGGAATGGTGGCGCGAAATGACCCGCCCAACCGACAAAAACCGCCGCAACCTCTACATCAAGCAAGAGGACTATGATTACCTGGGCCGTATCGGAAACGGCTACGCAGACGGCCTCAGGAAGGCCGTGGAGGCGCATAAGGCGCTTAACGCGGGCCAGACTACCACTAACAACCAAAACGCCGTTAAGGGCGATCAGGAGGTGTCAGAATGAGCAAGCACACGCCGACGCCTTGGACGCTAGGCCGCACCAGCAAGCGGAGCCAGACCGTATACATCGACGCCATGCACCAAGACCCGGATCTCAAACACATGGACTGGCGGGACATGATCGCCTGCGCCGGTTGCTATGACTTGCCAGACAATGGCATCGAAAAAGCGGAGGCCAACGCCCGCCATATCGTCAAGGCAGTCAATTACCATGAGCGGTTGGTTGAGGCTTTGCGGGAAGTAACTGCGGTTTTGGCTTGGGTGGCGCACGGTGAGTGCAGGGCGATACAAGACGATCCGATAATGCCAAGTGCGCAAGCTCAGGAAGTTGCCCGCGCCCTACTGGCCGAACTCGACAACCTGGAGAAACAACAATGACTGACATAGATCTGAAACGGCTGGCAGTGGATCGGGAGTATTGGGATAGTGTGGCGCCGGAAGGGGCTACGCATTGGGATATGGAGGCAGAGCTTTTTGTTTCGCCAACGCATGTTTACACATTGGGCGGGAAACAACAGAGGCAATTTAGGAGAACGCTATCCAGCTTTGGCCGATACATCCCCCGCCCACCCAAAAAGGCGCAGGAGGTTGAGTGGGACGGCGATGGGCTGCCGCCTGTTGGGGTGGAGTGTGAGTTTATCCACCCAGGCATTACCTATGAGGGCTGGCAGATTGGCACGATCAAGGCTTACTTCGATGATAGGGTGGCGATAAAAAGTAACCCAAGTATTTGGCCAGCTTGTGGCTATGCTGTGATTCTGATTGACGAGGAGCTTAAATTCCGCTCCCTGAAACCCAAACACGAGCGCCAGCGGGAGGAGCTGAAAGCGTTTTTGTCCGAATCGGTATGCAGCAGCAATGGTATGAATAAGCGCCAAATCATGGGTGACTTAACCGACGCCATCCTGTCGAAATACAACCTGGAGCAAAAACCATGACCAACAAATACTGGCTCCTGCTAGCCCTGATCACCGCCGCGCTGATGACGTATTGCAACAGCGCCAGGGCGGAAATAACCGTTGGCATCATGGCTGGCCACTGGGGACATCATTGGTTAAGTGATGACATCACCAACGAAAAACACAACCTGATCTGCCTGCGGGTTGAGTATGTGCAGGGATGCTCATTCGACAACAGCTACAAGCAACCGGGCTTTAGCGGGGAGTCGTACAGCCTGGGCCTTGTCCATGATTTCGAACTGTGGGGCAGCGTCAACCGCTGGAGCGGCGATGTTGTACTCAAGGCGTCTATCGGTGCGACATACGGCTACACGACGTTTGCAGGGCACAACTGGAGCGATAAGGACATCCACGGTTACATTGCCGGAGGGCCGTTTTATCAGCAGCCGATAGGACACACCAAAGCCAGGTGGGAGGTTGGCGTTTTGCAGTTTGGTGATGATTCGGTGCCGTCGGCTGGACTGTTGTGGGAGTTTTGATTATGCGCCAATACACCCTAGAAACCGCCTCACGTTTCGCACAGCAGGCAAAACGCACAAAACCAAGGGCAACCTACAGGGACGGCAAGATAGTACAATACTGGCCCTGTCAGTCGCTTTCTCGATCGGGGGTTAAATTTAACCGCCTGTTGCGGTTCCGCCGCCGATGCTTGCAGCTGGATGATCGGGCGGTATACTAACCCTGCCCGCCTAACGGATTGCGCAATAGCGGTCGCCTTGGCGGGCATTCGGACCTGCCATGCGTAGGCACCGATACGGCCCCGCCTTCGGGCGCGGCTAGCTCCCCGGCCTCTGCCTTGGTACGCTGGGGACATTATTCCACCGCCTCCCCGATGGCGGCAATAATCGGGGCATTCCGTTGTTAGCTCACTTGCCCCGCAATTGCGAGGACGGCGGTTGTCGGGGTAGTATGGCGCTATCTCAATCACTCTGAGGGATGCGACATGATCAATCCAAAAACCCTAAGCTGGACGGCTCCAGAAACTAACGAGGACGGATCACCGATTACTGGCACGCTTGAATACGAAGTGGGCGTCCAGGCTGGCGAGACTTTCGAGCCCACTGTCGTGATCCCGGGCCAGCTTCAGCCCGACGGTGCCTACCAGGCCCATATCAGTCAGTTGAGCCTTGGCAAAGGCGATCACGTTCTTGCGCTCCGGACGTTCACAAAAGAGCAGCCGAGCGTCAAGTCATCGTGGTCCGAGTCAGTCGCCTTTACGATTGCGGGCGTACCGAAGCCCCCTTTGGAATTAAGGGTCGCTTGATCCGCATATGGCGGCGGCTGGTGGCCCTGATTAGGAGACTGCTCTGATGGCCTACGTAGTAATTATTAACGCGACGTTTGCGGATAAGGCCCAAGCCGATTTTATCTACGCTCAAGCAAAATCCGTGGCTACCACGGCCAGCGTGGCTAGGATTGGCGAGCCGGGAGAGCGGACGAGCTATTGCGGCGTTTACTCTGAGCAGGCAGATGGGCCACTGCTGAAAACTAGCCAGTGGCATATCGACCGCTTTGGCATTGTGCGAGAGACAGACCCAGTGCCTGATGATGTGATTCCAGACTGGGTGCAACCTGCCGGTGCGCAAGACGCATACCCCGCCATGGATGTTTTCGGCAACCCAACTCGCGTAACCCATAACGGCCAAGTCTGGGAAAACTCCCATGGTGACGGCAACGTGTGGGCTCCAGGCACATTCGGGTGGGTGCAGGTATGAGTACGCTAGAGACTGCCCCGGAGCTTGCCGATGGCGGGTATTGGTACGTGGTTGAAGCCGTCCCCGATCCAGACATTGGAGGTCAGACTCCTGGTAATATCCCCGGTAAAGGTTGGTGTGCGTGGTACGGTGAGATTGACGGTGTGATGTATGCGGCTGTGCGGTGCCCTGAGCCAGTGACCGGTGTTAATACGGCTCCTGCTGCTGTGTCTGCTGTACTGGCTGCGGCTGGTTACTCTGAGCGCCCGCGTGGGCGGATTGGGGGTAGCTGATGGCTCAGTATTTTTTATCGGCCTCAGACTCAGGCGCGCTAAGCAGGCTATCGGTACTAAAAAATACGCCGACAGTTTCGGTAGTAGACGACGCGGGCACAGCCGCAATTTTTGTTACCGGCGCCACCCAAAAATGTTTTATTGCGTTAACAGAAACCGGGGTTGTTGCAGATGTAGAGGTTTGGGCGCAAATAAAAGCTGTGGACGCTTCTGGGTCAAGACTTTACGGCGGTATTGGCGGGCGGGGAAATGCCTCTGGTGATGGGTATATCAGTCAGACGTATAGCGGCGATGGGTCTGTAATTGAAAAATACAATGCGGACGGAACACGCGCCAATATCGCCATATCCTCGAATGTTCTCTCGGTAAACAATGGCAACACGTTGTACCACAACCGCAGGCTGTCCATAGTTGGAACGGCGGTCAAAGAAAAGGTGTGGATGCCGGCTGAAGCAGAACCTACAGCATGGACAGCCGAGACGACGGACACATCGCACGCTTCCGGGTATGCAGGTATTTTTGGAGGACTAGGTAATTATGATTTTTACGTCTCCGCGCTAGGCGTAGGCACCAACGGCGACCCAGCCCCCACTGGGCCGGTATCAACTGGCGTAACCGGCACGGCTGACCACCAAGCCAGCACGGCCACCCACACGGCTACCGGCTCAGTAAGCAGTACAATCACAGGCACTGCCGACCACCAAGCCGCCACGGCTACGCAGGCAGCAACCGGCACCCGTGAAGTAACCGCAACCGGCAACCACCAGGCCCAAGCAGCCGCCCACTCAGCATCCGGCTCAGTCGGCAGCGCAATAACCGGAACAGCCTCGCACGAGGCCGCCACCGCCACTCATTCGGCAACTGGTGAGCGCGAGATAACCGGCACAAGCAACAGTCAGGCCGCAAGGGCAACGCAAAGCGCGACAGGGCTCAGAGTCGTAACCGGGGATGCAGTCAATCAAGCCAGCACGGCAACGCACTCAGCCCAAGGCACGATAGGCAACGCTTTTGTTGGCTCAGGCGACCATCAAGCGCAGACCAGCACCCACGCGGCGACCGGGACGCGGGAAGTTACGGGTACATCAACCGGTCAGGCGCAGACCGCAACCCATAACGCCATGGCTGTCAGGGAGATCATCGGCAGCGGCACCCATGCGGCCAATGACGCTACGCAAACATCTACCGGCACGATCAGCAAGACCATAACAGGCACTGCATCACATCAAGCTCAGAGGGCCACACATCAAGCCTCAAGCCGTCCTGTACTGCTCAGGCCGATCAAGAACACGAGTTTGGTGGAGGTAACGCCGGCCTACAGCGCAGTAGACATTTCCACAACCTACACAATCGCGGTACAATAGCCCAACTAACAGAGGATTACTGACATGGCACTGACTCACGCAACAGCGGTACGCAACACACTGGCAGACGCGATCAATACGGCTGCCAATGCTGGAGCGGGCGCAGCGAAACTCGTTATCATGACCAGCGCGGATGTTGAGGTGGCAACCCTGACTATGAGCGATCCGGCCTTTGGCGCGGCCACTTCTGGGTCGATCACAGCCAACGCTATCGCGGACGATACCAATGCAACGGGCGGCACTGCTGCACTATTCAAAGTGACTGATTCAGCCGGCGCTGAGGTCTATCGCGGCACAGTCGGCACATCCGGTGCTGACCTGAATCTGTCCAGCGTGACCATCGGCGCGGGCGATACCGTCAGCGTCACTTCACTGGTCTACACAGCGAGCGCTTAAATGGCGACCATCTATCTGGACAGGGATAACGCGATCACGCTGACGCTAAAGCAGGATGGTGTGACCGTTCCCGTAACGACTGTGACCAAGGCGCAAGTGTGGTTGCCGCCCTCTGCATCCGTGTCAGGTACGGCTGTCATGTTCGATACCACTGCGGACCCAGACGCGGAACTGGTAGACTCAGATACCGCTGTCAGGATCATGGGCGGGCAGAGAGACCTCAAGCCAGGCAGGTATCAGGCATACGTCACTGTCTACGATAACCAGTCACCCAACGGGATAGCCTGGGCAACACAAATCATCAACATCCAGCAATGGCAACCCGATGTTTAACCCAACAACCACGGCCAGTTATTGGCCTGAGATGGTGTGAAGATGGCTAATCCAGTAGGCAGGCCGACAAAGTACAACGCTGAGCTTCAGGAGCGGGCGGACGCCTATCTGTATCGCCTCAAAGAGCTTGGGCATGTCGTTCCGTCACGCGCGGGGCTGTGCTGCTACCTCGGTATCGCCAAGTCCACAAGCTACCTATGGGAAGAGCAATACCCGGAGTTTTCGGACTCTTTGAGGGCGGTTGAGGTTATGCAGGAGCACATGACACTCAACGGGGGGCTGGCTGGCGCATTAAACCCGACAATCGCCAAGCTGGTTCTGTCCAATAACCATGGCTATTCCGAGTCCAGCCGGGTAGAAAACACACACCGCATTGAAGATGACGGCTCCCATGAATGGTAAACCTCGCGCTATTCAGGAAACACGTCAAGGATAAATCCCCCGCTTTCGTCCCAGCCTTCAAGGATCAGAGCCGCTACCAGGTACTATGGGGCGGAGCTGGTTCCGGCAAATCGCACATTGTCGCCCGCAAGTGGTTGTACCGAATCCTCAAAGAGTCAGACTGCCAGCACAAGATCCTGATAGCCCGGAAGGTCAACCGAACCCTGAAACGCTCCGTGTTCACGCTTTTCAAGACCATCATATCCCGCTGGACACTTTACGATGAGTTCGAGTTCAACCACACCGACCTGACGATCACCTATAAGGTGAACGGCTCTCAGCTGCTATTCACTGGCATGGATGACCCGGAGAAGCTTAAGTCCATCGAGGGGATCACCGGCGTATGGATGGAGGAGGCCACGGAGTTCACGCAAGAGGACTTCGAGCAGCTTGACTTGCGCTTGCGGGGCCAAACGAAATATCCGAAACAAATCATCCTGACCCTGAACCCGATCAGCGAGCAGCACTGGATCAAGAAGGTGTTTTTCGACGACCCGATTCAGGGCGCTTTCACGCTTCACACCACGTATCTTGACAATGCGTTTATCGATGACGATTATCGCATGGTTATGGAAAACAAGAAGAAAACCAACCCGCGCTATTACAACATCTACGCTCTGGGCAACTGGGGCACGGCGGAAGGGCTGGTATTCAATAATGCAACCAAGCGAGTTATCCGGGAGGAAGAGATAAAGGGCCTTGAGTGTGTGCAGGGGCTGGACTTTGGCTATACCAACGACCCTACAGCCTTCTCCCAATCATACATCGACATAAAACGGAAACGGCTGTTTGTATACGATGGATTCTATGAAAAGGGTATGAGCAACGCTGAGATAGCTCACGCAATGAAAGAGATGCTGGCTCACAAGCACAAGACGATTGCCGACAGTGCAGAACCCAAGTCCATAGACTACATCAAGGGAAAGGGCGTAAGGTTGGAGGGCGCAGCCAAGGGCAGGGATTCGATAAACGCGGGCATCGACTTTCTTACAGAGTTTGAAATTATCGTTAACTCGCATCTCGTTGAGTTCATGACAGAGTTTGAAAACTACGCTTGGCAGGTGGATAAAGACGGCAAGACGCTGAACAAGCCGTGCGATGACTTTAACCACTTTATCGACTCTCTCAGATATTCGGTAGAGCCCTATCTTTTGAAGCAAGCGCTACCACAAGTAGCCTTCAAAATGAACTAACTGATATACTACGCCAAATACTTGACAGGAATTTAGCCATGCCGGTACAGACAGTCGTCCATCCAGAGTACGCCGAGATGTTGCCGGTTGTGACCGCTGTCCGGGATGCTTGTGGCGGTGATCCAACCATCAAGGCCAAGCGGGAGCTGTATCTACCGGCCGATTTTGCCAAAGACCCTGACACCGGCGCATACACTGATCACTACATCGGCTACATCAATCGGGCCTACTTTTTGGGCGTCACAGGCCGCACCAAAGAAAGCATGATTGGCATGGTGTTCCGCAAGGAGCCAACCGTAAATCTGCCGAGCCAGCTTGAGCAATATCGAGAGGATATTGACGGGGCAGGCCAAAGTCTCGATCAAGTCAGCAAAGAGATGGTTGGCGAGCTGCTGGAGGCTGGCAAGTTCTTCCTCCTAGTGGACTACCCGGAAGCGCCGGAAAACGCGGACAGTGAGACCGAGGCGCGGTTAGGGCTGCGCCCGACCATCGCCGCCTACCATTTCGAGAACCTGATCAACTGGCACTTTGAGGGTATCCGAGGCCGCCAGGTTCTGACCCGTGCCGTGTTGCGAGAATATGTGGACGCGAACGACGAGGATGAGTTTGGCCACCTAAAGGAGGCGCGTTACCGCGTACTTCGACTTCGTGACGGCGTTTACACCCAGCAGATTTATGATCAGTTTGGTAAGGCGTCCACCGAAGAGTACATTCCGCGCATGGCCGGCGGCGCACCTTTTGATCATATACCGCTCCACATTGCAGGCGCTAAGAACAATCTTCCGGGCGTCGACATGCCGCCGCTGTATGACGTGGCCCGTGCCAATATCGCCCATTACCAGACCACGGCTAACGTGATGGAGTCCGGCTATGTTGGCACGCAGCCGATGTTGCATGTGGACGTGGGCGAAACTGATCTGGATGAGTGGGCACAGCATAACCCCGGCCCTATCAGTTTCGGAAACCGCCACGGCCTGAAGACCAAGGGCGGAAAGCTGGAAGTTGTGCAGGCACAATCGACAGACTATAACCGCGAGGTCAAAAAAGACATCGAATCCGAGATGGTGGCCCTCGGCGCTCAACTGGTACAGCGAGGCGGGCAGGCGGAAACTGCGGAAGCCGCAAGAATCAGATCCAGCGCAGAGTCCAGCGTATTGGATGTGGTGGTGGGCAATGCCTCGGAAGCCATTGAAGCCGCGCTTGAGGACTTCGCACTGTTCCTCGGCGCTCCGACAGCGGGCATTGAATACCGCCTGAATGACAGCTATTGGGAGTCTGGCCTATCCGCGCAAGATCTTCAGGCAGTGACCGCCGCGAGACAGATGGGCAGCTTCGGGGATAGGGACGTTCTCTATATGATCCGTAAGGGTCGCATCCAGCTAGACCCGGCACGTGAAGATGACGAGATCCTGGAAGATGCGGCCAGCGGACTGGTTGACAATTTGCCTGACGATATGTAAACGCTTATAATCAGATCATCTAACCATGACCCTGCCGTGCAGGAAAAGGAGTAAGCTCTGTGAGCGAAGAACCGAAGCCAACTGAAGACCCGAAAGCAGAACCGGCAAGCAATGAGCCGACTGATCCGCCAAAAGGCGAAGATCCAAAAGCCCCAGATCTGCCAAAGGACGTACAGGAGAAGCTGGCAGAACTCGACCGGCTGAAGTCTCACCACAGCAAATTGCTGGACGAGACCAAGACCGCAAAGCAGCGGGCGCAAGAGCTGGAAGAGGCCCAGCGCCTGGCCGAAGAAAAGCGCCAGAAAGAGAACGGCGAATTTCAATCGCTCTATGAAACCGAGCGGGAGCGGGCAGAGCGCCTAGACCGTGAGATCAAAGAGCGGGACCGCAAAGAGGCAGAACGCGAAGTGAAAGGCGCTGCCAGTAAGCTGGTTTCAGAGCTTACGCGAGACACGAAAAGGGCAGAGCTGTTGTCCGAGAAGGCTGAACAGTTCGCCAGACACACCGAAGACGGTGTCGTCTATGAGATGGGCGGCGTACAGGTCGATCAGACTAAGGTGGTCGAATATCTCAAAGAGAATTACCCGTTTCTGGCAGACGGAAGCGGCGCAACAGGTGGCGGTGCCACTGGCTCAGGTCGCCCCAGTGGGGCAGGCGATGGTAATGCAGCGGCAGATGCCGCAAAATCAAAGGGAGACCTGACCGGTTTCCTAACTGCCCATATCAAGAATTGACGAGGTGACACATGGCTATTAACTCCCCCGACCTGTCCGCACTGCTGAACGACAAGGTCATTAACGAAGCGTTTGAGATTGCGCGCTCCAACCGCACCGGCATCCTGCAAGCCGTGAGCATGGGCGCACCGCGCACCGCGTTCGAGGGCTACAAGATGGGCTGGCTGGATATGCGTGTAGACGCTACCAGCTCC
>Ga0209300_1000583_pt1 | contig 17883 bp, 13 predicted proteins | sample Shrwel_input2_RT_FD_187535 | JGI IMG/M metagenome (GOLD analysis project Ga0209300, IMG submission 187535) | Subsurface microbial communities from deep shales in Ohio, USA - Utica-3 well 1 S input2 RT (SPAdes) (version 2) ... | reverse complement strand
CCAGATGACCGGATTTTTCGCCCGAGGCCACCATGGCGCGGTAGAGATCATCAAACACGTGGGGAAACTCGGCCATGGAGTCGGCCAGCGAGTAGCCTTCCACCACCCGCGAGCGTACAGCCATCACCATGGAGGCGAGACGGTCTTTCTCACATTGTTGGCCCACGGCCTTGAGGGCCTCTTCCACCGGCAAACCGGCAGCAACCAGGGTCGCTATCTGGCGGGTGATCAGCGCCAGTTCGGCCACGGAGATCTTCTTGCGCCGCGCGAACCAACTGCCACTGCTGGCCTTGGCTTCTTTTTCGGTGACCGGGGCGATATCCAGCGGCATCAGCTTCTGTTCACGCAGCTGACTGCGGGCCAGTCTGGCGGTATCGGCTTCGATAACCCCTTTGACCTGCTTTCCGGCTTGATTGAGCGCCTTATACTCGAATGCCGCCATGAATTACTCCTCGCGGGTCACGCGCAGCACTTCTTCCAGGGTAGTGATCCCCGCCAGCACCTTGACCATGCCATCATGGCGAATGCTGGGGCTGTGCTGACGAATGTATTTTTCAATCGCCAGTTCGCCACGGCCGCCGTGAATGAGTTCGCGGACATTGTCGTCCACCAGCAGCAGTTCATGGATCCCGGTACGGCCACGATAGCCGTTATGGCCACAGCTTTTGCAGCCCTTGGCGCGATAGATCAACGCTTCTTCATCACCTATTCCCAAGAGCTCACGTTCGCGGGCATCCGGGGCATGGGCTTCCTTACATTCGTTACATAGAGTCCGCACCAGGCGTTGGGCCAGCACTCCAAGCAGACTGGAGGACACCAGGAAAGGTTCTACGCCCATGTCTTGCAAGCGGGTAATGGCACCGGAAGCCGTGTTGGTGTGCAAGGTAGAGATCACCAGGTGGCCGGTGAGTGAGGCCTGCACCGCAATCTGAGCAGTTTCAAGGTCACGGATTTCCCCTATCATCACCACATCAGGATCCTGACGCAGAATGGCCCGCAATCCACGGGCGAAGGTCATGTCCACCTTGGTGTTGACCTGGGTCTGGCCTATGCCTTCCAGCTCGTATTCAATCGGATCTTCAACTGTGAGTATGTTGATGTCGTTGTGATTGATTTCGGTCAGACCGGCATAGAGGGTAGTACTCTTACCCGATCCCGTGGGGCCGGTCACCAAAATAATGCCGTGAGGTTTACGGATCAGCTCATCGAACTGGTGGCGAATGCTGTCTTTCATTCCCAGCTGTGCCAAGTCCAGATTGCCGGCGTTCTTATCCAGTAAACGTAGTACGACCCGCTCGCCGTGGCTCGATGGCATGGTCGATACCCGCACATCCACAGCGCGGCCACCGATACGCAGTGAGATCCGGCCATCCTGCGGCACCCGCTTTTCAGCGATATCCAAACGGGCCATGACCTTGATCCGCGATACCAGGAGTGATGAAAGCTTACGGTTTGGCTTGAGCACTTCCTTGAGCACGCCATCGACCCGGAAACGCACCACCAGCTGCTTCTCGTAGGTTTCGATGTGAATATCCGAAGCTTCCTCTTTGATGGCTTCGGACAATAGCGCGTTGATCAGCTTGATGATGGGCGCATCATCTTCCCCTTCCAGCAGATCTTCGGTCTGCGGCATCTCTTCTGCCAGGGTAAAGAGATCCATCTCATTGCCTATGTCTTCCATCAACTGCTGCGCCTCGGAAGAGTTACTCTGATAGGCCTGAGTCAGGTAGCGCTCAAACTCATTGGCTTCCAGTTTGTGCAGTGGCAGTTCCTGACCGGCGTAGCGGCGCACCTCAAACAGCACAGACAAGGGCGTTGCCTGGGTGTAATAGAGGGTTAATTGTTCCTCTTGGTTCTTGCTGAGCACCAGGTTGTATCTGTGAGCAAAGGCAAATGGCAGTCGCTCACGACTGTTTGAATGAAACAGTTCGTCACTCTCGGACTCGGCGACCAACGCCAGTTCACTGGAAACCTGAGCCAGATCGTCTGTTGGCGGCTGGACTTCACTCATCTTCTTCGCCCTGCTTGTTTTCATCCAGCGTTTTCAAGGTGGAGTCCGTCTTACGCATCTTGGTATCCAGTCCCTTACCCTGCTTGTAACGATCGAGGATTTCATTGACTTCGGGTGGCAGATATTCTTCCTGGCTCCACTCTTCCAACATGGGCACATCAGTCCTAGGCATCAGGTTAATACCACGTTCCTGCTGTTCCAGCTGCAGGGCACGGAAGTAGTTGTATTTACGGCCGGCAATGCCTTCCATGGTGACACCGTCACGGATGATGGTCGGCTTGATAAATACCATCAGGTTCTTTTTCTTCTTGCCGCTGCTGGATGACTTGAACAGATGCCCTAAAATCGGGATATCGCCAAGGAAAGGCACCTTCTGTACGCTTTCCTGTACCTCTTCATTAATTAGCCCCCCCAGCACCACGATTTGGCCCGAGTCGGCCATTACGGTAGTCGTCAGGCGGCGGGTGGCAAAGGTCACGTCCACATTGGTCTTGCCGTTGATGCCGGATACTTCCTGCTCAATGGTGAGTTTAACCGCGTTGCCTTCATTGATCTGCGGCACTACCTTGAGCTTGACCCCGACTTCCTTACGTTCAACGGTTTGGAATGGGTTGCTGTTGCCATTGCTGGAGTTTTGCGCACCGGTGAGGATAGGCACTTCGTCACCGACGATGAATGAGGCTTCCTGGTTGTCCAGGGTGGTAATAGAAGGGGTCGCCAATACGTTTGAGTTGGTATCGCTGGACACCGCCTGTATCAGAGCGCCAAAGTCGCCCATGGTCACACCCCAGGCCATGCCGTTCACCTTGCCGAGCGCCTGGGCCAACAGGGTGATATCGCCCTTGGTGTCAGGGTTTTGGGTACAGGTCATGGTGTCACCCGAACCGGTACAGGTCTGGGAGGCTTTGGTGTCCTGCGCATTCCAGATACCCGCACCAATTTCACCTATGGTGGGGCCCAGGTTGTTGAACTGAGTACCGCCGCCGGCCTCTGTGGCCCACTGAATGCCGAAGCCCACATCATCCCCTTCGGCGACCTCGACTATGATGGCCTCCACCAGTACCTGGGCGCGGCGGATATCCAACTGGTTGATCACACTCTCCAGGGTGCGCATCTGATCCGGCTCGGCGCTGATCACCAGGGCATTGGTGTCTTCATGGGCCATGATATTGATTTCATTGCGGCGTTTACCGCCGGCGCTGCCTGGCGCCGGTGCTGCACCATCTTTAGCTTCCAGCTTTTGGGCAAAGCCGGTCAGCACTTCTACCAGGTCTTCGGCCTTGGCATAACGTAAATAGCGCACCTTGGTATTGCCTGTGCTGGCCTGCTCGGCATCGAGGCGATGAATAAGCTCCACTACCCGTTGACGGCTGCGTTCATCGCCACTGACCACCACGGCGTTGATCCGTTCATCGGCCACCACCTTGGGTGCTTGGCCCGGTAGCTGTGCCTGGTTGGCACTGGCACGATAGAGGGTATCTATGATCCGCACCATCTCACCGGCAGAGGCGTATTCCAAGGGTACTACCTGAACTTCGGTGTCACCCTGCTTGTCTACCCGGCGCACAATCTCCACCAGCTTATTGACCACATTGGCGCGGCCGGTGATCATCAACACATTGGAAGGATCATAGTTGACTACGTTGCCGCCACCGGCGTTGTCATTGAGCTGACGCAGCAAAGGCGCCAGCTGTTTGGCTTCTGTGTTGTACAGCGCCACTATGCGGGTCACCATCTCATCGCCAAGTCCCGGGGTATTGTCATCGGCAACCCGAATGGAAGAGGTTTTGGCGTCTTTGTCTTTAATTACCTTGATAACATTGTTTTCCAGCTCGACCACGGCATAACCGTAGACCTGCAGCACGTTGAGGAAAAATTGGTAATACTGCTCATCATTGAGCATGTCATAGCTGCGGACGTTTATTTTGCCGCGAATAGTGGGATCGACAATGATTGTCTTGTTGAGGTTTTTACCAACTATGTTGATAAACTCCTGAATATCGGTGCCTTTAAAGTTTGCCGCATATTGCTCAGACCAAGCGCTTGGCTGGGTCAGCAAGGCCGCGGTAGCTACCAGACCAGCGATAAGCTTGGTTCGAATCCGTTTATTGTTCATTATTGTGCTTTCCTCTAAACCTGCTTTATTGCGGCAAACTAAACATGATTTCAACCAACTGACCCTCGCGCTCTACCATCACAGAGACTTCGGTCAGCTCCGGCAACTGGCCCATCACCTCCAGCGCCTGACTCATATCAGTTAAATCATAACCATTGATGGATTTTGCCAGGTCATTGGGCTGGAACCCGGCATCCTTGAATAACCCGGCATCTTTGCCCGGATTGAGTCTGTACCCTTGCACTTCACCATCTTTTTGAACCGGTGAAATTGCCAGGTAATCGGTAATTTTGCTGGGATCGGCCAGCAACTCATCGCGGGAAGCCACCAACTCGCGGCCAATGTCGGCATCACGACGGTCAACCTTGGTCACGTCACCACCGCTGCGGGCTTGCTGCAACTGAGCATTGGCTTGAGATTGAGTAGTATATTGCAGGCCGTCGAGCATCAGAGTCTCGTAACGACCGGCATTGGTAATAATGATACGGTCGGCATACACCTCTTTCAGCGATGCCGAGGTGCCCTTGATCTTATCGCCCAGGCTGTAGGTTTCCTGACTGCCTTGAGATTCGATAATCGCCAGGCCTTTCTGCTCGGCGCTGGACGCCACCACCCCGGTTAACAGAATCGACAGTGACGTTTTGGGGGCATCTGTGATCATTTCAGTTGCAACTTCTTTAGGCTTGGTGCTGCTGGCGTTTTTCTTGCCGAACAGCGCCAAACCATTGATACCGCTGATGTCGACATTCTGTGATTGGGGACCTGACACCGGGGTTGGTGTCCAGTTGGCAGTCGGTTTTCCTGTCGGGATTAGTTTCCAACTAATCTGTGCCGTCAAATACAGAACCAATAGCAACAATAGCCAAAACACGGCAGTGCTGGCGGGTTTTTGCGGTATGCTGCCCGTCTTGGCGATAATCTTATCCAATAAATCCATATTTTCCGGACCCTCTAATCAGGTCTCTGTTCTGATTATAATAGTGAATGAAACCTTCGCCATGCTAACCCACACTCTTGTTTGCAACAAGACCATAACAGGGGGTTGGTTGGCGAAAATTGTACGATTATGCTACCTTTGCGCGCCTGGAAAGGGTGTGAAGCGCTCCACTGTTTAACCCTGTATTGGCGGCTTGGACAAGGGGTTTATCCCCGAGTTGTGAGCTCATCCCCTTTTTCAATTATGACAGGAGTATCCATGGCCAATAGTAATGACAGCGCCGAGGCGGTCCGGCTCGATAAATGGCTCTGGGCGGCGCGCTTTTACAAGACCCGCGCCCTGGCCAAAGAGATGATCAACGGCGGTAAAGTACATTACAACGGTCAAAGAGCCAAATCCAGCAAGCTGGCAGAAGTCGGTGCGCGCATTAGGTTACGCCAGGGATATGACGAAAAAGAGATCGTCATAAAAAAAGTTTCCGGTGTCCGTCAGGGAGCGGCTATCGCCCAGAGCCTGTACGAAGAAACGCCGCAGAGTATACAAAAACGGGAAAGCAATGCTGAAGCCAGAAGGCTCAACATACTGCATAATCCGGCGCCCGATACCAAGCCGGATAAGAAACAGCGGCGGCAAATCATTCGCTTCCGCGAGACCTGAATTAACTGTGAGAAACCCAATGAACCAAGATACTCTCCATCGCTATCTGTTTGATAACGCTGATGTAAGGGGTGAACTGGCCCAGCTTGGTGACAGCTATCGCCAGATAATTAGCACCCACGATTACCCGGAGCGCCTTAAGGTCCTGCTGGGTGAATTGCTGGCGGCGACTTCGCTGCTGACGGCAACACTGAAATTTGAAGGTGATATCAGTGTACAGCTTCAGGGGCAGGGTGGTCCGGTGTCACTGGCGGTGATCAACGGTAATAACCGCCAGGAATTAAGGGGTGTTGCTCGCTGGCAGGGTGAGATTGCCACAGATGCAACACTGGATCAGCTCTTTGGCCAAGGTTATATGGTCATCACCCTGACCCCGACTGAAGGAGAGCGTTACCAGGGCGTCGTGGCGCTGGATAAGCCCAGCATCGCCGAATGTCTGGAGAGCTACTTTGCCCAATCCGAGCAATTGCCTACAGGTATCTGGTTATTTGCCAATGGTGAACATGCCGCTGGTATGTTGCTGCAAGTATTGCCGAGTGAGCTGAGTGAAAATACCGAGTTTGAACACCTGACTCAGCTGACCGCGACTATTAAGGCCGAAGAACTGTTCAGCCTGCCGGCTACTGAAGTCCTGCACCGTCTTTACCACCAGGAGCAGGTACGGTTGTTCGATCCAGTAAGCGTCAGCTTCAAGTGTACCTGCTCCCGTGAGCGCAGCGCTGCAGCCATCCGCACCCTGGCGAAGGAAGAGATAGACGCTATCATTCAGGAGAAGGGGCTGGTGGAGATGGGCTGTGAATATTGCAACAGTCACTACCGCTTCGATGCCATCGATATTGAAGCCATTTTTGCCAACAGTCAGACACCGAATACTCCCCAATAATGGGGCGATATTCAGTTGTTTTTAAGAGAGCGAGTGATCGCTCTCTTTTTTTTGTCATTTTTCAGAACATGCTCACACTTTAGCCGCGGCTTAAGTTACAATCGCGCCAACCCGACAGCAGACCGGGACTATACCAGACCTCATAATAGATGGAGACCTTACTTATGGCGGCAGAAGCAAACCGCATTCAACTCAACCTCAACAGTGCCCAACTGGTCGAGCAGGCTATTCTGCGCGGCGAGGGCACTCTGACAGCCAACGGCGCCCTGGTGGCCCAGACCGGCGAGCGCACAGGCCGTTCACCCGCGGATCGTTTTATTGTCAAGGAGCCGGGTACCGAGGCAGATATCGAGTGGGGCGCGGTCAACCAGGCGTTTGAACCTCAGAAGTTTGCCGCACTGTGGGAGCAAGTCGAAGCCTATCTGGCCGACAAGCAAGTATTTGTCTCTGAACTGGAAGTCGGCGCCGATGCTGATCACTATTTGCCTATCAGAGTTACAACTGAATACGCCTGGCACCAATTGTTTGCCCGTAATCTGTTTATCGTACCTGAGCACTATAACCAGAGCCACAAACCCGAGTGGCAGATCATCAACGCGCCAGGCTTTGTCTGCTCACCCGAGCGCGATGGCACTAACTCGGACGGTACAGTGATCATCAACTTCGCCGAACGTAAGGTATTGCTGGCCGGTATGCGCTATGCCGGTGAAATGAAAAAATCCATGTTTTCGGTACAAAACTTCCTGCTGCCGGCTAAAGATGTACTGCCGATGCACTGCTCGGCCAACGTCGGCAAAGACGGTGACACAACTCTCTTCTTTGGTCTTTCAGGTACAGGCAAGACCACACTGTCTGCCGATCCCAAGCGTTTCCTTATCGGTGATGACGAGCACGGCTGGGCCGAAGGTGGCGTCTTCAATATTGAAGGTGGCTGCTATGCCAAGTGTATCGATCTCAGCCAGAAAAATGAGCCGGTGATCTGGGATGCGATTCGCTTCGGCACTGTGCTGGAAAACGTGGTACTGGACGCGCAGCGCGTGCCCGACTATAAGGATGCCAGCCTGACCGAGAACACCCGCGCCGCTTACCCGCTGGAGCACATAGCCCAGCGCAAGGAAGACAACCGTGGCAACGAGCCACACGCCGTAGTGTTCCTAACCTGTGACGTTTCCGGCGTCCTGCCCCCGGTAGCCAAACTCAGTAAGGAACAGGCGGCTTATCACTTCCTCTCAGGTTATACCGCCAAGGTGGGTTCCACCGAAGTGGGTTCAACCGCCGCGATTCAGTCAACCTTCTCCACCTGTTTCGGTGCTCCCTTCTTCCCTCGTCCTGCCGGGGTTTACGCCGAGCTGCTGATGAAGCGTATTCAAGCCTTCGGCAGCCAGGTTTACCTGGTGAATACAGGTTGGACTGGTGGCCCTTACGGCGTGGGCAAACGTTTCGATATTCCCGTCACCCGCGCCATAGTGGATGCCATCGTCAGTGGTGAACTCAAAGAAGTGCCGACCGAACATATCGAGCAATTGAACCTGGATGTCCCGGTTGCTATTCCCGGCGTCGACAGCGCGCTGCTCAATCCGGTCAACACTTGGGCTGACAAGGAAGAATACGCCAAGTATGCCAAACAGCTGGCCGAATCCTTCCAGAGCAACTTCGCCAAGTATCAGGTGTCTGATGCCATCAAGGCCGCAGGCCCCAAAGCCTGATAACAACAGATGTCACTTAAGCGGCTCCTCAATGGAGCCGTTTTTATTGGCCAATTCCTGCTCTTGTCATAAAAGGGATTTAGTCTATTCAATGGACTCGCAAAGACTTAGTGCTTTCGGGGGGTTGTGATCACCCCAAAGGCTAAGGAAAATGCATCTTCAAATTTAATTAATCACGGACGATCAAATGGTTAAACCAAAGTATCTCGCAGTACTCCTTAGCGCCACGCTGCTCTCCGCCTGCGGTAATTCCGACTCAGATGACAACCAACCACCTGTGACCAAGGATATCAGTGTTCTGGGGCAGGTCAGTTATTTGGGGGCTGTACCTGGTGCCGATGTCTGCGCCGATCTCAATCGTAACTTGTCTTGTGATGCCGATGAGCCCACAACAACAACCGACAGCGACGGCAAGTATCAGCTTGATTGGCGCAGCGATGATCCTACGGCCAACTATTATCTGCTGGCCAGCTGGATAGCGCAGGTTAGTGACAATTCCTCAGTCAAACGGCAGCACAATAAGCAGAGTGTCGCTGCCCGGACCGCAGATGATGGCAGTCTGGTGCTTTTTGCCCAGAACCAGCATACAGGCGCCATCAACCTGGTGACCCATTTGGAATTCAGTCGTTTCCAGCAGATGCTGCAGGTGGGCATTAGTGATGCCCGGCGCGATTCCCTGCTTCAGGAACTCAGGCAGTTATATTCTCTGTTGTTTGCCTCTGAAGGCGAGAACCCCTACCAGCTCCCAGCCGAGGTCACAGCTACGCCGACCTTTGCCGAGGCATTTTGGCTACTGCAACATATTCACGCTTTGACTGCAGCTCAGATAGAAAAGCTTCTCGGTGAAGGCAATCAAGAGGCAATTCTGGCGGCCGAACAGACTCTGGCTATGACCCTGAATGAGTTGCGACACTTGATTGCCGCCAGTGGTCAGACAGCGGCGACATTCCTGGCCACAGATCCTCAAGAGGTGCGTAACAAGGTAAACAACGCCATGGTGGCCCTGGGTTATCTGGAACCTCTTGATGATAAAACCATGAACGACAATGACTGGGTGATAGTGCTTAATGGCTTGATGGAAGATGATGAGCAAGTTCATCTGTTGGATCTGGGGCTGACTGGCGCGCCGGAGTTTTTCTCCCTGCAATATGGTGACCTTTCAAAATTTTTGATCGGTAGTGTCAACCAAGGCAAGGTCTTGGCTCAGGATATCACTCCGGGAGATGAGGTCGCCAACGAGTGCTGGAATACCCAAATGGAGCGCTGGATAAATGCCGAACGCAAGGATCAAGGCTATCGCCCAAGTGCGCCGGTTATCGAAGGCAATCAACTGCATACTTTTTATGATGGTACTCAGGTGCCAATCACTATGCAGGTGGACAAGTACCAGACCAGCGATGAAGACTGGCAAAGCTTGCTGGCAGCTACTCCGGCTGCCCTGCAGTTGGCCAAGCTCGAATGGCCTGGACAGGTTTACCGCATCTGGACAGCGCAGCAAGCCGATGTGATGTGTCGCAATGAGGAGTTTGTTGCTTGGGAGATGCCGGTTGCCAACGCCGAAGCTCTCGACTCCAGGGCGCTGATAGCCCTCTTCTGGCCTATAGCAACAGAGGATGAGATTACCCTGGATGGTGAGCAGCGTTTTACGCTGAACTTTGGCTATGGTCCTGAAAGCTATGAGTGGCAGCTGCTCCAAAGCCCAAGCGGCGCACCTTTGTTGCAGCTCACTGAGCTGCTGGACAATCCAGAGCTGGCCGACAAGGTTTTGCCCAGTGCATATTTGATCCAAGGTGGCCAACTCATTGAAGTGGATATCTACCGCGCCTTTGATTTCGATGCCGGCAGGCAGCAGTTACGACTCACCTACGAGCAAAGCTTCAGCGAGCCCTTGTATCAACATTTGAAGCAATTGGCGCAGGCCAATTGAATACGGTGTGATGGAAGTGAATGTTTGTTGCTATCGCCTTCAATGAAGGAATCGCGATAAAAAAACGGCCCTTACGGGCCGTTTTGAGTTCTGGGGAGATAGATGAGTTGTTTGGCGGCTTAGTTGGCGGCAGCCTGCTGACCGGCGATACGGCCAAAGACAATGATGTCTGTATAGGCGTTGCCACCCAGGCGGTTGGTACCGTGAGTCAAACCTGTTACTTCACCGGCGGCAAACAGACCTGGGATTACCTTGCCTTGTTCATTCAGCACGTGGGTCTTGGTATCTGTTACCAGACCACCCATGGTGTGGTGTACTGATGGCGTGGCTTTTAGGATCCAGTATGGGCCCTTGCTCAAGTCCACCAACCCGGCTCTGTGGTTGAAGGCTTCATCCTTACCGGTTTTCGCATAGTGGTTCACATCCTTGATGGTCTTCTTGAGGTTTTCCAGCGGAATGTTGAATACCTTGGCGGCTTCCTCGATGCTGTCCACTTCATACATCAGACCACGGCTGGTGAAGTCTTTGTATTCACCCTGGTGCATACCAATGGTACCGGCCACATCGTCGATGTCTTTGTTCCACAACACATAGGTGTAACGACCGGGTTGTTCCAGAATCGCATGGGAGATCACGTCGCGACGTTCCAGCTCTTCCACAAAGCGCTCACCGTTTTGGTTGACCAGAATCGCGCCAAAGAAACGGGAGTCGGCGATCAGGGCAATGGCGCCAGTCTCTGGGTTACAGATAGGGTAGGTTTGGATATAGCCCAGGTTGCGGGTATCGGCATGGATCTTTTCACCCATGACAATACCGTCACCTGTACCACCTGAAATACCTGTTGTACCGTAACGCTCATCCAGCTCTGGGTTGTATTGCTTGCGCATGGCTACGTTGGCAGAGAAACCACCGGTAGCGACGACAACACCGCGCTTGGCATGATAAGTGATCTTCTTGCCGTTTTTGGTCGCCTCAACACCGACCACACGGCCGTTGTTGTCCATCAGCAGACGGTCGGCGGTAGTGTTGGTGTGAATAGGCAGACCGACTTCTTCGGCTTTCTTGGCAAATTTGCCGATCACTTCGGCGCCTGTGTGGCCTTTGGGGATCAGGGCACGCTTGACGCTGTGACCACCAAACTGGAACAACTGGTTGGGATAGAACTCAACCTTAACATAGTCACGCAGCCACTCGGCGGCATCGACAGCATTGTCCACCATCACCTTGACCATCTCGGGGTCACCCTTGAAGTCGCCCCCTTTGAGTGTGTCCTGGATAAATAGCTCTTTGGAGTCGGTAATCTCCATGTTTTTCTGTACCCAGCTACCGGCTACGTTCATTTCGGCGCCGGAGATCAGCGAGTTACCACCTATGATGGGCATTTTTTCAATGATAACGGCAGAAGCACCGGCTTCCATGGCCTCCAGACCAGCACTGAAACCGGCACCGCCTGAACCTATCACGACCACGTCATAGGTGTATTCGGCTGGTGTCAAAGCTTCATTATGCTTGGCAGTGGCACTTGCAGCTACCAGGGTCACCCCGGCAGCTTCAATACTGGCGGCTACGGCTTTCTTGAGAGCATCCGAGGTCACGGTTGCACCGGTAACCCCGTCAACATCTACAGAGTTGTTATCTATGATGGCTTGCTTCACATCCTTGAACGCGGCTGCGGCCAACACAGGGTTTTCTTTTTGCTTCAGCACGTCGATAGCCACAATACGGCCATCCTGAATGCTGGTTTCAACCTGGATCTCACCATGCTTGCCCTGGGCAGTCCCCTGACTCTTGATGATCTCATGGGTCACCTGACAGCCGGTAATCACCACGGCAGTGGATACGGCCACGCCCAAAACGGATTTGTTCAACTGCATATTCAGTTCCTGTCGATTAAAAAAGGGAGCCTGGCTCCATTGTTAAAACTGGTATCCGAAAGCCAACCCATACTCGATACCGTCGTTGTACTGTGCGCCCCAGCTATCGTACTGAGTCAGGTGCAATTTGCCGTAGAAGGCATCGGTAAAGTGGGTCTGCCATCCCAGAATGATCTGGTGCCCATAGCTGTCGTAACTAAACAGCTTTTGGTGCTCTTCGTCCCTGTCTATCTGCGCTTCGTAGTTGACGGATAAGTTATGCTTCAATCCGGCAAAACTCAGCGGGTATTTGGCGTTGAGCACCAGGGCGTAACCTGAAATGTCATTGAAGTTCTCATCTGTTGGTGAGAAATGACCAAAGGTATAGTTGAAGCCAACCCCATAGTTCAGTGCCAAATTGCCAAACTTACTGTTGTGCGTAACCCCCAGATAAAGGTTGTCTTCGACCAGAGTCTCACTGGCAGAGATAAAGTTCTGGGCCCAAAAGTTAAAGCCGCTTTCACCCAGTTTGTGCTCTATGATTGCCAATGCCTTTAGAGTGGTTTTACCATCTTCATTCTTCTGGTTTTCTGCGACTTCCCCCGGATTCTCCAGCTTGATATTAGCGAAATAACTACCCCAATCGGCCAAACCCAAATGATTCAGCTTGAGAAAGGGCTGGTTAAAGACACCAGGGTTATCATCTTCGGTATCACTGGTATAAAATTTATAACCAAGATCCAGGCTGGTTTTGGTCACATCGGCCTGCACATTGGCAGAAAATGCCATAGCCAGTGCCACTCCACTCAACAACCATTTTGAGTTCATAATATTTCCTCAGACAAATACAATGCCAAGCAATTGAAAAATTTAAACACATGAATTAGACGAGAAAATAATAATTAATTGTTACCAATAACTGCTGTGATCTTGGTCGATTACAATCCTTAAAAAAATAAACTATGTGGTTTAAGGAAGTAGGTGATAAGAGAACATAAATTAAGTGAAAATTCCGTCAAATAAATTAAAAAGAGACAGCCAAAGCCATCTCTTTTTAAAATAATAATAGCCAATCTATAAATGTAGGGCTTAGTTCACACTTTCCTTTAGTCTGTAATTTCTATCTCGGCAATAAACATTTGTGGAGATCTATATTCCTTGAATTGCCAGCCCAGCTGTTTAGCCAGCCGTTTGACCAACATAAGTCCCAGACCAAAGCCCCTAAGACCATCTTGTAAGGTCGAGTTACTGACCCTGATACGTTTACCTCTCTGCTCCACCTTTACCTCACCTGTGCCATGTTCGAGTGCGTTACGCAGCAGATTATTGAGCATGATGGACAGAGGCTCTTTTAACGCCTGAAGTTGGGTATCGTCGCAGTCCAACTGAATCACGCCCTGCTTGCCCTGAGCATGTTCCTGCTCGGTGGCCAACTGTTGCAGCAATTCAGCCGGCATCAAAGATTGTTTCTCCAGCTGAGTGCTGCTCTTGTTGGTGAGCCAAAGCAGAGTTTCTATGATGGATTTCATCTGCGCAGTCGCCTGGCTGGCGGCCAATACAGGCCCGGTCAGCTTGCCCCACTGCAGGGTGAGCAGCTCAAAGGATGACTGGCAGATAGCCACAGGAGTACGCAGTTCGTGGCTGGCAAAGCGCAGGAAGTTGAGCTCCCTCTGTTGCGCTTTTTGTAATTGCTGCAACGAAGTATTGAGAGCATCCACTATCGATTGCAGCTCGGCATAGCCTTGTTTGGGAAAACTGAAGCCATTCATGCTTTGCCAGTCGTGTTGCTTGATCGCCTGACTGATTTTGTGCACCGGGGTGATTACCTGTTTTTGCATATGAAACGCCAAGCTGGCCACCACCCCGAAGGTCATCACTATCAGCAATAAAATGGCGGTCATGTTCTTGGGCGCAAAAACAAGATCATGGGTGGCATCATAATGTAGCCATAGATACAGCGGCTGGCCTGAAGCCGTGTAGTGGACACTTAAGGCATCGATATAGGGGCCATCGAGATGCTGGTAGCGGATGCCGGTTTCTGCAGTGGGAGGCTGAAAGTCATTGATGGCTTTGATCTTATCCGGCACCCGCTGCCAGTCGGCAAACACACTGATGTTGTCGGTATCCAGCTCGGTACTGCCTTGGGTAAATACCGCCTCGGCTGCCTGCCCTGCGTTACGCAAAGTGATTTCATGCATGGAAAACATGCCGGTGCACATCATGCAAAGGGGGATGATGCTATTGATGGCAAGAGTGACCGCCAGAAAAATAAGCCCATAAATTTGATAGCTGCGCTTGAGGCTGAACTTGGGCATCATCTTCAGTCACTCCTCAGGCAGAGTCCTACCCCGCGAATAGTGTGGATTAACTGGCTGTCGAACGGTTTATCCACCACCCGCCGCAGCAGATGCAAATGGCTGCGCAAGCTGTCGCTGTCAGGAGGGCAATCGGGCCAGAGCATACGCTCTATCTCTTCCCGCTCCACGGTTTCCGGGCTGCGGCGAGCCAGCAAGGCCAGTATCTGCCAGCCGGTGCGGCTCAGGGACAACAACTGCCCTTGGCGATAGGCCTCGTGTTTGCCAAAGTCCATCTCCAGCTCACCCAGTTGTAATCTTGGAGGTGCCGGACGGCGCTGAGCCACGACTCTTAGGCGGGCCACCAGCTCCTCCATGGCGAAGGGTTTGATCAGATAATCATCGGCGCCGGCATCAAAGCCGCTCAACCTGTCATCCAGACCACTGCGGGCGGTGAGCATGATCACCGGAGTAGTCATACACTGGGCCTTCCAGCCCTGACATGCTCGCACACCGTCCCCGTCGGGCAAGTTGAGATCCAGCACCACCACATCGAAATGCTGCTGTCTCAGCAGTTCATTGGCTTGAGCCAGGGTTTCGGCATAGTCACATTCAATGCCCTTTATCGCCAGGTACTGAATGATATTGTTTGCCAACAGACGATTATCTTCGACCAGCAGTATTAACATGTCAGATCAACTCAAATTGATGGGCCAGATGGATCAGATTTGCCCTGTTGCTGGCACCCAGTTTTTTACGCATTGACTCCATATGGTATTCAACCCCACGGACACTAATGTGCAGTCGATCAGAGATCTCATGATTTTGCAGTCCGGTTGCCGCCATTCGCAGCACTTTTCTGGCATTGGCCTTGAAGATCCTGCTTTGCAGAAACGGGTTGAATCTCTGTCTGTCATGTTCAAACAGCAGGCTTTGGGCCAAGATCAAGGTTTGCTGTAAGCGTTCCGTGGCCGGTTTGGGATGGCCCGACGCCAGTAGTGTGAAACGACCAAACCAAGTCGGGTTGGCATAGCTGGGCACGGGGAAGCTCAGAACAGTGTCATAACCATGTTTGGCGAACAGGATTTTTACCGGGTCATCCTCTTGCCAGCGGTAACACCAGGCTTTATCGGCGCTTAAAGACTCGGCGAAATTATTGTCGCTGCGGGCATAGTGTTCCAGATAGTACTGTTGCAGGGTTGCTATCCGACAGGAGGACGCCAATGACGCGATTGGCCGGCGTAGCCACACGGGGGCGAATAGGCCTTGATTTCCCGGGTGTTCCAAATACTCCCTGGCGTTGCTTGGTAGCCCTTGAAACCAAAATCCCTGGAATCCCTGCGCGGCAATCAAAGGACCGACGGTTTGCAGCACTTGCTTTAAACTGCTCTCTGCTTCTGTGAGTGCAGTCTTGTTCAATACTGTACTCATGCGATTACTCCTCAAGAACAAGAATCAAAGCTAAAATAACCTAGGCTATGAAGTGAACAAAGATAGTTGAAACAGATATATAGGCTAGGCTACAAAAATGTAACTCTATGTAAATTCGTCGGTTATTTTGACGTTATTTTGACATCGATTGTTCTATGGTGCCAAAACAAGCAGCAAGTTGGATATAGCGTACGCTTGACTCTAAGGCGACTGCTATGGCCTCAAGAACGCTAAACATCTTCTCGTATTGGTTAAACTGCCTAGCAGCAGTCCGCATCAGGTCCCCATGAGTATTCCACCACCAAGGTGGCTCATTATGTCTGAATCCAAGACATCTGAAATTCAGTGCTCAAAAACCCATTGAGCAAAGGCTATTTCCGGTTCTCTCAATATACGAGCCCCGGAGGTCAATCCTACCGGGGCTTGGTTTTCTTAGAACTTCATCAGGAATTGCGTCGAGGCCTCGACATCTGGGGTAAACAACCTGTCCTTGTCGTAGTAAGCCACCTGTTTGCGCAGCGCCTTTAACAGTTGCTCATTCTGGGGTGACAACTGCCTGTGGTTAACTTTCTTCTGCAGGTCCATCGCCTGGGCCACCTGCATCAGCTCAAAGCCATAGATGCGTGCCACACCATCCACCACCTTGCTGAGATTCTTGCCGGCCTGGAAGTAGTTGCTGAAGTTATCCTCAATGCCGCCTTGGTTGGCTATACCATAGAAGGACACGGGGTTGGCCGCATGGGCTATTTCGACAAACAGGGCGGTGAAACCATTTTGTAAAGTATAGAAAGCTTGCCCATTGGCATCATCAGGGTCGACTAGGGCTCTTGGTAAACCTGTGAAGTAAGGGTCAATCAACTTGATCTGGCGGTTGCTGGAGTATTTGCCCAACTGCGCCATGGCATTGATAAAGGCCTCGGTCTGGGACGCCAATTGGATAGTATCGAAGTTGGCAGAGGAGTTAACTGCTCCTGATACCGGCCCTTGGGTAAAATACTGTGCCACTTGTGGGGTATCGGCGTAACGTCCGGGTTTGGCATTGATGTAAACCGTAGGATTATCATCAGAGCTGTTGATCTGAATATTCACCAAGGTTTCCAACTGTTGCAGCTGCGACATGGCATGGGCCACAGGCCAGTGAGCACCGCGATAGGATAGCGCATCCTGCAACGGCCGCTTTTCGTCGCGCTGGAATAGATATCCACCCTCCAGATTGGCCAAAATCTCTTGACCTACTTTCTCGACATTAGGCATAGGTCTGGCCGCCAGGGTATGAGGCAACAGAGGGCTGATATTGCCGTTGATCCCTTCAAGGGCTGCAGCAATGAGTCTCGGAGAGAATTGGATGATCTGGCGGGCATCACCAATAGCATTGACTACCTGTGCCGTTGCCAGAGCATTATTGGACAGAATCGAGAGTGAATCCTTACCGAAAGGTACCAACGGCTTGATGCCGGCTTGTTTCATCGCTTTGGCGGCAGACATCCGCTGACCTTTGTAGAACACATCCCACTCGCCCATCATGGCGGCACCTATGTGTGAGGCCAGCAGAATATCACTCAGTCCCACAGAGCCATCTTCCGGCACAACGGGAATAATGTCTTCGTTGATAAACTCCTGGTAGATGCGGGCCACGTCCGGCTGTACACCAACATGTCCCGTGGCTATCTGATTCAAACGAATCGTCATCGCCATTTTCACGGTTTCCGGCGCTATGGGTTGGCCGCTGGCCGCCGAGTGGGTAAACAGCATGTTACGGTTAAAATCTTCCGATAGTTTGCGGGCTTCGGCACTCAAAGAACCGTCTTTGCCGAATACCGGGGTATCCTTGTTCTTGCCTACCCCAACGGTGAGTCCGTAGACCGGCGTGCCTTGACGGGCAGAATCTATCAGGAGTTCATGACTGGCATGAATTGTCTTTTGCGCTTCTTTGCTCAGAGCCGCGAATTCAACTCCGAAGTGCACCACTCGCTAAATTAGGCTGCCTTGCGTAATTCATTGAATACCGCAATAGGTTGCCTGAAGCCGAGGCACTTTCTCGGTCTGGCATTTAATGCCCGTTCAATCT
>Ga0209300_1000579_pt1 | contig 17930 bp, 16 predicted proteins | sample Shrwel_input2_RT_FD_187535 | JGI IMG/M metagenome (GOLD analysis project Ga0209300, IMG submission 187535) | Subsurface microbial communities from deep shales in Ohio, USA - Utica-3 well 1 S input2 RT (SPAdes) (version 2) ... | reverse complement strand
GGTAGATTATAATTATTAAATTAAGGAGATGAGCTTTGGATGGAAAAACTTAAAAAAATTGATCCAGAAATAGCAGCTATTATTGCAGAAGAAGAGAAGAGGCAGGCTCAAAATATTGAATTAATAGCGTCAGAAAATTTTGTTAGTTCTGCGGTTATGGAAGCAGCTGGTTCAGTCTTAACCAACAAATATGCAGAAGGTTATCCTCACAAAAGGTATTATGGGGGCTGTGAGGTAGTCGATAAAGCAGAAGAATTAGCTATTAAAAGGGCAAAAGAATTATTTGGTGCTGAACATGTTAATGTCCAGCCTCATTCTGGTTCACAGGCAAATCAGGCAGTTTATTTTTCTCAGGTTCCAAAAGGTGGAACCATTCTGGCAATGGATTTAACTCACGGAGGTCATTTAACTCATGGTAGTCCGGTTAATATGTCAGGTAAGTATTATAATTTTGTTCATTATGGGGTAACAAAAGAAAAAGAAATTATTGATTATGATGAAGTTAGAGCTTTGGCAGAGGAACATCAACCAGATTTGATTGTTGCTGGAGCCAGTGCTTATTCGAGAGTTATTAATTTTAAAACATTTAAGGATATTGCTGATTCTATTGGTGCTTTATTAATGGTAGATATGGCACATATTGCAGGTTTGGTAGCTGCTGGCTTACATCCAAATCCTGTTGAAGCAGCAGATTTTGTAACAACAACTACTCATAAAACTTTAAGAGGAACTAGAGGAGGTATGATTCTCAGCAAAGAAAAATATGCTAAAGAGATAGATAAGGCTATTTTCCCAGGACTGCAGGGGGGACCATTAATGCATATTATTGCAGCTAAGGCCGTTTCTTTTAAAGAAGCTCTTACAGATGAGTTTATGGAATATCAGCAGCAGATAATTGATAATGCTCAGACTCTAGCAGAAGAGTTAAAAAGTTATGGAATGAGGCTTGTCTCAGGTGGAACAGATAATCATATGATGCTGGTTGATTTAAATAACATGGAGATAACAGGTAAAGATGCAGAGGAAGCTTTAGATAAGGTGGGGATAACGGTTAATAAAAATACAATCCCTTTTGAAACCAAAAGTCCATTTGTAACAAGTGGAATCAGAATTGGAACTCCAGCTGTTACAACAAGAGGTATGAAAGAAAAAGATATGAAAAAGATAGCTGAGTTTATTTTTGAAGCTTTAAAAAATCTTGAAGATGAAGCAAAACTTAAAGAAATGAAAAAAGAGGTTCATGTATTTTCTGCTCAGTTTATGGAGTAGATAATATAAGTTAATATTTAATGGGCCGGGGAAACCCGGCCATTTTTTTAAGAATATAAGAAAAAGGTGATATTATGGATATTAAGATGATTGTTTTTGATTTAGATGGAACTTTACTTGATGTTGAACATCAGCTGCAGGAAAAAACTATTGAGGCAGTTAAGATGATAAGAGATAAGGGGATTAGAACTCTAGTTGCAACTGGAAGAATGTACTGTTCAGCTAAACCTCATACTGATGGTCTGGAGATCGTAGATCCTATAATAACTTATAATGGTGCTTTAGTTATCGATCCTAAAAATCAGCAGGAAATTTTTCATGAACCAATTCCTTTTGAGATTGCTAAAAAAATTACAAAAATGGTGGTCAAAAATGATTATCATCTGCAGTTGTATATTGATGATAAGTTATATGTAGCAGAGGAAAATAAATTTACTGATCGTTATGAAGCTATTTCAGGTATTAAAGCTAATGCAGTAGGCAGATTAGATGAATTCTTAACTACTGAACCGACAAAGATGCTGATAATTGAGGAAAATGAAGATAGACAGGTTGAAATTAATAATTTTTTAATAGAAAATTATGCCGATGAAGTTGAACTGTCTTCTTCTTATCCTTCCTTTATTGAAATAACAAAAAAGAATATGTCGAAAGCAGTACCAGTTAAAAAATTGGCTGCAGAGTTTAATATTAAACAGGAAGAAGTTATGGCCTTTGGAGATGGCTTAAATGACCTAAAAATGATTGAATGGGCAGGTAAAGGAATAGCTATGCAGAATGCTCATCCAGAACTGCTGGAACATGCTGATGATACAGCTCCCGATCATAATGAGCTGGGTATTGCCAGATATTTAAAACAGCATTTTAAATTAGATCTTGATCTGAATAATTAAAAATAACTGAGATTAGCTTTCAGAATTATGCATTTACAAGCTATTTATGTTATAATTAAAATTAATGGTATACTTTAATATATGATGTAATCTGGAGGGATTTATTTGGAAATTTTTTCGATTTTAAAATCTACATTTAAAGATTTTTATGAAGATTTATTTAAACTTGTGCTGTTGAGTGTAGCCTGGTTTGTTATCAGTTCTGTATTATTATTTGGTGTTTTTATTGGCTTAACAAGCGGTTGGTATTTAATTATTCTACTGCCACTGATTTTCCTGGGGCCGGTATTTTTAACATCACTTTATGGAGCTAATGAAATTTTAGAAGAAGGAAGAGCTGCGTTTAAATCACTCTTTGTTTATTTTAAAAATAATTTTTGGCGGGGCTTTTTAGTTTTTTTAATTTCAGTTATCTTATATGGTATATTTATAGTGGATTTGCGTTTCTTTTTATTAAAAGGACAGGAAAACATCTGGCTTTTAGCCTTTGCTTTTTTATTTGCCTATTTATTAATCTATTTTTCTATTTATCAGGCCTATTTATGGGGGCTTCTGATTATTCAGGGAGATCGACCACTTAAGGATATTTTAAAAAATGCAGTTATTCTCAGTCTGGACAATATTATGTTTTCACTGCTCTGGTTTCTGGCAATTTTCTTATTAACTGTAATTTTATTTGTAATTGGTATTGGGCTTCCGGCTGGATTTATAGGAATTATTGGTTTATTGATTATTCTGGGTACCAAAGAGATGCTTGCAAAATATTAAAATATAAATTTTTAAAAGGGTAATTAATTGAAAGGGGATATCAATGAAAGAATATTATTTAGGACTGGATATTGGTGGAACAAAAATTTTAACAGGTCTTGCAGATGGTGAAGGAAATATTATTACAAGATCTCGCAGAGCAACTGAAGCTGATCTTGGTGAAGAAAAAATAATAGAAAATATGTTAGCGACTATTGATGATGTACTAAAAAAAGCAGGAGCTACTGCAGATGAGGTTAAAACTCTAGGTATCGCAAGCCCTGGGCCGCTGGATTCTAAGAAGGGTATTATAATTGAAAATGCTAATTTATCCTGGAAAAATGTACCTTTAGTTGAGAAAATAGAATCAGCAACTGGGATTAAGACTCTCTTAAAAAATGATGCAAATGCTGCTGCTCTGGGTGAAAAATGGTTTGGTTCTGGTAAAAATGTTGAGAATATGGTGTACATAACTATTTCCACCGGTATTGGTGGTGGTGCAATTATTAATAAAAAGTTATTTTCTGGTGTTAATGATAATGCCTGTGAAATAGGACATACAGTAATTGATCCCAATGGCCCACTCTGTGGTTGTGGAAATCACGGTTGTCTGGAGGCTTTTGCTGCCGGAACATCTATTGCTAAGAGAGCCAGAGAAGCTGCTGCAGCAGGAAAGAGTAAAGAAATGTTAGAGCTGGCAGATAATATTATTGAAGATATAGATGCTGTTATCTGTGCCCAGGCTGCCTATCAGGGTGATCAGGTGGCAGAAGATATTTTCAAGAATGCCGGTTATCACCTTGGAATTGGTCTGGGAAATGTGATTAATACTTTTAATACAGAGATGATTGTTCTTGGTGGTGGGGTAATGAAGGCTTCAGATCTCTTTTTAGATGAAGCCATAAAAACTATGGAAGAGGTAGCACTTTCCGGGCCTTTAGAAATGGTGACAGTTAAAGAAGCTGAGCTTGGTTCTGATATTGGATTAATGGGCGCTATAGCAGTAGCAATGGAAGATAGGTTAGTAATAGATGATTGATGAAGATAAAGTATTAGTACTTGACATTTTCAACCGCTTTGATCTGGAAATCAAAGCCGGTCGTTCCGGTATCAAAAGAGAGGTTAAAGTAAGTGATATTAAAAGACCGGGGATTGAACTGGCCGGTTTCTGGAAGCACTTTGTACCTGAGCGGGTTAATTTAATCGGCAGAACTGAGCTTTCTTTTCTGCGTGGTCTTGATGAGCAGATCTTAAAGGAGAGAATTGAAGAATATGTAGACTATAATCCGGTCTGTATAATAGTTGCCAGGGGCGAAGAAATACCTGATTATTTGCTGAACAAAGCAAATAAAAAAGGGATTCCAGTTCTTTCAACAGGAATTTTCACAACCAGATTCAGCAGTATGCTTTTAAATTATCTGGAAGAAAAATTAGCCCCAGTTAAGGTCATTCATGGAGTGCTGGTAGATATTTATGGAATCGGTGTTTTGATCAGAGGTCAGAGTGGAATTGGTAAAAGTGAGACAGCTATAGAACTTGTTAAAAGAGGCCATCGTCTGGTTGCTGATGATATAATTGAAATCAAAAAAATAGGTGAGCTGCGTTTAAGTGGTAAAGCTCCAAATAATTCGCGCTATTTTCTGGAGATGCGGGGTATTGGTATAATTAATGTTAAAACTTTATTTGGAGCTGGAGCAGTAAAACATGATTCTCCAATTAATTTAACCATAAAATTAGAAAAATGGAAAGAAGGAGAAGAGTATGAAAGACTTGGTATTGACAGCCGTAAAACTGAGGTTATGGATTTAGAAATTGATGAAATTGTAATTCCTGTTAAACCAGGTCGAAATCTGGCTTTAGTTTTAGAAGTTGCAGCCATGAATTATAGAATGAAAACAATGGGTTATAATGCTGCAGTTGATTTTACAGAGAATATAATGAATAGATAGAGAATGTTTTTAGTAGAGGTGTAAAAATGGCTTTTAAAAAAAATAAAAATAAAAAGCAAAAACTAATAATAATATTTTTTATCTGTCTTTTTATTTTACCCGCAGCTGCCAATGCAGAAAATTATAGAGTGATTTTTAATCAACTCGATGGAGTTGGCGATGATTATGGTCCTGGAGATTATCAGTATCCTCAGAATCATATATTTCAAAATAAGGGCAATTTATTTGACCTCAAATCGATGACTATTTTTGAATCTGAAAATGAATACAAAATCAGATTTTCTTTTTCTAATTTAACTGACCCCTGGAACGCTGAATATGAATTTTCTCTACCGTTACTAGAATTGTATATTGACAATCATGAAGGTGGCAGTAATAAGCTTTTTTATGATGGGGCTAATGTTAGTTTTAACGATAATTTTTACTGGAATAAATTCATAAAAATAAGCGGTTGGTGGGTTAGATCCTTTAATCCTGACAGTAAAAAAGAAAATATATTAAATGTTAATGAAATTTCTCTCAATGATCCTGATTCAAATGGAAATCTTAGTTTAAGCAGAGTAGATAATAACATATTTTTAAAAGTGCCAAAAACTGAAGTTGATTCTCTGCAGAACAGTAAAATAATTATTATGGTGGGCAGTTTTGATCCGTTTGGCTATGATCATTTTCGTTCTTTATCAAAAACAAAAAGATACTGGAAGATTTATTCTGAGAATGATATCCCAAATTCAAGTTCTCCTAGAGTTCTTGATATTTTAGTTCCTGGTGGTCGAAGTCAAAAAGAAATTTTAAGCGGTGAACTACCCCAGCTGCCTTATCTAAACGTAAAGGGTGAGATATCTGCCCGTGTGCCAACACTTGTAGATTATTTAATGCCTATAAATAAAATTTCTTTAGCAATCCTTTTTCTTTACATATTAGTTTTGATATTTGTTGCTTTTAAATTTAATTACAGAAGATAATTATGAACTTTTAATGAGGTGAGATAATGACAGCAGAGCCTATGAAATATGCTCGAGAGATATTAAAAAAAGTATCCAGAAGTTTTGCTCTGACAATTCCAATGCTTGACGACGAAATTAAAGATGAAGTTCTTTTAACCTATCTTCAGGATAGAATTTTAGATAATTTTGAGGATGAAATCCATGTTTCTGATTTTAAGCTGCAGCAGGAGATGATGGATCGAGTCAGCAGAATATTTTCTACCGAGGAATATGACCGCAGCTCTGATTTTGCAATCATTAAAGAAAAGAGCAGCCTGATAGAAAAAGATTCACTACAGGAGTTAACTAGAAATATTGATTTAATATACAGAAGTTATCAGAGTTTTGATCCCAAAATCCAGGAGATTTCTCATAAATGGCTTGAGGAAATGAATCAGGGAATGCAGAAATATTTAATTAAAGAAGTTAAAACTTTTACAGAACTGGATGAATACTGTTATTATGCAGCCGGTACAGTTGGGGGGTTCTTAACTGAGACTATAATTTATAAATTTGAGATTGAAGAGCAGAATAAAAATGTTTTATTGGATAATTTTAATCAGGCAGGTTTGTTTCTGCAGAAGATAAATTTAATTAGAGATATTAGAGAAGATTTAGAGAGCAGAGACAAGCATTATTGGCCTTTAAAAGATTTAGAAATAAGCGAAACTGAACTTGCTGATCCAGAATGTGAGGAGCAGGCACTTACTGCTCTGGCCGAAATGCTTAATGACTTAAAATCTCATATTCCAGCCCTTAAAAAATATTATCAGGCCTTACCGGATGAACTAAAGGGATACAAAAAGTTTTTTGCTGTCAATAATGCACTGGGACTGGCAACAATGAAAAAGCTTAAAGATAATTCGGATGTATTTTATGGCAGCAAGCCGGTCAAAACTTCGAAATTAACTTTTTTAAATATTATGAGTTCACCGGAGAAATATTTTTTGAATCACAGCATATAGGAAAAAATTGAGAGTTGAACTCTATTTGTTTTTAGGGAGGAGAATAATTTTATATGGATTTTTTACTTATTACAGGAATGTCTGGAGCAGGTAAATCTCTGGCCTTAAACTATTTTGAAGATAGAGGTTATTTTTGTGTAGATAATTTGCCACCAGCTTTAATTTCAAAGTTTGCAAAATTATGTCTGCAGTCAGATTTGGATAAAATTGCTCTTGTCAGCGATATCAGAGGTCGGGAGTTTTTTAATGAACTTTTTACGGAACTCGCAAATATAGAAAAAATGAATTTGAATTATAATATACTTTTTCTTGAGGCTTCCGATGATGTTCTAATTAGAAGATATAAGGAAACTAGAAGGCGTCATCCACTGGATAAAGAAGGAAGAATTTTAGATGCTATTGAGAGAGAAAGGAAACTTTTAGAAGAACTTCGGGGTAGAGCAACTAAAATAATCGATACAGGAGAATTAAAAATATCAGAACTGCAGGAAGAACTTAATCAATTATTTTTAGCTGAGGAAGATAAGAATTTACTGCACTTGAGTCTGATTTCATTTGGCTTTAAATATGGTACTCCCAGAGATGCTGACTTAGTAATGGATGTTCGTTTTTTACCCAATCCATATTATGTTGAATCTTTAAGGGAAAAAACAGGAAATGATCAGGAAGTACAGGATTATGTTTTGAAATGGCCATTAACTAATAAATTTTATGATAAATTTTTCGATTTAATTGAATTTTTACTGCCTGAATATAAAAAGGAAGGTAAAAGTCATTTGTCGATTGCTATTGGATGTACTGGTGGTAAACACCGCTCAATTACTACAGTTATTAAGCTGGCAGAATTTTTGAGAGATAAAGATTTTAATATTAATATTGAGCATCGAGATATTGAAAAATAGAGGAAGTGTAATTATGAACCTACCAAAATGGTTTTTTCCTGGTTTAGGTGTTAAGCGGTGGTTTTTAGTTATAATATTTGCTTTTATCTTAATTAGTATTGGTATTACACCATTATTTGGTTTTGATCTCAGCATATATGTCTTAAATCAACTGCTGCTGATGCTAAATGATTTATTTGGTCAGCGTGCTAAATTTGTGCTTAAACTAACTTCTTTTTTTATGATTTTGGGTGGAATAATTTTAACTTATTATTCACTATTAAAGATAAGATCAGAGTTTAATACTCATATTACACCAAATGGAGAAATACTTGATTTATTATATGAAAAAAGAAGATCAAACAAAGGACCAGAAATAGTTGCTTTTGGTGGTGGAACCGGACTTTCAAATATCCTGCGGGGATTAAAAACAAATAGTGATAATCTAACAGCAGTCGTCACAGTTGCAGATGATGGTGGCAGCTCTGGTAGGTTAAGAGATGAAATGGGTATTTTGCCTCCTGGAGATATTCGCAGCTGTCTGGCTGCACTTGCTGATAGAGAACCTCTAATGGAAAAACTTTTTCAGCACCGTTTTGAATCAGAAGGAGGTTTAGAGGGCCACAGTTTTGGTAATTTATATATTGCGGCCATGACTGAAGTTCTGGGTGATTTTGAAGAAGCTGTTAGAGCTTCTAGTAAAGTTTTAGCAATCAGAGGTAAGGTTTTACCAGCAACAAATGAGGATATAAAACTGGGAGCAGTTTATAATGATCAGGAAGAAAGAATGGGCGAATCTGCTATTCCAGTTCATGACAAAGAAATAAATAAAGTTTTCTTATATCCGGAAAATGCTAGTACAACTCCGGAAGTTCGTGCTTCTATAAAAAAAGCAGATGTGATTATTATTGGTCCCGGCAGCCTTTATACCAGTATTTTACCTAATCTACTGGTTAAAGGAATAGCAGCTGAGATTAAAAAGAGTGATGCTCTAAAATTATATATCTGCAATGTTATGACCCAGCCTGGTGAAACTGATAATTATACTGCGGCCGATCATGCAGAAGCAATTATTGATCACTGCGGCAGTGGAGTCTTTGATTATATTGTTGTAAATAATCAGCAGGGAACTAAAGAGCTGCGCCAGAAATATGAGGCTGAAGGAGCTTATTCAGTTCAAATAGATCATCAGCGTTTACAGGAGCTGGATGTTAAAATAATTGAAGCAGATCTTTTAAAAAAAGACAGCTATTTACGTCATGATCCTCAGGCACTGGCAGAACTAATTTATGATTTGAATAAAAAATATAACTAAATAGATTAAAAATTTAAAAACGTTGTTTGAATTTAAACAATAATTATAGATTTTAAAGGTGATAAAAATGTCTTTTACTGATCAGGTTAAAGAAGAATTAACACATAAAGATAAATATGATTACTCAGAACAGCTGGCTGAACTTGCAGCTTTAATTAGAATAGAAGGTTCAATCCAGATTTCTAATAAGCATCTGGCTGTTAAAGTAACACTTTATCATGGGAATCTGGCCCGCAGAATTTATTCCTTAATTAAAGAACGTTTTGGTTTCAGTATTGAAATTAGGGTTAGGCAGGATAGAAGATTTAATTTAAACCACAGTTATGATATTATTGTAACTCCTCAGCCGGGTGTCAGAGAATTTCTGCTGGAACTTGGATTTTTAACTCCGGCTAATAATCTGGTTTTTCATATTAAAAAGGAATATTTAGATTCTCGTAAATTATCTCAGGCATATTTGCGAGGCTTATTTTTAGGTGGAGGCTCAGTTAATAGCCCCCAGAGTGAATATCACTTAGAATTCCGCTGTGAGCGGGAGAGTGTAGCAGAGGGTTTAAAAATTTTACTGAATAAATTTGATTTAGTAGCTCATCAAACTGAGCATAAAGGATATTATGTAATTTATTTTAAAAGTTATGCTGAGGTTGTGAAGGTTTTAAATGTTATCGGCGCTCATCAGGCAATGCTGAAGATGGAAAATGATCATATTGTAAAAGAACTAAAAAATGATGTTAACCGACGGGTTAATTTTGAGACTGCAAATTTAGAAAAATCTGTTTCAGCTGCTATGGATCAGCTGGAATATATAGATATCATTGAAAGAGAAGAAGGGCTGGAGTTCTTAAGCTCTGGCCTGCAGGAGATGGCTAAAGTAAGGCGAGAAAACCCCTATGCCTCCTTAAAAGAATTGGGTGAGATTATTGACCTCAGCAAATCAGGAGTAAATCACCGTTTGCGAAGAATTAAGAAAATTGCTCAAAATTTAACTTGAAATTATTTCAAAAGATGATATAATTAAATTGGAAGTTAAAAAAGAATATTAAACTTGCTGCTGATTTAAATATCAGCTTTGTTTTTGGCTGCATCGGGACAATTTTGTTCCATTTGGACAAAAACGTTCCAGCTCGGAGGTTAAACATGAATAAATTGTTTAAAATTCAGCAGAAAATTGTACCAGAAATTGTAAATACAGCCCAACAAAGATATAACATTTTACGTGGTATCTATTATAATCAGCCTATTGGTAGACGGGCTCTGGCGAGAATTCTAGGTCTCAGTGAAAGAACAATTCGTAATGACCTTGAGTTTTTTGAAAAAAATGCCTTTATTATTATTACCCCAGCAGGTACTCAGATAACTAGAATTGGAGAGAAATTTTTGATAGAATTAGATGAGTACATTAAAGAGCTAAGAGATATTAGCTATTTAGAAAATAGATTGGAAAATATTCTGGGGATAGAAAAAGTAAAACTGGTTAACGGAGCTGTTCCAGCCGGAGATTTAAAGGCAGAAATTGGCCGCATGGCTTCTCAACTTTTACAGAAAGAAATTAAAAATGGTGATATACTTGCTGTAACAGGCGGAACTACTTTAGCCCAGGTAGCATCTGAGATGAGCTACAGCACTGAATTCAGGGATGTAACTGTAGTACCCGGTAGAGGTGGATTGGGTGAGGATGTAGAAATTCAGGCCAATACAATTGCTGCTAAGATTGCAAAAAAACTTGGGGGCAGCTATCATCTGCTGCATATTCCGGACAATATGGCTGAAGAAAATATTTATCATATAACAAAAGAACCAACAATTAAGAAAACTTTAGAAATTTTAAAAAGGGCCAACATTTTAATTCACGGAGTAGGAACTGCTGAAGATATGGCAGGCCGACGAGGGATGGATAAAAAAGGAATCAGAGATCTCCTCAATGCGGGAGCAGTTGGAGAAGCTTTTGGTTTTTATTTCAACTCTCAGGGTGAAATAATCTACTCTACTACAAGTGTTGGTTTGAATCTGGAAGACCTACAGGCGATTAATAAAGTGATCGTTGTTGCAGGGGGAGAAAATAAGGCAGAAGCTATTATTTCTGCAGTTTCTTCTAAATACCAGGATATTTTAATTACTGATGAAATTACAGCCCGAAAAATTATCTCTCTTAAAGGAGGTGAGGCCAAAGATAGGCTGGCAAACTAAAATCAGCAGGTTATAAACTTTCAAAACTTTTAAGTCTTTGTTTAGTAAATTAATTTGTAAATGATTCATCATATTATAAGGAGGAATAAAATAATGACAAAAAGAGTAGCAATTAATGGATTTGGACGTATTGGTAGAGGTTACTTAAGATTAGTAGAAAAAAGAGGCGAAGACATTGAAATCGTAGCAATTAACGATTTAGTAGATGTTGAAAACTTAGTTTACTTATTAAAGTATGATTCTGTACATGGCCGTTTTGATGGTACAGTAGAAGTAGAAGATGGTAACTTAGTAGTTAATGGTAAAATAATTAAAGTATCTGCCATTAAAGATCCTAAAGAATTACCCTGGGGCGAATATGACATTGATGTTGTAATTGAGTCAACTGGTGTATTCCGCAAAAAAGATCAGTTAATGCAGCATATTGAAGCTGGTGCCAAGAAAGTGCTTTTAACTGTACCTGCTAAAGATAAAATTGATAACACTATTGTACTTGGTGTTAATGATGATGATCTCTCCGATGATGACTTAATTGTTTCCAATGCATCATGTACAACAAACTGTCTGGCACCTTTAGCTAAGGCATTAAATGATGAGTTTGGAATTGAAAAAGGCCTAATCACTACAATTCACGCTTATACTACAAGCCAGGCTATTTTAGATATGCCAGCAGGCAAAACAAGAAGAGGGAGAGCTGCTGCTGAGAATATTATTCCTACAACTACAGGTGCTGCTATTGCAACAACTAAAGTACTGCCGGAGTTAGATGGTAAAATAGATGGTATGGCTATTCGTGTTCCAGTACCTGATGGATCCTGTGTAGATGGAGTATTTACTTTAGAAAAAGATGTAACAGTTGAAGAAGTAAATGCAATGTTTAAAGAAAAAGCAGAAGGCGACATGAAGGGTATTATTGGTTATACAGAAGACGAATTAGTTTCCAGAGATATTATGGGACAGTTCGAATCTTCTATGATTGATGCGCAGTCAACTATGGTTATTAACGGCAACATGGTTAAAGTTATCTCCTGGTATGACAATGAGTTAAGTTACACAAATAGAGTTGTAGACTTAACATTAAAGCTGTAATTTAAATATAAAAACAATTTCAGGGTCTGGCTTTTTGCCTGCCCTGAAATTTTCTCAATAAAATTTTTTGCCTTATTTTAAATATAGATTGTTGAAATAACAACGTTTAGACGCAAAATCAATTAAAAAGATTTTACAGTACTCTAATTAATATGGAGGTATTAAAAATGAAAAAAACACTTAAAGATATGGATTTCAAAGGAAAGAAAGTCTTAGTTCGAGTAGATTTTAATGTTCCTCTTAAAGATGGAGTTGTTGGTGATAAAACAAGAATCAAAGCTGCTCTGCCAACAATTGAGTATTTAATTAAAGAAGATGCAAAAGTTATTCTTATTTCTCACTTAGGTCGTCCTGGTGGAAAACCTAAAGATGACTTAAGAATGGATCCAGTTGCTAAAGAACTGGCTAATTTATTAAACAAAGAAGTTAAAAAAGCTGATGACTGTATCGGTGAAGAAGTTAAAAAAGCTATAGACAGTATGGAAAATGGAGAGGTAATGCTATTAGAAAACAGTCGCTTCCACGCTGGGGAAAAGAAAAATGATCCAGAATTTGCAAAAGAATTAGCTTCCCTTGCTGATCTTTATGTAAATGATGCTTTTGGTGCTGCTCATAGAGCCCATGCAACAACAGTTGGGGTTACAGAATATTTGCCTTCTGCTGCAGGATTCTTAATGCAGAGAGAATTAAATGCCTTAGGTGAAGTTATGGAAAATCCTGAAAGTCCTTTTGTGGCAATTATGGGTGGAGCTAAGGTTTCTGATAAAATTGATGTAATCAAAAATTTAATTAATAAAGTAGATAAATTAATCGTTGCTGGAGGAATTGCAAATACTTTCTTACTGGCAAAGGGTTATGAAGTTGGAGATTCCTTAGTTGAGGCTGATAAAGTTGAGCTGGCTAAAGAATTAATGAAAGAAGCTGAAGAAAAGGGAGTAGATATTGTACTACCGATTGATGTTGTAATTGCTGATGATTTTTCAAATGATGCAAATACACAAATTGTAGCTGCAGATGAAATTCCAGCAGGCTGGCAGGTTCTTGACTGTGGAGGCCCTCAGAGTTTAGAAAACTACAAAGGAATTATTAAAACTGCTAAGACAGTTATCTGGAATGGACCATTAGGAGTATTTGAAATGGAGAAATTTGCTCATGGTACTGTTGAATTAGCAAAGGCTTTAGCTGAATCAGATGCACATTCAGTAATCGGTGGTGGAGATTCTGCTGCTGCAATTAACCAGGCAGGTGTTGCTGATAAGATGAGCCATATTTCTACTGGTGGTGGAGCTTCTTTGATGTTTTTTGAAGGTAAAGAACTTCCTGGTGTAGCCGCACTTGACGATGTTGAGTAATTTATAGGAAATAAGCTGAAGTTATTATTAGAGGTCTAAGAATTAATTATTAAAAAATTCTAATCATAAACACTGCCCGAAGGTGGTGTTTGAGGAGGAATATTAATGCGTAAACCATTTATTTGTGGAAACTGGAAAATGAATAAAAATGTAGAAGAAGCTGGAGCAATGATTACAGCTTTAAAAGATAAAGTTGAAGGCGTAGATAATGTAGAAATGGGTATCTGCCCAACAGCTCTCTGTTTAACAACAGTTAAAGAAGCTGCTCAGGGCAGTGATCTTGTGACTGGTGCTGAAAATATTTACTGGAAGGACTCTGGGGCTTATACTGGAGAAATTTCTGCTAAGATGCTGGCTGACAGTGAGATCGAATATACTATTATTGGGCACTCTGAAAGAAGAGAAATTTTTGGCGAAAGTGACTATGAGGTAAACAAAAAAGTATTATCTGCACTCTCACATGGTGTGAAGCCAATCATCTGTGTAGGAGAAACTTTAGAAGAAAGAAAAGCTGATCAAATAGAAGCAAAGGTTAACTTCCAGGTTGATTCTGCTCTGGCAGGATTAAGTGAAGAAGAAGCTGCAGATGTAGTAATTGCTTATGAACCAATCTGGGCAATTGGTACTGGAGAGACTGCTTCTGCTGAGGAAGCTAATCGTGTAATTGGAATTATCAGAGATAAGATTAGAAAAGAATATCCTATTGCCGCTGATAAGATTAGAATTCAATATGGCGGCAGTGTTAAACCACATAATGTAGAAGAAATTATGGCTCAGTCAGAGATCGATGGTGCTTTAGTTGGTGGAGCCAGCTTAGAAGCAGGTTCTTTTTCTGAAATTATTTTAAAAACTGCCGAAATCTATAAGTAAATAAGTTAGTTATAAGGAGGATTATTATGGCAAGACCTAAACCACTGGCCCTGATTATTGCAGATGGGCTGGGAATAAATAAAAATGCAGAAGGAAATGCTGTCTACCAGGCAGATACTCCTTTCTTAGATAAATTGAACAAAGAGTATCCACATTCAATTTTAAAACCATCTGGAGAGGCTGTTGGCCTACCGGAAGGTCAAATGGGTAACTCTGAAGTTGGCCACTTAAATATAGGTGCCGGCCGCATAGTTTATCAGGATTTTACAAGAATAAATAAAGCTGTTGAAGAGAAACACTTACTGGAAAATGAAGTTCTGAAAAAAGCAGTAGAGCATGCCAAAAATAATGATGGTGCTCTGCATTTAATCGGACTTTTATCTGATGGTGGGGTGCACAGCCACATCAAACATCTCTTTGGTTTAATTGAGATGGCTGATCGAGCCGGCTTAGAAAAAGTATATATACACCCGATTCTAGATGGTAGAGATACTCCACCTTCCAGTGGGACAGGGTATTTAAAAGAACTGCAGGAAGAGTTAAATAAAGTTGGAACTGGTAAAATTGCAACTGTCAGCGGCCGTTATTATACAATGGATCGTGATAACCGCTGGGATAGAACTAAAAAAGCCTATGATATGTTAGTTCTCGGAGAAGGAAATAAAGCTGAAGATGCAGTTGAAGCTGTAGATGCATCTTATGCAGAAGATGTGGAAGATGAGTTTGTTGTGCCAACAGTTATCACCGAAAATGGAGAGCCTGTAGGTCCAATGAATGATCACGACTCAGTAATTTTCTTTAACTTCAGAGCTGATAGAGCACGTCAGATCACTGAGGCTTTAACTATTGATGGTTTTGATGATTTTGAACGGGAACCAGAACATCCCGAAGATTTATATTATGTTACCATGACAGAGTATGATGAAGACTTCGATTTACCCGTTGCTTTTGAACCGGTAGAGATCGAAGATGGTCTGGGTGAGGTTTTAAGCCGAGAAGGTTTAAAACAGCTGCGGATTGCTGAAACTGAAAAATATGCTCATGTTACTTTCTTCTTTAATGGTGGAGTTGAAGAGCCTAATGAAGGGGAAGATCGATTTTTAATTCCTTCACCGCAGGTTGCAACTTATGAGATGAAGCCGGAGATGAGTGCTTATGAGGTAACTGATAAGCTCTTAGAAAAAATTGAAGCAGAAGAATACGATGTAATTATCTTGAACTATGCCAATATTGATATGGTGGGGCATACCGGATTTATGGAGGCAGCTATTAAAGCTGTAGAAACTGTAGATGACTGCCTCTCTAAAATAGTTCCCGCTATTTTAGATAAAGGCGGACAGGCTTTAATCACAGCTGACCACGGTAATGGAGAAAAGATGAAAGACGAAGATGGTTCTCCCTTTACAGCTCATACATCCAATATCGTTCCCCTCTATTATGTAGGTGGACCGAAGAATAAAGGTATAGCTTCTGGTAAATTAGCTGACTTAGCTCCGACAATGTTAGAGATTTTGGGAATTGAACAACCAGAAAAAATGACGGGAGAATCACTAATCATAGATAATAAGTAAATTTAATAAATCAAAGTTAGCTCAAGCTTAATCTACTAAGAAATTAAAATTATTAATAAGCAGAGACTGTTTCGACTGTCTCTGCTAAAATATAAATTAAAAATAGTTTTACTGTAAAATTATAAGGAGGTCAATTAATAATGTTGAACACAACAATTGTAGATGTTTATGCAAGAGAAATTTTAGATTCACGAGGTAATCCAACTGTAGAGGTAGAAGTAGTATTAGAAGACGGTGTAATGGGTAGAGCTGCTGTTCCTTCTGGAGCTTCAACAGGTCAACATGAAGCTGTAGAATTAAGAGATGGTGGCGACCGTTACATGGGTAAAGGTGTACTTGATGCTGTTGAAAATGTAAATGAAGTTATTGCACCTGAACTTATTGGTTTTGATGTCAGAGAGCAGATTGATATTGATAACCTGATGCGCGAATTAGATGGCACTGACAATAAAGGTAAATTAGGTGCCAACGCAATCTTAGGTGTATCAATGGCAGTTGCTAAAGCAGCAGCAGAAGCTACAGGTACATTCCTCTATAACTATATTGGTGGCATGAATGCTAAAACTCTTCCTGTACCAATGATGAACATTTTAAATGGTGGAGAACATGCTGATAATAACGTAGACCTACAGGAATTTATGATTATGCCTGTTGGTGCAGTAAGCTTCCGTGAAGCTCTGCAGATGGGTGCAGAAGTTTATCACAACTTAAAGAAAGTTCTGCAGGAAAAAGAATTAGGTACCGGTGTTGGTGATGAAGGTGGATTTGCACCTGATTTAGGATCCAATGAAGAAGCTCTGCAGGTAATTGTAGAAGCTATTAAAAAAGCAGGTTATGAACCAGGTGATGATTTCTATATTGCACTTGATCCAGCAGCAACAGAGTTTTATAAAGATGGTAAATATGTACTTGCTGGCGAAGGTGTAGAATATACTTCTGAAGAAATGATTGACTTCTATGCAGACTTAATTGACAAGTATCCAATTATTTCAATTGAAGATGGCCTGGCTGAAGATGACTGGGAAGGTTTTGCTAAGATGACTGCCAGACTGGGTGACCGTCTGCAGATTGTTGGAGATGATCTCTTTGTTACTAATGTAGAAAGATTAAGCAGAGGTATTGAGGAAGATTCTGCTAACTCAATCTTAATTAAGGTTAACCAGATTGGTTCCTTAACTGAGACTTTAGATACTATTAAGATGGCTGCAAGAGCAGGATTTACTTCTGTAGTATCTCACCGCTCTGGTGAAACAGAAGATGTAACAATTGCTGATCTTGTTGTAGCAATGAATACAGGCCAGATTAAAACTGGTGCACCTGCACGTTCCGAAAGAGTTGCTAAGTATAATCAGCTTCTAAGAATCGAAGAAGCTCTTGGAGATGCAGCTCAGTATGCAGGTAAAGAAGCATTTTTTAACCTTAAGTAAATTTTGTTTATTAAAAGAATAGTAATTATTCAAAGGACTGGGTAGAGTTTATTCTCTGTCTGGTCCTTTTTTTGAATTATATCTATAGAAACTGTTATCCGAGCATAGGAAAAAGATTTTTCTCTGTCTAAGATATTGTTTTTTTATGATTAATATGTTAAAATTAATATTGTGTTGAAATATGGATATCTAGTATTATTTTACTTAACTTACTGGAGGTGAGATTTAGATGTTTGTACTTAAGGTTTTACATTTTATTATCGCGATTGCAGTAATTGTTGGTGTTTTACTTCAGTCTGGTAAAAGTGCTGGTCTATCTGGAGCAATTGATGGTGGTGCCACAACTTTTTTTGGTAAGTCTGGAAGGAAAATGGAAGATAAAATAAGTAAGGCAACAACTGTTGCAGCAGTATTATTTATGATTAATTC
>Ga0209300_1000576_pt1 | contig 18003 bp, 12 predicted proteins | sample Shrwel_input2_RT_FD_187535 | JGI IMG/M metagenome (GOLD analysis project Ga0209300, IMG submission 187535) | Subsurface microbial communities from deep shales in Ohio, USA - Utica-3 well 1 S input2 RT (SPAdes) (version 2) ... | reverse complement strand
GTTGAAGATACGCTCGCGGACGAAGGCATCGAAGCTGGTGTAGGTGTCGGTCAGGGTATGGATATGCAGGCTCTGCAGGTCACTCATGATATAGAGGCTGACCACTTCGGGGCAGGCAGACAGCTCGTCTGCCACCTGCTGAAGCGCGGCGGGCGCCACCCTCAGGTCCACGAAGGTAGAGATGGCCTTGCCGAGCTTCTCTGGATTGACCACTGCGGTGAACTGCTCGATGACACCTTCCTCGACCAGGGCGTTAACCCGAGTGCGGGCGTGCGCTCGGGAGACGCCCAACTGGCGAGCGATATCGGCATAGGACATGCGCCCATCCTTGATCAGCAGGTTCAGCAGTTCAGTATCGGTCGTGTTCATTGACTAGGGCCTTTGCTGGCGTGGGTCTCGATGGTGCTTATCCAAAGGGCATCCTCGCCTATCATGCGATCGACCACCATCTCCGGGCGCCACTACAAGCCCTGGCATCCCATTGGCGACACCTGGTGATGCGAGGGCGACGGGAACTGCCGTCAGCGGTATGCCGGTTGGATGCCATGGATATGTCGGGGTCGCCGGCAGACAAGTTGGCAAGCCTGGTGGTAGCGCAAAATTCAGCCAAGGCTTCACGGCCTCATATCCTCATGCATGGGGCACCATCGAGGCGCCTGTCGGCACGTCCAAGCGAGAAACCATTATGATGTCAGACTTTCTCAATCCGGTAACCACGCAGACGTGGGTCAACGGGCGCCATCAGGTGCGCTGCGTGAAGGTCATCCAGGAGACCTGGGACGTGCGCACCTTCTGTTTCATGGCCGAGCAGCCGGTGCTGTACTTCTTCAAGCCGGGACAGTTCGTGACCCTGGAGCTCGAGATCGACGGCGAGCAGGTGATGCGTTCTTACACCATCTCGAGCTCCCCCTCGGTGCCCTACAGCTTCTCGATCAGCGTCAAGAGGCTGCCGGGTGGCGTAGTCTCCAACTGGTTACACGACAACCTGAAGGCCGGCGATGAGCTGGCGGTGCATGGGCCGGTTGGTAACTTCAATATCATCGATCATGCCGCCGACAAGGTGCTGATGCTCTCCGGTGGGGTCGGAATCACGCCGCTGATGTCGATGACCCGCTGGCTGTTTGATACCAATGCCTCGGTGGACCTGGCCTTCGTGCACAGTGCCCGCTCGCCGAAGGACATCATCTTCCACCGCGAGTTGGCGCACATCTTCTCGCGGATTCCCGAATTCAAGTTGCATATCGTCTGTGAGCGCAGCGACGAACTCTGCGAGGCCTGGGCGGGCTTTCGCGGTTACCTGAGCCAAGAAATGCTCGAGCTGATGGCGCCGGATTTCATGGAGCGTGAGATCTTCTGCTGCGGCCCCACTCCTTACATGAACGCGGTCAAGCGTATCCTGCGCGACAACGGCTTCGACATGAGCCGCTATCATGAGGAGTCCTTCGGCGCCACGCCGCTGGACGTTCAGGAAGATGTGCTGGAACTGGCCGAGCAGGCCGAGGCGCAGGCCGAAGAGCTCGACGTCGCCGACATGTACAGCGTCGAGTTCAGCGCCACCGGCAAGAGCGTGCGAGTGCAGCCCGGCGAAACGGTGCATGCGGCTGCCGCCAAGCTTGGCCTGCATATTCCCAAGGCCTGCGGCATGGGCATCTGCGGTACCTGCCGGGTGCCGCTTAGCTCAGGGCAGGTCGAGATGGACCACAACGGCGGCATCACCGACGAGGACGTCGCCGAGGGCTATATTCTCTCCTGTTGCAGCAAGCCCACCGGCAACGTCGTCGTCGACTTCTGAGGTGGGCTGCCGCTACCCCACGACTGAATGCCTGGCACCGGAATGCTCGGTCGGTGCCTTCAGGTCGGGCTTTCAGGGTGTGTCAGGCAGCAGGCGGAAAAGCCCGCCATTGGGTTGGTCATTGAGCAGGTAGATCAGCCCGTCCGGCCCCTGGCGCACGTCGCGGATGCGTCCGATCTGGCCGTCGAGCAGCACCTCGGCGCGAGACACCTTGCCGTTGTCGATCGTCAGCCGCGTCAGCGTTTCGCTGCTAAGGCCCCCTGCCAGCAGGTCCCCTTGCCAGCCCGGAAATTGCGGGCTATCCACCCAGGCGAGTCCCGATGGGGCATAGCGCCCGTCGAACACATAGGCGGGGTCGCGCATGCCCGGTGCATGATCGCGACCAATCGGCAGGTTGGTCGCATAGTCCCGCCCCAGCGTCACCTCCGGCCAGCCGTAGTTCACCCCCGCCTCGATGCGGTTGATCTCATCGCCGGTACGCGGCCCATGCTCGCTTGTCCACACGGTGCCGTTGCTCGTCACCGTCATGCCCTGGATATTGCGATTGCCCTGGCTATAGAGTTCGGCGGCCATTCCCGGCTCATCGACGAAAGGGTTGTCGGCAGGCGCCTCGCCGGTTGGTGTCAGTCGCAGCACGCTGCCGGCATGATCGGCGCCGTCCTGTGCCCGTTCGCCCTGGCCCCGGTCGCCGATGCTCAACAGCAGCGTGGTATCGGCAAGCCAGGCCAGGCGCCCACTGTAGTGGTGGTTAGGCATCGAGAAACGGTTTTGCGCAAACATCGTCTCTACGCCCTCGAGTCGAGGGCCGCCGGGGGCATCCAGGGCCAATCGCGCCCGGGCAACTGCGGTGCCGCTGCCATCGGGGCCGGCCTTGGCGTAGCTGAAGTAGAGCCAGTCATGCTCGCCGTCGTTGCCGTTGACGCTATTTCCGAAGTCCGGGTACAGGGCCAAATCCAAGAGCCCACCCTGGCCGCGGGCAACCACGCGAGGTAGCCCCTCGATGTGCGTGATGGTGCCGTCGGGCTCGATCAGTGCCAACCGCCCCGGTCGCTCACTGACCAGAAAACGGCCATCGGGCAAAAAGGCCAGCGACCAGGGGCGCTCGAGGCCTTCGGCCAAGTGCTCGAGTCGGAGCGTATGCGGGGTGCCGGGCAGTTCCTCGGCGATGGTCGTCGCCCCCTGGGTCGATAGCGATGACAGTAAGGCGGCTGCCAGCAGCGTTGCGGGTAGCCGCGTCGATAGTCGCGAGTAGGCGGCGTGCCATATCGGTCGTTGCATGGGCAGAACTCCCTTCCTCGGTATGAGCTTTTTCACCCTAGCAGGCCTCTCCGCTATTGGCGCGACAGCCTATGCTTGATAGGCGCCGAATAGCTCAAATGCCGCGTTGAACCTGGCGCTCATCAGGTAATTTGAATGATCAAATAAAATAGATGATAATCCTCTGCCTTGAATTCGATAACGCTGTGGAATAATAAAGGATCATGCCCATGACGATGCATTCGCGACGCACTTGGCTGGCGGCAGGACTGGCGCTTGGACTTGCTGGTCCCGCCCAGGCCGACGTCAGCCTGACCCGGGGCGCTACCTCGATTCCTGACGGGGAGGCCACCGCCGACGAAGACCTGACCATCGCCAACGAACATCTGGCCTTTGCCCTGGCGGTAGAGTCCCGCCCGCCTTGGGGTGTGCCTCGCGGCACCCTCGTGGATTTGGCGGCGGTCAAGGACGGTGAGTTGGATCTGGATCGCGTCGCCTTTGCTGACTTCATTCCCAACAACTGGTCGGCCTGGCCGAACAGCGAGAAGGAGGTCACGGTTCTAGAGGACAGCCCCGAGAGAGCCGTGGTCCAGGTGCGCCGTAACTGGGGCGATGCCTGGGTGATCACCACCTACACGCTCGAGGCCGGCAGCGACCGCATCGAGCTTGAGACCGAGCTCGAGAACGCCGGCGACGAAGCCCTGACGGCCATCCGTTCCGGCTTCACCCTGTGGCCAGACACCGGCTTCCTGTTTGGCGTGCCGGGCCTTGGCGATGCCAAGGAAACCGTCGCCGACGAGGCGCTGACCGATCGCATGGTCGCCTATGACCGGGATTGGGTGATCGCGCTGCATGCGCCGTATTTCGACCGCGTCAACTATGAAGGCCAGGACATGTACCTTGAGCATAGTCTGGCGCCGGGCGAAAGCCGCACCTTCAAAGGTGCGCTGCAGGTGGTGCCTACAGGCGATTTGGCGCCAGTGGTGGCCAACGAGATCGAACGCAAGGATCAGGACGCTGGCCGGATCAGCGGCACCCTGAGCAACGATGACGGAGAGGCCCCGCAGGATGGCCTGGTGATGGTCGAGAAGCAGGGCCACCCCTATGCCTGGACCCTGGCTGAAGACGGCCAGTTCGCGATGGACCTGCCGACGGGTGACTACCAGGTCTATGCCACCGGGCTTGGCCATGCCAACAGCGAGCCCCGCGATATCAGCGTGACCGCCGACGGCGAGCAGACCTTGACCTTCGAGGGGCTAAAGGGCCCGGGCACCCTGAAGTTGGATATCGTCGAGACCGGCAGCGGTGTGGCACGGGATGCCCGCCTGACCATCCTCGAGGGCCAGCAGCCGCCGGTGGAGTTCCTCGGCAAGCAGACCTTCTTCACCTCGCTGGACCCGGCCGGCAGTGCCGAGCTGTCGCTGGCGCTGGGCGAGTACCGCCTGGCCGTGAACGCCGGTGCGGGCTTCACGGCCGAGGGCGAGACCCTCGACGTGAGCCTTGATTCCGGTGAGCAGGTGTCGCGTACCATCGAGATCGATCGCCTGGCCGAGCCCAACGACCGTGGCTGGTATGGCGCCGACTTGCACCACCATGCCAACGTGCTCGAGGGCACCACACCCCCCGAGACGGTAGTCAGCGCCCAGCTCGCTACCGACCTAGATCTGACCTTCGTCAGCGACCATGACTCGACGGCCAATCACCAGCGCTTCCAGGCGCTCTCCGATAGCCGCGGCGTGCCCTTCATTCCGTCGATCGAAATATCGCCGTCCTGGGGCCACATGAATCCCTTCCCCATTGCCCTGGGCGGTGAGTTGATGGTCGATCCGGGCACCGACGAGGTGCAGGAGATCATCCAGGATGCCCGTCGCCTGGGCGCCGAGGTGATTCCCATGAACCATCCGTACAACGACTATGGCTACCTGAACAATCTTTCCAACGACAAGGTGCCGGGAGGCTTTACGCCGAACTTCGACCTGCTCGAGCTCAACGCCGAGGTCGATAACGCCAAGACCCTCGAGACCGCTCATGCGCTGTGGGATGACGGTACGGCGATCTACTTTACCGCCGGTACCGATACCCATGACGCCTGGAACGACCTGACCGGCCGCATTCGCATGATGGCGCGAGTTCCCGGCGAGCTGTCGCCGCGTGCTTTTGCTCGCGCCCTCAAGGACGGTCACGGCTATGCGACCCAGGGTCCGCTGCTATATCCGCAGAACGCGCTGTTCGGCGATACCTTGCGCCTGGCAGGTGACGAGTCGGCCACCTGGCATATCGATGTCGCGGCGGTGGACGGTCTGGCCGAGGCACGCCTGATTGGCCGCGGTGGTGAGGTCATCGCCACCCATAAGCTCGACGGCAAGGAGGCCAGTCTGGCGTTCCCGCTGGATGGCGAGATCGACGGCTGGATTGCCCTGGAAGTCGAGGACGCCGATGGCGACCAAGCCTGGAGCAATCCGGTATGGGTCAAGCGTCAGGGCAGCACGGCTTATCTGTCGGCTGCCGGCGAATGATCGCCAGCGCCTGATATAAAAGCCGGGATATCTGTTAGGCAAGAGGCCGCGCTCAGGCGCGGCCTCTTACTGTCTGGCCGAAGCGTTTCAGGGTCTCCCCTGATTGGACAGAAGGTATATGCAATCTTGCGCTAGTCTACTGACGTTACGATTCCCAGTGCTTCATTCACCGAATCTCGGATTTCACGGTAGCGGTCGGCATCGTGGATCAGGGTTTCCAGGCTGTCTTCCGGAAAGATCTCCTGCTTGCGTTTGTCGCCATCGCCTTTGGTGAAAATCGACGGAATGAGTTGCTCCAGGCACCTCAACATGACTTCAGGGGAGACCGATGCGCCCGGTGACGCCCCCAACAAGGTGCCGTAGGTCTTGTCCTCAGACACGACAATCTCGGTACCCATCTGCAGGTCCCCATCCTTGATGATCTGAACGCGCTGGCCAGCATGGATGGGTTCCCAGTCGAATTTTGTGCTCAGGCCGGGCGCAAATGCTTCCAGCTGTGCCAGCATGCTTTTTTTGCCCGTAAAGGTTTCTGAGACCAGATATTTGACCAGGGGAAAGTTCTCAAGCGCGACGTCTAGCAGATTGGGAATATCATGCAGACGGATCGCCTTGATGTAGTCGAATACGCCCCGGCCTCTCTCGAGCACAGGATTGAACGAGGCGAATGGCCCGAATAATAGATAGTGCTGACCATTGACCACCCGCAAATCCAGGTGCGGCACGGACATGGGGGGGGCGCCCACTTTGGCTTTACCATAGGTCTTGGCGTGATAATTCTCTGCCTCTTCTGGGCTGATCGACGCCTTTAGAAAGCGGCCGCCAACGGGGAAGCCGGCGTATCGACTCCGGAACGGCAGGTGACTTTTCTTGAGTAATGGGAAAGCACCACCACCGGCACCGACAAACAGCACATCTGCCCGGTGCTGAGTAGCCCCCTCTTTATTTTCGGTTTCAATTATCCATTGGCCCGATGGGCTTTTATGGACGCGTTTTACATGAGTGCCGTATTCGATGTTCACACCCAGATCATTCTCTGCGTGAGCGGCCATCTGCTCCGTCAAGGCGCCAAAGTTGACGTCGGTTCCGGTTTCAATGACGGTCGCGGCCATTTTTTCATCCCGCGAACGCCCTTCCATGGTGTAGGGAATCCAGCTTTTGATCTGGTCAAAGTCGTCCGAAAACTGCATGTTTTCGAAGAAGTGGTGGGCGGACATCTCGCGGAATCGAAGCTTCAGTTCTTCGATCGATGGTTCGGCAACGATCGTGCAATGCTTGGTCTGGTTAATGAAGCTTTTCGGGTCTTTGATGACGCCTTTCTTGATCAGGTACGCCCAGAACTGCTTGGCAACATTGAACTGCGCGTGGATTTTCAGTGCTTTCTCAACGGCAATGACCTCTCCATCCACTGGCGTGTAGTTGAGCTCACAGTTCGCCTCATGGCCGGTGCCTGCGTTCCAGAACGCGGAGGAGTTGCCGGCTCCGGCACGTTCCAGCCTTTCTATGATGGTGATTTCCAGCTCGGGAGCGATCTCTTTGGCCAGCGTCGCAAAGGTGGTCCCCATGATGCCCGCCCCGATGATAAACACTTTCATTACGTTTTCCCGTCTGTTTGAGTGGTTTTAATGTCGGCAAAAAGAGTGAATGAATCAGAAAATACCATGATTCGCGCCCACGCTGGAAATGCGTAAAGTTGCTGTGAATATCAATAAGTTGTTGATTGATAAGTTTTTTTGGCGTTTTTTGACCAGTTTTTGCGCATCGGAAGGGCTGGCGGTCAATGTCATTTTTTATGAGCAGAATTGGGAGCTTACTCACCATGCAACCACACATGAGTCGGCCTTTCTGCGTTTTTTGTGGGATATCAAAACAACGCTGCGCCACTAAGCCGTTATGCCTGACGGCGCTTGAGCTCGGCGCCGGAGAAGGGCGGTTATCAACGAAACTTGACGGGAATCCCTGATGTTAAGGAGTACGTATCTCGAAACCGGCTTTTAGCGTCCTAGGTTCATAGAATAACGGCAACACCTTGGAGCGCAAGGTAGCGGCAGCCGGGTCAGCGCCTGGTGCAAAAGCCGGAACATCGGTTCAGTAAGAGGAGAGGCCGCGCCCAGGCGCGGCCTCTTGCTGTCTGGCTGGTCGCTCTAGCCAGCGATCAAGCCGGCATCAGTACCTTGGAATAGAGCGCCTCGCCCTGGATATCCTTGAGCGTGACGGTAAGCGCCTCGCTCTGTGGGTCGAGATCTACCTGACCGAAGAACTGGAAGCCTTCTCGGGGAGACATGTTAGCGCGACCTTCCGGCGGCGCTTTCACGAACTCGAGCGTGAGACCAAAGGTGTTGTCTAGCTCGCCCGGCCCATAGGTGCCGGCATGAATCGGGCCGCTGACGAACTCCCAGAACGGCGTGAATTCCTTGAACACGGCGCGCTGCGGCGAGTAGTGGTGCGCTGCGGTGTAGTGCACATCGGCGGTTAGCCACACCAGGTTCTCGATGCCTTCGTCACGTACGTACTTGAGCAGTTCGGCGATATCTTGCTCCCGGCCCAGCACCGGACCGACGCCGTTCGACGAGTTCTCGAAGTTATCCCCATCGCGCACCATGATGCCCAACGGCATATCAGAGGCGATCACTTTCCAGGTGGCATTGCTGGCCTTGAGGGACTGCTTTAGCCAGGTCAGCTGATCGCGGCCGAGAAAGTCGGTCTCTGGCCCTTGCTGTGACTGGCGGTTGGCGGAGTTGGGCCCCCGGAAGCTGCGCATGTCGAGCATGAACATCTCCAGGCTCGGCCCGAAGCTGAACTTGCGATAAATGCGCTCCGGTGCTGCAAGAGAGGTGCGCAGCGGCATGTACTCGAGGAAGGCCTGGCGGGCATTGGCCGACAGCACGTCGACGTTTTTCTCGGCATAGCGCGCGTCGTCGAGAATCTCTCCTGGGTACCAGTTGTTCAGCGTCTCGTGGTCATCCCACTGGGCGAACATCGGTACCTCGGCATTGAAGCGGCGCAGGTTGTCGTCCATCAGGTTATAGGCGTACTGACCACGGTATTCGTCGAGGGTCTCGGCGACCTTGGACTTGGCCGGGGTGACGATGTTGCGCCATATACTGCCGTCATGTTCGGTCACACTCTCCTGCAGTGGGCCATCGGCATAAATGGTGTCGCCGGAGTGGAGGAAGAAATCCGGCTGCACCCGTCGCATGGTGTCGTACAGGCGCAGGCCGCCGAAATCCGGGTTGATCCCCCAGCCCTGCCCCACGGTATCGCCGGACCAGACGAAACGCAGCGCCCGCGGCTTCTGCGCACTGGGTGGCAGCACCAAGCGCCCATCCAGCGGCTCGCTGATGGCACGATGGTCGCTTAGATCGGCAAAGCGGACGCGGTAGAAGACTTCACCCCCTGTGTTGGCATGGCGGCCGATGCCGGCCAAGTCTAGGCGCGCCGTCAGATCATCAGTGGGCAAGGCGGTCGGGCCGCGCACGGCGAAAGCGCCGCGCATCTCAGGGTTATCGGCCAGTTCGATCATCATGCGTGATGGACGATCCGTCTGGCTCCACAGCATGGCCCGGTCGGCCGTGACATCGCCGCTCATCACGCCGGAGGGCATGCCCGGGCGACGGCCTTCGGCCATGACGATCGCCGGTGCGCCGAGCAGGCCGCTAGTCGCAAGCAGTCCGGCCCCTGCGCCTTGCAGGCTTCGCGAGAGCAACTGACGGCGGCTTAGGTTAAAGGGCGAAGCCGACGCTGCTTTTACTGCCGGCTCAGGGTGAGGTTCACTCGTTGAGCGGCCGTTGCCTGCAAGGGGGTGGCGACGGAGTAAATGGAATAGACGCGTGGACATGGACAGGCTCCTGGGTCGTTGCTCGGGGCGAATGCCGGGAACAGCCACTGTCCGCAGTGATGATGACCGAACCATGTCCATTTGTTGAAGAGTGCATATTGCCGGGATGCATGCGCCTCGTTAGGCCTCATCGGCTGCAGCCCTCGGCATGATGCTACTAAAGCAGAAAGGCCAGCAGCATTGGCAGATAGATAAAGGCCAGCAGCGTCGAGCAGAACACCAGGCTCGCCACGTATTCAGGCTCTCGGCCCGAGCGTTGGGCGAACAGATAGTTGAACACCGCGACGGGCATGCTCATCTGCACGACCAGAATGCTCTGTGCGAGCGGCGGCAGGCCGAGCAGGTGTCCGACGATGAAGGCCAACAGGGCGGCGAGCGGGATGCGTATCACGCTGAAGCCGACGCCAGCGGAGAGGTTCCTGGCGCGGATATTGGCCAGCGATACACCCAGGGTGATCAGCATCAGCGGCACGGTGAAGCCCGAGATCAGCTCCAGGGTGTTGTCGAGCCACAGCGGCAGCTCGGTTTCGGTGAGCAGCAGGGTCAGTGCGACGGCGATCGCATAGAGGGCGGGAGTGCGGGCCAGGGTGCGCAGCGGGCGGCCGCTGCGGCTCGACATGGCAATGCCGAAGGTGAACTGCACCAGCGATACCGTGACCATCACCGCAATCGCGAAAGCGAAGGCCGACTGGCCGAACGCGTAGAGCACCACAGGCAGGCCCATGTTACCGGTGTTGGGGTACATCATCGGCGCCAGCATCACCTGCCAGGGCTTGTCGAGCAGCGGGGCCACCAGAAAGGTCGCCAGGGCCATGACGGCAAGCACTAACAGCGTGCCGAGCATGGTCATGGTGAAACTCTGGGCATCGACTTCGGCACCTGCCAGCGAGGCCAGAATCAGCGCCGGCGTCCCAATGTTGAAGACCAGCTTGGTGACGAAGGGGACCGGGAAGTCGTGGCCGAGCCTGACCCAAGTAAAGCCGAGACCGGCACCGATCAATACAGGGGCCATCACGGCGAAGAGTTGGGCAAACATCGGCAATCCTTGTCGGCGGTGGAAGATATCAGTGCATTGTCATGATTTTGTCCACAGCCATGCAACTTTAGTCTTTGCGTCAAAACTGCCTGCGCCCGGTAATGCTGCGTTAAAACCCGGCTTGATTAGCGGGTGGTCGGGCCTCAGCCCTCGGCCTTAAACCAGGCGCAGGGCGGGCTCGGCAGCACCTTGGCAGCCGGGAAGATCGATGACGAAGAGGGCGCCGTCATGGGGCTGTGGGTCGGCCATGCCCTCGCGGGCCGTGGTCACATAGAGGCTGGTGAGGTCGTGACCGCCGAAGACGGGACAGGAAGGCTGGCTTGCCGGTAGCGCGACATGGGCGATTTCCTCTCCGTTCTGGTCGAGCCTGGCCACGCGGCCGGCCCCCCAGAGGGCGATCCACATGCAGCCCTCGGCATCCATCACCGCGCCATCCGGTCCACCGCCAGACTGACGCAGGTCGGCCCAGGGCTCGGGCTCGATGAAGGCGCCATCGCGGTTGCGCTCAGGGAAGCCCTCGGCATCCAGCGCCCAGCGCATCACCCAGCCGGTCGCGGTATCGCTGAAGTAGGCGTATTTGCCATCCGCCGAGAAGCACAACGCATTGGGGATGGTGAGCCCCTGACGCAGACAGGTGAGCTCGCCGCGATGCAGGCGATAGAGGCTGCCAGCGCCTTTCTCGGCACCAAGGCCCATGGTGGATAGCCACAGGCTGCCATGCGTATCAACCCGGGCATCATTGCTGCGGGTGACGGGATTGTCGTCCTCGAAGGGCAGGAAGGCGGCGCTCTCGCCGGTTTGCGGGTCGAAGCGCGACAAGCGGTTTTCCGCGACCAGTAGGTAGTCGCCGTCATGAGTCAGCGCCGCGTAAGAGGTTCGCCGGTCGAGCGGGCTGACACGGTGATCGAGCCCAGCGGGCCCGGCGCGGTGCAGCTCGCCGGCCAGGATATTCAGCCAGCGAAGCTCGCCGCGCTCGGCGTCCCAGCCCGGTCCTTCGCCAAGCTCGCAGCCGCTAGCGACGCAGACTCTTGCATCACCGAGGCAGGGAGATGACAGTGTCGGGACATCACTCATGTGGGGGCTCCTTGTCTAGTGCGAGTCCAGGTGCGAGGTGCGCCAGGTTGGCTGAGTGAATCAGTCGGCCGCTTGCCAGGCGGCGACCAGTGCGCGGGCTCGTTCGCCGACCTGTTCGGCGCTCAGTCCCGGCGTGTAAATGGCGGTGCCAAGCCCCGCTCCATGCACACCAGCCGCACGCCACTGAGCGAAGTTGTCGGTGCCGATGCCGCCGACGGCATAGAGTTCGGTGCCCACAGGCAGCACGGTCTGCATGGCCTTCATGTTGGCGATGCCGACCTGAGTGGCGGGGAATAGCTTGAGCCCGGAGGCGCCGGCTTCAAGCGCTGCAAACGCCTCGGATGGGGTGACGATGCCGGGCATGGAGACCATCTCCAGCCGGCGACTTTCGCGAATCACCTCGACGTTGCAGTTGGGCGAGACGACCAGCCGGCCCCCCGCGGCATGCACGTCGCGAACTTGCTCATGCGTCAGCACGGTGCCGGCCCCGACAAGAATGCGGTCGCCATGATGCTCGGCGCAGTGGCGCGCCAGCTTCTCCACGCTTTCGAGGGGCTGGGGCGAATTGAGAGGGATCTCGATACGCGTGATGCCTGCGGCGATGATGGACTCGGCGATATCGATGATTTCGGCGGGGGTAACACCGCGCAGAATGGCGACCAGTGGCAGGCTCATGGACTTTCCTTACGTTGCACGATTTGTATAGCGTGATGTGATTCGCGTGACGCGGCTCGTTTGGGCAGCCGCGACGCGCTTTCTGGGTCATCGGTGACGTATCATGGGGTGGGGCTTATTCAGCCGCTGGCGGCCAGGCTTGCTTGATGGATACGCCCGAGACCGGCCAGGATCATGTCGGCATTGGCCTCGATCCCGACCGAGAAGCCTCGGTGCTCAAGCGCAAGCCGGTAACGCTGGCACAGCGCTGTATCGCCGATCAGCACCACAGGGCTGCCAGGTGCCAGGTTTGCCGTGGCGCCAGCAAGTTCCAGACCCAGCACCAGGCCTGACAGGCGTGCGCTCAAGCGAGTGCCACGGGCCTCGCCGGCGGGCAGTCGACTGTCGAGCAGGTCCCGGGCGCGGATGCCAAACAGCTCGGCGCTGAGGCGTTCCGGGGCCGCCATGGCGGTATCGATGCCGTCCAGGTAGGCCGTCCGCTGGTCTTCGTCGCTTAGGTTCCCGGCACCCTCATCCTTTGCCAGTGAGTGTTTGAGCACAGAGTTCTGGCCCAGCAGCTTGAAGAGCTCGCCGCTCATGAAGGTCGTGAAGCCGGTGATGCGCCCGTTCTCGAGCCGAGCCCATTTGGCATGAGTGCCCGGCAGGCAGACGGCGCCATCGAATGCCGGGTGACGATTCATCAGCCCGGCGAGCTGGGTTTCCTCGCCGCGCATCACATCGAAACCTTCTGCATTGAGATGCTGTGTCGCCTCGACGCTCGGGCGCTGACACAGGCCTGGCACGATCCGCACCTGTAAACGCGGGTCCCGGGTGGGTACTGGCGTCAAGCGACTGCCCAGCTCGGCGAGGGCATCGCTATCATCGGCCAGCGGCAGATAGGCCGCTTCTACCCAGCCCTGGCGAGCACCGGCCATGCCGCACACCAGCACCTCGATGACCTCGTCGCGTGCCATCGACGCCAGCCAGTCGCTGATCGTCTCGAGCAGAACGCCCTCGAACTCATCCGGGGCGAGCCCCAGCATGCCGCGTGGGCTGCTGGCGTCGGCGATGATCGTGCCCGCGTCGTCCAAGGCCCAGGCGCGCAGGTTGCTGGAGCCCCAGTCGACAGCGATCCAGGAAAGGCGGTCGGCGAGGGGAGCGGCATGATCAGCGGACATCGTGGTGTTCTCCATTCCTGGGCACCCCCTGTGAGGGCGCCTGCATCATCGGGAAGTGCTGCGGGGCTAGTCGTTTACCATTCGGCGACCGAGCCGTCCTCGTGCTGCCACACCGGGTTGCGCCAGCGATGGCCGATCTTGGCACGCTCCTCGACGAAGGCCTCGTCGATCTCGACGCCCAGCCCCGGCCCCTGAGGGATGGCGCAGAAGCCGTCCTTGATCTCGAGGGCCGACTTGTCGACCAGGTAGTCGAGCACGTCGTTGTCCTTGTTGTAGTGGATGCCCATGCTCTGTTCCTGGATGAAGGCGTTGTGACAGACGGCATCCAACTGCAGCGAGGCGGCCAGCGTCAGCGGCCCGAGCGGGCAGTGCGGGGCCAGTGCCACATCGTAGGCGGAGGCCAGGGTGGCGATCTTCAGCCCCTCGCTGATGCCGCCGCAGTGGGAAATATCCGGCTGGATGATGTCGACCATGCCATCGGCCAGCAGGTCGCGGAACTGGAAGCGAGTGTGCAGGCGCTCGCCGGTGGCGATCGGCGTGGCGATGCCTTCGGCGATGTGCTTGAGGGCCGGCAGGTGCTCGGGGGCGACCGGCTCCTCGATGAACATCGGGTGGAACTGCTCGAGCTCGCGCATCAGTGCCCTGGCCATTGGCCGGTGCACGCGGCCATGGAAGTCGATGCCGATGCCGACATCCGGGCCCACCGCCTCGCGGGCCTCGGCGACACGGGCCACGGCGTCGTCGATCTTCTTGTGGGAATCGACGATCTGCATTTCCGGCGTGCCGTTCATCTTGAAGGCGGTGAAGCCCTGATCGACCAGGGCGCGGGCGCCCGTGCCGACGTCGCTTGGGCGGTCGCCGCCGGTCCAGGCGTACATGCGCATCTTGTCGCGCACCGGGCCGCCCAGCAGCTGGTGCACTGGCACGCCCAGCTCACGGCCCTTGAGGTCCCACAGCGCCTGGTCGATGCCGGCGATGGCCGACATCAAAATCGGGCCGCCGCGATAGAAACCGGCCCGGTACATGACGTTCCACAGATGCTCGATGTGGCGCGGGTCCTGGCCGATCAGGTAGTCGGACAGCTCGTGGACGGCAGCCTCTACGGTGGCGGCACGCCCTTCGACCACTGGTTCGCCCCAGCCATAGCAGCCTTCATCGGTTTCGATCTTGAGAAACAGCCAGCGCGGCGGTACCTGCCAGGTCTTGAGTCGGGTGATTTTCATGCGATGCATCCTTTAGGTGGGCGAAGTGTCGGTCCATCGTCCGGTCTTGGTGTCGGGTGTAGCGCAGAAGCGGACGGCGTAAGGGAGTATTCGTCGGCAAACGTTTATCCATGCGCCAAGGCTTCATCGTCGGAGCGTGTGGCCGGACGTCTGAGCTGGCGGCCGCCGTCGTCGACGCCCAGATCGTCGGCGGTGCGGGCCAGCACCTGCTCAGTGGCCTCGCGGGCCGCGTCGGGCTGCCGCAGGCGGATGGCCTCGAGCACTCGGCGATGGAGCGCCAGGCTGTCGTCAAGCGATGCCGCCTGATGCTGGGAGTGCTGGATCAGCGTGACGATCGATGGCCGCAGCAACAGGCCCATCTGCCGCCAGACCAGGTTGTGGCTGGCGCGGTAGATGGCGTCATGGAAGGCGACGTCGTGCTCGATATGCTCCTCGCGGCGGGATGGATCGTCGGCGGTGTCACACATGCCGTCGAAGGCGGTCTCGATGCGCGCCAAATCCTGGGCCGTAGCCGCAAGCGCGGCGAGTTCCGCGACGAAGGGCTCGGCGGAGAGCCTGAAGGCGAAGACCTCGCGCACCAGCTGCGGATGCGGCGACTCGAGTCCCGCCATCCATTCGCTCATCTGCGGGTCGAGCAGATGCCACTCGGCGATGTCGCGGACCACGGTGCCGCGACCGGCGGTGCGCGCGATCAGCCCGCTGCCGCTGAGGGCGGCCAGGGCGTTGCGCACGCGGTTGCGGCTGGCCGAGAAGTGCTTGCAAAGGTCCAGCTCACGGGGAAAGGCGTCACCGCTGGCCCACTGCCCCGACAGAATGGCATGCGCCAGCACGGTGGCCAGCGCGTTGGCGCCCCCGGCCACGAGCGGCTGCGGAAGTCGAGATAGCTGAGACGGCTGTGATGGTGGCGAGGATACGGTCACGGCGAACTCCAAAATATCTGACGTAAATATATTAATGTCTGACATTTCGCGCAACGATTTTTGTGACGCCCTCGCTTAGACATTGGTCGCGTTCCGAGTAGCGGTGCAAGAAGCTGCCGCCAGACACAGCGCGGCCCGGTCGATGACCGGGCCGCGTGTTTTTTAGGGCTATGCCCTGGAGCCGGCATCAAGCCAGCTCAGGAGAGGCTTACTGATTGCTATCGACGGCCTGCTGAGCCTTCTCGCCGGCCGATTCGAGGGCGTTACCGGCACTGGTCAGTGCATCGGCGGTCGCGGACTTGGTGGTTTCCCAGGCGCTGCTGGCGCCTTCCTTGGTGTTGGCCCAGGCCTTGCTCGTGGCCTCCTTGGTCTGTGCCCACCAGGTGCTGGTGTATTCCGGCTGCTGGCTGATTTCGTCACTCGTCATGTCGAGATGCACGACATAGCTGACCTGATCGAGACGATCGCCGTTGAGCGTTTCTACGGTGAAGTCACCGGTATTGATCACATAGGCCTTTTCAGCCAGGCCAAACTGATCGTCGGTCTCGATGACCAGGGCGCGCACCCTCATGTCGTCATCGAGCAGGATATCGTCGACTTCGCCGACGTGTTGGCTGGGGGTCGCCTTCAGAACGACGTCGGCATCGTTGAGTTCATTGGCAGAATAAAGTCCCTGAGGGGCGGCGAGGGCGGAGCCCGCGACGCTCATGCCACCGATGAGCATGGCGCCGAACAGGGCGCTTTTCAGATTGCCTTTGCGATTGTCTTGGCGATTGCCTTGGCGATTAGTGCTGAGCGGTTTCCGTGCTGTCATGAAGAAGTACTCCTGATTGAGAATCCTTTTCCCATGGCCGGATGCTGCGCCATACCCACATACCTTGAGGGCGTTGAGGGAATTTCAAGGGGGTGACGCTTGCGCTACATGGGGCTTGCCACGCTTCGCCGTGCCCGGGGCGTCTTTTTCATCACCGGGGCTTTACGCCTGGCGAGGGCCTGTATCGCCGAGGTCGGGGCCCGAAGCAGACAGCAGACGATGGGAACGACGTCATGCTGGCAGCGGGCGATAGCATTGTGACGGCGCGAGGTTTCGGTAAAATGCAAATGCAATTAATAATGCTTTTCATTTTCGTGTCAGTGGCATCGTCATCGCCGGGATCGAAGGCCCACCGACCCAGGACAAGGACCCACCGTGGAACTGCTTCGCGTTATCTTTCGCCACTATCGCTGGCACTTTCTTGCCGTCATGTTGCTTAGCCTGGCCAGCGCTGGGTTGGGCATTGGCGCCATTGCCTTTATCAACCGTCGGCTGATCGAGGCGGTGGGTGACCCCACCAATGTATTGCCCGCCTTTCTCGGGGTTATCGTTGCGCTGCTGGTGGTGACCCTGGCGTCTCAGATGGCGTTGACCACGCTTGGGCACCATTTCGTCTATGGACTGCGAGGCCGTCTGGTCAAGCAGATTCTGGACACCGATGTTGAGCGGCTCGAGCGGCTGGGCAGCGCTGAGCTGCTGGCGAGCCTGTCCAGCGATGTGCGTAATGTCACCATCGCGTTCGTGCGCTTGCCCGAGCTGGTGCAGGGCGTCGTGCTGACCGTTGGTTCGGCGGCCTATCTGGGCTGGCTGTCGCCCAGCCTGTTGTTGGTCACGGCCGTGTGGCTGGCGGTCACGATTGCCGGCGGTTCCTGGCTGGTGGCGCGCGTATATCGCCATCTGGCCAAGGTGCGTGAAAGCGAGGACAGGCTTTACCGGGACTACGAGGCGGTCATCCAGGGGTGCAAGGAGCTGGCGCTCAACCGCAGCCGGGCACAGCGCCTCTTCGATGGGCGCTATAGCGAGGACGCGCGCGCCTATCGTGGCCATATCATCCGTGCTGATACCTACCATTTAAGCGCCGTTAACTGGTCGAACATCATGATGCTTGGGGCCATTGGCGTGGTGTTTTATCTGGCCAATGGCTTGGGCTGGGCAAGTACCACGGTGGCCGCGACTTATTCGCTGACGCTGCTTTTCCTGCGCACGCCGCTGATTCAGGCGGTGGGGGCGTTGCCAACGCTGTTGAGCGCTCAGGTGGCTTTCGACAAGATCGCGGCGCTGGAGCTGGCCGAACCAAAAGCGGATTTCGCGGTGGTCGAGCCGGCGCCGGCAGACTGGCGAACCCTGACGCTGCGCGGCGTGACCTTTACCTATACCGGCAGCAACGCCCTCCCAGGCTTCCGGGTTGGCCCCCTGGACCTGACCCTGAGGCGCGGCGAGCTGGTGTTTTTGATCGGCGGCAATGGCAGCGGCAAGTCGACCCTGGCCAAGCTGCTGACGGGCCTCTATCAGCCCCAGGAGGGGGATCTGCTGCTGGACGGTAAGCCGCTGAACGATGCCCTGAGGCCGGCCTATCGACAGCGCTTTTCCGCGGTTTTTACCGACTTTCATCAGTTCACCGACCTGGTCGGCCCCGAGGGGGACCAGGCCGATCCGGCGCTCGTCGAGGTGTGGCTCGACTATCTGGCGATGCGTGACAAGCTG
>Ga0209300_1000575_pt1 | contig 18075 bp, 14 predicted proteins | sample Shrwel_input2_RT_FD_187535 | JGI IMG/M metagenome (GOLD analysis project Ga0209300, IMG submission 187535) | Subsurface microbial communities from deep shales in Ohio, USA - Utica-3 well 1 S input2 RT (SPAdes) (version 2) ... | reverse complement strand
CACCAGGAGCGCGCCTATACGCGCAGTCAGCTGCTCGATCAGGTGTGGGGAGGCAACGTCTATGTCGAAGAACGCACCGTCGATGTGCACATCCGTCGCCTACGCAAGGCCCTCGGCGAGGCACACCAGCACCTGATTCAGACCGTGCGCGGCACGGGCTACCGCTTCTCTGCCAAGGGCTGAGCTACCTATGAGTCTCTGGGCCCTGGAATTCTGGCGCCTGGCCTGGCTGGCCGGCGTTCTGACCATGGCGGGCCTGATCTTCGACGCTCCAGGCCTGGGTCTGGCACTGGGGTTCGGGATCTATCTGCTCTTCCATCTGCGCCAGCTGCGCGCCCTGCATCGCTGGCTGACCCAGTCGCGACACGCTGACCCACCCGAGGCCAGCGGTATCTGGGGTGAGCTCTTCGATCGCCTGCACCATCACCAGAAGGCGCAGGCCAAGACCCAGCGACGCCTGCGTAACACCCTGCAACGCATTCAGGATTCCTCGGAGGCGATGAGCGACAGCGTGGTGATGCTCGACCGCCGTGGCGACCTGGAATGGTGGAACAGCGCCGCCGAAACCATGCTGGGGCTGAAGACTCATCAGGATCGTGGCCAGCACATCACCAACCTGATCCGCGCCCCGCGCTTCGTTGAGTACTTCGACAAGCGGGCCTACCGAGAGCCACTGACGCTGACCTCGCCGATCGATGATCGACGCGTCCTGCAGTTCCAGCTGACGCTATATGGCGACGATGAGCGCCTGCTGATGGCCCGCGACATCACTCGCCTGCATCGTCTGGAGCAGATGCGCCGCGACTTCGTGGCCAACGTCTCCCATGAGCTGCGCACCCCGCTCACGGTGCTGACCGGCTATCTGGAGACCTATGCCGACCATGCCGAGCTGATGCCGCCGCGCCTGGCCAGGAGCCTTGGCCAGATGCAGGACCAGGCCAAGCGCATGCAGAACCTGGTCGATGACCTGCTGATGCTGTCGCGCCTGGAGATCGACCAGCCCAATGCGCACAGCGAGCGCGTCTCCGTGCCGCCCCTGCTGGAAGCGATCCAGCACGACGCCGAATCCCTGTCGGGCGGCCGTCACCAGATCAGCCTCGACATCGAGTCGAATCAGGCACTGCGCGGTGACCCCAAGGAGCTGCGCAGCGCCATCTCCAACCTGGCCTTCAACGCCGTACGCTATAGCGGCGAGGGCTGTCATATCGTCCTGCGTTGGCGCGATCACCCGGCGGGCGCCGCCCTGGAAATCGAGGACAACGGCGAGGGCATCGACCCGGTGCATATCCCCCGCCTCACCGAGCGCTTCTACCGGGTCGACAAGGGTCGCAGCACGGCAACCGGCGGTACCGGCCTGGGACTGGCCATCGTCAAGCACGTACTGCTGCGCCACGACGCCCGCCTGGAAATCTCCTCCTACCCCGATCAGGGGTCAGTGTTTCGCTGCGTTTTCCCCAGCAAGCGCCTGGTCGAGGATCAAGCGGCCCACGCCTGACGCGACACCCCAGCTTTAGCCGCATTCACGACAGGCCCCATCCTCAAACGATAGCCATGGCAATAGTCGCCATGGCAAGAGTAGCTATGACAGTAGTCGCTCTGAGAACGAAAAAAGCCCCGCTAGCGGATAGCAGGGCTTTTTTCGTCGCGGCCAGGCGACAGCAAGGAAAGAAGGCGAAACAAGGAAACCATGCACGCCGGGCCACACCATGGGGCTCAGCGGCGGGTCGCTACCGCCTCTCCTGAAGCGCCAAGCTCGCGATAGTGGCGATCCCACATCAGCACCGAGCCCGCCACGGCGCCGGGCAGCAGAAAGAGGTTGGCCAGCGGAATCCAGGTCAGCAACGTGACCCAGCCGCCGAAGGTCAGGGTCGGCCACCAGCGACGGCGCAGCCGGCGGCGCATATCGGCGAAGCTGACGGCGTTGTTGTCCATCGGGTAGTCAAGATAGGTGATCGCCATCACCCAGGCCGAGAACAGCAACCACAGCGGCGGCGCCAGCAGGTTGGCCACCGGCACCCAGCTCAGCACAAACAACAGCGCCATGCGCGGCAGAATGTAGGCAAGCTTCACCAGCTCGCGGCCCAGGGCATCGACGCCGGTGCGCACCAGGCCACGCTCGTCCTGCGGAGGTCGGCCGGTCTGCTGCGCCTCGACCTTGGCCGCCAGGAAGCCATAGAAGGGGGCCGCGATCAGGTGCGTGACCAGGGTGAAACTGAAGAACACCACCAGCACCAGAGTCACCACGAAGAGCGGCCAGATCAGCCACTCGAGCCAATTAAGCCAGCCCGGGACCATCGTCATCCAGCCATCCAGCCAGCCGCCGAAATGGCTCAGTACGAACTGAAGCCCGGCGACATAGACCACCAGATTGACCAGCATCGGCAGAAACACATAGCGTCTCAGACCCGGACTGAAGACCAGCCGGGTTCCTCGGGTCAGCGCCGTCAGGGCGTTGAGCATCCTCTCGCGACTCCTTCTCTCGATATACAGGTCACTAGACGTGTACATCCTGGATAAAACAACGCCGCCGCACGAAGCGGCGGCGATTTCGGCTGCTTGATGCCGCCATGGCGGCTATCGTCACTTGCGCTGCTTGAGCGCTTCCTCGTCGAGGTCGTCCGGATTGATATGGCGGATATCCAGCCCTTTAACCAGGTAGATGACGTACTCGGCCAGGTTGTTGGCATGATCGCCGATGCGCTCCAGGGCGCGCAGCACCCACATCACGCTGAGCACCGAGGTGATGGAGCGCGGATCTTCCATCATGAAGGTCATCAGCGAGCGCATCGCGGTCGTGTATTCGCTGTCGACGGCCTCGTCTTCGTGGACCACCTTGAGTGCCAGATCGATATCGAAGCGGGCAAAACTGGTCAGCGAATCGCGCACCATGTTGCGTACGCGCTCGCTGATATGGCGCACCTCGACGAAGCCCTTCTTGCCATTGTCGGACTCACTCAGCGACAGAGCGTTGCGGGCGATCTTGGTGGCCTCATCACCGATCCGCTCAAGATCGGACACGGCACGGGTGACCGCCAGCACCAGGCGCAGGTCGGAAGCCGCCGGCTGACGCCGCGCCAGCACCCGAGTGCACTCTTCGTCGATCTTGATCTGCATGTCGTTGACGGTCCGGTCCTGCTCGGAGACCTGCCTTGCTAGGCTCGAGTCGCCCTCGAGCAGGGCAATGACGGCATCCTGAACCTGTTTCTCGACCAGGCCACCCATGGCCATCAAGTGATTCTTGAGATCCTCGAGCTCATGATTGAACTGGCGGGAAATATGCTGGCTGTGGGTATCGCTGGTGATATCCATGGTGACACTCCTTGAGGACGCGCGGCATATCCTTGCGCCCGAGTTCGTATGCTTGGATCCGCGCGAGCCGCGGTACTGAAAGCCCTGTCACTGGCGAATGCGTCAGGGTGTCATAGCGTGCCTTGGGAGTATGACGCAACCAGGTTGCAATACGATGACGGTGAGCTCCCTGACCGTGGGTGGTGACGCCTAGGGCCGGCGTATATGATGACAGCGTCGGCCGCGCCCAGCGTGGGCCATCCTTGCCTTCATGTTACTACACCTTCGACAACAACAAGCCCACTGGAAACGCCGCCATGACCGATATCGATGACGTTCCCACGCCTCAGGGCCAACTGACCCTAAAACTGCTGGCCACCCGCCAGGACACCAACCTCTATGGCGACATTCCCGGCGGCTGGCTGGTCAGCCACATGGATCAGGCCGCCGAGCTGGCCGCGGGCCGCATCGCCCATGGCCGCACCGCTACGGTGGCCATCGAGGCCATGGACTTCCTGTGTCCGGTACGCGAGGGCTCGGTGGTCAATATCTTCACCGAACTCCGCGAAATCGGCCGCAGCTCGATCAAGATCAACGTCGAGGTATGGAGCCGTCCACCCCACGAGCGCAACCCCGATGAGCTTCACAAGGTGACCGAGGCGCGCTTCGTGATGGTGGCAATGGACGATAACGGCCGCATACGCGCCGTGCCCGACGGCCGTTGATCCACCACAGCGCCATTGAGCAACAGCCTCGCTTGATCAATATCGACAATGGATCAGCCGCTGACCAGTTCCCGCGTTTTCAGATAGGCAAACTCGCCGATATCGCTGAACGGCCGCACCAGCGACTGGAAGGCGCGGTAAGACTCGAGGATCTGCCGGGAGTCTTCGTCGGACTCGGTCTGTTTCGCCAGCACGTCCTGTGACGACGTATAAAGCGCCTTGATCACCTCGTCGGGGAACTGACGCAGCTTGACGCCATGATCCTCGACCAGCGTTTTCAGCGCCTCGGCATTGCGCAGCGTGAATTCGTCGATCATCGCCAGGTTGGCGGAACGCGCCGCTTCCATGACCACTACCTTGAGATCATCCGGCAGCGCCTGCCAGGCATCCAGATTGACAGTGCCCTCGAGAATCGCACTGGGCTCGTTCCAGGCCGAGGTGTAGTAGTAGTCGGCGACCTGATGCAGGCCGAAGGCCAGGTCGTTGTAGGGCCCCACCCAGTCCGCGGCATCCAGTACACCGGTCTGCATCGAGGTGAAGATCTCGCTCCCCGGCATGTTGAGCGTGGTCACGCCGATGCCGTTCATGGCCTCGCCGGCAAGCCCCGGCAGGCGCAGCTTGAGCCCCTGCATGTCCTCCAGCGAATTGATTTCGCGCTTGAACCAGCCCGCCATCTGGGTGCCGGTGTTACCCACGGCGAAGGGCTTGAGGTTGTACTTGGCATAGAGCGCATCCCAAAGCGCTTGCCCTTCTCCCTGGTAAAGCCAGGAGTTGGTTTCCTGGGCGGTCATGCCGAAGGGCACGGCGGTGAACATCTGCGCCGCCGGTACCTTGCCACGCCAGTAATAGGAGGCCGAGTGGCCCATCTGGGCAGTGCCCGACGAGACCGCATCGAACACTTCCAGCGCCGGGACCAGCTCGCCGGCCCCGTAGACGTCGACGCGCATGCGCCCGCCGGATAGCTGCTCGATGCGCTTGGCGAAATCGTTGGCGCCGGTCCCCAGGGCCGGGAAGTTCTTGGGCCAGGAGGTGACCATCTTCCAGGTAATGGTCTCCTGGGCGCTGGCGGTGTTGACGAAGGGCGCCGCGGCAATGCCGGCAGCGCCGGCGCCCAGGGCGGTAAGGAAGTGACGGCGGTGAAGGGGGCGTGACATGAAGAATGCGGCTCCGGTTAGCGGATTATCGGTATGGTGTTGCTGGTGTCCGCCACAAAGTATGCGCGAAGCCCGAATTGTCCGGCAAGCCCGCTGCTCGTCTACCTGTCATGGCCCGCCTTTCTTGCCCGCTTCACCTGTGTCTTGCCTGCCTGACTTCCATTGCCCGCCTGGCGTCCACCGCTAGCCTATAGCGGCGTCAGCTTGGCAAACCCCAGCACCAGCCACTTGTCGCCTTCGCCCTCGAAGCTGACCTGCACCCGGGCGCGCTCACCTGCGCCCTCGGCGTTGAGGATCACCCCTTCGCCGAACACCGGGTGGCTGACCCGCTGCCCAAGCGACAGCGAAGGCAGGTCGTCGCCGCCGTCAACAGAGGACTGGGACGGGGCATGGCCAGCGGTCACCGGCCGCGAGATCTGGCCGCGCAGGCGCACTTCCTCGAGATACTCCGCCGGAATTTCGCGCAGGAAGCGCGACGGCCGCTGGAAGGTCTCCTTGCCGTGCAGGCGGCGCAGCTCGGCATGAGTCAGGTAGAGTTTGGTCATGGCCCGCGTCAGGCCCACGTAGCACAGCCGGCGCTCCTCTTCGAGGCGGCCCGGCTCCTCCATCGACATCTTGTGCGGGAAGAGGCCCTCCTCGACGCCGGCGATGAATACCACCGGAAACTCGAGCCCCTTGGCCGAGTGCAGGGTCATCAGCTGCACGCAGTCCTCGAAGTCGTCGGCCTCGTGGTCGCCGGCATTGAGCGCCGCCTCGGCAAGGAAGGGCTCCATGGCGGCGGCGCCCTCGCCGACCTCCTGACCGTTCAGGGCATCGCCCTGGGTGAAGGCGCGGGCGGCATTGACCAGTTCATCAAGGTTCTCGACCCGAGCCTGACCTTTCTCGCCCTTCTCGCTGCGGTGATGCTCGACCAGGCCGGACTGCTGGGTGACGTGGGTGATGATCTCGTGCAGCGCCATGCCGGCGGTGTCGTTGTCGAAGCGTTCGATCAGCTCCGCGAAGGCCCGCACCGCATTGCCGGCGCGGCCCTTGAGGGTGGCGTCAGCGAGGCAGTCGTGCAGCGCCTGCCACAGGGAAACGTCGGTGATCCGCGCCCGCTCGCGCAGAATCTCCACGGTGCGGGTGCCAATGCCCCTAGCCGGCACGTTGATCACCCGCTCAAGAGAGGCGTCATCCTCCCGGTTCAAGAGCAGCCGCAGGTAAGCCAGGGCGTTCTTGATCTCCAGGCGCTCATAGAAACGCTGGCCGCCGTAGATGCGGTACGGCATGCCCTGGCGGATCAGGGTCTCCTCGAGCACCCGCGACTGAGCGTTGGAGCGATACAGGATAGCGATCTCACGCCGCGCGGTGCCTTCCTTCACCTGGGAGGCGATGGTATCGACGATGTAGCGCGCCTCGTCCAGATCATTGAAGCCCGCATACAACGAGATCGGCGCGCCGCGCTCGCCGTCGGTCCACAGCTCCTTGCCCATGCGCCCGGTGTTCTGGCTGATCAGGGCGTTGGCCGCCTCGAGGATAGCGCTGGTCGAGCGATAGTTCTGTTCCAGACGCACCGTCTTGGTGTCCGTGAACTCCTGCTCGAAGCGGCGGATATTCTCGACCCGGGCGCCGCGCCAGCCATAGATCGACTGGTCATCGTCGCCGACCACCGTGATGCCGGCCTGTTCGCCGGTGAGCAGCTTCAGCCAGGCGTACTGCAGGGTGTTGGTGTCCTGGAACTCGTCGACCAGCACATGGGCGAAGCGCTCCCGGTAGTGGGCGAGCAGCGCCGGGTTGTCGCGCAGAAGCTCCAGGCTTCGCAGCAGCAGTTCGCCGAAATCGACCAGGCCACCGCGCTCGCAGGTCAGCTGATAGCGCTCGTAGAGCTCGACCATCTGGCCGAGATAAGCATCGCCATGGGTCTGTACCTGATGGGGGCGCAGGCCTTCTTCCTTGCAGCCGGAGATGAAGTACTGCACCTGGCGCGGCGGGAAGCGCTCGTCGTCGATGTTGTGGTCCTTGAGCAGGCGCTTAACCAGGCGCAGCTGGTCATCGCTGTCGAGGATCTGGAAGTGCTGGGGCAGGCGCGCGTCCTGCCAGTGGGTGCGCAGCAGCCGATGGGCGATGGAGTGGAAGGTGCCGACCCAGACATTGCGCAGCGACTGACCCAGCAAGGCTTCCAGCCGGGTGCGCATCTCCCGGGCCGCCTTGTTGGTAAAGGTCACGGCGAGAATGGCATAGGGCGACAGGCCCTCGGTGCGCATCAGCCAGGCGATTCGATGCACCAGCACCCGGGTCTTGCCCGAGCCGGCACCCGCCAGCACCAGCATGTTGCCCTGGGGGGCACTGACGGCCTCGCGCTGGGCCGCGTTGAGGTGATCGAGAATCGCCGTGACGTCATCCATAGCGGGGCACTTCGGGTCGAAAAATGGACGCCTAGCTTAGCATAATCAGGCCCCGGGGCGGGCCGTCTGCCGGCGCCGCTGCCGTGCTTTTCAGGAAGTCATCATGGAGCCAACACGGGCCGGCATGCCACTAGTCCTGCGGGTCGTCACTCTCGCCCGGCGCATCCTCTTGCTCGGGAAAGCGCAGCGGGTTGAGGCTCTTCTTGACCGCCTTGAGCTGCTCGGCAAGCTTGGGCCCACGGGTCTTGGCCACCCCCACCGCCAACACGTCGATCAGTACCAAATGCGCGATGCGTGAACTCATCGGCGTATAGATCTCGGTGTCCTCGTGGACATCGATATAAAGCGGCATGCTGACCTCGTCGGCCAGCGGCGAGTGGCTGGGGCACAGACCGATCACCGTGGCCCCCACCGCGCGGGCGCGCCTGACGCTATCCACCAGCGCCCGGGTGCGTCCGGTCTGGGAGATCGCCACCACCACATCGCCCTGCTTGAGTGTCGCAGCGGACATGTTCTGCATGTGCGGGTCGGTATAGGCCGCTGTGGATATCTGCAGGCGAAAGAACTTGTGCTGGGCATCCGCGGCCACCGCACCGGAGGCGCCGAAGCCGTAGAACTCGACCCGGTTGGCCATGGCCAACGCATTGATGGCCTGGTTCAGCGCCTCGTTGTCCAGCCGGTCGCGCACCGACAGCAGGGTGCCGACGGTGGAGTCGAAGATGCTGTGAGAAAACTCGGCGACGCTGTCGCTGTCGTTCATCGAGAACTGGGCGAACTGGCTGCCCGAGGCCAGCATCTGCGCCAGCTTGAGCTTGAAGTCCTGAAAACCGTTGCAGCCCAGCGCCCGGCAGAAACGTACCACCGTAGGCTCGCTGACCTTGGCCTCGGTGGCCAGATCGACGATGCGCATGTGGATCACTTCTTCTGGGTTGCGCAGCACGAAGCGCGCCACCTTCTGCTCGGAGCGGCGAAAGTGCTCCATGCGATTTCTCAATTCATCGAACAGGGCACGGCTCACGGAAGGCTCCTTGGCAGGGGTGTGGATAAAGAACGTGATGAAAAATGTGGGTATAGCTGTGGGTAACAGTGTGGATAGGGAGCGTCGTAAAAGCGACTGTGGGTAAATAACCGATAGCCACAGTATGCCCCAGCCGGAGGTGCTGATGTCATTCTTAGGCTGCGCGTTCCTTTAGCGTTGAACGTCATCATCCTGTCAAGTGGGTTATAGTAAACAGGAAGGTGCCGGTCGCAGGACAGCACTCAAAGGGCGGCTGGCACCATCATCGCCCGTCAGGAGAGTCGATCATGCGTAATGTCGAACAGGTGTCCTCCGTCAAAAGCGAACTCCTCGATATTTTCATGAGCATGGAAGTCGCCGAGCATCAGCAGCGCCAGAAATCCGCTGCGTTACGCAACCTCAGAGCCCGCCGCGGCATCGAGTTGCATAAAGAATTCAAGCGGCTGGAGCAGGACCTCGCCGATCTCGACGATGATCTGATCCAGTAGCCTCGTTCGTCCAGGCTAAACGCCGCGAGCCCCGGCAGGACCGGGGCTCGCTGAGCTGTCACAGGCTAGCTCTTTAACCAGCCCTGTAACTAGGTCTGTGACAGGAGCAGGACCGGCATTCGATGACGGTCCATGACGCCTACACCCTCAGAGGCTGGAAACGAACACCGCCAGCACGCCAATCGGCGCGACATAGCGCGTGATCAGGTTCCACAGGCTGAAGTCGTAGATATCCATCCCCAGTTCCTTGCGTACGCCTTCCTTGTCGAGTCCCCAGGCAACGAACATGATGACGCCAAGGCCGGTTAGCGGCAGCAGGAACTTGCTGGTCAGCTTGTCGAGCAGGTCGAAGATATTCAGGCCGAAGAACAGCACCTCACTCCAGACGTTGAACGACAGCAGCGCGGCGATGCCCAGCGCCCAGGTAGCCACGCCGGCGACCAGGGTCGCGCTCACTCGCGACAGCGGCGTGCGCTCCTCGACGAACTCCACGACCGGCTCCAGCAGCGAGATCGCCGACGTCAGAGCGGCAAAGGTCAGCAGCAGGAAGAACATCAGGCCCAGCAGCATGCCGCCGGTCATGTTACCGAAGGCGAGCGGCAGGGTGACGAAGATCAGCCCCGGCCCAGAGTTCAGGTCCAGGCCATTGGCGAAGACGATCGGGAAGATTGCGAGGCCAGCGCCCAGAGCGATGACGGTATCCATGATCACCACGGTGCGGGCGGTCTTGAGCAGGTTGACCTCCTCACCGAGGTAGGAGCCGTAGGCCATCATGATGCCCATGCCCAGCGACAGGGTGAAGAAGGCATGGCCCAGCGCCGCCAGCACCACTTCTCCAGTGAGCTTGGTCCAGTCGGGATTGAACAGGTAGCTTACCGCTTGACCGAAATAGCCCGTCGTCATGCCGTAGCCCACCAGCACCACCAGCAGCACGCCAAGTGCCGGCATCAGGGTACGCACTGCGCCCTCGAGCCCCTTGGTTACGCCGCGAGCCACAATGCCGATCACCAGCAGCATGAAGACCGAGTGCCACAGCAGCAGCTGTCCCGGGTTGCCCAGCATGCCAGAGAAGAGTCCACCGATGGCATCGGCATCCTGGCCGGTGAAGTCACCGGTGACCGAGCTCAGGGTGTAGGACAGCGACCAGCCACCGATGACGCTATAGAAGGACAGGATCAGGAAAGCGCCCAGCACGCCGCTGACCCCTACCATCACCCAGCCTTTGCTGCGCCCCGCGCTCTTGGCCAACTCGGCCATCGAGTTAACCGGGTTCTCCTGACCGCGACGCCCGATCAGCCACTCGGCGGTCAAAATGGGCAGCCCGATCAGGGCGATACACAGCAGGTACACCAGCACGAAGGCGGCACCGCCGCTTTCGCCCACCATGTAGGGAAATTTCCAGATATTACCAAGGCCGACCGCGGAACCGGTGGCCGCGAGGATGAAGGTCAGCTTTGATGACCAATGTGCGTGGGATAGTTTGGACATGATTCACCTTGAGGTTGCGTGTCGCCAACGATCGGTCAGATGCGATGACGGCTTGTGCTTGTTATTGCCACGTCCGCGGCATCATGGATCACACGATGCCAATCAAGGGCATGACAGGATCCAGGCAGGATCTCCGCCGCTAGCCGCCGCGCCTCGGTCCCTGATCGGGGCACAAGACACGACTTTCATGCCGTGATATTGCGAGAATCCGTGCGGGTTTCACGCAAAACCCCACAATATCGAATGGTAAACGGCATGAGGGCCATAAAACTATCCGATCATGATCGCGATAGCCAGAGCAGATTGCCCCTTGAGCAGGGCCACAACCTCAGAAAAGACCCGCTAGAAAAGGCTCGTCTGGCGCTCGCCGGGAAAGGGGGCCAAAGGGGTTAGTGCAAGCCGCGCAGCGAGGCGATCATGACAGGCTCTTGCCAGGACCGGCGCCTGTCGATTGTCGGGTGTATGCACAAAGAGAAAAGGGGTTTTCCCCTGTTTTATCCACAGGCATAGCCTGTCAACCCAGGGCGTAAAACGGGCCTCATTAATGGTCGCATCGAAGTGACCAATGAAGCGCACCACCGGCTGTTGTGCCGTTGAGATCACGTGTAATGGGCGTTTGGGCTTTTCGCTCTGCGCTCTAGCCAGCCGCGCATCATCCCCCGCAGGCGTAGCAAACAAGGGCCGCACGTCAAGCATTACTCGATCTACCCCATGAGTTATCAACAATCGGTTGAGAGCCGCCTCGGCGTTCCCCTTGTGGAAAAATTCGGGGTGACGGACTTCGACACTGGCGGGAATGCCGGCAGGCCAGCGCTCCAGTAATGCCTCGAGTCTCGGTAACTCCTCAAGCCCGAAGTCCCGTGGCAGCTGAATCATCACCGGCCCGAGGCGATCGTGCAGCGGCGAGAGTGCCGCGAGAAATTCCTCGACGTCGGCCTCGATGCCGGTCAGGCGCCGCTCATGGGTCAGGGCGCCGGGCAACTTGAAACAGAAACGGAAATCCGCCGGTGCCTGACGGGCCCAGGCAGCCACGGTGTCGGCACGGGGTGTGCCGCTATAGAAGGTGGTGTTGCCCTCCACCGTGGAGAACACCCGCGCATAGTCCGGCAGGCGATCGCCCTGGCTTCCATGAGGCGGATAGAGCCCGCCGCGCCACTCCTCGTTGGCCCACATGGCGAGCCCCAGGTGAAATCCGCACGCTCTGGCGGTTGGTAGGGAACACGTATCGGTCACCGGTGCTGCTCTCTTATCAACGCCAGGGTAGCTACAGGGAATGGGATTATCGCTGTCTCCCTTGCCGGTGAACAGCCCGGGGCTGTGCGGCCAAGTGCGAACACGTCAGGTCCTGCGGGCGCAGGCCAGGATATGCGATACAAAGTGACGTACCTTGGCGAGTTCGCCAAGAGGTTCCGGGTAGACCAGGTAGTAGGCATCCGGTCCCTCGAGAACATGAGGCCAGGCGCAGCACAGCCGCCCTGCGGCCAGCTCATCCTCGACCAGGAAACGCGGCACTAGCGCCAGGCCGCCTCCTGCCATCACGGTGCTCATCAGCATCTGGAAGGTCTCGAAACGCGTTCCATGGTAGCTGCGATGGGTGGTGATGCCCTGTTCGGCAAACCAGCGATGCCACGCATCGGGGCGAGTGGAGAGATGCAGCAGGCGCGCCTCGATCAGGTCCGTAGCCGAATCCAGGCGCAACCGGTCGAGGTAGCTCGGCGAACCAATCGCCACGACCTGTTCATCGAACAGCTTGTGGCATTCCAGGTTGGGCCAGCGGCCATGGCCGTGGAAGAAGGCCACATCGATGTCTTCCTGCTCGAGATCGAAGGCCTGCACTCGATCGGTGACATTCAGGCTGATGCGCGGATACGCCTCGAAGAAGGCCGGCAGATGAGCCGTCAGCCAGGACGTGCCGAAGGTCGGCAGGGTCGCCACCCGCAGCACCTCGCTATGCCCGCTGTAGGTCATGATGGTATTGGCCGACATTTCGATCTGCGCCAATATCTTGCGCACGTCAGTGAGGTACAAGGAGCCCTCAGGCGTCAGCACCAGCGAGCGCCGCACGCGCCGAAACAGCTTGTGCTGAAGGTAGTGTTCGAGCTGCGCGACCTGCTTGCTGACCGCACTCTGGGTCAGGCTCAGTTCCTCGGCGGCCCGTGTGAAACTCATGTGGCGGGCCGCTGCCTCGAAGCATTGCAGGGTGGTGGTCGAAGGCAGATGGCGTGCCGTCATGGCGATGCGCTTCCTCAGCAAAAGGGTCATTCTAGACAATCATTGACTCTGTTACCTGATGTCTCGTGTCGTATGGCTAGGCTTGTCGAGTCATTCTTTTCAGGCATGCCATGCCTTTTACTATGGCTGACCTTCCTCTAAATCGGCTCACAAGTCGCCATGGCGGGCATGCTGCGCCACTAATGCATGACCTAATGGAATGGATAGCGCGCTTTTTTTCGTTTGTCGTTTCGCCTGCCGACTGGTTTGATCAAGGCATCCCTTTATCACGCGCAGCGGCTAGCAAGGCGTGCGGTTATCCACCCCATTGGAACTCAGGGCCGTGATCACTGCCGCTAGCCACCTGCCATCCCCAGACAAACCGACACTCAGGAGACATGCCCCATGACTACACCGTCTCTCGTTTCTCCCGATGAGATCCGCGACCTCTTTTCGAAGGCGATGTCGGCCATGTATCAGGCGGAGGTGCCCCAGTACGAGACGCTACTCGCGCTGGTGGAAGACGTGAATCGCGAGACCCTCGCGCGCAACAGCGCGCTTGCCGAGCGACTCGAGGCTCATGACGAGCTGAATCGTCTCGGGGTCGAGCGCCACGGCGCCATTCGGGTCGGCACCGCGGCGGAGCTTGCTATGCTGCGCCGGCTGTTCGCGGTGATGGGCATGCACCCGGTCGGTTACTACGATCTCTCCGAGGCCGGGGTGCCGGTGCATTCCACCGCCTTTCGGCCCATCGATGATGCCGCCCTCTCCCGTAACCCCTTCCGGGTCTTCACCTCGCTGCTGCGCCTGGAGCTGATCGAGAGCCCCACACTTCGCGAGCGCGCCGCAGCGATCCTCGCCGAGCGCGATATCTTCACCGACGGCGCCAGGGAATTGATCGCGCTCAGCGAATCCCAGGGCGGTCTCAGCGATGCCCAGGCCGAGCGCTTCGTCGCCGAGGCACTGGAGACCTTTCGCTGGCATACCGACGCGACCGTGGACCTCGCCACCTATGAGGCGCTGCACGCCGAGCATCGGCTGATCGCCGACGTGGTCTGCTTCCGCGGCCCGCACATCAACCATCTAACGCCGCGCACCCTGGATATCGACGAGGTCCAGAAGCGCATGCCGGCCGCCGGCATGAACGCCAAGGACATCATCGAGGGGCCGCCCCGTCGCGACTGCCCGATCCTGCTGCGCCAGACCAGCTTCAAGGCCCTTGAGGAACCGACTCACTTCAAGGGCGAAGGCCAAGGCACACACACCGCCCGCTTCGGCGAGATCGAACAGCGCGGCGTGGCGCTGACCGGCAAGGGCCGGGCGCTTTATGACCGCCTGCTTGGCGCCTCCCGGGAAAAGACCCGCGGACTCGCCAACGAAACCCACCAGCAGGCACTGGCCGAGGTTTTCGGCGAGTTTCCGGATGATGAGGTGACCCTGCGTCGCGAGGAGCTGGCTTTCTTCGAGTACCGCCTCACCGACGCCGGGCACGCCGCCGATGCAGGCCATGAAACGGATCTGGAAGCACTGATCGAGCAGGGGCTGGTAACGGCCCGACCGATCACCTATGAGGACTTCCTGCCGGTCAGTGCGGCGGGCATCTTTCAGTCTAACCTCGGCGGCGCGCAGAACGACGCCTATGCCGGCCACGCCAACCGCGAGGCCTTCGAAGCCGCCTTGGGGGCCGCCGTTACCGATGAGCTCGCGCTCTACGCTGAGCGCGAGACCGCCTCAAAGGCCAGAGTGCTGAAGACCCTGGGCCACGCCACGGAAGACTGAGGAAGGGAGCCTAAAGAGAGAGGATAAAGAAGAGAGGAAGGAGAAAATGGGATGGCACAGCATGGCCATCCCACCGGTCTTTTTCTCAGATGTCTCCACTGACCCTTCCCCTCAGGTCGGACCAGGTGCCGTCGCTATTCGACGGTCACAGACTTGGCGAGGTTGCGCGGCTGATCGACGTCGGTGCCCTTGAGCACCGCCACGTGATAGGACAGCAGCTGCAGCGGCAGGGTGTAGAGGATCGGCGCCAGGGCCTCGTCGATGTGCGGCAGGCGGAGTACATGCAGGCCCTCGGCTTCCTCGAGGCCCACGCTCTCGTCGGCGAACACATAAAGCTCGCCGCCCCGGGCACGCACTTCCTGCAGGTTAGACTTGAGCTTGTCGAGCAAGGCGTCATTGGGGGCCACCGAAATCACCGGCATCTCGCTGTCGACCAGCGCCAGCGGGCCATGCTTTAGCTCGCCAGCGGGATAGGCTTCGGCGTGGATGTAGGAGATTTCCTTGAGCTTGAGCGCACCTTCCAGAGCAATCGGGAAGTGGGCGCCGCGGCCCAGGAAGAGCGCGTGATGCTTCTCGGCGAAGGCCGTGGAAAGTGCCTCGATCTCGCCGTCGAGTCCCAGCACGCGGCCCATCAAGGTGGGCAGGCCACGCAGCGCCGTGACGATCTCGGCCTGGCGAGCCTCGTCCATGCCATTCACCTTGCCAAGGCCCAGCGTCAGCAGCATCAGGGCAGCAAGCTGAGTGGTGAAGGCCTTGGTAGAGGCTACGCCGATCTCGGGGCCGGCCTGGGTCATCAGTGTGAGGTCTGATTCCCGCACCAGGGAGCTGCCGGGCACGTTGCAAATTGCAAGGCTTCCCAAGTAGCCGAGCTCGCGGGCAAAACGCAGCGCGGCCAGGGTGTCGGCGGTCTCGCCGGACTGTGACAGAGTCACGAACAGGGTGCCCTCGGGCACCACCACCCGGCGGTAGCGGAACTCCGAGGCCACCTCGACCTGGGTGGGAATGCCGGCGTACTGCTCGAGCCAGTAGCGCGCCACCAGACCCGCATGATAGCTGGTGCCGCAGGCGACGATGTGCACCTGTTTGGCCTTCGAGAGCAGTTCCTCGGCGCCGTTGCCGAAGCTCTCGATCAGTGCGCTACGCTCGCCTAGACGGCCCTCTAGCGTCGCCGCGATCACCTGGGGCTGCTCGTAGATTTCCTTGAGCATGAAGTGGCGATACTCGCCCTTGCTGGCGGCGCCGTCACCGTGCTCGAAGACCTGGATCGGCCGCTCCACGGCATGGCCGGCGGCATCGAAGATTTCGATGCCGCCGCCGCGCCGCAGGCGCACCACGTCACCCTCCTGCAGATAGATGAAGCGGTCGGTGACCTGCAGCAGCGCCAGCGGATCGGAGGCCAGGAAGGCCTCCTCGATGCCCACGCCGACCACCAGCGGGCTGCCCTTGCGGGCGCCGATCAGGGTATCGGGCTCACCGCGGTGAATCACGCCCAGCGCATAGGCGCCGTCCAGCGTCGCCAGCACGCGCTGCACCGCCGCCAACAGATCCTGACCGAGGGTAAACTCCCGACCGACCAGATGGGCGATGACCTCGGTGTCGGTCTCTGAGGTAAAGGCATAGCCCTGCCCCTCGAGTTCGGCCTTGAGCGCCTCGAAGTTCTCGATGATGCCGTTGTGAACTACTGCCAGGCTGTCGCCGGACTGATGGGGATGAGCATTGTGCTCGCTAGGCTTGCCGTGAGTCGCCCAGCGGGTATGGGCAATGCCCACGCTGCCGGCCAGCGGCGAGGTATCGAGGCAGGCTTCCAGGGCCGCCACCTTGCCGGCGGCGCGCTGGCGTTCAAGACGCCCCTCGGCCGTCAGTACGGCCATCCCGGCCGAGTCATAGCCCCGGTACTCGAGGCGTTTCAGGCCTTCGAGCAGAATGCCCTGGACGTTACGCTCGGCGACCGCTGCGACGATTCCACACATGCCGTTCTCCTCTCATGCTTGCCGACGGCCGGACCGTCATGTCGAGCCGTCGAGTCGACCCCGGGCGGGCAGCGTTTTAGCGTCTCGCGCCCCGGGTCGGATAAATTCACTTTAGCTGATGCGCCGTCAGTCCCTGACGCTATTTCAGTCCTTGGCGCTCTTGGTCGGGCGCGGCCAGTCGGCCTTGCTGATCTGGCGTGCCCGGGACACCGCCAGGGCGTTGTCAGCGACGTCCTTGCTGATGGTCGAGCCGGCGCCGACGGTGGCCCCGGCACCGATGCTGACCGGCGCGACCAGGGCGGAATTGGAGCCGATGAAGGCGCCATCGCCGATCTCGGTGCGATGCTTGTTAACGCCATCGTAGTTGCAGGTGATGGTGCCGGCGCCAACGTTCACGCCCTGACCCAGCCGCGCATCGCCGACATAGCTCAGGTGATTGATCTTGCTGCCTTCACCGACCCGGGCGTTCTTGGTCTCGACGAAGTTGCCGACCTTGGCCTTGATGGCGAGCTGGGTGCCGGGGCGCAGCCGGGCGAAGGGGCCGATCTGGTTATAGCCTGCGGCCACCGCCTGATCGATCACGCTGTGCGCCTCGACCACCGTCTCCGCCCCCAGGCGACTGTCGCGGATCAGGCAGTAGGGCCCGATGCGCACGCCCTCACCAAGCTCCACATCGCCCTCGAAGACGCAGCCAACGTCGATCTCGACGTCATGGCCGCAGGTCAGGGTGCCGCGCACGTCGATCCGTGCCGGGTCGGCCAGGGCGACGCCCTCGGTCATCAGCCGCTCGGCGATGCCCTGCTGGTAGGCACGTTCCAGGCGCGCCAGCTGCAGGCGGTTGTTGACCCCCTCCACCTCGACAGGCGCAGCCGGCTGGGCGGTGACGATGCCGACGCCCTCGGCGGCGGCCATGGCGATCACGTCGGTCAGGTAGTACTCGCCCTGCTGGTTGTCGGCGGATAGCTGGGGCAGCCAGCGCCTCAGCTGCGCCGCGGTCATGGCCATGATGCCGGTGTTGCACTCCTTGACCGCGCGCTCCGCCTCAGTTGCATCCTTGTGCTCGACGATGGCCACGACGCGCCCCTCGTCGTTGCGCAGGATGCGGCCGTAGCCGTTGGGCTCCTCAAGGATCACGCTGAGCAGCCCCATATGCTCTTCATCGACTCGCCCGAGCAGCGCGGCGAGGGTCTCGCGGCGAATCAGCGGCACATCGCCGTAGAGCACCAGCACCTTGTCGTGGCCGAGCTGGTCGAGGGTCTGGGCGACGGCATGGCCGGTGCCGAGCTGCTCTTCCTGCACGGCGAAATGCACGCCGGCATCCCCAAGCGTCTGACGCATGGCATCGCCGCCGTGGCCGATCACCACGTGCAGCTTGTCGGCGCCGAGGCCCGCCGCCGTATCGATCACATGACGCACCATCGGCTTGCCCGCCAGGGTGTGCAGGACCTTGGGCTTGCGAGAACGCATCCGCGTTCCCTGGCCGGCGGCGAGAATCACCACGTCGAGTGTCATCATGTCTCCTCGTTGTCTTGGAGCGAGTCTTGGAGCGAGTCTTGCGCCGGGTCCTGAC
>Ga0209300_1000574_pt1 | contig 18080 bp, 16 predicted proteins | sample Shrwel_input2_RT_FD_187535 | JGI IMG/M metagenome (GOLD analysis project Ga0209300, IMG submission 187535) | Subsurface microbial communities from deep shales in Ohio, USA - Utica-3 well 1 S input2 RT (SPAdes) (version 2) ... | reverse complement strand
TCATGGAAACCCTGACCCTGCTGCACGAACAGGGCGTGGATTACACCCTGTTCTTCCGGGCCCTTTCCAACTTGCACCGCCACGGCCAAGCTCCCGTTCGGGACCTGTTTGTGGATCGCAGCGCGGCGGACCAGTGGCTGGAACGTTATGAGTCGAGGCTGCAAAAAGAGTCCCGCGCCCATGACGAGCGAGAACATGCCATGCGGCAAGTGAACCCCAAGTACATCCTGCGTAACTATCTGGCGCAACAGGTGATCCTGGAAGCCCAGAACGGGGATTATGCGCCGATGAAGGAGTTGTTAGCGGTGCTGGCCAAACCCTTTGATGAGCAGCCCGAGCACGAGCAGTACGCCGCCCCGCCACCGGACTGGGGCAAGCATCTGAATATCAGTTGTTCGTCTTAAAGCTGCTCACGCCTGCTTCAGTGGAAGTGGGTGGGGTTTTACGCGTTGCACGTTTTTGGCTGCCTGTTCATAGGCACGATGGCGCACATCCCAGAGTTCGACAGCATGCTGAATGTTTAACCAGAACTCCGGGGTGTTTCCCAGGGCGGCGGCTAGTTTAATCGCCATTGGGGCGGTCAGAGTGCCTTTGTCATGCACAATCCGGCTAAGGGTGTTTCTGTGCACGCCCATCGCTTCTGCCAGCTCGCGAACTTCAATGTTCATCGGCTCCAGAAATTCAGTCAGCAACATCTGCCCCACAGTCACAGGGCGACGCTTTGTATTTCTCATAAAGTCTCCTCTATCCCCTGTACGCATGCGGGTCCAGATAAGCATCCTGGGCCGTACCGTCTATCCAGCGAAAAACCAGCCGATATTGTTTATTGACCCTAATCGAACACCAGCCAGAAAGGGTCCCCGATAGGTGCTCAAAGCGGTTACCCGGCGGAATCCTCAAATCCGATTCTTTGGTTGCCGCATCCAGAATCTGAAGTTTTCTGAAGAGAGCATTTTCTATCGTATTTGGGATTTTCTTATGGCTTTGGTCTTCCGTGTAAAAAAACCTCTAACCATTCATCCCTGAATTGAACCCTCCGGCGACTCATTCAGAGAATTGAGTAGCGGATTCCGATCACTCTCCCGCGGCTCTAACGGTTGCCCAGAGCGTGGAGAGCGTCACCGGGGTCCCCGGCGTGCGGCCAGACTTCGGCTGAGCCGCACGGGCCGACGGCTTGCGCCGACTGCCCTGAAAAACCACCAATCCTCGGGCGGCGATGTTATAGGCCGCGCTGAGGTCGGCATGGTACCGCTTGCCGGAGGCAAAGGTACATAGGCTGTAGTTACTCGCATCCCGCTTGACGGGACCGGAACCGTCGAACGCCTGGGAGCTGGTGCCTCGGGCATAGACCAGAATTGAACGGAGCCCGGATTCTTGCGCCTTGCTCTGAATCCGATCCACCAGCATTCGATGAAACCACCGATGGAAGCGGGCTTTCATCGGAGACCGCTTGCGACCGGCTTTCGGGTGCCAGCCCTTCAGGTTTTCCGCCACCACCGCATGACACTGATACTGCAAGGCCAGATTAATCACCCTCCGGCTGATCTGATGGGCCTCGTTGTTTGCCAGCCGCTTCAGGCGGGCGTGATCCCGGCCGCAAAAGCCAGCAGGTAACCGGCTTCCATGCCGGGTGTGTTTCCGAGCCTTGGCCCGGATACGCTGCATCAGTCGATGTTCCCGGTCTTTATCGCGACGCCGGAGGAACCCCCGGGCTTGGACAGTGCCTAGATCATCGACCACGGCCCAAGTGGCCGCTGTATTGATACCGACATCCACGGCCAGCACTCGCTTAGGGGTCCTGACCGGTTTTGCTGGCTCAAATTGCTCCGGCAACGACAAACCCCAATGCTTGCCATTAAAGGTCAACATAGGCGATTTTGACTGGCCTCTGCCGCGATAGCGGCACCGGCCGGACAACCGGAAACTCATCCAGATCCAGTCGTTGCGGTATCGCACCTTGATAAACGCCTGCGTGGTCTCCTCGTTGAGCTTGATGCACTGACCGCCATACAGGCTTGGAAACGTATTAGTGCTGGCGGTGAGCCTGGGTGGCCGCGCATGCGGATGCCGCCGCTGGCCGTCGAGCCAGTCGCCGTAGCGACTCATGAACGAACGGACTTGACCGACAGCATCCATGATGGCCACACGGCGCAGATACGAGGGGAATTTGTAGTATCGATTATGGAAATACCGGTATCGAACGTTCGGACGCTTCGCGGTCGGATGAACGAGGCCCTCGATCACGGCCACTGCCTCATTGCCTTTGGCGGGGCCAACCGAGGGCCAGTGCGTAAACGCCACCGTCATCAGGTCTCGCACCAACCGACGATACAGGTCCAACGTCTCGGTCAGCGCGTCGCGCTGGGCCGGACTGTCAGGTTTGATGCGGAGTCGGTCGGAACGAGTAATAGCCATACCTAACACTGTATAGATGAACAGCATTAAAGACAAGCCGCCTTGACTCGCGACTCATTCCAAGAATTGAGTCGTAGAATGCGGCGGCATTTTGTTCAATGACAACAGCTTCCTGTTCGCTTTTTTAACCACTCCATTCACACAGGTGTTGTGCGTCAACTTTGCAAGCCATGGGGTCGGGTACGGGGTCAGACCCCGTACCCGACCCCGGTTACTCAGTTTTAGGTGGCGCCAGGGCATCCAGACGGGCGCCGTGTTTCATCATGAACAGCACGAGGAAGATGGCGGGGACACCCATCAAACCGGCAAGGGTGAAGAACTCGGCATAGCCGAAATCCGCCACCACAATGCCGGAGAAGCCACCCAGAAATTTACCCGGCAAGGTCATCAAGGAACTGAACAGCGCATACTGTGTGGCGGTAAACGAAGCGCTGGTCATGCTGGAGAGCCAGGCAATCAGCGCCACGTTGGCAATACCACCCGAGAGATTGTCAGCGCTGACCACAACCGCCAGCGTGGCCACGTTAGGCGGGTATTGGGCCAGAACGACGAACAACAGGTTGGTGGCAGCGGTCATGATGGCGCCAGCCAGCAGGATCTTACGCACGCCATACCGCACCACCAGGACGCCACCCAAAAGGGAGCCGGCAATGGTCATGAAGAAACCGAAAATTTTCGTGACATCGGCCACCTGGGTTTTCGAGAAACCCATGAAATCCAGGTAGAAGGGGTTGGCCATCACGCCCATGGCGATGTCGGAAATACGGTAGACCGCCACCAGCACCAGAATGGCGATGGCCAGTTCCCGATAGCGACGAAAAAAATCCAGGAACGGGCCGGCAATGGCGGCATAGAACCAGCCGGCAAATTTGGCGAGCGCGGGCGGCAAGTGCGTGCGTTTGCTCGCCTCTTCCCTCACCTTTTGGGCGATATCGCTGGCGGCGGCGAAGTGATTCACCGCAGGCTCCCGGGCAACCAGTACCGTAAGAGCCCCCACGCCTACCAGAGCCGCCATTACCTGGTACGAGACTGTCCAGGAGTAGTATTCGGCGATGTAGAGCGCCCCGGCGCCAGCCACCAGCAACGCCAGCCGGTAACCGAAAATGTAGGTAGCCGCCAACGCCGCCTGTAGCCGCTCCTCGGCGATCTCGATGCGATAGGCATCAATGGCCACATCCTGCGTGGCCGAGGAAAACGCCACCAGCAGCCCACACAATGCCAGGGTCTGCGTGGCGGAAACCGCATCGACCGTGGCCATCAAATACAGCCCAGTGGCAATCCCCGCCTGGGCCAGAAGAATCCAGCTACGTCTCTTGCCAAACAACCGATCCAATACCGGCAGTTTCAGGCGGTCGACGATTGGCGCCCAGAACACCTTGATGGAATAGGTAATCCCCAACCAACTGAAAAAACCGATGGTCGCCGTTTCGACGCCAACATCCGCGAGCCGCGCGTTCAGCGTGGAAAACACCAGGAGGAACGGCAAACCCGCTGAGAACCCCAGGAACAGCAGGGCAATCACCTGCCAGCGGGTGTACACGTAGAGAGCTTCTTTCAGCAGGGCCAGGCGGTCACGGGAGAAAATAACAGGCCTCTCTCACTCGGTGGGCAAACGTCGGAAAGGATGCAGCAGGTGGAGTCACAACTCCACCCGCCACTGGATACGCCCGGTTAGTCGCGAAAGTTATTGAACTGCAGTGGAATATCCAGTTCCGCCTCTTTCAGCATGGCAATAGCCTGCTGCAGGTCATCACGTTTCTTGCCTGTCACACGAACCTTGTCGCCCTGAATACTGGCTTGAACCTTCATCTTCTGGTCCTTGATCATCTTCACGATCTTCTTGGCCATGTCGGTTTCAATGCCCTGCTTGAGGGTATAGTGCTGCTTGATCAGCTTGCCGGCCTTGCTGTCGCCTTCCTCGGCCAGAGCGCGCGGGTCAATCTGGCGCTTGGCAAAGGCCATGCGCAGCATCTCTTTCAGTTGCTCCAGCTGGAATTCCTGCTCCGCGCTGACGGTGATGGTCTTGTCACTCAGCTCAAAGTCGGCTTCCACGTTCTTGAAATCCCAACGGTTGCCCAGGTCGCGTTTGGCCTGATCCACGGCGTTGGTGACTTCGTGCATGTCGGTTTCGGATACGATATCGAAGGAAGGCATGGTGGTTTATCTCCAAAAGAGGCCATAAATCATGCGGGCAAGTATCGCATGATTGAAACAAAAACGCCCAGCGGATGCCGGGCGTTTCGGGTTACCTTGAAGCAAGGATCAGAGCTTGCGGCCCTTGCTCGCCGCAATCCGCAACCGCAGCGCGTTCAGCTTGATGAAACCTTCCGCGTCTTTCTGATCGTAGGCACCCTCGTCTTCCTCGAAGGTGGCGATCTTCTCATCAAACAGGGAGTCGTCGGACTTACGGCCAACCACTTCCACGTTGCCTTTGTACAGCTTCAGACGAACCACACCGTTCACGTATTCCTGGGTGGTGTCGATCAGTGCCTGCAGGGCCTCGCGCTCCGGCGACCACCAGTAGCCGTTGTAGATCACTTCGGCGTAACGCGGCATGATGCTGTCTTTCAGATGCGCCACTTCGCGGTCCAGGGTGATGGACTCAATCGCGCGGTGGGCACGCAGCATGATGGTGCCGCCCGGGGTTTCGTAACAGCCGCGGGATTTCATGCCCACGTAGCGGTTCTCAACGATGTCGATGCGGCCAATACCATTGGCGCCGGCCACCTTGTTCAGGTGCTCCAGCACTTCGTGCGGTTTCATGTCCTGACCATCAATCGCGGTGATGTCACCCTTCTGGTAGGTCAGTTCAATGTAAGTCGGCTCATCCGGCGCCTGCTCCGGAGACACACTCCAGCGCCACATGTCTTCCTCGGCTTCCGCCCACGGGTCTTCCAGGTTGATGCCTTCATAGGAGATGTGCAGCAGGTTGGCGTCCATGGAGTACGGGCTCTTGCCCTTCTTGCTGGTCTCCACCGGAATGTTGCGCTCTTCACAGTAGGCCATCAGCTTTTCGCGGGAATTCAGGTCCCACTCACGCCAGGGGGCAATCACCTTCACGCCAGGCTTCAGCGCGTAGGCACCAAGCTCGAAACGCACCTGGTCGTTGCCCTTGCCGGTTGCACCGTGGGAGATGGCATCGGCGCCGGTCTCGTTGGCGATCTCGATCAGGCGACGGGAAATCAGCGGGCGGGCAATGGACGTACCCAGCAGGTACTCGCCCTCGTAGATGGTGTTGGCGCGGAACATCGGGAACACATAGTCGCGCACGTATTCTTCGCGCAGATCCTCGATGTAGATTTCCTTAACGCCCAGCGCCTCGGCTTTCGCGCGCGCCGGTTCCACTTCCTCGCCCTGGCCGATGTCGGCGGTGAAGGTCACCACCTCGCAATCGTAGGTATCCTGCAACCACCGCACGATGACGGAAGTATCCAGGCCACCGGAATAGGCCAGAACCACCTTTTTAATATCAGACATGCCCTTGCTCCAGACTGAATAGAATGGATGTGTTGAATAGAAGGGCGATATTGTACGGGACTACGGGGGGAATGGCTATTGTCTCCCCCTCTCTCCCCTGGCGGGAGAGAGGGGGGGGCAAGGAAAGGAACTTAAACAGCCGCCTGCTGGGCCTGACCACTGACAACGTCCTGACGAATGCCATCCCAACCGTCTTTTACGGTGCGCAGCAGGTCCTGAACTTCGTCAAGTTTGGCGATGTCGTTTTTTGCACTCGCTTCCAACAGGGAACGCTCCATGTAGTCATAAAGCGCTTCCAGCTGGGTTGAAAGCTCGCCGCCTTTTTCAAAGTCCAGGAAAGAACGCAGGCCACCAATAATCTCAATTGCCTTATTGAGCAGTTGACCTTTTCCAGCGTAGTCCTTTGCCTGCATACGGGCCTTGGCCATATTAATGCGCTCAATGGCACCGTTGTACAGCAACTGGATCAGCTTGTGCGGATCGGCATCGGTGATGCTGGTTTGGGTGTTAACGCGCTGATATGCCTGCAAACCGTTCATAATCTACCTCTTTGCATCATGTTCTAAGCCGTTTAACGGCACAAAGTCGTCAAACTTTAGAGTTTAACCGCCACTACCACCGCCACCGGATGGAGCCATTGCGGCCAGTTGTTGCTGCACATAATTGCCCGAGCTTTGTATTTGGGATATCAAGCGGTCTGCCGCCGTAAATTGGCTGATCAGCCGTTCCTCGTATGAGGCAATGCGGTCCGCCAGATCGTCTCTCTGATCCTGAATATCCTGCAACGTTGCATTGAGCCCATCCGTGCGATTAGACAGCAAACCGTCACTGCCCAGAAAACGCTCTGCGGACGCCACCATCTGAGTTGCGATGCCTTCGCCCTGGTCTGAATCAGCAAACAGAGCGGTCATCGCTTCAGGGTTCTCCTGCAGCTTTTCTTTAAACGCTGCCTGATCAAACTGAAGCTTGCCGGTGCCCGGATCGGTTTTTATCCCGACATCGGCCAGCATTCGAATTGGCGAATTTTCCAAACCCGAAGGAATATTGGTTAATTGCTGACGAAGATCGTTTTGCAAGCCCCGAATCGTGGCATCGCCAGAAAGCACCCCGCCCTCCTCCGAGACCGAGTTGTAACCCGCCACATTTTTAATCTGGTCCTGCAACGCGTTGAACTTATCGACAAAGGCCTGCACCTTGTCCGCAACCGCACCCGGATCCTGATCCACCTTGACCGTTGAGGTGCCGGTAGAGGCAACGTTGAAGGTGACACCATCAACCACATTCTCAATGGTATTACTGGAACGGGTGACCGTAATACCGTTGATATCGAGGATTGCATCCTTGGCGGCGACAGTCTCTTCCATATTGGAAGTGGTCCCATCAAAGGCAAAGCGTGACAGCCCGCCGGTGTCGGTGTTATTGCCATCATCGTCTGCAACACTTACAGAGATCTCATTCGCGGTTCCAGACTCGTCCGAAGACATGACCAGCCGATAGCCGCTCCCAGTGTCAACGATACCGGCCGACACACCGGCATTGGCATCATTAATCGCGTCTGCAATACCCTGCAGCGTGTTATTAGAGCTATCAATGGTGATATCCGTGGAATTACCACCCACATTCAAAGTCAGCGTGCCGGTGCCCATCGCTGTTGTGTCTCGATCAGCCTGTTCGGTTGAGGCCAGAGACTGTGCCCGGGCAAGCTGCTGGACATCCACCGAATAGTTACCACGGTTGGCTTTCGCAGAATCCAGAGTCACTCCTACAACGCCCTCGCTGGAAGAAGACGCCGTATAGGACTTCATGCTATCCGACTTGCTGAGATCCTCCATCGGGCCTTTCAACGCTTCCAATGCACTTCGAATCTTGCCGAAAGCAGAGATCTTTGATTGAGTTTCAGCTTCCCGCCGATTGAGCCTCGTTTCGGTGGGGGCACGCTCCGCCTCAACTAACTGATTGACCAAATCATTGGAAAATATCCCGGAACCAGCCCCGAGTGATGAAATTGATGCCATGACTCTGCCTCCTGAAAAGGCTCTTTAATCTCTATACACCGTTTAACGGCTGAAAGCGGCAAACTTTTGCCTCTTGTTGAAACTTTAACATTACCACTTCGAAATCTTGCCTCGCCCCAAACAGAAAAGCCGCCGGACCCGAAGGGTGCGGCGGTGCTGAAATACCGTTGCCCAATACAACCGCAAAAGCGGCAAGCTTTTACACTTTTATATTGAATAACGTCAGCGGTTCATCCTGCTGCAAATTTTCTGCCAACCTCAAAGCAACCTCATCAGGTATCTGCCGGATTACTTCCTGGGTTTCCTGATCCACCACCTTCACAATGGTCTGCCCCAGGTTGTTATCCACTTCAAACTGCAGATCTCTACTCACGGACTGAACATAGTCGTTCAGCTGTGAAACCGCTTCCCCCAGCTGCCTGCCTTCCTGAGCCCTGTGGTTTTGGGCAAGCGCCTGTTGGGCTTCCGGCGAAGGGTTGAGACGGTTAATGCGAGCAGCTCCTGAAGCCACTTTCTGAGCGGAGGCTATATCGCCTTCGTTCTGAGGTGACGCGTTTGCCCGAGCCGGAGTCTGGCTATTCGAGCGCACCAGTTTGAGATCCGGGCTGTTCAGGTTCACGTCGTTCATGACTCACCTCACTCTATTCTTACGGCGGAATGCCAGCCCCCTCCTGGGGCCGGCGGTCACCGCAGCGTCCCTATTACTGCAGGAGGGACAAAACCTGGTTAGGACGCGCGTTGGCCTGAGCCAGTACGCTGATGCCGGCCTGCTGCAGCACGTTGGACTTAGCCAACTTGGCAGATTCAGACGCAAAGTCGGCGTCAAGAATCCGGCTGTTTGCAGCGCTGGCACTTTCAATGTTGGTTGCCAGGTTGTTAATAGTACTTTCGAACCGGTTCTGGACCGCACCAAGATCTGAGCGGAATTCGTTCACCTGGCTCAGAGCCGCGTCCAGGGTTGCCAGAGCATTGGAAGCGCCAGTCGCAGTGCTGATGTCGATACCCTGCACAGTAGAGGCACCAGTACCGGTGGTACCCAGAGCAGTCGCCGCCATGTTGGTGCTGAAGTCCACATCAATAGTTTGTCCAGCTTCGTAACCAACCTGGAAAGACACACCGCTACCCAGAGAGCCGTCCAGAACACCTTGGCCATTGAAGGTAGTCTCTGTGCTGATACGGCTGATTTCTGTCTGACGTTGAGCCACTTCTTTTTGCAGCAACTGACGGTCTTCGTCACGAATAGAGCCGTTTGCCGCCTGAACCGCCAGCTCACGAATACGCTGGAGGTTGCTCACAGTTTCATCCAAGCCACCTTCTGCAGTTTGCGCCATGGAGATACCATCATTGGCGTTACGCTGGGCAACAGTCAGACCACGAATCTGAGTGTCAAACTGGGTGGAGATTGCCAGGCCCGCGGCATCATCCTTGGCGGAGTTGATACGCAGACCGGAAGACAAGCGCTCCAGTGCCTCGCTATTCATGTTCTGAGACTTGGACAGCTGGTTCTGGGCGTTAATGGAGGCGACGTTAGTGTTGATTCCGAGAGCCATGATGCTTCTCCTTAAAACCTTAGTTTCTTTGGTGAAGGCTTGGCCCCCGTTTCATGTTGGGGTACCGCGCCCTGTTACTTCACTTAACGGCACCCCCAGAGGAAGCTTTAAACTTTTTTCTCCGAGTTTTGTAACAGTTTGTAGTCGGCCACTCACACTCTCTTACGCCTCAACAAAGTCAGGGTCGTCGTCCACACGAGAGCGCCGAACCCAGGGGTCATTCTCGAGCGTACGACCACTCAGCATCACCATTTTGAAATGCTTGGGCGTAGTGTCAAGGAATTCCAGAAAGCGGGCCTTCCAAGTCTTCAAGAAACCCTTCAGCTCGTCGTCTTCGCAGGCCATGCCGTGGCAGATCCCGACTGCAAGAAAGTGCAGCACCGAGCCTTTCAACAACTGCGCACAGTAAAACTGTTCAGGCCGAACGGTTTGCGAATTCGCATCCGGGCTGACCGTAACCGCGTCCAGACGAAGCTGGTTAACCAGAAGACACAAATCTCTGCGCCCCCTCATCGGCGCTTTCTTCAACTTCCGGGTATAGCTGGCGCACTCCCGCTTGACCTCCTCGTAAACCCGGGCCACGGGAATGTCCATAGCGCCCTCCATCAATTCTCTTTGATGGCTGCCGAGTACCTCACTGGCATCCCAGACCCGTCCATCCGCCCCAGACAAACTCTCTTCAAACTCTTCGACTGACATCCAGGGCGCATGAGCGATCGCCGCACCATCGGCACAGTTATACACTTCCAGGCCGGAAGCCAGCCCCGAACGAACCTGCCTCAAGAAATCTTCCATCGATCTCTTGGCGGTGTAGTAGTCGTTCCGGGTTAAAACCGCCTCACCATCGGCTCCCTCCACTTCAAAAACACGCCGGGTTGGATGATTTGCCGTTTTCAAACGTTCTTCGCGCTCTTGAATCGGCTTCGCGTACTTCTGCCCCCATATGGATTGGCTCGCGTGGTGGTAGTCTTTGTCCTTAAAGCCGTAGTCCGTCCCGAAAAGATAGATTTTCTGAAAACCAAGCGCTTGCCCCAATGCTGTCGCGGCATTAGTAACAGTCGGGTTACAACCAAAAAACAGCTCGTTCTGACTAACGGCAAGCCTAGGCAGCATATTGTCCGACTTGAAGAAGTAGGTGACATTCTTGAACAAGTCGCATACCAGCGGATTCACCTCGTTAACCGCCAACAGCGGAATCTTCTTCAGGGTGTCTCGCGGCAGTTCTTCATGAACCTGATAGATAATGTAACTAGGGTCCAATTCGACATGAAGATCGGGAATAATTCCCTCAGCCAAAAGCGGCTTCAGCCCAGTACCTGCACTCACCACAAAAAGCCGGTCCCGCATCTTTTTAAGGGAGGCGATCCGACCATCGATAGAAGGGCCACTGCCCACCACCGCCATGGGAAATGGAATCGTTTTTCTACCCAGATTTGCCAGATAGGTCATGCCCGATCTGGCGTTATGTGCCGTATTGACCAACCGGATTAACTCGTTGTCGTAATTACTCCAGTTGGTGGCCAGTACCGTCAGATCTCGGCTGGCATCCAAAACGCCTTTGGCCAATGGAATATCGGCCAGATGATTATAGTAAATTGAAAAAAAGGGATAGAACGGCAGGTCCTGGGTCATCTGGCCGTATACAACGGCTTTGACCTGCGCCTCGGACTCCGCTTTTCCGACCGCAAACGTCAGCGTTTTTCCCGCCTTCCGAAAGTTACTCAGTATCTCTTCCCAATCAACGGTGTACAGACTCACCGCAAACTTTTCAGGCTCACGCTCGACAATGATCGCGTTGATAATCTCCGCTTTCTTACAAACCTCTTCAATGTGGTAACCCAAGCCACAACCCAGAAACACAACAGACGGATAAAAATTGCCCAGCAGGTACCCCTGGAACCCCGTTTTCGCAACCGGACTCTCAGCAATAACCTTTTTCAACAGGTCCGAGGCAAAGTTTTTCTGAGGATAGTTTTTTTCACTGGGTGGCGGAAAGGTGAGGATTCTCTTGCCACCCCTATTTTCCTGGAGCATCCGATGGGCTTCATCCACCGAATACTCTTTGGCCAAGCCGCGATAACAGGATTGCCCCTGTTCGACCATATCGACATCGTCTTTACCGGGCGTAACCACCAGCTCAACCCTCTGCAGGTCCAGGCCCGACAGCATCTTGTAAAGCGCCGGACGGTGGCGTTGAAAGAAAGCCAAATTTCGCTCAAGGCGCTGCATATAGACTTGCCCGTCATCCTGAGCAGTATTTTTGTTCTGCTTTCCCTTTTTTGCCATTCCAAAGATCTCCGTCGATCAAACATCATATATAAGGCCGACAGTTTGCCACAGTATCCAACCCGCTTCACGGGTCAAAAAAACGGCAACTCCGTTCCCCCCCACGCCGAAAAATCAACCTAACGCAACCCACACCGAAAAACACAGATACCACAACTCATTGGCCCTAAACGAAAAACTAGAAAACAAAGAACAACTGGCACGGTTATAGCTTAATTAAAACCAAACGGCAAAATACTGACATTGGCCAGCAGAGTTCACAGGACCTTTGCGGCTTCTCTGAGCAGGGAGATAAAGACATGCCTCAGATCATCAACACCAATATTGCGTCTCTTAATGCGCAACGAAATCTCAACGCCTCACAGGGTGATGCTAATGTTGCATTGCAGCGCTTGTCCTCAGGTCTTCGCATTAACTCAGCTAAGGACGATGCAGCAGGGTTGGCGATCTCGGAGCGTTTTCAATCTCAAATCACAGGCCTGAACATGGCCCAGCGAAACGCCAATGATGGCATTTCGCTGGCACAAACGACTGAAGGCGCTCTGGACGAAATCACCGCCAATCTTCAGCGCATTCGTGAATTGTCAGTCCAGTCTGCCAATGCGTCGAACAGCAAATCAGACCGGGAAGCTCTTAACGCAGAAGTTCAGCAGCGCATTTCCGAAATCAATCGCATTTCCAGCCAGACCTCGTTTAACGGTCTTCGGGTACTAGACGGCTCCCTCCCAACCCAGACTTTCCAGGTGGGGGCCAATGCCGGTGAGACAATCTCTGTGGATGGCCTGGATGCCAGAGGCAAACAGCTTGGTGCACTGGTCGCCCACGCCCAAGATTTGGCAAACAACACCACGGGTTCAGGTGTCAGCCTCAACCAGCTGTTTGAAGATGGCGGTACGGCAGACTTTACCATTAGCCTTCCGGCTCTGGACGGCGGTTCTGCTGTTTCCATCACGGTAGACGATGCCAGCAACTTCGAGGAAATTCTCGGAAAAATCAACGCCGCATCGTCCCAGACTGGCGTTACCGCCAACTTGGATAGAACTAATAACGGCCTGATTTTCTCCACCGAACTTGATGGCGCGATCAGCGGCGGGGCACTTGAGGGTATTACCATCACTGCCAGCGGTACCGACGCGAGCGGAACCAGTGTGACGGTGAATGGAAGTCCTTTCGGTTTTGCTGCTGGAGATGCAGAGAGAGCCACCGTCAACGGAGTTGACATTACAACCCAGGACGGCGCCGACAAAGCGATGGTGAATCTTGATTACGCCATTCAGAAAATCAACGGTCTGAGAGCTGACTTGGGTGCGGTACAAAACCGCTTTGAGTCAACGATTGCCAATCTGAGCACAACCACCGAAAACCTTTCCGCTTCCAACAGTCGGATTCGGGACGCAGACTTTGCGAAAGAAAGTGCGGAACTAGCGAGAACCCAAGTGCTGCAGCAAGCAGGCCTCTCTGTGTTGTCACAAGCCAATGCAAGGCCGCAGCAGGTACTCCAGCTGCTTCAAGGCTAACAAAAAAGCGGACCCAACCGGGTCCGCTTTTTTGTTAGCTCTCTTATTGGCCCACCCCGGCCCAACTAGGCTCACGCCGATACAGACGAGTCATCATCGACCCCCAATAGGCATGGGCGCTTCCCTCATTTACTCCATGCACCGCGCGCAGCCAAGCCAGATCGTCTTCGTCTTTCCGGTAGACAGAGTCCCGATACAAATCAACATGATCCACAAGCACAAATCCACGCTCGGCAAGAAGCTGATCGACCAGAGCAGAGGTGAAATGCTGAAAGTGGCTCGGATAATGATGTTGCACCCAGCGATCACGATACAGGTTTGCCACGGTTGACGACGCATCCGGAGTCGCCGTAATAAAGAAAAAGCCGTCGTCCGCCACAAGGTCCGTCAAACTCTCAACCACGCCCCGGAAGTCTAATACGTGCTCCAGAACGCCTCGCAAAGTGACCAGCCGCATCGACTTCGGTTCAAGCGCCGACAGCGTTTTCCGGTATCCTTTTTTTATCAGTTGTTCGATGGCTCCAGGCGAAAGGTCATCGCCAAAGGCTGAGGCAGCCGGCACACCGCCCTCAGAAACCAGAGCATCCAGGAAATAGCCACCGGAAGCACCATAGTCAAAAACCGGGGCCGGAAGCGGGCTGCCCAGGTTGCGCTCCAGCCAGCGAATTTCCTGAACATAGGATATGGCGCGCGCCATGTTCTTCGCCTCAGACTCCTGATGGTTCTTCTCGTGGTACTGACTGTAATGTTGATCAATCTCCGCCAGCGTGGGTGGCGGAACTGTGCAAATGTACAGGCAATCGTTGCACCGTTGGTAACGCCCGGCCCAGGGCTTCAAATCATCACTTCCACAAAAACGACATTGACTCACTACGCACATCCCCGTTGACTAGTTCTTGAACAAGTGCCTGCCAGAAAGACGCCTGTATTTTTTCTTCCAGGGCTCCGCATGCCCGTACCATTTTCAGACGGCGGTCGACATCCTCACTGAGCTCCTCAACCGCGGCCAGAAGATTGCCTATGCCACCCTTCTGTGCCCGAAGAGAACACCCCAAGGACTCCAAAAACCCATAGGCAGGCGTGAAATCAGAGCGACTGCGAATCACCGAGGGCACTCCGAGAAGGGCTATTTCTATCGCACTTAGTCCGCCCTGACACACCACCAAGTCGCAATCGGAAAAGCCATAATACGGAAACGGATCCTCCTCCTGCTCCCGTAGCTTGTCGTCCAAAAACCGCGGAAGCGTTCTAACGCCCCCGCGGCTATCCCCCAAAGTAATCGTACGATGACCTAGTTGCCCCAACTCGGCCTCAAGCAAGGGCGTAAGCCCTTCAACATCGGCGCCCCCCATGGAGATACCAACGGTTAACTGTTGACCCGCTCTCTGAAAGCGGTCAGCTATTTTGACCGGCCAATTACATACCAATGCGGACAAATCCGTTACATAATGATCCGGTACGTCCATGCCATTCAATGCAGGCGCCACAACAACATCGGCCATCTCATTGATGTCTGAGACGTATGACAGGGAAACCAAAGTATCCGCACGAACCTTGCCGGCGAGCTCCCCTGCCAGTTGAAGACCGTCAGCAAACACCACATCCGCATCAATCCCCTCCCTGAGGGCGAAATCGCGGGCCAATGACGCATCTTCCCAAGGCTCACGGTTAACCACCTTAAGCGTCACATCGTACTGACTGGCAAGAATCTGCCTAAGTATCATGCAGCGTGATACGTGCCCCCAGCCCACGCGGTGGCCGACTTCGGCAACGATTAACACCCTTGGGGGCAAACTCATGCCAGATCTTCTTTCAAGACCGGTGCCCCCTTCTCGGCGGGAGACACCAGTTCACGCCCGACCACATTGTCGATGTCCTCAAGCGCAAAGTCCCGCTCAGGGCGCAAAAATGCAATATCTTCGCGGCTAACGGCATGGCCGACAGGCAAATCACGATTAAAGTACAGGCCCCTCCGAGCCCGCCGCGCGGTGTAACGTTCGGCCTCCGTTGGCTCCGTTCGAGCGCCTTCCAGCGCTGGTTTTACGCTTCGCACCATCCGGCAATACGTTGCAAGCTCTTCCGGTGTCACGGAGTGTTTTACATCCAGACCGCCATTTGCCGGTGACAGAGTAAAATGCTTCTCAAACCACTCAACACCCAGAGAGGCCGCAAGCATTGCTGCGCCGTAGCCCAGCGAGTGATCCGAGTAGCCGATGGGAACGCCATAACGCTTCTGGAGCCAGGGAATGGTGCCAAGCATGGCTTCATCACACTCATGCGGATAGGCAGCCACGCAATGCATTACCACGATGTCGGATGTGTGGCGCAACAGTCGATCAACCGCCGTGTCGATCTGCGCAGTCGTAGACATTCCGGTAGAGACGATAACCGGACGCCCGCTCTTACCCGCCGCATCCAGCAGTTCCATATAGTTGTTGTCGCCACTGGCGATCTTGATGAAAGGAGGAGCGGTTTCAAGCAGCTCATCCAGGGAGCGCAAATCAAAAGGCGTAGAAGTCACGCAACGATAACCGGCCCAGTCTGCAGCCCGGTCTGCCACCGCCCGGTAATCCTCGTGCGCTATACGTGAGTGATGTCGTAACCATCTCACGTCGTCAATATTGTAGGTACCGTACTCATACTGACCGCCAGCATACAGCTCTTCATCCCGGATCAGTTGAAACTTCACATAGTCGGCCCCAGCCCGAATGGATGCTTCTGTGCAATTCCACAGCAGAGGTACCGAACCAAAATGGTTCATTGCCGCTTCTGAAATAATTTTCAAATCACACCTCCATTAGTTTCAGAAACCGACGAATACCGGCTTCCTGAATGCCGCGTAATTGCTCCCAGCGGGCCGGTGCTTCAATGTGATCAGGCAGTGACGCAAGCCGGGATTCAATCTCTTCGTTGACCGAATTGCCTTCTTCAATAATGTTCAAATCAAGTTCGCGCATATCCAGCGTCTCGATCAGGCTTTCTGAACGCTCATCGTAGGAAAGATTGAGTGTCGGGCGGCCCAGAGACCAAAGCGGCAGGCTGGTGTGAACCCGGAATGAAATGGCTTCACTGACACCATCAAGAATTCGAAAATATTCGTAGACATCGCTCGTATATAGAATTTCTCTGCCAAACGACATCGCGTATTCAATATCCCGCTGGTCATTACAAAGTACCATTGCTGACTTGCGCTGCCTTCGCTCCAGAAGTTGCAAACAGTGTTCAGAAAGGGAGTGAACGCGAATCTTCTGAGACAGAGGAATATTCATCTGATCAGGGTTTCGAACAGCAAGCAAAGGATACCGACTATCTACCGCACCGCTCACGCCAAATTCTGCTGCAGCCAGTTCCGAAATGTATACAGATGGACACCCCCCTACCTCGTGATCCAGATGCTGAGTTAGTGATTCTATATGCCTCTTTGTCGCCTCATCTCGCGAGAGCACGACGTCCGCTCGGTCAAGCAATGCAAAAAGATCAGAATCGCTGATCGCATCAGTTCGACGAACATATGTTAAGTCAGGACCATAGATTCGCCCATATGAGGACGAATAAATAAGCATAGGGCGACGAAGAGCCTGGAGTGCAGTGCGATCAATTGCAATCTCACCGTTTTCGAAGAGGTTTCCGCCACCAACGATTACTCCATCAGCAGTCTGGTTAATGTCGTAAACAATTTGCTTTGTCAGTCCGGCCTTAGACCCAAAACCGGAGGCCGGCACGGTGATAAAATTGATACCGCGACCCGATAATCTACCCACCATCCGTCTGACGGACTGCTGGATCATAAAATTGCCAATGTTAAAGCCTGGACCAAACGGACAGATGTGGTAAATATTAAGTCGCATTCAAAAGCCTCTTTCGATAAGCATATTCTACACGTTCCACACTACCAGGGCGGGTTCTTCTAAACTTTGGATCATCCCAGAGTGAACTGAAAAATTCTGCATCCTCTACGTTATCAATTGTTAACCGTACATCCGCAGCAAACCTGGGAAGCCCAAGATCATCGGCAACGATATTCTGAATTTTCTCCTGCGGAATATCTTTTAGAACAGGACTAATGTGCTCACACGCCTGTGGCGAAACTTTCTCTGTATCGATGTTCCGGATCACACCCGCTCGGAACATCTCAAGCGAGACACCGTAGGGGAAGCTTCGCTCAGCAAGGTTGGTTACAGCCTCTATCCCATTGTTGCGCGCAAGCACCTCAACAGCTTTCTCAATGAGATTTAGCAGAAGGAGCGGACTATCCGCATTCAAACGCCAGAGCCAATCTTGCGGGTAAAGCCTGGAAACTTCACCCAATCTCATCAAAGGCAGCGAATCCCCTTGCAGAACCGAAACATCCATCGCTGCAGCGGTACGTACAATTGGCTCATCCACGGCTCGATCTGTGGTAGCAATAATTGGAGACGCAAACTGCGTGCGCCTCTGCCTCAGATCCCGCAACTGAACCAGCAACTCCTCCACAATAGACTTGCCCCCCAGCAGCGGCTCAAGAACCTTACCTGGGAGGCGCCGGGAATCCAGTCTTGCAAATATGACAGGAACAATACGTAAACTCATAGTAAGTGATCTCTCTAAACAGCACTTCCTGAACCTGATCGGCCTTGATTCTGGATGATGCTTGCAGGCAGCATAACACCAGCTGCAAGAATTAACGTCCCAAAACCTGGCACACCTTTCGCTAGCACTCCTTTATACATCGGCAAAACGTCAAAAAACTGCAGACCTTTGCCGCATTCGAATTTGGCTGGTAACGAGGTGTTCCATGCAAGCACAACATCAGGAAGTTCAACTCCCACGCTCCGTACAGG
>Ga0209300_1000572_pt1 | contig 18098 bp, 11 predicted proteins | sample Shrwel_input2_RT_FD_187535 | JGI IMG/M metagenome (GOLD analysis project Ga0209300, IMG submission 187535) | Subsurface microbial communities from deep shales in Ohio, USA - Utica-3 well 1 S input2 RT (SPAdes) (version 2) ... | reverse complement strand
AACAACCTCCTCAATGATCAAATGAATGTACAGATGTGCGCGGCAAGCCATATGAAGCTCCTTGTGACCTCCAGGGCGGAGCGGCCCCCGCGCTGATGCTCCGCCCCAAGAGGTCACATTAAGTGTGTGTGCAGGCCCCGCTAGGGGCCGCCAGAGGGAGCATCCATCGTGCTGCTGTACCAGCACTGATTCGTCACCATTGCGGTGCCGTGAAATGCTGCCTGTCGAGAATCGACTGGCGCATTCTGGGGAGCGGCATCACCTGATCAGAGTGATACCCGCAGGGTGGATGTGCCGTGAGGCGGTGGGATGGCCAGGCTTATTGAGCAGCCAGCGATAATCAGCGCTGGTAGCGTTCCCTGCTGCTCGTCTGCGGGTAGTTAACGTAGAGGTTTCCCGCAGTTTTCCGGCCATTAAAAAGAACCGTAAGCATCTGATACAAATGCCTTTTAAGTCCCTTATTCAACATTCATCTCATTAGGTAAACCGCGTTACGCTGGAGTGGAAAAACGAGATGTTTTTTTGGAAAAGCCAGCAGAATGACTGGCAATAGGAGATGACTCGGAAGCGTTGCTACCGATGTGGGGACGGATCACGAGGATCATTTTGAAGGGGGACCGAAGCGGTCATTTCTAGTGCCCAGGACGAACCGGGATTTATTGCTACATTTAGAGTGCCAGCTAACACTTGCCCCGCTCAGTCATGAAACTGAACGTTGAATGGGCCTTAAATATAAGTTTGCCCACCGCGAGGCTCTCTATCAAGCTGAGAAAACGCAGATTTTCCCTACAAACTCACAAATGATGACCAAACATGGTCAGCGCAAATGACGCTAGTCATAATCAAAATGATTAATGTATAGGGTTATAGTTGATGACCATAGACGATCCTAGCCAGCTAAACTACACTAGGTTCTTCTGTTCACTAACCCGACATTCCGCAGCTTGAGCTCAAGGATGACCACGGCAAAACTTGAGGATTTAACTCAAACACAGCGCGACCGCCTGGCCTTCATCGAAATGATGGTCCGGTTCTTGGGCGAAATACGTCGGCAGGACCTTGTTTCTCGATTCGGCATCCAGTCTGCGGCCGCCACCCGAGACCTGGCTCTCTATAAGGAGCTTGCGCCCGGCAACATTGATTACGACACCAAAGCCAAGCGCTACGTTCCTTCAACCGAGCTATCACCACTATTCAAATTTGCACCCGAGAGAATCATCTCGTGGTTAACTCAGGGCTTTGGTGATGGCGAGCCCGCTCAACTACAGGCATGGATCACCAGTGAAATTCCCTCTCGGCTCGCCCTCCCGGACCTGGGCATTTTGTCCTGCGTCACACGAGCTATTCACCAGAAAGCGCCGATCTCAATCGAGTACCACTCTTTATCAAGCGGACGCACAGAACGGGAAATTGTCCCCTTTGCGTTGATTGATAACGGGCTCAGATGGCATGTGAGAGCTTTCGACCGGAAAACTCAGGAATTTCGTGATTTCGTCATCACCCGAATCAGACACCCATATCTCCTGAATTCCGAGATACAGCCGCACGAACAAAGTGATCAGGATATTCAGTGGACCCGCATCGTTGAAGTTGAGTTGGTGCCTCACCCGACCCAACCGCGCCCTGAAGTCACAGAAATGGATTACGGAATGACAGAGGGGGCATTAAAAATGAAACTGCGCGCTGCAACGGCAGGGTACATTTTACGTCGCTGGAGTGTCGATTGTTCGCCCGACCACAACCTTGAGGGGCCCGAGTATCGGCTCTGGCTCAAAGATCATCTCGCCATCTATGGGGTAAAGAGCGCGATTCTAGCGCCAGGTTATGAGTCATCCAATCCACAGCTTACCTCCGAGTGGGACTGAATATGAGTATGCTGGACAAATTGGAAACGCGGGTTAACGAAATTGAGGCGCTTCACAGCAAGCTCCTCCTACTGATTGGATCTCCCGGTATCGGCAAAAGCCAACTGCTGGCGGACTTGGCAGCTCTCAAAGATACCACTGTGCTGAAAGTCGGAGCTGAGCTGGGGAGGAGGCTTGCCAGCCTGCCCCAGCGGCAGCGCACCCTGCAGGCCAACACCTTGCTCCGCGAATTGGCCAGCACCCACGCGACAGATGGATTGTTATTACTCGACAACATAGAGTTGCTGTTTGACCGATCGCTCAAGCTCGATCCATTGGATCTGCTCAAACAACACTCCAAAGCCCTGCGAATCGTGGTGGCTTGGCCGGGAGACATTAAGAACGATCGCCTGGTATACGCACAGCTAGGGCACCCCGAATATCAGGAATACAGCCTCGAAGGCCTGGTTCCGTTCGAATTGAACAAGATTAATTGAAGGAGAAATACATGCAGTACAGGGATCTCATACAGTTTGAGCCGATCGAGTCGGTCATACAGCTTCTCGATGCCAACCGTTCCGACGAAGCCAAAAAGCTGGTCTCAACCTACGTCATCTCAGACCAGATGGCTGACCGAATCGCCAAACAAATGGTCCCACAACTGTCCTTCGACGAATCGGTAGACCACAAAGGCATGCTCGTTGTTGGCAACTACGGCACCGGTAAGTCTCACTTGATGTCGGTACTGTCGCTGATCGCCGAAGACGAGTCTTACCTGCCACTGGTTCAGCACCCGAAAGTTGCTGAGGCAACCAAAGCCATAGCCGGCAAGTTCAAGGTGCACCGGATTGAGATCTCCAGCCAGATGTCATTGCGAGACATCGTCACTCAGGAGCTGGAAATTTTCCTGGAGAATCAGGGCGTCAGTTACTCCTTCCCGCCAGTGGACAAGGTCGTCAATAACAAAGCGGCTTTTGAAGAAATGATGGACGCCTTCGACGAGGTACATCCTGGCCAGGGTGTCTTGCTCGTGGTGGACGAATTCCTGGAGTTTCTGCGGTCCCGTAAAGACCATGATCTGGTCCTGGACCTCTCGTTCCTCCGCGAAATTGGTGAAGTCACCAAGCACCTGCGTTTTCGTTTTGTTGCCGGTGTTCAGGAAGCCATTTTTGACAGCAGCCGCTTCCAGCATGTGTCCGACAGTCTGCGCCGCGTGAACGAACGCTTCAGCCAAGTGCTTCTGGCAAGGCAAGATGTCAGCTTCGTCGTAGCCGAGCGGTTGTTGAAAAAGTCCGCAGATCAACAGCACAAGATCCGCGAATACCTGACGCCCTTCGCGAAGTTCTATAGCAATATGAACGAGCGCATGGACGAATACGTGCGCCTCTTCCCGGTACATCCCGATTACATAAGCACTTTCGAGCAACTAGTCTTCACGGAAAAACGCGGTGCGTTGGTTACTCTGCGTGACCAGATTCAAAACGTACTGGATGACCAGGTACCGGAAGATCGCCCCGGCCTGATTGGCTTTGACCAGTTCTGGGATACCGTCACGTCGAACTCCGTGCTTCGTTCAGACCCCAACATTGGCCCAGTATTGAAAGTAACCGAGATCCTCGGTGAGCGGGTTCAAAAAGCCTTTACACGTCCAGCCTACAAAGCCATGGCCACTCGGGTGATCAAAGGCCTGGCAGTGAACCGTCTGACCACCGGCGGTGATATCTACGTACCGGTAGGCCCAACCGCAGAAGAGCTGCGGGACACCCTATGCCTTTATCAACCCGGTATTGAGGATCTGGGAGGAGAGCCCGCGGATGATCTGCTTACTGCGGTGCAGACCACCCTGCGGGAAATCGTTAAAACGGTTAATGGTCAGTTCATCTCTAAAGCACCAGATACCGAGCAGTACTACCTCGACCTGAAGAAGGACGTGGATTACGACGCTCAGATCGAAAAACGGGCCGAAGCTCTCTCAGACGATGCGCTCGACCGTGCCTATTACAGCGCCATGATGCAGCTGATGGAGTGCACCGACGACACCGCTCACGTCACCGGTTACAAGATCTGGCAACATCAGGTGGAATGGCAGGACAAGCGCGTTGAGCGCAATGGCTACCTTTTCCTTGGCGCGCCGAATGATCGCCCCACGGCCCAGCCAGAGCGGGATTTCTACATCTATTTCATCCAACCGTTCGAACCGCCACGGTTCCGGAATGAGAACAAGGAGGATGAAGTCTTCTTCAAGCTGAAGGGACTGGATGACGAAATCACCCATCACTTGTCTTTTTACTCGGCGGCACAGGAACTGGCATCAACCGCCAGCGGTTCAGCCAAGACGGTTTACCTGGATAAAGCCAAGGAAGCTCTGCGCGCCATGAGTAAGTGGCTTCAAGAAAAGCAGATGACGGCCTATGAAGTCACCTACCAGGGTAAAACGAAAACCCTGCAGGAGTGGACCAAGGGCGTCTCAATGCGGGATAAGCTGCGTCTGGGTGCGGATGAGCGCGCCAACTTCCGTGACATCGTGAATGTAACCTCCGGCCTGGTACTGAATAGCCATTTCGCCGACCTGGCGCCGGAATATCCCGCTTTCTCTGTGTTGGTGACAGAAGCCAACCGCAAGCAGTTGGTGGGCAACACGCTCAGGGCTCTGGCTGGAGGCACTCGCACCAAAGATGCCACTGCCATACTGGACGCATTGGAAATGCTGGATGGCGATCGCATTGAGCCGGCCCAATCCAAATACGCCAAAGAAGTTCTGAGCCGGCTCCAGGCCAAAGGTCATGGCCAGGTACTGAACCATACGGAGCTTCTAAGCCAGGCCCCCGATAACGAGTACTTTGCCCCGGTTAAATTCCGGCTGGAGCCTGATCTGCTGGTCGTCGTTCTCAGCGGCCTTGTCTACTCCGGTGACATCGTGCTGGCTATCACCGGTGACAAGATCGATTCCAGCAAGCTGTCCTTACTTGCCGAACGTGGACTGGAAGATCTCAAATCCTTCAAACACGTCGAAGCTCCCAAAGAGATCAACGTAGCCGTTCTGCGCTCCCTGTTTGAGCTGCTAGAGCTGCCATCCGGTCTTGCTCAGATGGCCACCCAGGGCAAAGACGAGCCTGTAAAAGAACTTCTGGATGCAGTCTCCAAGCTCGTCGACCGAGTGCTGACCGTCGGAAACGACCTCTCCAACCGTCTAAGCTTCTGGGGGCAGTCACTGCTTCGGGACGAAGAACTCATCGACCGCCAGCAAAAGCTGGATAATCTTAAAAATTTCCTCGAAAGCCTGTCGCCCTACAACACCATTGGCAAGCTGAAGAATCTGCGCATCACGCAGTCCGACATCGACGCCCAGAAACAGAACCTGGAGGCGCTGACATCGATAGAAAAGCTTCGGGATGTTGTTGATGAGCTAGGGGCTGTCGCGAACTACCTCTCCCAAGCGGAATTGATCTTGCCTGCCGACCACCCGTGGTTGCAGGAAGCCGAAACCAAGCGAAAGGCTATTCTGGAGAAACTGGCAGCTGACAAATCCGCCAGCCAAGCCAGCGAATACCGTAAGGAAATGGCGGCTCTGAAACAAAGCTACATCAATGCCTATGTTGCATTGCATTCCAAGGCGCGGCTAGGGGTATCTGAGGACAAAACCAAAACCGCTTTGCGCAAAGATCCACGCATGACCACCTTGCGCACACTGGCGGGCATCTCCCTGATGCCGACCAGCCAGCTGACTTCGTTTGAGGAAACCCTGGATCAGCTAAAGAGCTGTGCCTCACTGGTGGACTCAGAACTGAAAGCCAGTCCGGTATGCCCGCACTGTAACTTCCGCCCGGCCAATGAGCAGGGTGACCTGATGCCAGCCGCCAATGTGCTTAAAACGCTGGACGACGAGCTGGATCGCTTACAGAAAAGCTGGGAACAAACCCTGCTGGACAACTTGGATGACCCAATCATTCAAACAAATCTGGAACTGCTGAAGCTAGATCAGCGAGACCAAATCAACGGCTTCCTCAGCTCAAGAACGCTACCGGACCCCGTGACACCTGAGTTTGTAGCAGCCGTGCAGGAAGCGCTGTCAGGCCTCGAAAAGATCTCCGTCAGTAGCGACGACATAAAACAAGCACTTTTGGCCGGCGGCTCTCCTGCAACGCCGGAAGACCTGCGGAAGCGCTTCGAATCCTTTATCAACGACCGCTGCAAAGGCAAAGACAGTGGCAAGCTGCGCTTTGTCATTGAATAAACCGACAGCGACGAAGAACCAAATTGACTATTTAGGGAAGTGGATCGATGAACCAGCTTTTTGACCATCAGGCCGAGGAATCTGGGCCGGTAGAATGTTTCGGACAAACCTTTCCAAGTGATGAGGCTAGGCGGGAGCATTTCCTGAAGCTGCTTGCTGAGAAGTTGAAAGATCCTAACTTTCGAAAGCAGGAGGGCTTCCCTGAAGCAACTGATGAGGCAATTCTTGAAATATCGGACCCGCCCTACTACACGGCCTGCCCCAACCCTTGGCTAGAAAATGCTGCAGATCTATTCAAAACATCAAGTGATTTGCCCGTCCATTATTTTCGGGAGCCCTTTGCGTCCGACGTCGTAGAGGGAAAAAACCACCCTTTATATAACGCACATACCTACCACACCAAAGTGCCCCATAGGGCTATTATGCGCTTTATTCTCCATTATACTAAGCCTGGAGACATTGTGTTGGATGGTTTCTCTGGCACGGGGATGACCGGCATTGCATCAGCCGCTTGCGGTAGCCGTAGTGAACTTCAAGAAATGGGCTTTAACCTTAAAGGCTCCAAAGCATTTGACAAAACAGGACAAGAATACTCTTTAGGCGCAAGATATGCGCTGTTGAACGACCTGTCTCCAATTGCCACTTTCATTGCATCCAATTTAAACGACCTTCCTCGACCTGAAGATCTTCTTAATGCCTCCACCAAAGTACTAAACAACCTAAAAAGTGTTGAGCAGGAACTGTATTCAACCTTTGACGAGAACGGCAATGTTAAAGGACGCATTAACTATGTAGTTTGGAGTGACGCGTATATTTGCCAGGAGTGTTCTAGTGAATATATTTATTGGAATGAGGCTGTTGTTCTTGGTTCCGGCGAGGCCAAAAAGATCTTCCCTTGCCCCCACTGTGGAGCTAACCAAAACACTAGAAATCTGACCCGAGCATATACACAAACTTACGACCCGATATTAGACGAGCCTGTAAAAATGATGAAGCAGGTTCCTAGTCATGTGAACTATTTTGACAACCAAGGAAAGAAGGCACGCAGCAAAGTCTCAAAATCTGATTATTCATTAGCCACCAAGCCTCAGAGTTTTGAGCACCTCCTCCAGTGGACAAAAGCTGTTGAGCTGCCTAGGGGCGATCGATATCGCCGAGACGCTTTCGCCGACAAAGGCGTAACACATGCGCATCACTTTTATACATGGAGAAACCTAAAAGCAATATATTCAATATTGGACTCCATACAATCCGAAAATTTCGACTACAAAATAAAAAGAGCCCTATATTTCGTCGTCACATCTTTCGCGGACAGGAACGGCACCAAGCGAAATCGCTTTGTAATAAATAAGTACAATCCTAACGGTCGAATTAATGGCCCTATGGCAAACACTCTTTATCTTCCAAATTTGTTCTGCGAAATGAACATATTTGAACTATTCAGAGAAAAGCTTAAGGACATAATATCGGCATGCTCCTCCGATCTACCAGAGAAGAGGTCATTTATCGGAACCTCCAGTGCCTCTAAGCTTTGCATTAAAGACAACTCTATTGACTATATCTTTACAGACCCTCCTTTTGGGCACAACATTCAGTACTCGGAGCTAAACCTGACACTGGAATCCATTCTTGGAGTGCTATCTAGCCCTAAAGAAGATATCGTTGTTAACGAGGCCGCAGATAAGGATCTCGATTTTTATCGAGAAGGCATGCGCAGATCATTCTCTGAATATTATAGGGTTCTAAAGCCCGGGCATTGGATTACCGTAGAGTTCTCTAATACACAAGCTGCTATTTGGAATAGCATCCAAACAGCCTTGTCTGAAAGTGGCTTTGTAATTGCTTCTGTCGCAGCTTTGGATAAAACTCGCGGCGGTATGCACTCGACACTTGGTGTTACAGCTGTAAAGCAAGATCTTGCGATTACTGCCTACAAGCCAGATGGAGAACTTGAGAAAAGGTTCTCAGCGAATGGCCCCACTCAGGAATCTGTGTGGGATTTTGTCCAATCTCATATGCAAAACTTACCGGTTATTAAAGTTAGTGATGGCCAGCTTGATTATTTAGCAGAGAGAGATCCAAGGATTCTCTTTGACCGGGTTGTGGCATGGTTTGTTCGTCATAACGCTCCTGTTCCCGTTTCTAGTCAAGAGTTCCAAGAAGGAATGCGAGTCCGCTTCCCTGAACGAGACGGCATGTACTTCCTACCAGATCAAGTGGCTGAATACGACAGAAAACGTGCTCAGAGTGCTCAAGCTCCGCAACTGGAAATGTTTGTATCGGACGAGCGCAGTGCTATCGATTGGTTAACCGATTTTCTAAAAAGACGCCCCTCGACTTACCAAGAAACCCATCCAGACTTTACAACTCAAATAGGAGCTGGTTGGAAAAAGCACGAAGCCAAGCCGGAACTCAAAGCTCTTCTCGAAGATAACTTCCTCAAATACGATGGCTACGGGGACGTTCCGAGTCAAATTCACAGCTATCTATCCACGAATCACAAAGACTTACGCGGCCTGGAGAAGGGCGATCCGCGTCTGATCGCTAAGGCAAAAGATCGCTGGTATGTCCCAGACCCAAATAAAGCCCACGACATTGAGAAGAAGCGTGAGAAAGCTCTACTCAAGGAGTTCCAAAACTACTTAGAGTTCACTGGTCGTCGATTGAAGGAGTTCCGCCTTGAGGTGTTGAGAGCCGGTTTTAAGGATGCCTACAGCAAAAAGGACTACCAAACGATCGTCTCAATCGCGAAGAAGATTCCTGAAGAGTCTCTGCAATCAGACGAGAAACTGTTGCTCTGGTATGACCAGGCGCTGACACGTACCGAGGAAAACTTCTAAGGGATTGCAGGCATTGGTATGAATCAGGAAGAACTTCTAGCCCGACTCAACGGAATCGAATGGAACGACTTCGAGTGCAAACGCGCCCGCAAAGGCGTTCCAGAGGATGCTTACACGACGGTATCTGCTTTCGCGAATTCCGCTGGCGGCTGGTTGGTGTTTGGGGTCAGTGAGCGCGACGGGTGCTTAGAGGTGACTGGTGTGGAGTCTCCCGACAACGTTCAGAATGACTTTCTCGCCACGGTGCGGGGAGGCCAGAAACTGAATCGTGAGATTGCTGTAGACCCGCATCGGTACGAAATTGATGGCAAACACGTCTTCGCTTTTTATGTGCCAGAGGCAACACGGGCCGACAAACCGGTATATCTGAAAGGCGATCCACGACAAAGCTTTATCCGACGTGGCGCTGGAGACGAAAAGTGCACTCAAAGCGAGCTTGAGCGGTTTCTCCGTGACGCTGCCCAAGAAAGGTACGACGGTACCGCTCTGCCAGACATCCCGGTTGATCGCTGCTTTGATCTGGAAATAGTGCGTTGGTATCAGACTCAGTTTTTCCGCCGTAATCCAGAGCATCCTGAGATTGCCGACCCGGTGGAATTCTTGCTCAACTGGAACTTTATCATCGAGCAAGGCGACGCCATGCACCCCACACGTGCTGGGGTGCTATTGTTCGGTGAGGGGCGGTATGTAAGGCAGTTAGTGCCCCGCCCGATACTGGACTACCAACGGATAGACGCACCGTTCGATCATTGGTCCGCCGAGCATCGCTGGCATGATCGCTCTGTCTTTGAAGAGAACATCTTCAGAACCTGGCAGGGATTGGTTGCCAAGTATATGCGTATCGCCGAACATCCTTTCTCTATCGAGCCCACCACGTTGAGGAGGAATGATGATCCTCCTGACTATGTCGCTTTTCGTGAAGCTGCCATCAACCTTTTGATCCACCAGGATTACGGTGATCACGGACGTAAGGCGTCCATCCGACTGTTCACTGACCGTACGATCTTCTGGAACCCTGGCGATGCGTTCGCAACCGAGGCGGAGTTGCTGGATCCGACAGAAAAAGAAGTTCGCAATCCGTCTATCGTCAAAGCGTTTCGGCGCATAGGTCTCTCAGATCAAGCTGGTACCGGTATACGAGCCATCTTCAATAACTGGCATGAACTAGGCCGAGTGCCTCCGCAAATTAATAACGATAAGGGACGCAAAGAGTTTGAGCTGGTCCTGATCAACAAAACGTTGGTCAACGATGCGATGGCAAGGTTCCGTAAGGAGATTGGTGTCAGCTTGTCCCCTGATCAGGCAAATGTACTGGCACTTGCACTCGAACCATCCAAAGATGGCCGGATCAGCCTGACTGACATTCGCGGCCTGGGCATTAATACCGTACGTCATGCCAAGGAGCTCGCTGAATTTCTGGTTCGCCAACAGCTTCTCGAACCACTCGGCGATACTTTGTTTGAGCTCAAGGAGCCTCTGAGGAGGCGCTTTTTGGAGCCGGCGGAACCAGTTACCGGGGAAGTTACCGGGGAAGTTACCGGGGAAGTTACCGGGGAAGTTACCGGGGAAGTTACCGGGGAAGCTACCGGGGAAGTGTCCGAGGAAGTACAAAAGCTTCTGGCCGCCATGCAGGGAGAAATGAAGCGCGCAGAAATTCAGGCTGCCCTGGGTCTGAAACACGAGGATCACTTCCGGGATGCCTATCTCACGCCGGCGCTGGCATCTGGCGTTATCGAAATGACCGTTCCCGATAAACCCCGTAGCAGCAAACAACGCTATCGACTGACTGCAAAGGGATTCGGGCTGCAGCGGAAAGACGCCCATGAGTAAAGACTTCCATGTTGGAGACTGGTGCTGGCACACTCACCAGGCCACGCCTTGCCGCATCATTGAGCGCCAGGAGATATGGGGCACGGTCACCTACCGTATCTGGCTGGCAGCCAAAGATGCCGTGGTCCGGGCTCGACAGCAGGATCTGACGGAGCTGGAATACGTTCAGCCCACCGTTGAGCATATTCTTCATTCAGTGGCTTCAGCCAAGCTCCTGGATGCCCTGGAAGACAACCTGCTTCTCGCTCCGATCCAATCGAGTGTTGTGCCATTGCCCCATCAGCTGTATGCGCTGAACCGAGCCATGAGCCGCGACCGGATACGATACCTGCTGGCGGATGAAGTGGGTTTGGGGAAGACCATCGAGGCGGGGTTAATTCTCCGGGAGCTGAAACTCCGGGGGATGGTAAAACGCGTTCTTGTTGTGTCTCCGAAGGGGCTGGTCCGCCAGTGGCAGGCCGAAATGCGACTGCACTTCGGCGAAGAGCTGCGGTTTATCGAAGCATCGGACTTAGCTGCGTTTCGTGCTTGGCGGGACGACAGCACCCAGAGTGAAGACAACATCTGGCGCATGCACGATCAGGTGATCTGTTCTTTGGATTCCGTGAAGCCCGTTGAAAGCCGCCGTGGCTGGAGCCTGGAACAGCTCGCCAACTATAACCGGGAACGTTTCGAGGATCTGGTATCGGCAGGCTGGGATCTGGTCATCATTGACGAATCTCACCGCATGGGAGGCAGCACCGATCAAGTTGCCCGTTATAAATTGGGCGCTGCCCTTGCGGAATCCGCACCTTACTTGTTGTTGCTGTCTGCTACCCCCCACCAAGGCAAAAGCGATCAATTCCTGCGGTTGATGCAGTTGTTAGACCGCGACTCCTTCCCCGACGAATCCGGCATCATCCAAGAACGCGTGCAGCCGTTCGTGATTCGATCCGAAAAGCGGCTAGCCATCGACGCCGAAGGCCAACCGCTTTTCAAGCCCCGCTCTACTCGGCTCCAGGCAGTTTCCTGGCAAGCCAAGCATGCCACCCAGAAGCAGCTTTATGAGGCTGTTACCGACTATGTACGCCATGGCTATAACCAGGCTATGGCGGCCAAACAACGCCATATCGGTTTTCTGATGATCTTGATGCAACGCCTGGTTACGTCCAGTACGGCAGCTATTCGAGCAACGCTGGAGAGACGGCAGGCTCTGCTTGACGCACCAGAATTACAAGCTGGTTTATTCGACCTGTCTGAAACCGACGAGTGGGCGGAGCTGGATGGTCAGTCCCAACTGGATGCTGCTTTGCACACCAGTGGCTGGGCCCAGGAAAAATCGGAAGTCGATATGCTTCTGGAATTAGCCAGGGAAACCGAACGACAGGGTGCCGATGCCAAAGCCGAGGCCTTGTTGGAGCTGATCTACAAACTTCAGCAGGAGGAAAACGACCCCGAACTGAAAGTTCTGGTGTTCACCGAGTTCGTGCCAACGCAGGCAATGCTAGCGGACTACCTGGAAAGCCGAGGCTTCACTGTCGCCCTGCTGAATGGCGGAATGGATCTCGAAGCTCGCACCAAAGCCCAGAAAGCATTTTCTCAAGATGTCCGCGTCATGATATCCACCGATGCGGGCGGTGAAGGCCTCAACCTCCAGTTCTGCCACGTTATCGTTAACTTCGACATGCCATGGAACCCGATGCGCCTGGAACAGCGCATTGGGCGTGTAGATCGCATCGGCCAACCCCACATCGTTAGGGCAATCAACTTTGTACTAGCGGATACCGTGGAGTACCGGGTTCGCGATGTGCTCGAACAGAAGTTGGCTCTGATTGCAGAAGAGTTCGGTGTTGATAAAGCGGCAGATGTCATGGACTCGGTGGAGGTAGAACCTTTATTCGACGAGCTGTTTGTTCAGGGCTTGCAGAACCCCTCCGACATCGAACAGGAGTGTGAAGAAGTTATTGATCAGGTTCGTGAGAAGGTTACTACCTACCGCAAGGAAAACGACTTACTTACCGAAGATCATACGCTGGAAGCTGACGATGCCCGCAAATGGCGGGATCACCCAGCGCAATTCTGGTTGGAGCGAGCAATCACAGCAGGACTGACTGGCCGGGGAGGCTCCACTTCTAGGCAGGGCGATACTTGGCAGATTAATTGGATGGATGGCAGCGAATCCCCTCACGCATGCTTTGATGCTCGCACGGCCGAGCAGAACCCTGAACTGGAATGGGTAACTTTGGAAGACCCGAGGGCTCGGGCAGTTATCGGCGATCTACCCCGCTTCGTAGCGGGTCAGCCTTTGCCAACGGTGACAGTGAACGGATTGCCGAATACGGTCCAGGGCGTTTGGTCACTCTGGGAAATCAGCCTGAGCGCTGGCAACTCATCCAGCCAGTTCAACAGAAAACGGTTCCTGCCGGTATTCGTGATGGATGACGGCCGCTCGTTCGTACCTACTGCAAAACGGATCTGGGACCTGTTGCTTACAGAGTCTGTTGAGGTACACCCAACAGCTGACGTGGAGAACGCCGTCACCTTATTTGAGGCATCATCAGAGGCGGCACAATCACAAGGTGAACAGCTGTTTAAAGAACTCCTTGAGGAACACCGCTCCTGGCTATCGGAAGAGCGGAACCGCGCTACCTATTCGTTCGAATCCCGCCAGCAGGCTATCGGCCGTATCGGATTACCTGCAGTAAGAGAATATCGACGCAAACGGCTGCAAGCGGAGCATAACAACCGGATCGCAGACTTACGCGATGCCGAGACCTGCTTACCGGATATGAATGCTGTCTTGTTGTTACGGATTGGCCAGTCAGGGAGGACTGATTCATGAAAGATTGGGCAAAGAAAATCCTACACGAATTTCCGTCTGACCTATCACGATTGTGGATAGCTTCAGATCCTGATGGAGTTCTGCTGGACGAACAGATACTTTCTGAACTTCGGGAACGCGGCTTTGAGGTACTGCCATTTGAGGACAGCGTCGCTTTCCGGGCGGAGTATGAGGAGCTGTACAGAATCCCTTGGGAACAGGGAGACGCCGGCGCAGCAAAAGCCGTTGTGCTACATGTTCAGAACAATGAACTGAGTGAGCTGCCGTGGGATTACCTCCGCTCAGCCCGACAGGTTCGGCTTGGCCTAAACGAGCTTTTCCCTCACCTGAGCTACTCAGTTGTCCAGCAGGTTGGAAGCGAGCTGCTACCCGATCTGTTTGAAGCTCAGGCTAAACATGCGCCTCAACCCCTTGGTGAAGCCGCTACAAAAGATTTCGTGCTCGCGCACATCTTTCGTCTCAGCCCTCACTTTATCACCCAAGAAGAGGATTTCTGGCGAGAAACGCTGCGGTTGCATTACCGAGATATTTGCCTGCCAGAGGTCTTGGCCGAGTACATAAGCCAGGTTATTGGAGATAACAGCTCCTTTAACGGCATACCCGTCGCCAGTCTCATGGGGCAAAAGGATTTCGCACTGAGAACGGTTCAAGACTCCTGGTACCGGTACCTGCATGAGCTAGGCATTACTGGGAGTCGAATCAGCGACGGTCAGCCTTCATTGCACATTCCCCAAGTATCCATTCCGTTCGACCACCACGATATTCGGGTAATCGTTGATTCCATGTTCCTGGATGGGACACTCCACCCAATGGAGGTAAACGGGGTGCCCTCTGAGCTGCCTGAGTGGGCGAAGGCTGGAGTTATCCAAGATCCCAAAGCGATGCGGGATCTTGTTCTGGATGGCGCTAAAACTCTATCTGACGAGATGCCTGGTTCAGACTCAAGCTATCGTGACTGGCTGCACTTCTCTCGCCGGTTCGGAGAGATTCTGTCCAGATTTCATAGCCTGGATGCCTACCAAGCGGAGGGTATTCGAGGAGAAATGCGAGCTTTTGTTCATGATGTGGATGACCAGCTGGCCCAATGGGTAGCAAAACACTACGCCGACCTGCCCTCACTCCCCATTGCTCGCGGTCCAGTAATGCTTCATCACGTACCCAGATACCTGGCGATGAAACATAACCTCAACCAGGAAAAAATTGCGCTTGTCGTCTTTGACGGACTGGCATTGGATCAGTGGGTTCAGGTCCGCGAGAGCCTTGTCAAAGCCTGTGACAAGTTGATGTTCAACGAGCTGTCGTGCTTCGCATGGCTACCCACACTTACCTCAGTATCTCGACAAGCATTATTTTCAGGGCTACGACCAAGAGAGTTTCCGGACGATGTAGAGTCAACGTCGCGTGAGCCAATCTACTGGAAACGGTTTTGGCAAGATCAGGGTGCAAGGCCCAACGATGTTTACTTCCAAAAATCCATCAAACGCAACGATGATTTGCCGGCGCTGGAGGATAAACTCTCCAATCCATCGGTAAAGGTAGCCGGATTGGTCGTAGATACCGTTGATGAGATAATACACGGAGCGGTTCTGGGAAAGCAGGGTGTCGCCACCCAAATAGCTAACTGGTGCGAATCAGGGTTCGTGACGCGACTGTTTCGATACTTGCTGGATAACGGGTATCAGGTTTACCTGACAGCAGATCATGGCAACGCAGAAGCCACAGGTATCGGCCGTATAAACCAGGGTGTGGGGGCCGACCTTCGAGGAGAAAGGGTTCGTACCTATCGCAACGAAACCACGCTGGCGGAAACAGCGAAAGCCAACCCGGATACTGTCCATATTAACGTGCCGGGGCTACCAACCGATTTCTTGCCGCTGTTTGCCCAAGGACGAGGTGCCTTTGTACCTGAAGGCGACCAGGTTGTTGTCCACGGTGGTATGTCTTTGGAAGAGCTTATCGTCCCATTTGTGAAAGTGAGTTACGTAAATTGACCGACCAGAAAACCTCAGCACCGAAAATTGGGTTTGATCGATTCATCGCTCTGGAATGGGCGGCTGCAGCTCTGCGAGCGCGTGCTGGAATGGGGACAATGGAGGATCTGGATGAGTCTCTAGACCAAGCAGGAATGGGCAAGGAGGCTCGCCGAAAATCGCTGACCGTTCTCAAGCGATTGTGGCTTCAGCCGTACCCTGAATTCTCGGATTTCGCTGAGCGAGGCATCAGCATTTTCAAAGATGACCCAAGCGTGTCAGCGGCTGTTTTGACCTGGGGCATGGCCATTACCACCTACCCATTTTTTGGCAAGGTCGCTGAGTTAATTGGAAGGCTCTCTGCGCTGCAGGGGGACTGCGCCGTCGCAGAAGTACGTCGGCGAATGAGCGAAATTTACGGCGAGCGGGAAGGCACCCAACGAACCACCTACCGAGTGATTCAAACCCAAGCAGACTGGGGGGCCATCGAACACACTGATAAAGGTAAGCGACTGGTGAGGCTGCCTCAAACTAACGTGAGCAATGAAGATGCCGTCGCTTGGCTGATTGAAGCTCTCGTGCGCTATGTCGGCAAGGCTCTGCCGGTTTCAGCAATTTCTTCTCAGGCTGTTTTATATCCCTTTGGTTTCGAGCAATCGCTGGGTTACCTGATTTCAAGAAGCCCCAACCTTGCAGTTCACTCCCAAGGGCCCAGCAGTCAATATGTCATGCTGGCTCAAAGCGACTGATGCTCCAAGGCATGCAGCTGCCTGCAGAATAGAAAGCAAAGCCAGAAATCAAAAATATATTGAGAAACAAAGCTATAGCTCTTTCTGCATTCCTAAAATTCGCGAATCTTGCAGAAAGACATGCAGAAAGGACAGCCTAAGACGGTAATCAACTCCTGCTTCAGTGTCCTCCAAATGCACCGCCAGTGGACTTTCCAGCCAACCAGGCGATCAGCTGCTATTCATTCGGCTTGCGTTAGTCCACTTGGGGGCTACTTGGAGTCCACTCATTTTTTGGCGCCACGGTCGCGCATTCTGCATCAAATGCTCGCAGATCCTCCTCCGACCAGCGGGCTGCGCCCGGGCCGAACATGTATGGCCGGGGAAGGAAGTCGTCTTTCACCCACCGCCAGATGGTGTGACGGGCTACGCCATAGCGTTCGGCGATATCATGGACGTTGTAATACATATCTGAACCTCTTTGCGTTGATTGATGTGGTACAGATACATTATCGAAATCAATACCTTCAGTGAGTCGTCAAATTCAGCTTTTTGCGCATTAACTCAAAGGCGCCATGGAGTGCAGACTCTTTTCTATTGAGAGGGATATGGATCAGTGCATGTGTAGTGGTCAACTAATCCCGGACAGTATTTTAAGGTTTTCCTCAGCCGCAACGGGCGAAATGCCGTCATTGAATGCATGAGGTCGTTGCCGGTTGTAGTAGTCCATCAGGTAGCCACCAACATCTTTTTTGGCCTCGGGTAGGTTCCGATATCCCAGGGCCGGTATCCATTCAGATTTCAGGCTCCGGAACAGCCTCTCCATCGGGGCGTTGTCCCAGCAGTTGCCGCGCCGGCTCATGCTTTGTGTCATTCGATAGCGCCATAGCCTCTGGCGGAACTTACGGCTGGCATACTGACTTCCCTGGTCCGAGTGGAACATGACTTTCTCCGGTCGACCGCGCTGTTCCCAGGCGTGGTCCAGGGCTTTGACGACCAGATCCGCATCGGGGCTGGATGACATTGCCCAGCCAACAACGCGTCGGGCATACAGATCCAGCACGACAGCCAGATAGCTCCATCGCTGGCCGCTCCATACGTAGGTGATATCACCACACCACGCCTGATTCGGCCGGTCTACCGTAAACTCACGAGCCAGATGGTTCGGAATATCCGGTCGCTCAACGGTCGCCTGCTTGTAGGCGTGAGGACCCGGCTGCTTACAGATCAGCCCCAGCTCACTCATCAATCGTCGAACCTTGAAGCGCCCGATGACAACGCCGTCGTCATTGAGCATGCCCTTGATCGTTCTACTGCCTGCGGAGCTGCGGCTCTTGGTAAATAGACGATTTACCTGAGCCTTCAGGGCCAGACGCTCAACATCCACGAGCTTCCGCCGTTGGCGGTACTCGTAATAGCTGGAACGGCTGATATCAAACGCATTGCAGACCATTTCAACAGGCATTTGCTCACTCAACTGGTCTATCAGCGCGTACGATTCAGGTCGTCCGACATCAAGAGAGCGGTAGCCTTTTTTAGTATGGTCTTCTCCATCTCAAGACGCTTGCAGCGGGCTTCCAGCTCCTGAATCCGTCGCTGCTCCGGGGTCAAAGCTTTACCTTTTGGTGTAATGCCTTCTCGCTCATCCGTCAGCTGTTGAACCCAGCGCCGCAAAGCACTTTCACCCACGCCCAAGGACGTACACGCCTGGGCAATGGTGTAACCTTGATCCAGCACCAGGCTGGCTGCTTCCTGTTTGAACTCAGGAGTAAAGGAACGTCGTTTTCTGGTCATCAGACACCTCGCTTATGGTGGCGATCTTACCACCTAC
>Ga0209300_1000571_pt1 | contig 18128 bp, 16 predicted proteins | sample Shrwel_input2_RT_FD_187535 | JGI IMG/M metagenome (GOLD analysis project Ga0209300, IMG submission 187535) | Subsurface microbial communities from deep shales in Ohio, USA - Utica-3 well 1 S input2 RT (SPAdes) (version 2) ... | reverse complement strand
CGGCCTTGCTGACCACTTCGGCAGGAAGACTGACATGAATTTTATAAATGGCCTCGCGCAATCCCATCGAGCCACGATTAATCCGGTCGTTTAACTCCCAGAAGCGCTCGTAGGCGGGTTCATATTCATCCGGTACATTCAAAAACAGACTGGTGTCATCAATATCAATATGACGCTCACTGCTGTCATCGGCGTCATATTCAATGAAGCCTTTGTTTCGCAGCAGCGTGAACAGAGTGAAATACTCTCCGGCAATGGCAGCATATTCGCTCTTAACCTGTAAAACCGGGTTATTCTCTTCGGTTTCTTTGGGGCGAAACTCATCGCTCCCTTCATCAAGCAGCAGTTCGAAAGCGCCACAGGGCATTTCTTCAATCAGGCAGAGCCCTTTCTTGTCTGTCTTGCCTTCAAGCTTTTTGTTATTACTGTCAGTCAGTATGAAAGGGGCTTCGGGCACAGGTTGACCGTCATCGTAGTGATAAAATATCAGTGCCGTGCAACCACACTCGACGCAACTGCCGCGCAAGATATTATCTGTGGTGAAGTTCTGCTCTGCGGCAACTTCACTGGAGATCAACTCTGCCTTGCGATTCTGACTCATGATGCGACTTCCTTATCCAATTCGGCCTCTGCTGCGCGAAATAGCTTGTACATCCTGTCTTCTGCGCCTTGTCTGGGAGCATCGAGGATAGATTTCGCCCAGGGCAACTGACAAAAATCATCGCCAAACAGGCACGCGAGCGTGAGAAACTTTATCTGCTGCTGTTTGCCACTGAATCCGTGCTGCTGGGCTTGATTAACATGCTTTGAGATAAAACTGAGGCAGTCGTCTGTGGACCATTGTCTGGTCACGGGATGATGTTGTTGCAGGTGCGTCATATAGTCACGATAAGTGATGGCTTCAGCCATCTGACGCAGCGCCTGATACTGGGGGGCAGTCAACACTCTGGGTGTGCATTGCTGCGCTAACTGCCACTGTGAACGCTGTTTGGGTTGCCAGCGAGTGATCCCATCGGCGTTAATCGTCACCAAGGCCGCCGCCGGACCCAAAAAGTCAACGGCTTCTTCAACCGAACTGGCACTCAGCAAGGTTTCCGCTACCTTCCAGTCGGCAATGCGTAATAACTGGGTGTCATCACCGTCTGCTATCCAAGTCCAACTGCGCAAGTGATGTACCAATAGTTGCAGTTGCTGAAGTGGCGTGTAGGCCTGCATATCGCCTTCCAGCACCCAGGCCATTCCCCAACCGGGTTGGCTACATATTTTTTGCTGCAACTCGGCCCAATTACTGCCATAAGCCCGGATAAGACACGGGGACAATGATGCGTGCAGCCTTCCCAGTTCCCCCCAATAGAGCCGGTTGAACTCGGGAGTTTCAGGAAGCTGTGATTCGGCTATACCTCTCACCGCTTCATTGAGTGTTGGATCTGCCAGCAAAAACACCGAGCCATTGACCAATAGCTGCCGCCATTGCTGTTCATCGAGTTGTTGTTGCTCTAATGCTGCTATTGTTACCACATCCCTGTCCTCTGGCTATTGCTCCAATGGAGGCAACCAATCATGAAAATCCATATCGCGACCGAGCGCCGCATCATTGCATACTTTTTGCTGAAAACGTCTCAGCGCCTTTCGATAATCACCATCCGTACACAAGGCCAAAAACACAGGATGGATAAAGTAATCTTTCCCCCAGACAAACCTGCGCTGTGCCATGATTTCACAACTCCTGGCATCTGCATCAGCAAACTGCTGTTGTACCCGTTGCAAGGTATCGAAATAGACGGCTCTGATATCCGCCGGCGAAAATTCTCTCCTGTGATAAGGCTGTAGCCTTAAAAACAGTTGCTGACTTTGCAGTTCACGCCGACTCTCGCGCGTCAAAAGCTCATATTGTTGTTCACTGAGTTGTATTTGCTCAAAAGCGGGTTCAGCCACTTGGTTTCCGATTGCCAACAGTCTCCAAGCTGCGCCTTCAGGCAAATAGAGGCCTTCCAAACCAGCGACAAAACTCTGTTGCTGTTCATCGCCCAGGGTTTGCCACAGCAATGACAGTATGGGAGCCGAAAAACTGTTAAATGGAGCGACTATGCCCTGAGGATAAAGAGCCTCAGTTCGCTGCAACCAAAAAGCAATGACTTGTTGCCAATCAAACCAGGTGGTGAACAAGATGCACCGCTGATCTGCCCCTGGTTGTTGCAGCAACCAGAGCATCAGGGTCTCACAGGGGCTACCATCACTGAGCCGTAACAACAAAGGCTGCAACCCCGGTGCCGAGGCCAGCGATGCAATGGGAAGGCTGCGCCACTGTGCTCCCGGCGCGGTACTTAAAACTGACCATTGCTCATCAAACCCGGCGATATCAAATGGCTCTATCAAGGCATAGCAATAATGGCTTTGCCTGCCACTGATGATCTGGTGCATAAGCATGGATTGTGCATTCCCTGACATTCAACAACATCCTTGATTACAACAACAATCAGTAACCGGGTTTGCCTTCCTTAGCCCATATTGCCCGAACTTCTTTCGGTGAAAGCGGTGGAAAGCTAACCCCCTTCTCTTCAATAAACTGTTTGGATTTCATCAACCACTCGTAGTTGTCCGAAGATGACGATACCAGCCCACGGGACAGCTTTTTATGTATATTCCAGGCTAAATCCGCACCGGTATCGTTACTGTGGGTAAAGTCGGCTCCATGCTGCAACAGGAAGTACACCATTTCAAAGTCGTTGATGGCAGCAGCGTATTGCAAGGCGTTACTTCCAGGCCCATCGACAGCATTCACATCTGCATCGTGATCCAGCAGGATCTCAACAGCCTTCTTATTGCCTTCTCCTACGGCCTGAAACAAGGCGGGCTCTTTATTGCGATCCACACTGTTGGGATCCCCACCGGCCTCAAGTAACATTTTCAGCCAATCAGTATCCTCATTCCCGGCTACAGCCGTAATCGCATTGTCACCATTCGCTCGCTTAAAGTTAGCGTCGGCCCCAAGTTTGAGTGCCAAAGCCACCGCCGCTTTATCCTGCTGTAAAATAAGCCATAGCAGAGGGGTAATATCCTCGTCACCATGAATATTGAGGTCTTGTCCATCAGTTAACGCCGCTCTGGCCTCTTTTTCATGGCCTTGCTGAATATGCTGAAGTACCGTCACCATTTCCGGCTTAAAAAACTGCTCAGCATCCATCTGTGACGCCACCCAAACCAAAGAACAGAGCACACATGCCAACCGCATACTTAAGCCAGACAAAGCGCAGAACACCACTAATTCTCGAACGCTTGGTAACCAGCTCTTCCCTCTTTAGCCCAACGAGTTTGTACTTCTGCAGGAGATGGCGGGGGAAATCTCACCCCTTGCTCCAAAAGGAAAGCTTTAACCTTCAATAACCACTGATAATTGTCACTGTTCGCGTTAAACAGTTTTTTTTGTTCGATATCATGGATAATCCAGGCCAAATCAACTCCACCATTGGAGTATTGCCTATAATCTCCACCATGATTGAGGATGAAATAAACCAGCTCCCATTGGTTGATAAAAGCGGCATGAAGCGCGGAGTTTATCTCTGAGGCATCAATGGCATTAAGATCAGCACCGTATTTCTGTAACACTCTTACAGCCTCTATATTAGATTCCCCAATCGCCTGAAATACAGCCGGCTCTCTGTTATGATCAATACTATTGGCATCTCCGCCTGCCGCCAATAATATTTCAAGCAACTCAATATCTTTGCCCCCTGCGACAAAAGTAATAACATTGCCACCATCAGCCTGTGGAAAATTTGGATCTGCCCCTAGTTCCAATGCGAGCTTTATCGCGTGCTTATCATTTTGTGTAATAAGCCAAAGCAGCGGCGTAATATCTTCTTCGCCATGCATATTAAGGTCTAATCCTTCCACTATCATGGCGCGTGCTTCTTTTTCTCGCCCTTGCTGAATGTGCTTTATTAGCTGAACCATTTCAGGCTTAAAAAACTGTTCGGCATCCATCTGTTTTCCTCCTACTCCACAAGCACTGAGTACACCCGCTATCAATAAGCCAAGCCAATGCCCCTTCTTCAGTTTCATCATGACTTCTGTTACCTTTTCGATTCATGCTAACCAGTAAGCGTTGTAATATCCTCACGCTTCTGTGTTTCAATACCTGCCACAACCTGCGCCATACCATGGCGAGTTGCGGGGTTCCATCCGCTTCCCTCCAACGAATGCATTTTCCCCGGCGCGCTTGGAAGCGTATCCCGAGCCATCAATACACCGCTGGCCAACAGTCCAAGACCAGTACCAACTGGACCAAACAGGCTCCCAATTCCTCCCAGAAGCCCAGGCAGTAACACTCCTCGCAACTTCTGCCCGCCTGTCAATATTTCACCATTGACCGCCTGAGTCTGGATCAATCCATCTATTTCGGCCATCGGCAGGCCACCAAAACGTTCAACTGTCTTTGGATGAAGTCCTGCTGCATTGAAAGTGTAACCAGGAATTCCCGTTGCTCCGACAGCACTGGCCGCTAAGCCACCTCCAAGAGAATGACCCACAATAACAAGTTGTTGCTCCAAATGAGGTGACATTGATGCTTGCCTGGCCAGCTTCATGGCTTGGTTATATTGCTTGGATTCGATTCCCATTCCCTGTTTAGCATTAGTTATCCAATCTTTCTTACCTGTTACTCGATTATTGGTTCCCCTGAATGTCAACATGGTTTCGTCGTTGATGGCTGATTTGAATAGCCCGGCGCCGAAACCAGTTTCTTTGTCCGAAAAGACAGCATTATTCAATCCCGGAATTTTGCTGGTATCCACAGCTTCCAAGCCCAAAGGCGGTTCTGGTAGTTCGCTGATGTGTCCCCGCTTGAATTCATCGACACGATACACATACTGGGCAGCTTCTGCTCGCAGTATATTGTCGTTATTGAAAGCCAATCTTTCCGACGCAGCCTTTTTGGCCGCCGATGCCGAGCCCGCATGACTTTGGCTCAATGCTTTACGGGCTTCATATCGCGCCTTGCGCTCAGCAACACTGTTGACCGGGTCATTCAGAAAAGACACCATCTCGCCGGCATCAGCCCATTGCATCACAGGCAATGCGGCTAAAGGCAGCAACTTAATGAACGGTGCATTGTCTTTTGCCGCAGCCTCACCACAGGGATGCTCTGTCGACTGGTATGGTGTATCACCAATTAAGACGTCCCCGGAGCCTGCGGCTACCGAACCTCCACACCCGACAGCATCACCGTACCTGGCAGCCGCTTTACCATTGATGGACACATTCGCAGAGCCGGCAGAGATACTACGACCATGAATACCATGTGGCATTTTGGGACACGGGCAGGCGTGAAACAGGACCGAATCTCCCTTTCTGGCCGCTGGGATGCCATTGACGCTGACATCACCGCTTCCTGCCGTTATAGGTGTAGCGGGAAAGCATCCATGTCCTGCACAGCTATCGCCTATTCGGGCTGCTTTTGGCATACAGTTTCTCCCTTAACGCCTGTCAGCCAGATCGGGCTTGGTTGGCTCAGCGGGCGCTTCCGGATCGACAGCCTTGGGTTCCGTTGCTGTGCCAGGCGATCCACCTTCATTGATTTTGACTTTATTTCCGGAAATAGTGACGCCACCTGAGTCCAACTTGATAAAGCCACCCGGCCCCTTGATGGTCAATTCCTGACCGGCATCCAGCACAATGGTTTTTGCTTTCTGAGAACTGGCATTACCAACCTTAATCAGCAGATCTGCACCAATAATCCGTTCATCAGAAGCGGCGATATTGGTTTGGTTGCCCCCATCAATGCGAGTGATAAGCCCTCCCCCTATATAGCGCTTCATCGCACCGATTATCTTGTGAATGAAGTTCCGCCCGACCAACAACTGATGATCTCTGTCTGTCTTGGCAATATCGTCCTGCGCAACCTGGGTATGGCGGTTGTTTTTCACCAGTTGGAACTGATCCTGGCCTATGGTGATATGCTCATCCAAGCCGATTTCAGTTCGTTTGATGTTATTGATGACGCTATCCATGTCTTTTTGGGCATGGAGATAGATCTGCTCCCGGCTGGCCTCATCCTCAAACCTCAGTTCATTAAAACCTTCCCCTTTATGGGTTTGAGTTTTGAACAGTGTTCGGGTCTTGTGGTTAGGCAGCAGGTACGGGGTTGGATTGGCAGCATGATAAGTGCGGCCGGTAATGATAGGTTGATCCGGATCGCCTTCCAGAAAAGAGACTATCACTTCATGACCAATCCGCGGGATGGCCATAAAGCCGTACTGGCCACCGGCCCACCCCTGGCTGACTCGAACCCAACAGCTGCTGTGCTCATTTGCCTGGCCATATCTATCCCAAGGGAACTGCACTTTAACCCGGCCATATTTATCACAGAAGATTTCTTCATTCTTAGGCCCTACCACGGTAGCCATATGAGGACCCGTTACCAAGGGCTTGGTCTTGGGCATAGCCAACCAGGGAAGGTTACCCTCTATCGCATGAAAACCGTTTTGATATTGGGTCGGGGTAGTGTTGTTGGTTTCCTCTGCCGCAGCGCCCTGTACGCCATGATGTTTCACAGCCACCAGCAGCCAATCACGGTTGAATGCGGTATCCGGATGCTCGGCAAGGTTCATTTTCACTCCGGCACTGGCCGTCACAATACTTGATTGTCCTACGGCCGTTTCTGTGTCGTTGCGCAAGGCTTGCAATCTGGCCGGTGTAAATAATCCCCCCTGAGCATCATCCTTGTAGCGTCCGGGGTAATCAAAATGCTCGTATTTATCCCCTGCTGCCGCTTGATGGAATGCCAACCGCTTGGCGGTTTCTGTTTGTAAAAAGCTATAAGCAGGCTTTTTGAAGCTGTAATCCTTAAGCTCAGCCTTGGCACTCGCCAGTTGTTTGGCGTAACTGAAGCTGCGGACAAAAGGTACTTCGCTGTCGCCGCCGCTCAAGGCGTTATAGGGGAATAGTTGTTTAGCCGCTGGCAGCTTGCTGGTGGCATCACAGAAAATCAGCGTATGTTTGTCGTCACTGAATTCGAAATACCAGAACACCCCGGCCTCAGCCGCAAGACGGGTGATAAAGTCAAAGTCCGACTCCCGATACTGAACACAGTATTCGCGCTTTTCCGACTCGTAGCGTGCATCCCAACTGAAGGCATAATCACTGATACCCATTTCATCAAGCAGGGTGCTGAAAATCTGTTTGAGGGACTTTTCCTGAAAGATACGGCTGTTTTGCCGCAGCCGCAGCCGCGCCATGGCAGGTTCCATGGTCAGCTTGTATTGAGTATGTTTATGGCCTGAGTCTTCCTTGGCAAAGCGGCTGACTATACCGTGAAAACGTCTGACTCGAACACTATCCTGCCAAATACTCAAGACGCCATTCTTATCGACTATCTGCTCGGCAGTAATATCATCCCTGCGGCTCAGTAATATCAACTCTCCCTTGAAGGGCGAGGACAACTGCTCATCAAAATCAAACGACAGCAGGTTGAAACTATCGTCCGCCTCCGCTTCTGCCTTGAAATGAAACCGCAAACCACTGCCAAGATAAAACATAGCCGGTATCCTTGTTCGAGTTCGTCCTGACTCTAATCCGCTAGAATCACTCTTTTTATTGCCATTGAGACGCTACTTGGAAAAACCTTGTATCAGATAGCAGAATGTATGCGGGCAAAACGCCCGCATACATTCAAGCAAATCAGTCGTTGACTGAATTATGCTTCGATAGGCTTACGCCAATCGTCGGCACCAGAGGTTCCGGCGCTGACGTGATCCCAGTCTATCTTGCGATAGGCCATGGACACTTCAACCAACTGAGTAAAGTCGGCCTTGTTGGGATCCTGGCAGTGAGGCATATGACAGTTGATATCTATGATGGTGGCGCCTTCCAGCTTGGTCGTGAAGAAGTGCTCTTGCTTACCTTCGATAGAAGTGCGGTACCACTTGAGCTCAACCTTGGTCAGTTTCTCACCGGAAGAGAGCGAGTTGTACATGAGAGGAACGGCTTTGTTCAGCGCGACGGTGAACTTGAACGGCTTGTGCACACGCTGACCGGAAGGCATACCGGACTGAGGATCGGTTGGCACAGTCACAATGTGATTGAACTCCTGAACCAACATCTCGTCTTCATGACCTTCCACAAAGATGTCACCGACAGATTCTGCAGTAAAGGCGCCGGCAGTCAGGTTGCCCTGAGTTTGGCCTTCGATAGAGATATAACATGGTGTTGGCATGATAAATTCCTTTTTAAAAATTCAAAGAGGTTTGGGATAAACCTGTTTGATGAAAAGCAACTCTCATGCCAAAATGCAAGGAACTGATTTATAAGGAAAACATAAAAGGCCTTTTCATGCTGGGCAATTTCTTGCCCAGTTCCGGGCAATTTTTTGCTCAGCGGGCAATTTTTTGCCCGGTAAGCATTACCAACCAATTTAACAAGCGGATATTCACCCAAAGCAAATATGCTGGATTTACCATTGATTTTGAAACAAGAGCGTCAGGCTTTCTTGCCACTGGGTTTAACTTCTAGATAAAGGCCATCAGAATCATTTAGACAATAGAGCTTTTCTTTAGGCTTTGCTGAACGGCACTGAGTGTCTGTGAGCACAACCTTGTTGCGAAATAATTACCACGCAGCCACTATTACTCACCAACGAAGAAGAACTACAACAGTTTATACTCACCTTTATACTCATTTTTTACAGAGCTGCAGTAAGATAACCTGAGACATCATGAGAAGCGAAACCCACGAAATCAGTGGGTTTCGCTGCATTTCATGTTCTTTATGAGATTGAGTGAAACCTCATAAAACAACAAATTCCAATCACACGTTAAACAGGAAGTGCATCACATCGCCGTCTTTGACGATATAGGTTTTCCCTTCCACCCGCAGCTTACCCGCTTCCTTACAACCGGCTTCGCCCTTGAACTGAATAAAGTCATCATAGGCCATAACCTGAGCCCGAATAAAGCCACGCTCAAAGTCGGTGTGAATCTTACCGGCCGCCTGCGGTGCGGTAGACCCGACTGTCACAGTCCAGGCACGGACTTCTTTCACCCCGGCAGTAAAGTAGGTTTGCAGTGTCAGCAGTTCGTAACCGGCGCGGATCACCCGATCAAGCCCGGGCTCTTCCAGGCCCAGCTCTTCGAGGAACTCGCTGCGCTCTTCCTCATCCATTTCCGCCAGATCTGACTCGATAGCAGCGCACACAGGCACCACAACGGCATTTTCTTTTTCGGCAATGGCGCGCACTGTATCCAGATGCGGGTTGTTGTCGAAGCCATCTTCAGAAACGTTGGCAATATACATGGTTGGCTTGAGCGTCAGCAGGTTCAGGTAAGCCACGGCTTCCAGCTCCTCTTTGCTCAAATCCAGGGTACGCAGCATATGGCCTTCGTCCAGTACCGGCTTGAGTTTTTCCAGTACTTCGACTTCAAATTTGGCGTCTTTATCACCACCCTTGGCGCGCTTTTGCTGACGCAGTATGGCACGCTCAACACTGTCGAGATCCGCCAGTGCCAGTTCAGTATTGATCACTTCAATATCACCGGCCGGGTCAACCTTGTTGGCCACGTGAACAATGTTATCGTTCTCGAAGCAACGTACCACATGGCCAATAGCATCGGTTTCACGGATGTTGGCCAGGAACTTGTTACCCAGGCCTTCGCCCTTGGACGCCCCGGCAACCAGGCCGGCAATGTCCACAAACTCCATGGTGGTTGGCAGTACCCGCTCAGGCTTAACGATTTCAGCCAGGGCGTCCAGACGAGCATCCGGCACCGGCACCACACCTGTGTTGGGTTCTATGGTACAGAAGGGAAAGTTTGCCGCTTCGATGCCAGCCTTGGTTAACGCATTGAACAGAGTTGACTTACCGACGTTTGGCAGACCAACGATGCCGCATTTAAAACCCATGATGTTTACCTTTCTCTCTAATTTGAGCCCGGCGCACTCGGCCCCGGACAGGATAATGAAACAGGCGTCAGACGCCTGGATAATCTTAGACCGCTTTAAAGGAGTGCAGCCTATGCATCGCCTTGGTCATATCCTCGGCAAAGAGGATATCAGTGGCGCGCACCGCTTCATCTACCGCGGCATCGATCAGCGACTGCTCAGTACTCGGCGCCTTGCCAAGCACATAGCCGCTGACTTTGTTCTTGTCCCCGGGATGACCTATGCCAATCCGCAGACGATAAAAATTCTTGTTGTTGCCCAGCTTGGCGATGATGTCCTTAAGGCCGTTATGGCCACCATGCCCACCACCCAGCTTGAACTTGGCCACACCCGGCGGCATGTCCAGCTCATCGTGGGCCACCAAAATCTCCTCCGGTTGAATACGGAAGAAGTTCGCCAATGCCGCCACCGACTTGCCACTCAGGTTCATATAAGTGGAAGGGATCAGCAGGCGCACATCGCGGCCCTTGAGCGTGACTCTGGCGGTCAGGCCAAAATACTTGCTGTCAGCACTGAGCTGGGCACCGCAACCTCTGGCCAGCTCCTGCACATACCAGGCGCCGGCATTATGGCGGGTCTGGGCATACTCGGCGCCGGGATTGGCCAGCCCGACGATAAGTTTAATCTCTGTCATCAGTCTCTATCAGTCTGTTTAATCGAGGAGAAGTCCTGTGCGGCCGGACAAGGCCAGGCAAAAAACCATCGCTCTTGAAACTCGGTCGTTACCGACTAAGCCAAGTATAAAAAGCCAATGAAAAATGCCGCATTCTTGTAAAAACGCGGCATTTTAGCACTCTCTTACGACAATCAACAAATCGACCGGGGTTATCTCAGCCCCAGCGCATACTTGAGGACTTGCTGCTTGACCGGGGTATTGATATCCGCCAGCTTGAGCCCGGCGTTACGCAACAGTTTAAGTGGCAGCAGATCGTTACTGAAACCGGCATAGAAGAGATCCATGCCTGTCATCATCAACTGATTGTCAAACCAACGCTGCTTTTGGAACCCTTCAAGCACTGTGGCCTTTGACCAGTCTTCGCCCTTCTCCAGCGCCTGGGTGATTGTCGCTATCAAGGCTTCGACGTCTTTAAAGCCCAGGTTAACCCCCTGCCCCGCCAGCGGGTTAATGGTGTGAGCCGCATCCCCCAGAATCACCAGGTTGTCGCGGTAGTATTGCTGCGCATGGCGCCGGGTCAGCGGGAAACTGCCCTTGGCCAACACTTCGAAGTGGGGATCGAGCCTATCGGGGAAGTGATTGATAATCGCCTGCTTCAGTTGGCTGTCGCTGAGCTGCATCAAACTGCGAATTTGTTTGGCATCGTCATACCAAACCAGGGACGCATTTTTGCCCGGCAATGGCAGCAAGGAGCGCGGCCCTTGCGGCGTAAACTGTTGCCAGGTCACATCCTGCTCATCACACTCGGTGGCGATATTGATCAACATACAGGACTGGGAATAATCCCAACCACTGATGCCAATTCCGGCCCATTGACGCACTCTGGAGTTGGCACCATCTGCGCCCACCAGCAAACGGGTATCGAACACCCGGCCATCGTCCAGACTCACCTCTATACCCACGCTGGAGCGCACCATGCGCCCGACCCGCGCCGGGCAGCAAAGGGTCAGATTGGGGTAGTTGTCGAATTCCTGCCACAGTGCCAGCTGCACCAAACGGTTTTCCACTATGTGGCCGAGACGCTCGGCCTTAATCTGACTGGCATGGAAACGGGTAATGCAGCCTTCCATTTCCCAGGTTTCCAGGCCACGATAAGCCACATGGCGCATTCCGAGCAGAGTATCGAATGCCCCCAGACGCTCGAGCAATGCCTCCGATGCGGCGCTGATGGCCGAGACCCTGACATCCAGAGGTTGCGAGGCATCAAAGGCCTCGGGTTCAAAGGCCTCCACCAGCGCCACTTCCAGCCCGAGTTTGGCCAACCCCAGCGCCGTCGCCGCGCCCACCATACCGCCACCTATGATGACGATATCCTTGGTCTCATGTTGTTCTGTCACTATGCCTTTCCTGCTGTCTCTCTTCTCTGCCGCCTTGGCCACAGAGTTGTGTTCAATGGTAACTGTTTTGGCTTCAATCATGAGCAAATGTTGCTGCCGGCCCTCCTGAAACACCTGCTTACAAGCCGACACACGAGCCTTGGCAACCTTAGACTAGCCTCAGAGTGTCCAAGCAGTATCTGTCATAGCCAACACCGCATTGGCGGTTATCGACATCAACAAGTGAGGATACCATGTGCAAACTTACCAACAGCCTGATAGCCGCAGCCCTTGTCGTCCCGGCCGCCTTTACCTCTGGTCATATTCTGGCCGCCACCACAGCAGACCAGATGGAAGTGATAACTGTAACCTATCGCTCGTCGCTGAATTATGCCCTATATCAACAAATCACGGAAACCATGGCCGGCTTTCATTTAGAAGTACTGGAAGATATCTATCTTCAGGCTCGCAGCGGCAACCAACAGATGGCTGAACAGTTTTATCGGCAGCAAAATGTTCAACTTGCCGCCAACCGTTTACCCGCACAGCTTGAAAGGGTATTGCAGCAACCAGAGTAATTCTCTGCCCTGGCGTTCAAAAGCTGGTCAGCGGACTTAACAGCAGGTAAAATGGCGCGCTATTTTTTAAGTGGTTCCGAAGAGCGACGCAAAACTGATGAGTAAAAAACTCCATATTAAAACCTGGGGCTGTCAGATGAATGAGTACGACTCATCCAAGATGGCCGATCTGTTAAACGAATTTCAGGGCTACACCCTGACCGAAGAGGCTGATGAGGCAGATATTCTGCTGCTCAATACCTGTTCTATTCGTGAAAAAGCGCAGGAAAAGGTATTCCATCAGCTGGGTCGCTGGAAAACACTCAAAGACAAGAATCCTGAGCTGATCATTGGCGTGGGTGGTTGTGTGGCTTCGCAGGAAGGCAAGGCGATAAAAGAACGCGCCCAGTGCGTGGATATTATCTTCGGCCCTCAAACCCTGCACCGTCTGCCAGAGATGATCAACCAGGTTCGCAGCGGCGACCAGGCGGTGATTGATGTCAGCTTCCCGGAAATCGAGAAGTTCGACCGTCTGCCCGAGCCCCGCGCCGAAGGCCCCACCGCCTTTGTCTCCATCATGGAAGGCTGCAGCAAGTACTGCTCTTTCTGCGTGGTACCCTATACCCGCGGCGAAGAAGTCAGCCGGCCACTGGATGACATCATCCTGGAAATCGCTCAACTGGCCGAGCAAGGGGTGCGTGAAGTCAACCTGCTGGGGCAAAACGTTAACGCCTATCGCGGCCTGACCCATGATGACGAAATTTGCAGCTTTGCCGAGCTGCTGCGTTATGTGGCCGCCATCGACGGTATCGACCGCATCCGCTTTACCACCAGCCACCCGATAGAGTTCACCCAGGACATTATCGATGTCTATGAAGACACTCCTGAGCTGGTCAGCTTCCTGCACCTGCCGGTGCAATCGGGTTCAGACCGCATACTGACCCAGATGAAGCGCGGCCATATGGCAATTGAGTACAAGTCAATCATTCGCCGTCTGCGCAAGGCGCGGCCGGATATTCAGATAAGCTCCGACTTTATCATCGGCTTCCCCGGCGAAAGCAAAGAAGATTTTGCCGACACCATGAAGCTGATTGAAGAAGTGGGCTTCGACCACAGCTTCAGCTTTATCTACAGTGCCCGTCCCGGCACCCCGGCGGCCGACTTGCCGGACGATGTGGATATGGAAGAGAAGAAGCAGCGTCTGGCAATTCTGCAGGACAGGATTACTCAACAGGCGCAGCGCTATAGCCGCCAGATGCTGGGCACAGTGCAGCGTATTCTGGTGGAAGGCCCATCGGTCAAGAACCCCATGGAGCTGCGCGGCCGCACCGAAAACAACCGGGTGGTCAACTTCGAAGGCCAGCCCAAGCACATAGGCAGCTTCGTGGACGTGGAAATCGTCGATGTCTACACCAACTCGCTGCGCGGCAAATTTATTCGCGGTGAAGATGAGATGGACTTGCGCAAGAGCCTGCGCCCCAGTGATATCCTGGCCAAGCATAACCAGGAAGATACCCTGGGCGTGACTCAGTTCACCCCGTAAGCGCCGAGACTTCCACGGCGGCCCGGCTCTTCGGACCCGGGCCGTTTTATTTTAGGCTCGATTTTCCGTTAGCATTTATGCCTTCACGCTCGTAAACTGATCAAAGATGACATCAACAGGAGTTTTTGTTTGTCTCACAAATTAACCACCATGAATCTGTATCTCGAACCGGCCGACAGCCGCCGTCTGGCGTCTCTGTGTGGTCCGTTCGATGACAATATCAAGCAGCTCGAACGCCGGGTGGGCGTCGAGATAAGCTACCGAAACAACCATTTTCAGATTGTCGGCCAGCCGCGTAACTGCCTCACCGCCAACAACCTGCTGAAACAGCTCTATGTCGAAACCGCGCCGGTAAAAGGCTCGACCCCGGATCTGGAGCCCGAGCAGGTGCATATCGCCATTCAGGAAGCCATTGCCCTGGAAGCCGACGACAGCGGTGCAGAACCCAAAGAGCACTATATCAAGACCCGCAAAGGGGTGATTAAGCCGCGCAATCCCAACCAGACCCAATATGTGGCCAACATAGTGCGCCATGACATCACCTTCGGCATAGGCCCCGCCGGTACCGGCAAGACCTATCTGGCTGTTGCCGCCGCCGTGGATGCGCTGGAGCGTCAGGAGATCCGCCGCATTCTGCTGACCCGCCCTGCGGTGGAAGCCGGTGAGAAACTGGGCTTCCTGCCCGGCGATCTGAGCCAGAAGGTAGACCCTTACCTCAGGCCTCTGTATGACGCCCTGTTTGAGATGCTCGGGTTTGAGAAGGTCGAACGACTGATAGAACGTAATGTTATCGAGGTCGCGCCGCTGGCCTATATGCGTGGCCGCACCCTCAACGATGCCTTTATCATTCTCGATGAGAGCCAAAATACCACGGTGGAACAGATGAAGATGTTCCTCACCCGTATCGGCTTCAACTCCAAGGCGGTGATCACCGGCGACATTACCCAGATAGATCTGCCGCGCAACGCCAAGTCCGGCCTGCGCCACGCCATTGAAGTACTGAGCGAAGTGGAAGAGATCAGCTTCAACTTCTTCCAGGCCCAGGATGTGGTGCGTCACCCGGTAGTAGCCCGCATAGTGGAAGCCTATGAGACGCACGATCAGCGCCAGCAGGCGGCCAAAGCCCAACGCGACAGCCAATATCAACTGACAGAGGCCGGCGCCCATGAGTCTTGATCTACAACTGGACCTGCAACTGGCCACAGAAGCGCAAAACCTGCCATCCCAGAGCGATTTCGAGCTCTGGGCCCGCACTGCCATAGGCAATAGTATGGAGCAGGCTGAGCTAACCATACGTCTGGTGGACAGTGAAGAGAGCCAGCAGTTGAACCGGGACTACCGCGGCAAAGACAAGCCCACCAATGTATTGTCATTTCCGTTTGAAGCGCCACCGGGAATAACCCTGCCATTACTCGGGGATCTTGTCATTTGCGTTTCAGTCGTTGAAAATGAAGCCCGTGAACAGCATAAACCGCTACAGGCGCACTGGGCACATATGGTTGTGCACGGTTGCCTGCATCTGCTAGGTTATGATCACATCGAAGATGCCGAAGCCGAAGAAATGGAGTCGCTAGAGACCCAACTCATTGAAAGCTTAGGTTTTACTGACCCATACAAGGAGCAATAATTGCCAGGGTTCGCCCTGTCATGAAGAACACTATGAGTGACGATATCCCCCCGAGTACCAGCGCCCATAAGAAAGGCTGGTTTGACCGTGTAAGCCAGTTATTCCAGGGCGAACCTCAAAATCGCGAAGATCTGGTTGAGGTGATCCACGATGCCGAGCAGCGTGAGCTCATCACAGAAGATACCCGCGAGATGATAAAAGGTGTTTTAGAGGTATCCGATTTGCGTGTAAGGGACATAATGATCCCCAGAGCGCAGATTGTCGCCATCCAATTCAATGACTCTGTTGAGGAACTGCTCAACACTGTCATCAACTCTGCTCATTCCCGCTTTCCTGTGGTCAATGAAGACAAAGACCATATAGAAGGCATACTGCTGGCCAAAGATCTGCTGAAGTACGGCTTCAACAACAGTGAAGAACCCTTCTCACTGGAAAAAGTGATCCGCCCGGCCGTTGTGGTGCCCGAGAGCAAGAGAGTGGATGTGCTGCTCAAAGAGTTCCGTTCCCAACGCTACCATATGGCAATTGTGGTCGATGAATACGGTGGTGTTTCCGGCCTGGTCACCATTGAAGATATTCTCGAAGAGATTGTCGGCGATATCGAAGATGAGTTCGATCACGACAACAGCGACGAGTCTGAGATCCGTAAAGCCGGTAACCGGGTTTACATGGTCAAGGCACTGACCGAGATTGAAGATTTCAACGAAACCTTCAACACCCATTTCAGTGACGAAGAGTTCGACACAGTCGGCGGCTTGGTGTCCCATGCCTTCGGTCACCTGCCGGAGCGCAACGAGAAGATCGTCATCGACGGCATTGAATTTAAAGTGATCAGTGCCGATACCCGCCGTTTATTGCAACTCAGGGTGAAACTGCCCGGTCCCAACGATACTGAAGACAGTAACGACCAGTGAAGTCCACATTAGCGGCGCTTAAACGCCACCCCAAGCTGCGTCTGGTACTGGCCTTTTTGGCCGGTGCCAGTACGGCACTTTCCTTTGCCCCCTACGATCTCTGGCCCATCTACCCGCTGGCGCTGGCCTTTGGCCTGTGGCACAGTGACAAGCTTTCCCCCAAGGCCAGTTTTGGCTATTGGCTCAGCTTTGGCTTTGGCGCCTTCGCCTTCGGGATCAGCTGGGTGCATGTCAGCATGGACAGATTCGGTGGCTTGCCGCTGCTTGTTTCCATAGGCCTGATGGCCCTGTTGGCCCTCTATCTGGCCTTGTATCCGGCGCTGGCAGGCGCCCTGCTGGCCCGACTGGCGCCCAAGCGTCATAACTGGCAACTGCTGGGGCTGTTTCCGGCACTCTGGACTCTGTGTGAATGGTTGCGGGGCTGGGTGCTCACCGGCTTTCCCTGGCTCTGGGGCGGCTATAGCCAAACCTCGGGGCCCTTGAAGCCGCTTGCCTCAATGATAGGCACTTTGGGGCTCAGTTTTGTGGTGGCGCTGCTGGCAGCAAGCCTGGTACTGCTACTCAAACGCCGCTGGTTCAGCCTGGTGGTGAGCTCGGCGCTACTTACCCTGCTTGTATGGCAGGCGCCGCGATTTTCAACGGTTGAGCGCACCGGCGAGACCCTCAGCGTGGCGCTGGTGCAGGGCAATATTCCCCAGAGCATGAAGTGGGAGCCGGACGCGCTCTGGCCGACTATGCTCAAGTATATGGATCTCTCCCGCCCGCATCTGGACAGAGATTTGGTGATCTGGCCCGAGGCAGCGATACCGGCCCCCGAAAGCATGGTGGCCGAGTTTCTCGACAACGCCAACAAGGTCGCCAATCTGCGGGATGCCGCCATCATCACAGGTATCATCAGCCAGCAAAATGGCGACTTCTACAACTCGCTGATCGTGCTGGGAAATCATCATCAGAAACAGCAACAAAACGCCAACTATAGCGCAGCAGGCGACAATCAGTTCCGTAAGCATCACCTGCTGCCAATAGGCGAGTTTGTGCCCATGGAGTCGCTGCTGCGGCCGCTGGCGCCCTTCTTCAACCTGCCCATGTCCTCATTTGCCAGAGGCAGTTATCAGCAAAATAATCTGACGGCCCTGGGTCATACGCTGGCACCGGCAATCTGCTATGAAATCGCTTTCCCCGAACAGCTCAGGGCCAACGTCGCCGAGGATACCCAAGTGTTGCTGACCGTTTCCAACGACGCCTGGTTTGGTGAATCCAATGGCCCACTGCAACACATGGAGATAGCCCAGATGCGCTCGGCCGAATTGGGCCGACCTCTGCTGCGGGCCACCAACAACGGCGTTACCGCCGTGGTGGATGAGTTTGGCAATATCAGTGCCAAACTACCGCAGTTTGTAGAAGGTGTACTCACCGCTGAAGTGCCGCTGGTCGAAGGCCAGACCCTGTTCAGCCGGGTCGGTCAATGGCCGGTACTGGGGCTAAGTGGCTTGCTGCTGCTTTTGGGGCTGTTGTATTGCCCCAAGCGACGAAAGAACAATAAAAGCTAAAGCCAATCCATT
>Ga0209300_1000566_pt1 | contig 18284 bp, 10 predicted proteins | sample Shrwel_input2_RT_FD_187535 | JGI IMG/M metagenome (GOLD analysis project Ga0209300, IMG submission 187535) | Subsurface microbial communities from deep shales in Ohio, USA - Utica-3 well 1 S input2 RT (SPAdes) (version 2) ... | reverse complement strand
GTTTTGGACCCACCTGACCCCATGCCGAACTCAGCAGTGAAACGAAACAGCGCCGATGATAGTGTAGCATTTGCTATGTGAAAGTAGGACATTACCAGGCTCCAAATAAGAGAAACCCGTTACAGTGATGTGACGGGTTTTTTGTTGTCTGCAGAAAAGTAAAAACGTAGGTGAAAGATGTATGGACTCCCACCCAATAATTGGAGTACGGTTTTAATTCGACCAAAAACTAAACCAAGGAGACCATACATGAGTTATCGTAATATACTTGCTATTGATTTGGCAAAAGAAGTTTTTCAAATTTGTAAAACTGACCATAATGGGAAAGTTATTTACAACAAAGCTGTTAGCCGGAGGAAATTACAAGAAATTTTACGCAAAGAAAAAGCAAGCCTAGCCGCTATGGAGTCATGCGCTACTTCACATTATTGGTGTCGTTACGCCATGGAATGTGGCCATGCGGTAAAACCCATGCATGCGCGCACTGTTAAAGCCTTTCTAACAAAGCAAAAAACCGACAAAAATGATGCGTTAGCAATTAGTATTGCAGCCTTACAGCCTCATGTTCCCAGCACGCGCATTCTTAACACTGAAGAGCAAGCACTACAGTCGGTTGACCGAATGCGTGAACTTGCAGTATCTCAACGCCGTTCATGTTCAAATCAAATAAGAAGTCTCTTAAATGAGTTTGGCATTACCATAGCAAAAGGGATTGCTCATTTAAAAGCGAAGTTACCCGATATATTAGAAGATGCTGAAAATGGCTTGCCAGGAATGTTTAGGCAGTCCATAGCGATGGCATTTGAAATGCTAAAAACACATATTGAATACATAGCCGATCTCGATAAAAAGCTAGAAGCCGAGGTTAAAAATAATGAAACGTGCCAAAAATTAATGATGCTAGAAGGTGTGGGGCCATTAAGCGCTATAGGCTTAACCATAAGGCTAGGGCAACCTGCTATATTTAAAAATGGTCGCGCTGCATCTGCCAGTATCGGCTTAACACCAAAACAGCACAGCTCTGGTGGTAAAGAAGTCATTGGTCATATAGCCAAATACAGTGCGGATAAACGATTGCGGAGTACGTTATACCAAGGTGCATTAGCGGTCATTGCGAGGGTAGATAAACGTGAGGCTAGGACGCAAAAAGAGGTATGGCTAAAAGGGATAATACAAAGGCGGGGTAAAAAAGTAGCGGCTATAGCGCTGGCAAACAAAAATGTAAGAACAACCTATGCGTTAATCAAAAATAATACAAATTACAAAGCAACCGCAATAGCGGCATAGAAAAGAGCCATAACGGATAACAGAATTAAAAGAATAGGCAATCAATAAGAGCGATGTAAAACAGGTTAGACCGACCAGCAACAACTAGTTTTAACCTTAGGCAGCTTTACGTATGCCGCGTCAAAGAATTAGTTTGCTGGTGCGAAAACATCAAAGAGGCAGAGGTAGCTCCTCAATAATAGCCCGTATATAAGTGCGCATCTAAACCTTGTTATGTACAGAATGTTTATTGATTACTTTAGGGAGTCCATATAAGGTAAAAGGCATCAGGTAAAAGGAAAATAATAAGCGCCTAATGCCGACTCTATACATTTGCTATGTGGCTCTTTACCGCTGTGGGCACCACGACACTACCAGGCTCTAAATAAGAGAAACCCGTTACAGTGATGTAGCGGGTTTTTTTACGTCTGCAGGAAAGTAAAAGCGCAGGTGAAAGGTAAAAGGCATCAGGTAAAAGGAAAATAATAAGCGCCTAATGCCAACTCTATACATTTGCTATGTGGCTCTCTACCGCTGTGGGCACCACGACACTCTACTGCGTAGCGCACCGACTCCAAATAAGAGAAAGCCCGACTAGCAATAGTCGGGCTTTTTTACGTCTGGAATAAAGTGAAAATATGGGTTCGAGGTATAAGGGTAAATGTGAGTCTAAGGCTTAACGATGATCCTTAGCACTTTCTTATTTCACGTGCTGGATTGCCGGCTACCACGGTATTTGATGCAATGCTCTTAGTTACCACTGAACCCGCACCAACAACAGTTTTATCACCAATGGTAACACCAGCTAACACAATAACTCCCGCGCCAATCCATACGTTATTACCTATGGAGATTGGTGCTGCAAAGTTTTCTTTATCGAGGCGCTCAGTTGGGTTCACAGCATGCGAAACTGCTAATAGTTGAACGTTCGGGCCAATTAAACAATCACTGCCAATGGTAATTGCACCCTCACTAATTGGTGCATCTAATACAGTGCAATTAATGTTTATAAAAGTACGATCACCAATTTGTATTTGACTACCATAGTCACAATGAAAGCCCGCTTCAATAATTACTCCATCACCACAGTGTGAGCATAATTCTTTTATTCGCTTTAAATTACCTTTACTGGGGCTTTTATTAAATAAGCGGCAAATTTCGTGCACAGCTTTTCGCTGCGCTAGATTCTCTTTACTAATACTATTAAATGACTGCATATCAATTTTGTTTAACTTAAATAATGGTGCCTAGCTTAACCTACTTTAAGCATGATGATAATTTGAATAAAATTGCTTTATTTTTATGCATTCACTTGCCATTTATAATGTTTCGTTTAAAATCCACTAACTTTCGAAACGAAACTTAATAGCAGTTACTTAATGACCAAACGAAACACCCAGCAACGCCGTCATCTGATCCTTAGCCAAGTAAATGAGCTTGGTGAAGTGGCCGTTGAGACTCTTGCTGAACAGTTTCAAACATCAGAAGTAACCATTCGAAAAGACTTAACCGCGCTTGAAAAAAGTGGCTTGTTGCTGCGCCGTTATGGTGGAGCTATTGCGCTACCAAAAGAGATTGTAAGCGATGAGATTGATTCTAAGCGCAAAGTAGCCATTGCTAAGGCAGCAGCGGCGCTTATAAAAGATCATAACCGCATTATTATTGACAGCGGGCGTACAACAGCAGCGATGATCCCTGAGTTGGCTACCAAGCAGGGGTTAGTTGTTATGACGAACGCGATTAAAGTAGCAACGCGTTTATTAGCACTTGAAAACGAGCCAACCCTTTTGATGACAGGTGGCACGTGGGATCCGCATTCAGAATCGTTTCAAGGGCAAGTAGCCGAAAATGTACTATGCTCATATGATTTTGATCAGCTGTTCATTGGTGCCGATGGCATTGATGTAGCACGAGGAACAACCACGTTTAATGAACTTGTTGGGCTAAGCCAAGTGATGGCTAAAGCGGCGCGTGAAGTTATTGTGCTGGTTGAGTCAGAAAAAATCGGCCGAAAAATACCAAATTTAGAATTACCGTGGCAAACAGTAACCACATTAATAACCGACAGTGGCTTAGCGCATGATAAACGCGCAGCGATTGAGGCATGTGGTGTAAAACTAATTTGCGCAGAGATTATGGATTAGTAACTACACCGTGAGTTGCTAGAATTAAAAAATTAATGGAGACATTATGTGTGGAATCGTTGGGGCTGTTGCAGAGCGTCCAGTAAATAAAATCTTAGTTGAAGGCCTTAAGCGTCTTGAGTACCGTGGTTATGACTCAGCAGGTGTAGCTTTACTTGAAGGTAATACTCTTAATACAGTTAAAGCAGTTGGTAAGGTTGTAAACTTAGAATCAGCACTTGAACAAGCTGGTGTTAGCGGTCACACAGGTATTGCACACACTCGTTGGGCAACTCATGGCGGTGTAACTGAAGCCAATGCTCACCCACATGTTTCAAGCAATCAATTAGCGCTTGTACATAACGGTATCATTGAAAACCACGCAAGTTTGCGTGCAGCACTTAAAGGCGACGGTTACGAGTTTTTATCAGATACCGACACCGAAGTAATGGTGCATTTAATTCATCAGTTACGTCAGCAGCACACCACTTTATTAGCGTCAGTTCAAGCAGCTGTTAAACAGTTTGAAGGTGCATTTGGTACAGTTGTGTTCGATAAAGCGAATGATAACGAAATTATTGTAGCGCGCTCAGGCAGCCCGTTAGTTATTGGTTTAGGCCTTGGTGAAAACTTTGTTGCTTCTGATCAACTTGCATTATTACCGGTGACTCGCAGCTTTATCTTCTTAGAAGAAGGTGATGTAGCGCGCATTACTCGCGACACAGTAGAAATTTTTGATGCCGATGGCAACGCGGTTGAGCGTGAAGTTGTTGAATCAAACATTACACAAGATGCATCAGGTAAAGGTGATTACCGTCACTACATGTTAAAAGAAATTTATGAGCAACCACTTGCAGTACGTAACACCCTTGAAGGACGTTTAAACGATGACCGCGTAGCGATTGATGCTTTTGGCGACAGCGCACAGCAAATATTTAAAGATGTAAAACACGTACAAATTATTGCCTGTGGTACGTCATACCACTCAGGTATGGTTGCTCGTTACTGGCTTGAGCAATTTGCAGGTGTTAGTTGTAACGTAGAAATTGCCTCTGAGTTTCGTTACCGCCAATCGTATGTACACGAAAACAGCCTACTTGTGACTATTTCACAATCGGGTGAAACAGCCGATACGCTAGCAGCACTGCGCTTAGCCAAAGAGCAAGGCTATATGGGGTCAATGACTATTTGTAACGTACCAGGCTCATCGCTTGTACGCGAATCCGACCTTGCCTTTATGACCAAAGCAGGCGCTGAAATTGGTGTAGCCTCTACTAAAGCATTTACTACACAGCTTGTTGGTTTGTTAATGCTTACTGCGTCTATTGCGCAAGAGAAAGGCTTAGATCAAAGCGCGATTGTTAACGCTATTAAACTGCTACCAGCTAAATTAGAAGAAACGCTACTATTGGCTGATGGCATTGCAGACCTTGCTGAAGAATTTGCTGATAAACACCATTCACTGTTTTTAGGGCGCGGCTCACAATACCCAATCGCGATGGAAGGCGCACTTAAGCTTAAAGAGATTTCATACATTCACGCTGAAGCCTACGCAGCAGGTGAGCTTAAACACGGCCCATTAGCGCTTATTGATGCCGATATGCCAATTATTGTTGTAGCACCAAACAATGAATTGCTTGAAAAGCTTAAATCAAACGTAGAAGAAGTACGTGCTCGCGGCGGCATCATTTATGTATTCGCTGATAAAGACTCACACTTTGAGTCAGACGACACAATGCGTGTAATCAACGTAAACCACGTAGATGACGTAATTGCCCCTGTTGTATATACAATTCCACTACAGTTACTGTCGTACTATGTAGCGGTCATTAAAGGCACAGACGTTGACCAACCACGTAACTTAGCAAAATCGGTTACAGTTGAGTAAAATCAAAAGGTTATAGGTTTTTATTGTGGGTGAACAATAAAGTTTCTAACCTTGGGGTGATCGCTTCGCCCCTTAACCTTGGTGATTGAATTTTCAAATTATTATGACTTAGCGTAAGATAGTGCAGGTCTAATTAGGAGATACTTCAGTCACTATGATTATTAATGACTTTTATACTCGAGAAGTTGAAGTTTATCGAGACCCTGAATTAACCATTTCAATCAACAAAGAAACGGGTGAAGAAAAATTAAAACTTGCTAAGTCTAGAGATGAAGAACAAATCAAAGTTCATATTCTGATAGATCCTCACGGCCATTTGGTTAAACCTGCCTGCCTATATTTGTATTGGAAGAAAGATGAAGAACAGGCGAAAACAACTTCCACTGAAGCTAAAGCTTTACTGCTCTACTTTAGATTCTTGCATCAAAATCAGCTTAATTATTGGAAATTCCCCCACTCAAAAAGTCGCAAGCAAACGTTTAAATTTGCAGACTTTCTTGTTTCTTCAATTAATTCTGAAGATATCGCTATTTCAACAGCTAAAACATATTTGAGAGTTATTGTTAATTTCTATAAATTTTTGGGGCGAAATAACCTTATTGAGTTTTCAGAAAAAAATAAGCCTTTTGACTTTGAAATGATCTCTATTAGACAGTCAGGAATGTTGTCACATACACAGCGAGTTATTAGTGTTCAAACGACTAATCTAATGAAAAGGTTACCTAGAGAACAGAATAAACATGTTACTAGAAAATTATCTCCTTTAACTCAAGAGCATCTGAAAACGTTATTATCTCACTTGTCTAAAATGCCTGATGATAAAGCACTGATATTTGAAGTGGCGTTAACTACGGGGATGAGACTTCAAGAAGTATTAACAATACCTGAGACTATTGTTTTCAATCCAACAAACGATCATCCTATTCCAATCTCAATTGGGCCGAAAATTGGTATCCATACCAAGTTCAGTAAGCAAAGATATGTAGAGTTTCCTGCTGAATTGATGTTCAAATTGCACCAATATTTATGGTCGTCAGTACGTCAAAAATATGCATTAAAAGGCAAAAACAATACAGTAAAATTATTTATTAGCCGTCAAGGGAAGCCTTTTAATGCAAACACTATTGAAAAGGCTTTTTCTGATATTAGAAATGAGATATCTAAGAGCTGTGTTGATTTCAACTATGCAATACACGATCTACGCTCTACTTATGCAACTTTTACATTGCATAAGTTATGGGAAGAAAAAGGTAGCTTGAGAACTGCTGCCTCATTACTTCAGGAATTAATGGGGCACAATAGCTTTGCTTCTACATTTAAATATGTTGAGTTCATCGAAGCTAATGCGTTGATGTTCGAGCATGCGCGAGATGTCAGTGAAGTGTTTCAGGCTTCAAGGGATATTCATGCCTAAGAGTAAATTGACTGGGCAAAAGCTAATAAGCGCAGGTGATGATTCTACTTTGCAATTCCCAACGCTTCATTATTCATTTTTGATCAACAACATGCACACTGTTGTCGAACTGACGAGACTAATGCATTTAAAGTGTGATATTTCTCAGAATAAAGCAAATAGACAACAGCAAATCGTTAAATATGCCCGAGCGTTTAAGAAAGAAATGGACTCAGGAGCAACCCATTCGACTCTTTATAACAATTTCTCAAAATTTAAAGGGTATTTGACCTGGTGTGATGAAAAAAGCATATCTCCTTTTTGTGAGTCTACTTGGAGGCATTATAGAAGCTACTTGTGGGAGTTAGTTTTAGCTGGTCGCTCAAATATACCAATGTGGCAACGGCCTAAAGGTCAATTTTTAGGTATAAAAGAAAGAACTGCAAATTATGTAGTTTCTACTGTTGAACAGGCTTTGGTGTGGTGCGAAGAAAATGTTAATCAGTGGGGAAGACAACTCCGTCCATTCAAAAACGGGAAACCTGAATCTTATGAAGCATATTCTGATAAAGAACTGCCAATAATACTTAACCGTTTATCCTCCTACTTTTTTCAGTTGGCTATTCCACTTTTAAGTGACGACCTACCTTCTAAAATTAACGTAGAAATACTTGCACATAGCTTTGATGTATCTGTTAACAGTATAGGCACAAAAGGGAAAGCTAAGCAGGCAACATTAAATTACGATACCGCATTTAATCAGGCTATGTCATGTGCGTACTATCTACTGAGCTACTTTACCGCATTCAATTCCAGCCAATTGGTTGAATTACGCCATCCTATCGAATGGCAGCAAGATAAAACAACAGAATATTATAAACTAACAGCCTATAAAAAGCGGGCAAATAAAGAAGTGATTAGCTTTGTGGGTGGTGAAATCCATAAAAAATCGATTCAGTTTATGGAAACATTAATAGCCTTATCGTTGAAATATAATAAGGCACCTAATGGACTATTTGTTTATTGGTTGGATAGTAATTTCAACCCTAAGGGACTAAGTTCAACATTACTTAGGAATTCCCAAATAAGCAGCCAGCTCTTGTTGCTGTCAGATAAAGTATCGACATGCTTGCCCTACTTACTTGAATTACATAGAAGTTTTATTGCCACTGGAATTAATGGATATGTAGAGTTTACTGACCATAAAGTTATTGATAGAAAACTCACCAAACAAAAGAAAAAAGTCACTCGATTTTTCTCGAGAAGAATCGTTATTTTAAGTATGCAATTGCTATATGCAATCATTCATATTCATCCAAAAAACAAACAAAAAGTAGTGAAATTAAAGGGAGCTTTACTGCCCTTGACTATCATCCGAAACGGCCAAGACATTAAAGCCACTCTCCACTGTGTTGATGGTACGAATGCGGAATTTTATATCGACAGTAAGCATCAACAATTCCTTGAAGATATAAAGAATTTCGCTTCAGCAAGACAAAATAAAAGTTCAACAAAACCTCGTTATTTGCTGCCTTTAGGCCCTGCTAGGCAAACTTTGCAATGGGAAGGAATTATTCCCAACACAAACTATTTAAGTGATTACGGAATTGCAAACGGTGAGTTTTTTATCAGCTTACAATCAAGCAGATTTCGAGAAACAGCAGCTAAGCTAGCTAGAAGAAAAGCAAATCGTACCGAGTTACAAGTATCACAAATACTAAATAACCAATACAGGACAGTGATCAAGCATTACACTGAAGGTAACCACTACGACAACCAGTTGATCTTAGCTCAAGGGTTATCAGTCATAGAAGCGGTAAGCCAAGGCCATACAATCAAACAAGCTAAAAAAGTGGTAGCTCTCGAGTCGGATATGGCTGTAATTAAATTTGAAGAATTGATTCCCAACAATGCCAGCTTAAATGGTATTGGGGTAGCTTGTTCCGGTAATATATCAATAAGAAAAGATGATCCCAACAATTCTCCCTGTTTTGATTATGAGAGCTGCATAAAATGCAAATATGCCAAATTGGTCGACGATGTTGAGCCGTTATATAGACTTTTGTCGTTTCTAGAATGTATGGAGGAGAGTTGGTTGTACTACCCAGAAAGGTTTACTCAAAACATTGGCAAGTCTATTGAACTATATAGGAAGGTTATTGCTGAAAATATTCCTAAGGCAACGTTCGAATCAGCTCAAATAAAGTTAGATAGTGCAGGACGACATATGCTTTGGGATAACCTTGAGCTTGCCTCTATGGGTTATAAAGGGACGACAAGTCAATGCTAGATGGAAACTTTCAACATGATCAAAATATAGAGCTTGATGAAGTAAAAAGCCGCTTACTCTACTTGGTCACTGAAGAGTTATGGGATGAGCTGGAAGAAGAAGTTGTCTCTTTTAATTTTGGTGGCCAACCTATTTCTATTTTCGCTGAAGATGTATGGGACTTTAAACCTTATCGCGTTGGTACTGAATATACGACACTGAATTTTAAGTTTTCCGACAATTACGTCGCACCTTCTTTGTTAATTGAATTGAAATCGATAGCACTTGCATTTATCTATCATTCCCAATATGCCTATAGGATTAACTCTGTCATAAGTAAAGTTAATAGTCTTAAACGACTGGCTATTTCTTTGACAAAAAGTGGGATTGAAACCTTTGATGGCCTTACGATAGATTGCATCAGAAAGCTGATAAAAAAAGATAGTTACTTACCACGCGAAGTCGACCTTGCACCATTAAATAGCCTTAATGATCTTTCAGATTACCTGCCATTCAAAACGAATTTTGTTGAAAAGTTAACCTTGAAAAAACTTAAGGTTTTGCAGCCCGATAAAGAACAACATCCGGTTATTCCCTTGAGAATATATCTTGCTGCTCTTGATACATACACAAATACAGTGCAGTATTGGCACTCTTTTAAAAAGCAGTTAGAGCAAGCAATACAAGATGCTATTGATTATGAGCATAATCAAATTCGTCGAATGTTAAAGAGACTGCGAAATAAAGAATGTGGTGTTGGTCAGGTATTCAATAATAATGACAAAAAGTATCACGAATTTGTTTCGAAGCTTAATAAACATCAAGTACCAATTGCGGACTATGAGGGAAATCCTAAGTGGGACACAATCTGGCGTGATGTTCAACCGCAAGTCCGAACAGACTTCTTTGAAAAGTTTGTACCTAGAAAAATTGGCAATAAAACATTTGATAGCCACCGTGAGCTAAAATCGTTTTGTCTTCATTTAGATAGAGTGTGCAGGTATTTAGTATTGTGCCTTAGTGGAATGCGCAGCAACGAGTTACTTCAAATAACGCCAGACAGTGGTGCTCAAGTAATCACGCTAGATGGAATTGACATCCACTTGTTTCATACAAAGCAGCAAAAAATAACGCTAGGCTACCAAGGGTATGATGATGTTTATGTGACAACAAAAAATGGTCATCTAGCGTATGAATTGTTAAACAGTCTAAATAGACCAGTAAGAAACTGGCTTGGATGTAAGAACCAGAAAACTTGGTTGCTTAATAACTTACAACACTTTCAACAACCAAAATCTATCAACCGATCCGGAAATATATTGCAGTCTTTGACTCGGCTATTTTCATCTAAAAAGCAAGAATTCTCGATTGAATTGAATTCCAGCGATGTGGAAATGCTTAGACGCAGTGATCCCGAAAAAGAATTCAACATTGGTGATAAATGGCACCTTACACCACATCAACTTAGGCGCTCATTGGCCTATTATCTAATAGGAATGCAGTTAGCTGACTATCCACAATTAAAGCAACAGTTTAGTCATTACTCTATTGCAATGACGATGTACTACGCCCGAAATGCTAGCTCATTCCAAAAGATGTTTCATGATCTAGAAAAAGAAAAGGTAAGACAACAAGCTCAATTATATTCAAGACTTGCAGGCAAAGCCTATAGCGGTGAAAAGCTAGGGGGAGGTCAAGGTAAAAACATGTATTCTGAAAGTTACATAGATAGGGACATTTCATCGAAGTATTATGAGAAAGAAATCAAATCAGGTAGGAAACATATTCATGCCTTAGCTCCAGGCATGTACTGTATAAACAATACTTGCAGCATGAGGATCGGCATTGAAATTGGCGAATGTGTTGATTGCGATTGGGCAGTTATTGAGAGTGGCGCTTACGCTCAAGCTGTTAGGCAAGAAAGCATCAATATATTGGAAGGCTTGCAAAGCAAGGGGCAATTAACCGCTGATATAATTGCTTTTCAAGAGGTGCGTATTCGCTCTGCCGAGAAGATATTAAACGACCTTGATATTAGCTATATACCTTATCAATCCAGTGAATGGTTAATCACATCAACAATATAAGATTTTTATGGCAAAGACACGTAACCCTGAAATTACTAGGAAAAAGTTAATCGATGCTCTTCAGCGTTTAGTCGTTGGCGATCCTGACCGCTTAAGCGGTAAATACAAAATAAACGTTAAGTCTGTCCAGGAAGAAGCAGGCCTAAGCTTAGGCTCAGCCTATAGGTACCCTGACGTGATGGATGCGATTGCGACAGAGAAACAAGCACAGGAAAAAAAGAGTGCTAATACTCGTAAACGTTCAGATAGTGGTGACTTAGAAAGGCTAAAAGAGGAAAAATCAAAAGAAAAAAGGCTTAAAGAGAAGTACCGACAGGAATTAGATATTGCAAAAGAAAGGTTAGATAAAGCTTATGCTGAGCAGACGATGCAATTAACTGCAATGATGAACCTATTAGATATCGAAGATAGAATCAAATTACTCCAAGAGTCAAAGCCTAAAGTTGTTAGGATTAAATAGCTAATTATCTGTAGTAATTATCTGAACTTACATCTTATCTGATAGAAAGCTACGAGCGAGGAACGGGCATTCACTGTTACGAAAGAATTGACCTATCTAATTTCATTTTCTAGATAAAAAATGTCAAATTTTTGAGGGCAGATAAGTTTGCTGATAATGATAAGTTGCGATGAAAGTTAAGGATGCGTAATCTTTTATAAAAAGAAGGAAATGTAATAACGTGATTAGGCCAAATTGGGATGAATTTAAAGTAAAATTTTCGGGCAATCCACAGTATCATTTTGAATGGTTTTGCTACTTATTGTTTTGTAGGGAAACTAATCAACCACATGGTATTTTTAGGTATAAAAACCAGTCTGCTATTGAAGCAGAACCAGTTGATATAGGCGATGACTGTTTAGGTTTCCAATCTAAGTTTTACGATACGACCTTATCAAGTAACAAATCTGAATTAATAAAAACTTTAGAAAAAGCAAGGCGTGATTACCCCAAACTTACAAAGTTATATTTGTATACAAATCAAGAGTGGGGGCAGGCTTATCCGAGGAAGAATAATCCAACTCAGAAAGCTCAAAAATCCGCTGCGCAGAAAGAAATTGAAGAGAAAGCGGCTAAACTAGGTATAAATTTAGTATGGCGTGCCGCTAGTTATTTTGAGTCCCAATTTGTATGCCAGACCTGTGCAGATCTCAGTAAATACTTTTTCGTCAGTGACAACTCGATATACGATCTTATTAGTTTCCACGAACGTCACACAGAGTCGATTTTAAAAAATATTAAGCAATGTATACCGTTCAACGGAAATGAAATATTAATCGAAAGAAATGATATCTTAGCTTCGTTAAAAGATCCCTCTTTTAAGGTTTCAATAGTTAGTGGTAAAGGCGGTGTTGGAAAGACCGTTGAGGTCAAAAAGTTCTACCAAGACTCCCAACAAACATTGCCTATTTTTGCTTTCAAGGCTAATGAGTTTGAAGTAGAGCGATTAGATGATGTAACTAGTGGCAGGTCTATAACTGATTTTTTGACGTTTTTTGGTGACTCTACTGACAAGGTCATAATTTTTGATTCATCAGAAAAATTAATGGATCTAAATAACCTAGAACCCTTCAAGGAGTTCATTGATATATCAGTAGAGCATGGTTGGAGGATTATTTTTACAACTAGAGATCACTACTTTGATGACCTTAACCATCTTTGCTTGGACATACTTGGAGTAATACCAAATAAACTTTATGTTAGCGATTTAACAGAAAGAGAACTTGAAGCACTTTCAGAGGAGTTCACTTTTGTTTTGCCGGAAAATTCACGGTTACGAAGCTTGCTACAGTTACCTTTTTATTTAAGTGCTTACCTAAGATTTTATGATACCACTATAGACGCACCGATGGATTTAGCTGGGTTCAAAAATCACTTGTGGAATAAAAAAATCAAAGCCGGAGACACTAAAAGAGAGAAGCTTTTCAGCGAGCTTGCATTGCAAAGAGCTAATTCTGGAAAGTTTTACCTTCCAGTTGGAACTAATGATATTGGAACGGCAGAAGCACTATTAAGTGATGAAGTGTTGGGTGAAAAAGATACATCATTTTTCATTAGTCATGATCTCTATGAAGAGTGGGCGTTAGAGAAATTTATTGGAATATCATTTGCGAATAGATTATCAACCACTGATTTTTTTAACTGTTTAGGCCAGTCGTTACCAATTAGAAGAAGCTTTCGCTTATGGATATCAGAGCAGCTTTTTTTAAATAATTCTGAGATAAAAATTTTTATAGAAAGCGCGATAGACGATGAAGGCATCGAATCGATTTGGAAAGATGAAATTATAACTGCGATTTTGTTATCTGATTATTCTTCTACTTTCTTTGATATTTTCGCTCCTGAGATTCTCCGAAATGACTTAGAGCTACTACATCGTATTAGTTTTATTTTAAGGATAGCTTGTAAAGAAATTGATAATTCTATTCTTACTCTTTTAGGCTTAAAACAAAGTGATATCACATACTTCACAAAGCCTAAAGGACAAGGGTGGTCTGCATTTATAAATTTTGTATTCGAAAACAAAGAAAAAGTTGGTTTAGAAAACTTAAGGGCTTATATCCCCGTACTCAGCGAGTGGAATGGCTCCGTAAAGCAAGGAGAGACTACGCGTAAGGCAAGCTTATTATGTCTCGAATATTACAAGTGGCTCGAATCTGAAGATTCCTATTTGCATAGAGGTAAATTTCTAGATTCAATATTAAAAACTATTGCGAATGGTGCTAGTGAAATAAAAAGTGAGCTTGCACTGTTAATAGATGAAATTTGCATGTCTACGAAAAACGGTAAGACGTCATATGAATATCTTGCAAAGCTGACATTAAAAAAATTAGATGGTATATCAATAGCTCAAGCCTTACCCCAAAAAACATTAGAACTTGCAAACGTTTGTTGGCTAAAACCCCAGGGGTCAGAAAAGAGGTCTAGACATAAAGAGTCTGAACATATGTTTGGTGTAGTTGACGATTATGACTTTAATTACCATCCTGAAAGTGCTCTTCAAACGCCTATATCTGTGTTGTTACGGTCTGATCTAAAAGCAACAGTTGATTTCATTTTAAGTTTTATTAATAAAACAACTTTAAACCTAGTTAATTATTGTGGTGAAGAAAATTTTAAGGTGCACGAGTTAACTATAGGGAATAAAACGACAAGAATTTTTTTAGATCAATCACTATGGAGAGCTTACAGAGGAGTTGCTAATGTTCCAAATCTCATTAAATCCATATTGATGGCGTTAGAAAAGTTCTTCTTAGAAAACGCTACTCACTCTAAAGATGATAACTTAGAGGCATGGCTCAAATATATTCTGAAGAACACTAATTCTTCAGCATTGTGTGGTGTAGTGGCTAGTATCGTTTTGGCAAATAAAGATAGGTTATTCAATGTCGCGAAAATACTAATCGAAGTTAAAGATTTCATTCAGTTTGATACCGAAAGATTGATATTTGATAGACAACAAAAGGGTCAGCTTGAGGCGGTCGCAAGAATGACTGGAGGTATTCAGCATGGCAAAATTTATCATAATGAACGGGTAAAGGCATGTGATGCAGAACATAGGAAAAGTTCACTAGAGAATATTTGCTTATATTATCAATTGTTTGGTACGCAAGGTGTTGTAGATGAAGTTGAAGTTCATCGTAGACAAAGTGAAATATGGGAACTTCTTGATAAGTATTACAGTGAAATAGAGTCGGACAAAAATTCAGAAGCCTCACAATTATGGCGCATGAGTTTAGCTAGGATGGATAGTAGGAAAATGGATATAGAAACTGAAGTGATTGAGGATAAAATAGCGATCAACTTTAACCCAATATTGGAAGAGGATCTCAAGCATTTGTCCGACAGTCATCAGGAAAAGCAACAGCAAGATCACAGGTTTCTGCCTTTAAGCCTTTGGGCGCGTCATAAACTCGATAATAATGAAGACTATAAAAAATATGAACAATATGAGTTAAATCCGCACCAAGCCCTATCAGATTTGAGAATTCTTTTCGAAAAGCTAACTGATGAGGAAATCCCTCCGTCAGAAAGTTTTCTTATTTACAATCATGCGACAGATATCTATGCCTCTGCAGCCTTACTTAAATTCCATCATAGTGATTTAGATGAAGATGACATAAAGTTTTGTATGAATCTTGTGGAGGATAAGCTTAAACAGGTATTTGACACTAGCTATCAATACCAAATAAGCGACGGGATGGATTCATGTTTTCAGGTTCTCCCTGATTTATTTGTATATGCACCTGAAAATATAGCTTTTTATAAATTAATTTTAATTGCAGGGTTAATGAAGTCCGACTCGATATCAATGATGGGATCTCAAAGGTTTAGTGCTTTTGCCATAATGGCAATCGTACAGCTTTGGAAAAATTTTGACGAAGACGTCCAGGCAATTTTCTGGGGATATTTAACATTGTACCCCCGATATCAAGCTCTTATTAAAACTATAAGGCAAGAGAGTTTCGAGAATCAGAGATTTGCACAACCTGATTTTTCTGATGTGTGGATAAGGTTATTTGAAGAAAATGAAGATATTTTGTGTTCTCTTGAAGACAACGATATTTTAAAGCTTAGTGATTTAGACCGCTCAATTATTGATTTGTATACTAAATCGGTAGCTATTTATTTACTTCCAAACGATACAAGAGAATGGGCCCTTTCCGCAGTAAAATGGATTGTAGAGACATCAATAGATGATATTTTAAGAGATGATAGAAGTTATTCTAATGACTACAGTAGTCGGCATGATTTTCTTAAAAAATTTGCTAACTATATTTTGTCTATGAAACCTCTATTTCTAAATGAAATTTTAAATCCATTTGTTGAAAAGTTTAACTCTTCAGAAGGCGCGGCGGACTTATTAGAAGAAATTGTAATGGCTCAAGATGCTCAACAATCAAATGAGAACTTCTGGATTGTTTGGAATTTGCTACAGCCAAAAATAATTGAATTGGTGCAAGTTGACCATATTAGACATGACTCCGAAAAGATAATAAAGAATTATCTATTGGCTTTGCCTTGGTGGAAGGCTGATGCTAAAGATTGGCACACGCTTACAGATAATAATGCACGCTTTTTTAAGGAAATGGCTGGAAAACTTTTTAAGAGCAAATCAACGTTGTATTCGTTAGCAATGCTATTAACGGGTATAGGTAGTCGCTATCTACCTTACGGTGTAGCTTGGCTTTCTAAAATTATAAAAATGAATGCAGAGCTTTCGAATCAAGATTTAGATGACAACACAATTTATTATTTAAATGCTTATATGCGAACCTATCTGTATCGGGAAAGAATCAATGTGCGTCGTTCACCAGAATTGATGTCCAATGTATTGATCATTCTTGATTTTCTGATTGAAAAAGGTGAAGTGTCGGGGTATCTAATGAGAGAGAGTATCGTTTGATTCAACTTTCGTTGATGGTGAAGACTAAATCGACGCTAATTTCCCAAACACCTGTTAGTTAAACTGAGAGGAGTCATTATTGATGCCAATTAAGTCCTCGAACACGTTTTTTTGTAATTGGAGCATTGATATAGGGGTATGGAGATTTAATTTTTTATACTTTTCTAAATAAAAAATATGACGTATTTGATTGAATTTTGACCGTGAATTTTATATTTTTATGACTAAAAATATGACAAATAAAAATATAACCTTCAGACCTTTCAAAATAAGGTCTTGGTTAATTAATCATAAATTAAGTAATACTTTTCACCAAGGTTAAGGGGCGAAGCGATCACCCCAAGGTTAGAAACTATATTGCGGGGCTACATTTATTAATGTTAAAAAAGCGCTTAAGGCGCTTTTTTTGTGCCTGAAACTCTGTTAGCTTAAGTAACTTATTATTCTCTAAGGGATTAGTCATGCGTTTATTAACCGTTATTTGTTTTGTTAGCTTTAGTATTTTTAGTTCACAAAGTGCCTTTGCACAAGCTAGCATTAAACAGCAAAGTGCTGATTATTCTCAGTACACACATACATTTAAATCTACTGTTTAAAATGAAGAACGCACTGTTGTTGTACAGTTACCAAAGAGCTATCAAGCTGAGCCAAAGAAGGTATACCCTGTTATATATCGCTTAGATGGCGCGGGTAATATACCGCTTGCTAGTGCTGTTATTGGGCGTTTACAAAATGATAATCGTGCGCCTGAGGTTATTATTGTCGCTATTGAAAACACTAATCGACTTAGAGATATGTATCCTACAGTGAATAAGGAACCACAAGGGCCTGTCGGTGAAGGGGGCGGCGCGGCAAAGTTTTTAGCGTTTTTTGAACAAGAGCTCATTCCTTTAGTAAATAAGAACTATCGCACGCATGACTATAAGGTTATTGCTGGCGCATCTGCTGGTGGTGTATTTGCGCTGTATGCGTTGCAGGCCAAATCTGAGTTATTTCAAGCGCATATTGCGTATAGCCCTGCTGTTTGGTGGAATTATGGCGCAATGGTAAAAAGCACAAAATCATTTATAACTAAAACGAAAGACCTGAATAACTACGTTTACATCAATATCGGCGAAGAAGCCGGCATAATGCGCGAAAGGTATGATGAATTGCTGCAAGGTATGCAATCGCCTAAAGTGCGGGGGTTACGCTTTTTTAATGATGCGTTTGATGGTATCTCACATGGCTTAACCTCTGTTGCTGGCGTATTTAATGCCTATTACAACTTATTTTTACCTAAGCAAATGCCAATCAGCGCTTTAACTGATGATGTAGCTTCTATTGATGCTTATTATCAAACATTATCTCAGCAATGGGGCGAGCAAATATCACCACCGGATCGCGCTGTTAGATCGCTCGGTTATAACTTAACGGGCAGCAAGCAGTTTACCCGCGCTATAGAGGTGTTTAAGTACAATATAAAAAACTACCCAAAATCAGTTGATGCGCTTTCTGCCCTATCTTATGGCTATGAAATGCAAGGTGATACTCGTCAAGCACTTGAACAGATGGAGTCTGCTTTAGCCATTGCAGATGACTCATATCCTTATATAAATTATTTAAGAGAAACAAAAGCTAGGTTGCAGGCTGAGTTTGATAAGCGTAACTAAGGTTTTTAGTTACTGTTAAATAAAAACGACGCGCGAGCGTCTTTTTATTAGTTGTAGCTAAATATTATTTAAATGTAAGCGTCCGGCCAACCACACCTAGCAACACCATTTTTTGTATTTGAAAATACCTTCAACTTTTTATTGGAGGTCATTATGAATTCACCCATCCCTAAACGTTGGCTAGAAATCCTAGCGCTTCGC